>Ga0105154_1000833_pt1 | contig 13051 bp, 13 predicted proteins | sample SSWtaG_FD_89672 | JGI IMG/M metagenome (GOLD analysis project Ga0105154, IMG submission 89672) | Hot spring microbial communities from Sandy's Spring West, USA to study Microbial Dark Matter (Phase II) - SSWsed_matched | ecosystem: Environmental > Aquatic > Thermal springs > Hot (42-90C) >... | reverse complement strand
TCGAGCCCAGCCTCTACCAGCTGCCCAACGCGCTCAGCGAGTAGGTAGCCGTTGGTCGTCATCGAGACCTCAACCCCCTTTCCTACGCTTTTCAAGCGAGCAATGATCTCGCCCACGTCACGCCTCAGCAGGGGCTCGCCCCCCGTCAGCTTGAAGGTTCTCACGCCGTGGAGGTACGCCGCGCTGGCGACCAGCTCCACGTCCTCCACGCCGAGAAGGTCTGGGGCAGCGCTCTCGCCTTCGCGGTGGCAGAAGACGCAGCTGTAGTTGCACTCACCCGTCAGGGATATTCGCAGGTTGGTTAAGGGGCGCCTGAAGCTATCGACGAGCAAGCAGACACCAGGGAATAATCTTTCAAGCGTAAAGGATAAAAGCGTTATTTCCAGCCAGAAATATCGACTCCCCGGGAGCTCCAGGGCAGCCGCGAGCCTAGGCCCCTCGAAAAACATTTCTGGGAGATTCTGACACACGCTAGGCGCGCGCATGGAGGAGTGCGCAGCCAAGGTAGCCCTAGAGCTGCTGCTTAAGTACATCGTGGCGCTGGGCATAATCCTGATAGGGCTCGCGGGCTCGCTCGTCGACTGGTCGAAGCTCCCGGCAGCCATGCTGCCCGCAATCCTCCTCGTCATCCCAGCCCACGAGGCCGTGCACGTACTGGTCGCCAGAGCCCTGGGCGCTGGCAGAGTGAGTGTCAAGCCCTTCGTCCGCTTGAAGTACCTCCTAGTCGGCGTGGCTGTCGGCTTCTCCAACCCCTTCAGCCTGGCCAAGTGGTCCCTCGTAGCTCTCGCCCCCCTGCTCACTCTATCCCCGCTCTTCCTCGCTCTCAGCAGGCTCGAGGGGGCTCTGGGGTCGCTGTTCTCCGCCAGCTTCCTGCTCAACACCGCCGGCTCCTCAGGGGACCTTGTACTCCTCCTGCTGGCCGCGAGCGCCGGCCCAGGGACCCAGGTCCTGGACGAGGGAGACTCTGTCAGGATTTTCGGCGACCGCCCCAGGCCCTGGGCTGTACTCCTCCTAGAGGGGGTGTACGCCTTCGCAGTAGCGACCCTTGCGCTTTTGCCCGCGCTGCTCACAGCGGCCTACGCTTTGAGGCAAAGCTTGGTTGTGGCAGGTGTGACGCTGGTCAGGTACACCCCCACGGACAGGGGCTTCCAAGTCAGCGTGGAAACCGGCGTCCTAGCGGCAGCACTCCTGGCATCGCTGGCCTTTGTGGCGGTGAAAGGCCGGAGGAATGCGTCGAGGATCATGTCGGCCCTGGAAGCGGGCTGCAGGTCGTAGAGCGGCAGAGCAGCAACTTAAATGCCGGGGAAGCAAGGGAGAGCAGGAGAGCTTCCTTGAACCCGCTGCCGGTGCTGGCGGCGGCGAAGTAGCCAGGGCGGCTGCTCCGGCTTAAGACCTCCAGCTCCCTTGGCGCTCGCTGGCCCGAAGCAACCCACCCATTGAGCCGCCTCGACTCTGGCCTGCGAACGCCTTGCTCCCGGAGGAAAATTTTACTAACGCGTAAGGCCTCTGCAGGGTGTATGAGACCTGCAGCCTCAAAGCTGCTCCTGCTGCTCTTCGTGGGGTGGGCTGTCGGCGCGATGTGCGCCGGTATAGTGAGCGGCACTCTCACCTTGATCAAAAGCGAGCTGGGGCTGACCAGCGAGGAGGCGGGCAGGGTCCTCAGCAGCTGGCTGCTCGGCATGCTCTTCGGGGCGTTGGCGCTAGGCTACATGGCGGACAGGGCTGGCAGGAGGCTAGCCGTGCTCGTCTCCATGACGCTGATGGGCGTCTTCACCGCTGCTAGCTCGGCCGCCGGGAGCTGGCTGGACCTCTCCCTTTACAGGATCCTCGCGGGCGCTGGGAACGCGGGCTACATGGTCTCCGCGAGCGTGCTGATGAGCGAGTACGCCCCCACGTCGGCGAGGGGGAAACTGGTGGCCCTGCTTGAGAGCGCCTGGGCCTTCGGCTGGCTGGCCGCGCTGATCCTCTCGAGGGTGATCGCCCCGGTGCACGGCTGGCGCCCTGTCTTCCTGTCAGCCCTAGCCGCGGTGGCCGTGGCTGCACTCCTTTACCTCACCCTCCCCGAGTCCCTCCGCTACCTCGTCTCCAAGGGCCGCGTGGAGGAGGCGAGGGTCATCTCCGAGCTGCTAGGCGTCCCGCTGCCACCCGGGGAGGCCGGCCGGGGGAGGGTCTCCGAGCTGCTCAGTGGGCCCTACCTCAGGAGAACGGTCATGCTCTGGGTGCACTGGTTTGCAATCGCGCTGACCTACTGGGGCATCTTCCTCTGGCTCCCCGACATGCTCTACGCCCGCGGCCTGGGCTTCGCGAAGAGCCTAGAGTACGCGATCGCGATCGCACTGGCCCAGATCCCCGGCTACCTCTCTGCTGCCTACCTCGTAGAGGCTGTGGGCCGCAAACCTGTTCTCGCTGCTTACATGCTCCTCGCAGGCCTAGCCAGCGTGGGCGTGCTCCTGGCTGCCACCCCGGCGGACCTGCTGCTCTGGGGCGCGCTCGTCTCCTTCTTCAACCTCGGCGCCTGGGGGGTGACCTACGCCTACACACCCGAGCTCTACCCGACGAGGCTCAGGGGCACGGGCAGCGGCTGGGCCAACAGCTTCGGCCGGGTGGGCGGTATGGTGGGCCCATACGTGGCTGGCCTCATGATGCAGCTTTACGGAGACCCGCTCGCGCCCTTCACCGTCTTCGCTGCTCTGCACCTCGTGTCCGCGGCCGCCGTGCTTCTGCTGGGCGTCGAGACCAAGGGTAGAAGGCTCGAGGAGGTCTCACCTTAAACCAGCGGGCGCGCGGGGAGGCTGGGCGAGGCTTGGATGCTGGAGCGGGCTGGCGGGCTTAGCCCGTGTTCAACCGGGATGGTAAGCTCTAATGGCCTACCTCCCTTGCGCAGCACTAGCACTGTAACGGCTTTCTCCTTGTCGATGCCGCCCTCCTCTCCCAAAATGATGCTCCTTAGCCCCTCCATTGTGCCGTGCGTTAAGCCCTTGGTGCATGAGATTAGTACCTTATGCCACTTCTCGGGTTTGGCGTAGGGGCATGCTCGCTTACGCCTCAGGATCCGAGCCATCTGCCTGGCGGCGAAGAAGGCCAGCTTGGGGAAACTGTGATCAACGCACCTCAGCAGGAATAGGACGTGGTTCCTGCAGAACCAGTAGTTCCATTCATAGGCACTCACCCTAGCACCCTCCCTAGTAGCCCTCCTATGGTATATCACAGCCTCTGGGTCGAACACTATCCTGTACCCGAACCGCCTAATTCTGACCGCCAAGTCTGTTTCAAACCTGTAAGCATTGCCCGCATAGAGGGGCGAGAACCCCTTGACCTTGAGCAGCAGCTCTCGCCTAAACGACATGTTAGCTCCTGCGAGGCAATCAGCTAGGAGGGGGCCTACGTCTAGGTCGAAGTTGCCAGCCACATCGCCGTTCCAAACCAGCTTGTCCAGTAGCATCTCCGCATAAATTCTACCGGTCGTAGAGTGACAGCGCTACTTGAGCTGGGGCATAAGCTCTAAGTGTGTAAAAACGTTAGGTGCGGGATGGGCGGTACTTTGGACCCCGACGCAGGAAGGGGCGAGGTGGTGCTCGAGCTGGCTGAGAGACGTAGGTCCGTTAGAGCTTATGCGGCTTCACCCATCAAGCTTGAAGACGTGGTGTACGCGCTTAGAGCCGCTATCCAGGCTCCTTCAGGTGCAAACCAGCAGCCTTGGAGGTTCATTGTAATCACGGATCCCGAGGTTAAGGCTAAGGTTAGGAAGGTGTGCGAAGAGGGGGAGAAGAGGTTCTACGCGAGCGTTAGAGGCGAGCTTAGGGAGTGGCTTGAGGAGAGAGGTTTCACCTGGAGGAAGCCATTCCTGACGGAGGCGCCTGTCTTGGTGGCGGTCTTTGCGGAAACAGGCAAGCCGTATGCTGTACAAAGCGTGTGGCTGGCTGTCGGCTATATGCTCCTGGCGCTTGAAGAGAAAGGGCTGAGCTCGCTCACGTACACGCCGCCGAACCCCGGCGAAGTAGCCCGTGTACTCGGCGCGCCTCCTGGCTATGCTCTTCAAGCGGTGATCCCTGTCGGGAGGTCGATCGACACCAGGGCCAAGGAGCCGAGGAGGCAGCTGGAGGAGGTAGCGTACCTCAACAGGTGGGGTGCGAGATTTGGCATTCAAGAGAACCCGTAGAGGAGGAGCTCCGCGAGGAATACGGCACCGAGTAAGCTAGCCCTTAACCAAACAGTTTTTAGCGGTACACCTATGCCTCTACCCTGTGCTAGAGCGCGAGAGGCTCTTCAAGGAGCTGCGCGAGTACGAGAACGCCAAGGACGAGATCTCCCAGCTCTCGCTGCGCGTGACGAGGATGAGCAAGGCCATCGTGTACTCCGCCATCAGGGACGACTGGGGCTCCGCGGAGGAGGCGCTGAGGAGCTTGGAGGCAGAGGTCGAGAAGCTCAGGGACCTGGTCTCAAGGTGGCCCATGTTCTACGGGATCGCTGCTCACGGTCTGCAGGAGTACGTTGAGGCTGCCGTGGTCTACAGCTTCCTCAGGCACTCCAGGCTGCCCAGCAGGGAGGAGCTGGGGGTGGACGTGTACACCTACCTGATGGGTGTGGGGGATGCTGCCGGCGAGCTCAGCAGGAAGGCAACGGAGGAGCTGCTGAAGGGCGGCGTGGAGGCCGCCTCCAGGCTGCGGGACGCGGTGGAGAAGCTGTACCTCAGCATGCTGTCCCTCGAGCCGAGGGACTACGACCTGCGGAGGAAAGTGGACTACGTCGCCAGCCAGGCCAACTGGATCACTGAGAAGCTCTTCTACGCCGTAGCCTGCAGGCCCCTCCGAGCCCCGCAGGAGGCTGCGGAGGCAGGCGGGAAACAGGGGGGGTAAAGCCGCTACCCTCCGGCGGCACTCCGCTGGCTGCAGCGCCCGCGTCGTTGCGCCGGGGGAGCTAGACCTTCACAACGACCTTGAACTCGTGCCTGGAGAACGACTTCTCGAAGGCTTCGCGCGTCCTGGGCAGCCCCTCCACCACGCTCGTGATGATCGGGCTCACGAGCTTCCTCCTCAGCAGCTCGATAGCCCTCTCGAACTCCCTGAAGGTGCCGCACCTGGTCCCGACGATGCGGAGCTCCTTCACCACCGCCAGAGTCGTGTTCACACGGGCTGGAGCACCTGGCGTGGACTTCAGGTGGATCACGCCCCGCGGCCTCGCTAGCTCTACCGCCAGGTTGAGCGCGTCGGGGTCCCCGCTGACCTCGAAGACCACGTCGAAGCCCAGCCCCTCCGGCGTGCCCCTCCGAGCAGCTTCACGGGCTTCATCCGCGCTAACGACTGAGAAGCCTATCTCCGCCAGCCTGGCGGCCTTAGGGCTCCCGGGCCTCACGACGACCAGGGGCTCCGCGCCCTGCAGCCTCAGCACCTGCGCCGTGAGAAGGGCGAGGTTGCCCGAGCCTATGACCGCGCACCTGGCGGTGGGGGGCAAGGGGTGCTGCTCCAGCGCGTTGAGAACCGCTGCGAGCGGCTCGACCTCCGTCGCCACTACGGGGTCTAGGCCCTCGACCCCGTGTAGCGCCTCTGGAGGGGCTACGAAGCGCTCGGCGAGCCCTCCGTCGAAGTCTATGCCGAGGGTCTTCTTGTAGGGGCAGTGCGTGTAGAGGCCTGACCTGCAGTAGTGGCACTTGCCGCAGGGGAAGTTTATCTCGGGGACCACCAGCCTGCCCCGCAGCTCCTCGGGCCCCTCCTCCACAACTCCCGCGACCTCGTGCCCCGGCACCAGGGGGGTCTTGAACAGCGGGTACGTGCCCGTGTAGAACGCCTTGTCTGTGCCGCAGATGCCGACGGCGATGCTCCTCACGAGAGCCCAGCCGGCCGGGGGCTCCGGGGGCTCAACGTCCTCCACGATGAGGTTCCTCGGCCCGTACAGCCTAGCTGCAAGCACAAGCTGAGCTACCTCGCGGCAATATATCGCTTCGCCTTTGCGATAGTTTTATCGGGGTAACAGATCTGTTACCTCAGTGAAACGATGAAGCTGTACGAGCTCAGGGACCTGGCGGTGTCCAGCGGGAGGCTCATCTTCACGGTGGGGCAGCTGGCAAACCTAGCCTCGATCCCGAGACCCCACGCGAAGGTGTACGCGGCGAGGCTGGTGAGTAAGGGGATGGCGTGGAGGGTTAGGCGGGGGGTGATCTCCCTGACCCGGGACACCTTCGTCATCGCCACACAGCTCGTGGAGCCCTCCTACGTCTCCTTCCACTCCGCGCTGTACCTGAGGGGGCTCGCCGACCAGGTTCCCTCGGTGGTGGAGTGCGTGACGACGAGGAGGACTACGCGCTTAGAGGACCTGGGCTTGGTCTACCGCAGGGTGCACCCAGCGCTCTTCTTCGGCTACGAGAGGGTTGAGAGGGGTGGAAGCTACGTGTTCGTGGCGACGCCGGAGAAAGCTGTGCTGGACATGGTGTACTTCGGCTTAGACCCGGGCGACTTGCCAGACCTAGACTTCGAGAAGCTGGAAAGGATGGCTGAAGCCTACCGGGCTGTCGGGGGGTACAGGGCGGTCGGGGTTCTGAGGTGGTTGCGCTGCTGCGCGAGGAGGAGCTAGCCAGGCTCGCGAGGCTCAGGAGGCTCAAGCCGTGGCAGGAGGAGAAGAGGTACGTCCAGGCGCTCATCATGTACGCGGTCTCTGAGTGGCCTCTGGTGATGAAGGGAGGAACCTACCTCTGGTTCTTCCACGGGCTCAGCAGGTTCTCAGAGGACCTCGACTACACAGCCGTGGGGCGCGTGGACGCGGACAGGGTGGAGGAGGTCGCCGAGGTGCTGCGCCTCTTCGGCGTTGCAAGCGCCGTGAAAGTGCTCAAGGACGACGAGTACACACTCACAGTCAGAGTCGCTGCCCGAGGCCCTCTCTTCAAGTCCGAGAAGGATACGTGCTACGTGAGGCTGGACATCAGCAGGCGAGAGAAACCGCTGCTGAAGCCCACCCCCGTGAGGCTCGACGAGCCCCACTACGGAATCCCGCTCGTGTACATAAGGGGCATGGACCTCCAGGAGGTCCTGGCCGAGAAGCTGAGGGCGGTCTACGTCAGGAGCGACCCCAGGGACGCCTACGACGCCTGGCACTTGTGCGCCAGGCTGGGCGTACCTCTAGACCCGGGCCTGCTGGAGAGGAAGCTGTCCTTCTACGGCGCGGGGCTCGACCCCGAGAAGCTGCTGGCAGCGATTAGAGCGGCGGGACGGAGCTGGGGCAGGCTTAAGCCGCTGGTCTTCGGCGCGCTCCCCGATTACTCCGAGGTAGAGCAAGCGCTAGCCAGGTGCATCGCGCGTCAAGCAGGCTAGCTGGCTACTCCCGGAGCTTCTGCGCGGAGCGGTAGAGGTCCAGGAGCTCCTTCAAGCCCTCCTCAAGGCTGACTGTGGGTTTGTAGCCGAGGAGGGAGGAAGCCTTGGAGATGTCGGCGTAGCTGTGCCTGATGTCGCCGGGGCGCGGCTTCTCGAAGATTAGCTCAGCCTCGACCCCCGCCAGCCTGCAGACAAGCTTCGCGAGCTCGAGGATCGTGGTGGGCCTCCCCGTGGCTATGTTGAAGACCTCGTTGCTCGCACCCTGCTCCATGCAGAGGTGGACAGCCCTGGCTACGTCCCTGACGTGGACGAAGTCCCTGGTCTGGAGGCCGTCGCCGTAGATGATTGGGGGCAGGCCCCTCGCGGCTCTCTCGGCGAACTTTGACACAACGCCAGCGTACGCGGAGCTCTGGCCGGGCCCGTACACGTTGAATAGCCTGAGCACCACGTACCTGAGACCATAGGTCCTCGCGAAAACCTGGAGCACCTGCTCGCCCACCAGCTTACTCAGGCCGTAGGGCGAGATCGGCCTCGTCGGGTGATCCTCGCGGAGCGGCAGGCTCTCCGGCTCTCCGTACACGGCTGCGGAGCTCATGTAGATCACTAGAGCACCTGACTCCGCGCACGCCTTGGCAACCCTAGCTGTGGCGACAGCGTTGTTCTCGAGGTACTCGACGGGCTTCTCCACGGACTCCGCCACATCTATGTAGGCTGCAGCGTGCACAACCACGTCGTAGCCCCTACAGCCATAGAAGCTCCTCACGTCGCCCACGAGCACCGGTAGACCAGCCTCCCTGAGCCTGGCCAGGAGCAGGGGGCTCGGCCTCTCCAGGTTGTCGAGGACAGCGACCTCGTAGCCCCTCTCGGCGAGCGAGAGGGCAACGTGCCCCCCGATGAAGCCGGCGCCCCCGGTCACGAGAACCCTCATGCCGCCGCACCGAGAACCACAGGGACCGGGACCAGGTAGAGGACGAGGTACAGCCAGGCTGTGTGTGCCAAGGCGCTGGTGCTAACACCCCACCTCCTTGCGAGGAAGCCCATCACCAGCCCGACAGGCAGGGCTGCCAGGACTAGGAGAGGCATCCCCGAGACCAGGTGAACGAAGGAGTACGGCAGCGAGGAAAACCACCATGGCGCCTTGAGGCGGGAGGCCAGCAGATCCTCCTGCAGGTAGCCCCTCCAGTAGACCTCCTCCGAGAAGCCGATCACTGCGAGCAGCAAGACCTCGAGCGGGCTGCGGGTTAGTGAGGAGTAGACCCTCTCAACCTGCCACCACATCCCCAAGATTCTGGAGAGCCGGCCGCCCGCCAGGAAGACCAGGTAAAGGAGGAGTGCGGCCGCCAGCGATGCGGGCAGCGAGAGGGAGCGAAACGACTCGGCGACGCCCCTCCTCAGGGCTAAGGCGGACGCTGCCAGAACCGGGGCCACTACACCCATCGCGAGCACCATGAGGTCTGAGAGCAGGACAAAGGGCACGGTGAAGAGCGGCAGAGGTAGGAGCACTAGCAGCAGGTCTCCCAGCCGTGCATCCACGAGCGTAGGGGTTGGAGAGCGGATTATAAGTATGCTGCCGCTCTCCGACCTCGTGCAGGGAGGGGAGGCAGCTCTCCTTAGCGCAGTTGGAGTTCGCAAAGCTTACGGCAGGACAGTCGCGCTAAACGGCGTCTCGCTCAGCGTAAAGGGAGGCGAGATCTACGGGCTCCTGGGTCCCAACGGCGCCGGCAAGACGACGCTGCTCAAAATCATTGTCGGGCTGCTGAGACCCGACACGGGCAGCGTCACCGTGTGCGGCTACGACGTTCAAAGGGACAGGCAGAGAGCCCTAGCTTGCGCAGGCTACGTCCCCGAGAACCCGGTGGGCTATCGACTACCTAACGGTCAGGGAGTTCCTGGAGTTTGTGGGCGCTCTGAGAGGGCTCCCCCGCGAGAAGGTCGAAAAGAGCATCGAGAGGTACCTGGATCTGTTCGGGATCGGGGACGAGGAGTACGAGTTCATGGGCCGCCTCTCCCGCGGGACCGTCCAGAAGGTCCTGGTTTCCGCCGCCCTCATGCACGAGCCGAAAGTGCTCGTCCTCGACGAGCCCATCTCGGGCATGGACCCCGAGTCCCAGAGAGCCTTCAAGGACGAGGTCAGGAGGATGGCTGCGTCCGGGGCTGCAGTGCTGATCTCGAGCCACATGCTCGACACTGTCGAGAGGCTCTGCACCCGCGTGGGCGTGCTGAACAAAGGGTCGATAATAGCCGAGGGCACGCTGGACGAGGTCAGGCGTAGGGCAGCGCGCGCCGGGGGTGGCGCTCTCCTGCAGGTACTGCTCGCAGTATCCGTGGTCGCCAGCGTGCCCGTGCTGCTGTTCGGCGGGGAGGTCGTCGCAGAAACACTCTCCACAGTTGACGTAGCGGGCTAGCGCTCGAAGAAGACAGGTGCTGTGAGCGCCGAGAGCAGGTTCTCCATGTGGTAGGGGTCCCAGGCGTCGCACGCCTCTTCAAGCACATCGAGGCGGATGAAGCTCAGATCACGCGCGTCGAGCTCCAGTGACTTAGCGAAGCTGTCCTGGTCCACGGCCCACACGGCCTCGACCCCGCGGTCGGAGACGAGCCTTGCCCGCTGCCCAGCAGCACCGGTGACGCTCACCAAGACCTCGACCCGCGAGGCCTTAGCCGAGCCGCCCATGCGCACGAGACCCTCCGCGGACCTAACAGCGAGCTCGGCGCGGGGCCCCTCAGGGGACTTCGACACGAAGACTCTCTGGCGGAGCAAACCCTCGAGGAGACCCTTCTCGCTCAGCTCGTCCACGTACACCCAGGTCGTCGGCACGCCGAGCTGCGAGACACCACCGTACCCCTTCACCCGGTGGGCGTCGCTGCCGCCGATGAGACCCAGCCTGACACCGCGCTTCAGCTGCTCGTCCCACTTCCTGAGCGAGACGTAGTTGTTGAACTCCCAGATCGCGTGGAACACCTCGACGAGGTGGGCGAAGCTCATAGCGCCCCACTCCCAATCCGGCCCCAGCGGCTTCGGGTGGTCTACAGAGAGCACAGCGTTCCTCTCTCTGAGGTGCTGCGCTACGCGAAGAAGCTCGCTCTCGCTCCTGAACCTGAAGTCGGGTGTGAAGCTCACGCCGAACACGTTGAAGTGCCCCTTGTACGTCGTCACCTCCACACCCCTGAGGAGCAGCACCCCCTCGACGAATGCGCTCCTGTAGCCCAGCTCCGCGATCTGCGAGTGCGTGTTGTGGTCTGTCACCGCGACGAAGTCGAGCCCCAGCTCCCTGGCTTTGGCGGCTATCTCCCGCAGCGTCGAGTCGCCGTCGCTGTGCACACTGTGCACGTGGAAGTCGCCCCTCACCCACCCGCTCTTGCTCCTAGCCTTCTCGGGCTCCACCCCAGCTGCGCAGCCCTCCGCCCTGGCCTCATCGGTGATGGTGACAATGACCTCGTACTCGCAGCCGCCCGCGGGCACTTTGTAGAAGCCCAGGACCACGTGCCAGACACCCGGCTTCAGAGGACCGGGGATATAGCTGGGCGTCGCGGAGCACTCGGAGACGTAGAACGCCTTCTTGTTGGAGCCGCTCCACCCCCTGAAGCGCTCCATCCCCTCGATTAGGCTCAGGGGACCTGGCTCGAACAAACCTATGTCAACGGTGCACTCGCCCTCGCCGTAGCCGCGGTAAGCGTACTGAACCTCGACGGTACGCGCCCACCCGGGAACTTCAAAGGGTATGTAACCGTACGAGCGCGCCTGTTCTCGCTCCACCCTACCCGAGAAGCGGAGCACCTTGCTCTGCACTCCTCAACTCCCCCCAGGTTTCCTCTTGAGCTTAGTGCGTAAGCCCTTGTACGACACGTACCACGCTGTGCCGAGGAGGAACACCAGCAGGCCCAGCACCCCTGAGCTCGGCGCAAGGCTGGCTACGAGAGCCATGCTGAGCAGCACGCCCAGGTATGCGTGCACGGGGATGCCGCGCACGTCGAAGCGGACCTTCAACCCCTCTCTGGGCAGCCTCAGCGCAGCGTAGTTCGTCAGGACGTGTGTCGAGAGAACACATATGCTCGTCAGCCCAGCTAGGCTGGACAGGTCTACGGTGAGCACGAGCACCGCCATGATTGTGCCCGAGAGGAGCACGGTGTACATGGGTGTGCCTAGCCTCCTGTGGACTCTCGAGAGTGAGTAAGGGACCTCCTCGTTCCTTGCCATCGCGAAGAAGACTCTCGACTGACCCATCACAGACGTGAGTACCACGCTGAAGGTAGCGAGCAGCCCGCCGGCGTAAAGGAGGGAGGAGAGCCCGATCGCCTCAGCAGCCTCGGCGAGCGGTGCCTGCGACTCGCTCAACCTCTCCCACCCGATCAGCCCCACAGCGGCAGCAGCTGTGAGCAGGTATACCGCCATCGAGATGAAGAGAGCCAGGAGTATCGCGCGGGGTATAGTCCGCTCGGGGTCTTTGACCTCCTCTGCCATCGTGCTGATCCTGGGGAACCCTATGTAGGCGAAGTAGAAGAACCCCGCTGCCTGTAGTATGGGGGCGAGGCCCCTCCCGAGGGGGTTGCCGAAGTTTGCCGGGTTAACGTTCGCGAGTCCCACAGCCGAGAAGACCACGAGTACGAGAACCTTCACAGCCACGATCACGTTATTCACTCCCGCGGTGAGCTTAGTCCCGATGGCGTTCAGCAGCGTCACCACGAGCACGAGGCCGAGCGCTGCCGCCTTCGGAGGGATACCAGGGAAGGCCGAGGAGAGGTAGTTGCCGAAGCCCAGGCTGGCAGTCGCTCCCAGCACTATGTTTCCCGAGACCCAGAGCCACCCCATGATGAAGCCTACGAAAGGAGATATCAGCGTGTGGCCGTACTCGTAGACCCCGCCCGCCCTGGGAAGAGCGGCGCCCAGCTCGCTGAAGCTGAGAGCAGTGAAGGAGGCGCTCACGCCGCTTAACACGACGGCCAGCAGGACGCCGGACCCAGCTAGCCCAGCAGCTATGCCTATGAGCACGAAGATCCCGGCCCCTATTATCGCGCCGAGACCCACCGAGACTGCGTCGAGCAGGCCCAGCTGCCTCGGGAGCTCCGGCTTCTGCACAAAGGCGACCAGCCTCCAGCAGTATAAAAAGAATGAGCCCGGCGCTCCCGTTCGCCCACACGCAGCAAGCCTATAAGGCTCCGCGCTTCAGCTATCAGGGGATGATGCTGGTCTGGAGCTCTGAGAGTGTGAGGAGTTTACCGCTGAGCACTGACCCGCTGTAAAAATAGTTATGAGAAATCTTTAAAAGATCTCGGAGGACTCTCCCTCCGCCCCGGAAGGGGGGTGTCGGCATGGGAGAGTTCAGCTACTGGAGGATATTCCTGCTGGGCTTCGGCTTCTTCGGCATCAGCGTGCTGTGGTCTATCTACAACTCCTACGTGCCTGTGTTCCTCAAGGAGCTGATGCTGCCATCGTTCCTCGTGGGCTTCATCATGACGATTGATAACATATTCGCGGTGGTGATGCTGCCTTACATCGGCGTCCTCAGCGACCTGACAAGAACGCGGATCGGCAGGCGCAAGCCCTACATCATCGCCGGGGTACCCCCGGCCGCGCTGACCTTCGCTCTGATCCCGCTCTTCAGGGCGGAGCTCATCCCCATGATGCTCGTCATCTTCGTGATGAACTTCTCGATGGCTCTCTTCCGCTCGCCCGTCATAGCGTTCATGCCAGACATCACGCCGTCGGAGCGCAGAAGCCAGGCTAACGGCATCATCAACTTCATGGGCGGGGT
>Ga0105154_1000830_pt1 | contig 13061 bp, 13 predicted proteins | sample SSWtaG_FD_89672 | JGI IMG/M metagenome (GOLD analysis project Ga0105154, IMG submission 89672) | Hot spring microbial communities from Sandy's Spring West, USA to study Microbial Dark Matter (Phase II) - SSWsed_matched | ecosystem: Environmental > Aquatic > Thermal springs > Hot (42-90C) >... | reverse complement strand
GCGTGGTAGGCCAGATCCAGGCCGTCGACGCAGGCCTTGGGTACCGCGAAGCCGCGCTTCTCGGCCGCCGCGCGCTGCTCCTCGTACCTCGGCAGGACGACGACCCGCAACCCCCTCTTCCTGAGCTCTTCGCACAGCTCGAGCCAGCCCCAACCCCCCCACGAGTAGTACGCGGCCTTGTACTCCTCCGGCCTCACGACCACGTACCCCCTCCTCTCCAAGCCCAGCTCCCTCAGCGAGCTGCCCGTGGGCTTGAACTCCCTCACCCAGAGCACCTCGTCCACCCCCTTGTAGTAGAGGACCCTCACACCCGGCGCGAGGTACCGGTCGAACCTCCCCTCCAGCGCCTCCGACGCCACAAGGAAGGAGCAGAGGGGGAGGGAGAGCCTGTTCGCCGCGTCGGCGTGCGGCGTGTCGTTCAAGGCCACGTACGGTAGCCCGAGGCCGAACGCCACGCGCGCCGCCGAGGGGTTCGGGTACGAGATAAGCACTTGAGCCCCCCAGGCGCTGACCAGCTCAGCCAGCTTCCCGATGCGCTCGGCGTCGGCCAGCAGCTTCCCGAGCTTCGTCTCGCCGCCGTACCTCCCCACGACCACCGGCTCGACCCCATACAACCTAATCACGCTGGCCGTGCACTCGTGCTCCCTGCACGTGACAAGAGGCTCGTGACCAGCCTCCCTCAGCGGGCGGTAGAGGCAAGCGGTCAACCTCCCCTGCTTTGGCGTGAGCGCGTCGAGCCAGACCTTCAAGGGCCGCCACCCAGCCGCTGCACCCGGCCGCCCAGAGTCTCCAGCTCCCGCTCGAGGAAGGACGCGACCCGCTCCGCAAGCTCCTCAGCCGCGCGGCGGTCCCTGTCGTAGGCGGTCACGTGCAGCTCCAGGACGGGAACCCCCAGCTCAGCCCCCTTCGGGTGGCTTTTCACGTACACGCTCCCGCCTAGCTCCAACGACCTCCGGATCACCGGCGCCGCGACGGACTCGGGCACTCCGGAAACTCTGAGCGCGACCTCGGCTCCACAAGGCAGGAGACCGAGGCTCCTCAGCTTCGGCTCCACGTAGGATTTGAACATCGCTTCCACCTCCGCCGGCACGCCGGGGAGCAGGAAGATGAGAGCCCTCCTCCACTCGACCTCAACGCCAGGCGCCGTGCCCACCGGGTTGGGTATCGGTTTCGCCCCCTTCGGCAGCTTCGCCATCTTCACCCTGCTCTCCGTCAACTCCCCCCGGTACTTCTCCCGCACCATCTCCAGAGCCCGCTCGTCGAGGACGAGCTCGACCCCCATCGCCCTCGCCAGCCCCTCGGCCGTCTTATCGTCGAAGGTCGGCCCCAAGCCGCCCGTCGATACCACCACCTTCGCTCCCCGCTCGACAGACGTCGCGAAGGCCCAGGCGATGAGGTCCAGCTCGTCGGGCACGACGAGGCAGGCCTCCACCCTGTACCCGAGGTTCGTCAGCCTGCTTCCCAGCCACGCCGCGTTCGTGTTGACCACCTTCCCGATCAGCAGCTCGTTACCCACCGACACGAGGTAGGCCTTAGGCCCTGGAGGTAGACCCATCGACCGCCGCCGCGCGCGTACACCCTAAAAAGGCTTTGGCGCGAGCGGTTCGGAGCCGCTGCGCTGGGGCGCTCGCTGAACGTGCGCTTTTTTAGACCGGTGTCAGAGGGGCGCGCAGCGAGCGCGCGGTGCGCTTGGAGACGTCGGTGCTCCACGGGCGCGAGGTGCCTGTAATCTCGCTGGAGGAGGGGGAGGAGGCGGTAATAGTCTCGGACGTGCACCTCGGCTTGAAATACAGGAGGCGCTTCATGGCGAAGTTCAGGGAGTTCGAGGCGTTCCTGAAGCACTTGGCCGCGCGGCGGCCGACCTTGCTCGTGCTGCTGGGCGACGTGTTCGAGCTGTGGAGCGCGAAAGCCAGCGAGATCTTCGCAGCCGCGTACGCCCCTCTCAGGGCGCTGGCGAAGCTCGACTGCAAGGTGCTGTACGTGGTCGGCAACCACGACGGGATCATCGCCCACCTCAGCCGGAGGGGGCTCTTCCAGAGGGATAACCTGCTGGTGGTGCCCGAGTACGCCGTCCTCGAGTGCAGGGGGAAGAGGGGCCTTCTCTTCCACGGCCACCAGCTCGACTGGAGGTTCGTGAAGCTTAGGTGGCTGTGGCGGCTCGAGCCTTACGTGTACCTGCTCTCCGAGGTGCTCTACGCGCTGCCGTGGGCGAGCGAGTGGGTCGTGGCTCTCGGTTACGCCGCCCTGCTTCCGGCCGTCATGCTGGTCACCAACGGCGCCCCGCTCCCGCTCCGCTTGGCGGCGACCGCCTCGGCACTGCTGCTGTCGGCGCCGCTCATAGTGCTCTTCTGGCGGATGGCCCAGGACAGGTTCTGGTACGGCGTGGTGCAGCCGCTAGCGAGGAGCAGGCTCCGCGGCAAGAGCTTGGCCTCGCCGGCGGTCTCGAGGGCTCTCTTGAACCTCCTCAGCCTGATCGAGGCGAACGGACTCGGGAGGTTCGACTTCGCGGTGTTCGGCCACACCCACGTGCCGGAGCTCGCGAGGGGCGAGGGAGGGAGGCTCTTCGCCAACTCCGGGAGCTGGGTCGAGGAGCCGGGGATGCTGTGCTGCACCTTCGTCAGGATCTCAGGCGGGCGCGTGGAGCTGGGCTTGTGGACCGGCTCGGGGGAGGAGACCCTGGCGGCGGAAGCGCTCTAGGCGAGGAGCGCGAGCAGAAGGGGCAGCATCGCGGTGGACGCGAGCGTCAACAGAAGCACGATGCTGGCGCCTCTCTCGGGGCGTGAGCTGTAGGCGCTGCACAGCACCGCGCCTGTCACGGCCGGCGGCATGCACGACTCGAGGAGCGCCACTCTCCACGCTAAGCTGCCGACCTCCGCGAAGTGGGGGGCGGCGAGCGCCACCGCGAGCGGCGCGATCGCGAACCTTACGACCGCCACCTTCGCCGCGTCTTTGAAGCTCTCCAGCTTGACGCGAGTGAGCTGCAAGCCAACCGCGAAAAGGGCCACGTGGGGGGCCGCTCCGCCAACCTTCGCCACAGCTCCCACGAGGAAGCTGGGAAGCTCGACGCCGGAGAGCGAGAGGGCGAGCCCGGAGAGCACAGCGTAAAGGGGAGGGAAGCGGGCGAGCTCCCGCAAACCGCTCTTGAGATCCCCCTTCAGCAGGAGGGGGGCGAGCGCGTAGCCGAGCGAGGCGTTGAAGAGGATGTAGAAGCCGACCAGCCGAACCGCCCGCTCGCCCCACGCCGCTTGGGCTATGGGGATGGGCAGGTAGCCGGCATTCACGTAGGTGGAGAGCAGCGCAAGCTCGCGATCCCGCGTCAGGGCGAGTGAGGATACCAAGGACACAGTAGCGGATACTGCTGCAGCAACGCCCATCTGAGCGAGCTCGGAGAGCAGCTCCCCCGAGCCCCCGCTGTACGTTGAAGCGAAAAGGAGAAGCGGGAGGAAAGAGTAGAGCAGGGCGCGCGACAGGGCTCGGGCAAAGCTCTCGCCCGGCTTAGCGGCGGCCGAGTAAAGCGCTCCCAGCACCACTGGAGCGTACAGCTCAGCTAAAGCTCTCAGAATCCCCTCCACGGCGAGCACCTACACGCGCAGGACACCGGGGTGCATCTGCTGAAGGAGCCTGCTGCAGCGGGCGCAGAAGTAGGGGGTCTTAGAGTCGACGTCGACGATCGAGTTGCTGAACCTCATAACGCAGCGCGAATTTCTACAGTGGTCGAGGCCGAGGGCGTGCCCCAGCTCGTGGACGGCCTCCTTCAGCAACCTCTCGAGGAGTAAAGCCTCGTCGGAGGGGTAGCCGTAGAACTCCGGCTTCAACCTAGCGAGGAAAACCACGCCGCCCCACCCAGGCTTCGCGATCCCGAAGACGAAGTTGAGCCGCTCGACGTACGCGTCGGCGTCGATGAGGACGAGCGACACGGGCGGGAGAAGCCTAGCCAGCTCTTCAACGAGCAAGTCGGCGCGCACCTGCCCCCTTTCCTCGTCGTAGAACTCGAGGGCGATGCCCGGGCTCAACCCTTTCCTGACGCGCACTTCCACGGCGAAGATCCTCTTTAAACCATCGGCCAGCTCGCGCACAAGGCCCGCGCCCACGTTTATCGGCTCAAGGCGCAGCGTTAGGGGCTCCACGCGCTCCGCGCGCGGGGGACCTTTATATAGGTGCACGCGCTGCTGCAACGCTACTGGATGGCAAAGTATATATATCAACCCAAAACCTCACTTCTCCGATGAAAGAGCAAGCGATAGCAATCCTTATAATAACCATGCTAGGCATTGCAACGTTTTCGCTCGCGCTCAGCGCTGCAGCTTCGCCGGGTATCGTTATTGACGGGGACGTGAGCGATTGGGAAACAGTCCCCGCTTTGAAGTTTGAAGACCCGGTTGGGGACACGCAACCTTGGTCGAAGGATCCAGCGATCGTGGGTAAAGGTTCGGCGGCTGAACCGCCGGAGAAAGTCGAGGCTAACGACAAGTGCAGGGATCTGAAAGCCCTTTGGGTATACTGGGACGACGACTGGCTCTACATTAGGCTCGACGTGGCGCAGCTCTACGAGGGTTGGAGCATCGTCAGCCGGAAGTGCAAGGACGACCAGTGCGCCACCTACCCCAACGTGAGCGCCTACCACATATACTTCAACGTGCCGGGCGCCGTGATATCCCCCCAGTCGGGCTTCGCAGCGGCGGTTGAAGGGAGCTTTGGCGACTACGCCTGGCACTTCGTTGTCACGTTCGATGCTGGGAAATATGATGGCTATGGGGCGCCGTGGTTCATGTGGCCTGACTGGTCTGGAGTTGCGGTATCGGGCGATGTCGGCGAGTTCGCTGTCGACTTGAAGAACAGCGCTTTCGAGATGAAGATTAGCAGGAAGTTCCTCGAAGACAAGCTCTTCGCCGGGGAAGGGAGGATAGAGAAGCTGAGGATACTCGTGGGTTCAATTAAGCTCGGCGAGCCCACCGGAGCTTGGGGAACGTGGCCGCACGCGTTCGATCCGGACGACCCTGAAGGTCCCGGCGAAGCGGTCGGTGGGAGCGACCTAGCCGACTTCATGCCCAACGATGCTGTGACGATGCCGGGCGGGAGCGTTAAGGGGCCGCTGATCGAGGTCGACTTGACCGTAGCTCCCGGTGAGAAGCCGGTAGCTCCGCCCGAGGAAAAACCCGCCCCAGCCTTCCCCATGGAACTTATCGCCGCAATAGCGATCGTGGTCGTCGTAGTAGCTGTCGCTGCCGTCCTCCTGCTTAAACGCAAGAAACCGGCTAAGTAAAGGTTTTATAATCTTTATTTTGTCCATTATATTAAATACTTTAACTTCCTCACCCCCACTTTTCAGCCGCACCCATGACAACTGGAGGGAGAAGGCCTGTGGGGCTTGCGTGCGCAACTGCTAAGTCGCGGCTCGATCAGCTTTTCTAAAACAGCAGCTGGAGGCGAGGGCGGGGATGGCAAGTGTCGAGCGAAAGGCTAAATAGCGCCCAGAAGCACGAAAAGCTCCGTTTATGAGACGCTACGAGCTTCTAGCGCTCCTCTTCGAGCTGGCACGGCAGGGTTGCGCGCGGGCGCCAATAACCATCGACAAGGCGCTCGTCGCCTCGAACCTAGAGATCTCCGCGTGGACCCTCAACAAGTGGTTAAGAGAAGCGGTCGAAGCCGGTTACCTCATGGCCGTGGCGGCGAAGAGGGGCAAGCGCTACATCCTCACGGAAAGAGCTCTTAGGGAGCTCGGTTCGCTGCTGAGCGACTTGGACCAGGCGGTTAGGGGTGTCGCGAGGCTGACGCTGACCGGGCGTCTCTTCAGGGGGCTGGGCGAAGGGAGCTTCTACGTATCGCTCGCGGAGTACAGGGAGTGGTTTAGGAGGTACTTGGGCTTCGACCCGTACCCTGGTACCCTCAACTTAAGGCTAGACCCGGATTCGGTCGTTAAGCGGAAGCTGCTGGAAAGCTATGACAGCTTCCGCATACCCTCCATGAGCAGGGGCGAAAGGGACTACTGCGGTGCCCAGCTCTTCAGGGCGGTGATCAACGACGCGGTTGAGGGGGGAGTGGTGATACCCGAGAAAACCGTGTACGGGCCTGACGTTCTGGAGGTGGTCGCCGGCGTGTGTCTCAGGACGGTGCTCGGTCTCAAAGACGGCGACGTGGTGAAAGTCGAGGTGCTACTCGAGAAGCCTCTCGGTGAGAAGCCCTCGGTAGCCGAGCGATTAGATAAGCGTGTCTAGCACTCAGGGGGTAGCGTACTGGGTGGCGCCCAGCTTTTAGGAGCTCAAGCTCCGCTGGACCACCGCGCTTAAGTCTTCCACTTGGGCGCGGAACTTGGACTGTGAAGTTCTTAGAGAGAGGAGAGTCTTTTTTAAAGTAGCATGCTCATGCACTCTAGGATGCTCTCGCCCCTGTACACGACTGTCCTGCCGCCTACGCGTCGGACGCCGGGCCTCCTTGATACCACGTCGGCCATGTGGGGTAACGTGTAGACGACCTCCATTTCGACCGGCTTAGGCAGCTTGAGCGGCTTCAGAGCACCCTGCGCGGCTTTCCTCACGGCCCTCTCGGCCGCCTCGCTGATCATCCTCCGCGTGATGGAGGGGTGGAGGCACTCGGCCGCGTACATGCTGGTCGCCCGCTTGACAGCGACCCCCTCGATGTCGCCGAGAAACCTCCTCGCCTCCTCCACAGCCGCGGCATCGCCAGCCACCATCGCGAGCGGGACGCCGTAGCTGCCGGCGATCATCGCCCAAAGCCCGACCTCGCCCACCGGCACGCCGTTGACGCGTATCTCGTGGATCGCGGTGTGGGACAGCGTGTGGCAGAGGAGGGCCAGCGGGGCGCCGGCCATCGCGTGGGCTCCCACCGCCAGCACGGCTCCGAAGCTCTCGTCCAACCCCTCCATCTCGAGGACCCTGCGCCCCCTGATCAGCTTCGCGGCCGGATGCAGCTGCTCGATGAGGATGCTGATCGCGTCCCCGTGCCCGTCCAGCACAACGACCTCGTCGGCACCGCCTCGCAGAGCCCCCTCCACGGCCGCATTCACGTCGCCCGTGAGAAGCCTCCTCGCTTCCTCGTGGATCCTGCCGCCGGGGCCAAAGTCCTCCCAGCGGCCGGCTACGCCGCTCGCCCCCTCCAGGTCCGTCATGATGTAGACCTTCATCGCGCGGTGCCGCGCGCGCTTCCAGCCAAAAAGCGTTGCGCGCTAGCTCCGCGGGAAGATGCCCAGCTCTTCCAGAACCCGCTTCGCGTACGCGCGAGCCAGCTTGAGCTCCTCCCCCGTCGTTTCCCCGGCGATCGGGCACTCTTCATCGAGCGCCACGCCCCCCTTCTCCACGTCAATCACGATCGGGTACATGGAGCAGCCGATCGGCCTGTACTCGTAGACGACGCAGCGGCCGCCGCGGAGGAAGTAGCAGCGGCCCCTCACATTCCTGAGCCTGTAGAACCCCCCTCGCAGCACAGCGAACTCCTCTCTCCTGTAGCCGAGCGCCTCGAGCCTGCTGACGTCGCTCGGCGTTAGTACCATCTCGGTCTCTTTGCAGCAGGCGCTGCAGCTCAGGCAGAGCGGTCTCGCCCTCCAGATCGTCGGCGTCCGCTCAGCGCACCCACCTCTCTTGAAAGCGGTATAGAGCACGCCCAGCTCAGCGCTGGATCGCGCCTAATACCTTTCTTCACCGCGCGCAGCGAGCACTTTCTGCGTCCGGACAGAAATAAGGGATTGATGCACCGCGCATGCGGCAGAGACCGCATGACTAGGTTAAGTCGAGCTTTGAGCGCCGTTGCGCTTGCCCCCCTATTAGCTGGGACAAGCGGCTCACTCAGCCTTCACCGCTCTCCGCTTTAACTAGCTCGCGTGGCACCTTCACCAGCGTGAACGCGCAACCGCCGCCCCCCCTTCTGACAAACAGCTGCCCCTCCCTCTTCGGGCTCCACCTATCTCTCCCAGACGAAAGGTGGACCGCCGCTGCGTGCGGCAGGGGACAGAAGCGGTCGCACGCGGTCAGCGAGAATGGGCACGCGGCTACTTTGACCTGTAGCTCCTCCGCCCCAACCGAAACCTCGGCTTCGACTCCGAAGGTGGAGAGCAGCTCCCCGATGGAAGCTGCTGCGTCGTCGGAGGCTTTCAGGCCGAGCTCGCCGAGCACCCTTGACGCGGCAGCTTCCGCTGCCACCTTAGAGAGGCCGACGGTCAGCACTCTCAAGCCGTTGAGCACCTCGATGAACGCCTTGAGGAACCTCTCCCTCGCCTCGACGGCTCCGCAACTGCTCACAGGGTGCGGGCGGGCTCAGCCTTAAAAACGCGAGCGAGCTGCAGTCCCCGTGGTGCACTTGAAAATCCACGTGGAGGCGGACGCTGCAGGGTTAAAGTACAAGAGCGCGGTCGTTTACCTGACCTCGGAGAAGTCGTTCGGTGGCGCGCTAGCGCTCAAGCTGAAAGAGGGGGTCGCCGCAACAGGATGCTGGCCGCGCTGGCCGGACGAAATGGGCGAGCGCTTCGCTTCGTGGAGGGTGGAGCCCTACGTTAGACGCTTCGGCGATCGCCTGCTCCACTCCTTCGGTGTCCGCCTCGACCTCGATGGGAGGGCTGAGCTCTTCGCTAGGGTGGACAGGTGGTCGGCGGAAGGTGGCGTGGTCGAGCTCGAAGCTAGCAGGAGCGGCGGCTTAAGGGCGGTGGTCGGCCCCTTGGCGCGCAGCTGCGAGGTCCTCAGCTTCGAGGGCTCCCTTCGCACGGTCGAGAACGCCCACCTGATGTACGTGGTCGTGGAGGGCGAACACGTGGCCTTGCGCGTCAGCGCGAGCGGGCTCGTGGCGGGGTACCTCGAGTGCGAGCCGGTGCCGAGCGAGCTGCCCTTCGAAGTCGAGGTGAGGGGCTTCCAGGTGACGAGCGAGGAGCGGGTTCTCCTCCTCCGTCTCGAGGATCTTCTCGCGTGAGCGGTGCGCTATCCTTTTGAGCCAGCTGGCGCGCAGAGCGCGTGGCAGGCGCTAAGACTTCTCGCATCCCCGAGTTCTACAAGAAGCCGATGGAGGAGCGGAGGAGGATTGTCGCGGAGTTCGCGGGTTTGACCGAGGAGGAGGTGAAGCTGATCAGCAACTTCGGCAACCTGGACCCTGAGATCGCTGATCGGATGATCGAGAACGTGATCGGAGCGATGAGCTACCCGCTAGCAGTTGCCGTGAACTTCCTCATCAACGGCAGGGACTACATGGTCCCCATGGTCATCGAGGAGCCTAGCGTCGTGGCGGCTGCGAGCAATGCGGCTAGGCTGATGAGGAGGGACGGCGGTATAAAGTCCAGGGCCTCCGAGCAGGTGATGATCGGCCAGATACAGGTCGTCAAGCTCAAAGCCCCCCACTACGCTATGGCGCTCGTTCTCGAGCACAAGGACGAGATAATCAGAGCGGCGAACGAGGGTCACGATTCGCTCCTTAAGGCTGGCGGGGGTGCCCGCGACGTGGAGGCGAGGGTCATCGAAGGGCCGAGAGGGCCCATGCTCGTCGTCCACCTGCTTGTCGACGTGCGGGATGCGATGGGCGCCAACATCGTGAACTCAATGGCGGAGCGGGTCGCGCCGATCATCGAGCGGATAACGGGCGGCAAAGCGCTCTTGAGGATTGTCTCCAACCTGGCAGACAGGAGGATCGTGCGCTCGTGGGTCAAGGTCTACAAGGAGGACGTCGGAGGCGAGGAGGTGGTTGACGCGATTGTCGACGCCTGGGCTTTCGCAGCCGCCGACCCCTACCGCGCTGCCACGCACAACAAGGGGATAATGAACGGGGTCGTCGCCGTCGCGCTCGCCACCGCTCAGGACCACAGGGCGATCGAGGCGGCAGCCCACGCGTACGCCGCCCGCGACGGTAGGTACAAGCCCCTTAGCGTGTGGGAAAAGGATGCGGACGGCAACCTGATCGGCTACTTGGAGATGCCGATGCCTGTCGGCGTGGTGGGCGGCGCCACGAAGGTTCACCCGGTGGCTCGGGTTGCCCTCAAGATACTGGGCGTGAGGAGCGCGGCGGAGCTGGCAGAGGTGATGGGAGCCGTGGGCTTGGCTCAGAACTTCGCCGCGCTGCGCGCTCTAGCGACCGAGGGCATCATGCGCGGCCACATGGAGCTCCACGCGAGGAACCTGGCGATGATGGCTGGAGCTAGGGGTGAGCTCGTCGACAAGGTCGTGGAGATCATGGTGAGGGAGGGCAGAGTGTCGTTCTCCTACGCTCAGGAGCTCGTGCGCAAGCTCTCGGCCGAGGGCGAAGCCGACCGGGAGGGTTAGCGGCAAGCCATTTTAGCGCCCCTTAAGGCCCCGAGCCTATGAGGGCTAAGCTGGGCGTCGTTCTCGATCATGCCGAAGGATGTGGCCACATGGCCCTACAAGGGCTTCGATTACGACGCGCGTGTCGCTTACCTCTCTTGCGCCATCAGGGAGAGCCTCCCAGACGTCGAGTGGGTCGAGGTCGTCGCTAAGAGCTCGGCGGAGTTCAAGGAGCAGCCGGGTGTGGGTGCGTACGCGGTCATGGGGATCCGCAACGGCGTGCCCATGCGCATAGCCAAGACCGGCAAACCGACCCTGCTCATCGACGTGTAGAGCGGGAGCGGCGAGCTCCTTTCAACCCTCGCGGCTGCTGCCCAGAAGGCCTCGAGGTCGCTGGCGTTGCCTCCTCCAACTTCTCCGACGCGGTCAGGGTCCTCCGAGCGCTAGCCACCGTGGAGACGCTCGCCCGTCGAAGCTCATTGTCGCGAGCGAGGGAGTGTTCGAGAGAGTGAGCAAGCTGGTAAGCGAGCGCGTTGGATTTCAAGGGCGCTGGCGGTCGTGGAGCCCGACCGCAGCGAGATCGTGAAGTCAGCTCGGATGTACGTCGCCATGAGGAGGCTGCTGGAGAAGCACGGGGCTCACGATCACGATCGACTGCCTCGGCCTCTTCCACAGCGGCAAGCTTCCCGCGTACCCGTGCCTCGGCTTCGTCGAGCTCCTCAACCAGGGTTTCGTCGCGGCGTGCGAGGCTGACGTAGACTCCGCTTTAACGCAAATGCTGATCCAGTACGCGACCGGAAGACCCGGCTTCATCTCGGACCCCGTCATCGACCTCGGCTCGCGATGGATAGTGTACGCGCACTGCCTAGCCGCTACCAGGGTCTACGGCCCCCAAGGCCCCGAGGTGCCCTACAAGATCAGGTCGGACGCCGAAGATCGGGCCGGCGCTTCGCTGCAAGCCTACTGGCCCGTCGGGGAGCCCGTGACCACCTTCAAGCTGAACGTGGCGGAGAAGGCCGCGGCAATCCACAGCGGTGTGATCGCCGCGAACGTTGAGGAGGAGAGGGCGTGCAGGACGAAAGTGGCCGCGGTGTCCAACGTCGAGAGGATCCTCGATAACTGGAACAGGGCGGCGAACTTCGGCTGGCACAGGGTCAGCGTGGTCGGAGACTTCAGGAGGGAGCTCGTGACAGCGGCGAAGCTCCTCGGCTTCAGAGTGATCGAGGAAGATAGGTAGCACCCAGCGGATCTACGCGGAGCGAGCTAACAAAGTTGGCTAATATAGCAAAGTTTAAAAGTATGCAGATATCGCAGCTTATGTATGCCTAAGAGCCTAGCGTGGCTCCCGCTAGCCCTTGCGCTGCTAGCTGCTCTCTCCTTCGCTGCGCCCCAGCAGGAGCTCGTGGTGAGGGTGTCCGGCGATCCCGGCGTCGCTAACGCCACACTGTACCTGACGTTTTCTCTCGGCAACACGACTTGGGTCGAGCGGTGCGACCTCGCTGGGGGCGTTTGCACGATACCCGTAAGTGCGGAGCTCCCTACAGTTGTCAGAGCTCGCTTTACAGGCGGCTACGCGGCAGTGAGGGTTCGCGGGGCCGGCGAAGCGTCTTGGAGCGGCGACATTTGGCAGGGCTTCTGGCGGCCGGAGCTGCAGGTCTCCCTGATTCTCACGGAGGAGGGTGTTGAAGCGCGCTTCAGGGTGCAGCCGGGCAGGGTGGGCGATAAACTCGGTTTAGAAATCGAAGCTAGGAAGGTCTGCGTGGTGGTGATCAACGCGAGCGCCGGCATCGAGGGGGCTGAAGTCTTCCTCCCCTATAGGTGGAGGTTTGTCGCTCGCGAAGTTGGCGAGAAGCTTTACGTGGTTGTGCCTCAAGGTGCGCAGCTCCAGCTCGGCGTTAGCGTAAGCGAGGGCACGGGTTTAGGGAAGCTGTTAGCCAGGATCGTGTCGTACGGAGCGGCACAGCGCCCGGGCGGCCTCTGGCGCGGCCTCGTCGTGACCTGCCCGGTCGCGTGCGGTGACGCAAACGCGAGCTTAGCCTACTTCCTAGCGAAGGGGGTTAAGGTCGCGCTGGAGAGCTACCTAGCGAGCGAGAGGTCCCTAGCGAGCAGGATCGGCTACGACGTAAGCGCTTACCTGGAGGACGCGGAGTTCGCTCTCGTTACCCTGCGCGAGAGCGAGAACGCCTTTGCGAGGGGGGACGCGGAAGTGGGGAGAGCGCTTCTCGAGAGGGGCTTGGCGAAGGCCGCCTCGGCGCTCGACGCCCTGAACCAGGCCAAAGCCGACAGCGTTCCCTCCTTCCTCTTCCTCCTGACGTTCACGCTCTTCCTCTCGCTGATAGCGGGCAACATCGCTGAACGGAGGAGGGGGCTCGTGGCAACCGCGGTTTTCGCCGGCTTAGCGCTCACGGAGCTGGCGCTGATACCCTACGCCAGGATGGCCTTCGCCTTCCTCGACCCCGCCGTGCTGAGGAGGGCTTCGCCCTCCTCGCTTGCGCTCGCCCTCGTCACAGCGGCCCTCGGGCTCGCGCTCGTAGCCGCCTTCGCGCTGGGGGCGAAGGGCACGGTGCTCAGCGACTTCTTCTGGTACTCGGTGAAGAGCATGAGGAGGAGGCGGCTCAGGGCTCTCCTTACGATCGCCACGGTAGCTGTTGTCACGGCGGTTTCCGGCGCGTTCCTCGCCCTCGGCTCCAGCACGGTGGTGAGGGAGGAGGTTTATCCGAGCGGTTTCCGAGGTCTCAGCGTCAGCCGCCACCTTACCGTTTCAATGTATATCTTCAGGGGTATGGATCAGGCCAACGAGTACGTAGTCACGGAAAGCTACATACCCCTGTC
>Ga0105154_1000826_pt1 | contig 13102 bp, 13 predicted proteins | sample SSWtaG_FD_89672 | JGI IMG/M metagenome (GOLD analysis project Ga0105154, IMG submission 89672) | Hot spring microbial communities from Sandy's Spring West, USA to study Microbial Dark Matter (Phase II) - SSWsed_matched | ecosystem: Environmental > Aquatic > Thermal springs > Hot (42-90C) >... | reverse complement strand
TCCCCCTATCGCTATTCCTCGGGTGGAAGCTGGGCTGGGAAAGGTTTGTAGACTCCCTTGTAGCGGTATCGCTCAGCTTGCCGGCGGTGGCGGTTCTGTGCGGGTTTTACTAGTATCCGAGTGGGGCGCCTGCGAGCACGGAGGAGTGGCTTCGCAAGTTGCTTTGCTAGCGCAGTGGCTCGAGAAAAAGGGCTACGACGTTTGGGTTTTGTGCAACCGCGGGTGCTGCCCCGACGGGAGGTATGTTAAAGCAAAGAGTTTCCTACCTCTAGACCACTACGCTGCCCTACCTTCGCTCCATGGTGTGGAGAGAGTGATTAAGGAGGTTAACCCGGATGTCGTCCACGTGCACCACCTTTTCGCTCCGCTATCCGCTTTCGCCGCCGTAGCCAGCAGCAAGCTGGGTGTCCCACGCGTCTTGACGAACCACTCGCTCCCCCCTGTTGGAGAAGCTAGAGCGTGGGCGAAGGTCTCCTACATGGCGCCTTATAGGTGGCTGCTCAAGCCCACTGTTGCGACTGCAGTGAGCGCTGCTGCAGCTCAGTTTTCGAGAGAGCTTTTTGGCTGGAGGGATGTTAGGGTTATACCGAACGCTGTTGACTGCTCGAAGTTCAAGCCCAGCGAAGAGCGTGGAGAAAGGGAAGATTGGGTCTTGTACGTGGGGAGGCTAGTGTGGCGGAAAGGGGTTCATGTGCTCGTGAAAGCTGCAGGGATCCTCGAGAAGAGAGGTCCCCCCTGCAAGGTGCTAATCGCCGGTGAAGGGTACTTCGAGCGCTACTTGAAGCTGCTATCCTCGGGTCTCAGGAACGTCGTGCTCCTAGGAAAGGTGAGCGAGCGGAGGAAAATGGAGCTGTACCGCATGTCTAAAGTTTTCGTCCTACCCAGTCTCGGCGGCGAGAGCTTCGGAGTAGTCCTAGTAGAGGCGTTCGCTTCCGCAACCCCCGTTGTCGCCTCGCGCGCAGGCGGGATACCTGAAGTGGTGGATAGCGGCGTCAACGGCCTCCTCGTAGACCCCGGCGATCCCGTCCAGCTTGCCGACGCTATAAGCGAGGTTCTCAGCTCGGAAGACTTGTGGAAGGCTCTTTCGCGCAACGCGAGGAAGAAAGCAGAGGAGAGGTACTCGATAGAGGTTATTGGCAAGCTTTACGAACAAGCATACAGCGATGCATTAGAATTGAACACTTCAGCTGAACACGCAGCTTCAAGCGACTAGCTTGGTACCACTCTGTGAACCCGGGCGCGAGCCTGTATTCGCAGCCTAGTTTAAAGGCGGTTGCTGCAAGCTACAGCCTTTCCCGCAAGCTCCAGTGCCGATAGCTATCCGGGGAGTGGTCGAAGCCGCGCGCAAGGAAAGCGTTTCGCCTTTAGCGCTCAAACCGCTTCGAGCTTTTCTCCCACTTTGAAGAACCTCCTACCCGAGTAGTGGAGGATCGGTTCGAAATCCATCCGCTCAACGTGCTCGGCGACAACTTTGCCGGCGACAAGCCAGTGGTCCCCGAACTCGCCCATCCACTCGACAGCGCACTCGAGCTGAACGGGGCATTCCTTGATGCGGGGCGGTTTGACCTTCACGCTTGGTACAGCTGTTAGGCCGGTGAGCTTGAACTTGTCCGCTTCCCTGCCCGAGACGCTACCGCATATCCAAACCTCATTCAGCATCTCGATCGTTGGTACGTTGACCACGAACTCCCTCACTTCCCGCAGGTTCGCGAAGGTGAGCCGCTGGGGGGCTACGGCGAAGGCCACGTACTTCGGCTCGAAGCTGACGGGCATGAAGAAGGAAAAGGTGGCCACGTCGGGCTTGCCGCTCCCATCGCACGTCGTGATGAGGACGGTGAGCCTAGGGTATAGGATCTGGCTGATCCTGTAGGGCACAGGATCTTCTCCGGATGCGAGCTAAAAATGGTTATCGGATCAGCTTCAGCAGCTTCTCGACCGCTCTTACGGCGTCCGCTGCAAGCACCCTGATCATCGCCTCCTTGCCCACGTCGCCCTTGTCGTATATCAGGTCGGGCGTCCCGCCGGCGACCTTGAACGCTTCGCGCACGATCCAGCCCATCGAAGCCCCCTCGACCCGCTTAACGCTCTCGGGCTCCAGCGTGCGGTCGACGAAAGCCACCTTGAACCCGAGCTTCTTGGCCTTCCCCACGAGTTTGGGCTTGTAGGCGACGTTAACGGCAGCCCTCACGCAGGGGTCTAGCTTCATCGCCTCGAGAACGAGGCGGGCTAGGTGCGAGGAGGCTCCGAAGGCGACGGGGCCGACGGCCTTTAGCTCGCCGCCGAACTTGACGATCCTCCCCTTGATGCCGGCGACGTCGCTCGGGCTCTCCGCGTAGGGCGGCGGCAGCGCCATCGCGACGTTGATGCCGACCTCCGGCGCGTAGGGCAGGATCTCGCGCGCGTGGGCTAGGAGCAGCCCGACCGCCTCCTCCACCCTCTTGAGCACCGCGTACCTCTGCGCGCCCACTTCGAGCCAAGCGGTCGGGTTAACCGGGCAGTGGCCCTTGCCCACCCCGAGCCCGTACTTGATCGCGAGCGTCACGAACTCCTTCGCGACCTTGACCGCCTCGGGGACGCTCGCTCCCTTCGCCAGCTCGGCCGCGATCGCGGCCGAGAACGCGCAGCCGGTTCCGTGCGTGCAGCCTTCGACGCGCGGCGCCTCGAAGACGCGGTACTCGCCCCTCCAGTAGAGCACGTCCACCGAGGTCGCGCCGCCCAAGTGGCCGCCCTTGACCACCGCCGCCTCGCAGCCGAGGTCCCCGACCAGCTTCTTGGCGGCGAGCTTCGCCGTCTCCACGTCGACCACCTTCACGCCCGTCAAGCGCTCGGCTTCGGGGGCGTTCGGGGTGGCAACTTTCGCTAGCGGCAGCAGCTCCTTGGCGAGCGCCTCCACCGCGTCCTCCCGGAGCAGGGGGGCACCGCTCTTGGCCACCATCACGGGGTCCACGACGAGCGGGAAGCTGAAGTCGCGCACGGCTCTGGCCACCGCCCTGATGATGCCGGCGTTGCTCAGCATCCCGGTCTTCCCCGCGTCGATGCCCATGTCCTCCGCCACAACCCTCACTTGCTCGTACACCATCTCGGGCGGGAGATCGTGAACCATCGTCACCTGGTAGGTGTTCTGGGCGGTGACGCTGGTCAGCGCGACGGTCCCGTGGACGCCGAGCGCCGCGAAAGTCTTCAAGTCGGCCTGAATGCCTGCGCCGCCGCCCGAATCGCTCCCCGCTATTGTGATAGCGACGGGTACAACCCGGGATCTCGCGGGTAGGCGCTCGTGGGCAGACCCTACGCACATGCTAGCGCGCACCTGCTACCCCGCCTTTGGCGCGAGGTTATCAAACCTTATTTCTTTCGTTCCTCTACCCGATCACCCGCGCGCTCTTGAGCGCTTGTAGCGAAGCATGCACCGACCCTCGCGCGGAGGAAGTTGCAGCGCGCAGCGAAACGCGCACAAAGTTTAAAGATCTTCCAAGGTATATTTCACCTACGGTGAACCTTTTGGGCGAAATGACTTATCGCGAACGCTTCCAGGCGTGGATGCACTACAGGGACGTGGACAGAGCGCCATTTTACGAGTGGCTAGGGTACTGGGGTGAAACTCTTGACAGGTGGCGCGCGGAAGGCCTGCCTCCCGGCGTCAGCGTGCACGACTACTTCGACTTCGACAAGCGGGAAGCGGTTCCGATAGACCTAGGGCCAATACCGCGGTTTGTGAGAAAGACCCTTGAGGAGACCGACAGGTACGAGGTGTTTAGAGACTACAGCGGCATAGTGATGAAGAGGTTGAAGACCGGCACCTCAATGCCCCTCTTCATAGAGCACCCCGTCAAGGACTGGAACGACTGGGAGAAGATGAAGGAGAGGTTCGACCCCGATGACCCCCGGAGACTTCCGCTTACGTGGGGCGAGGAGCTTTTCGAGTACTACGCCACCACAGACAGGGTAGTAGGAGTCAGCGTAACCGGCTTCTTCGGCTACGCTAGGAACATGCTGGGGTTGAAGAGACTCCTTCTGTACTTTTACAGGAAGCCCGACCTAGTAGCGGATATCATGGAGTTCTGGTCGAACTTCTTGGTGAGGCTCCTGAGCAAAGTCCTAGAGAAGGTGAAGCCGGATTACGTGACTATCTGGGAGGACATGTGCTACAAGAGCGGGCCCCTCATCTCCCCCAAGCTATTCGAAGAGTTCATGCTGCCGAACTACAAGAAGGTGACAAGCCTCGTTAGGAGCAGGGGCGTTGACATAGTAATGGTGGACACCGACGGGAACCACGAAGCGATAACGGACCTGTTCATGGAGGGAGGGGTCAACTGCCTGTACCCGCTAGAGAGCGCAAGCGGCCTCGACGCCGTGAAGCTCAGGGAGAAGTTCGGCAGAAGGCTGCTGCTGATAGGCAATGTCGACAAAAGGGCCCTAGCCGCAAGTCCAAAGCACATTGATAGAGAGCTTGAAAGGCTCGCTCCCCTCCTCGAGGAAGGGGGTTACATACCTAGCGTGGATCACGCGGTTCCCGCAGACGTCCCCTTCCAGAACTACAGGTACTACATAGAGAAGCTCAGGAAGCTCTTAGAGAGAACTGCGCGGTAGGGAGCCGTTTGGCATCGAACCCCAGAGGTAGCAATCTAGAATAATCTCCCCAAGGAATAGTGCCGGGTGACTCCGGAGTGAGGTACAAGGTTTTGGGGAAAACCGGACTGAAGGTATCGGTGATAGGCTTCGGAGCTATAAAGCTACCCAACGTTCCTATCGTGGAGGCGGTCAAGATACTGAACCGGGCACTCGACCTAAGAATCAACTTCATAGACACCGCGAGGGGGTACGGGGATAGCGAAACTAAAATAGGGATAGCCCTTAAAGATAGGAGAGACGAATTCTACATAGCCACGAAGACGCGTGAGAGGAGCGCGGACGGGGCTTTCAAGGACATCGAGCGAAGCCTGAAGGAGTTACGGACGGACTACATAGACGTGTACCAGCTGCATGCGGTAAACACGAGGGATGAGTTCGAGAAAGTGATGTCCTCCGGAGGGGCCCTAGAGGCCCTTAAGAGGGCGAGGCAGAAAGGGCTGATAGGCCATGTAGGAATAACGGTGCACCGCAACATGGATGTCGTGAGGATGGCTATAGAAAGCGGGGAGTTCGAGACAATAATGCTCGCTTACAACCCGCTGGATCCTGAGGGGGTGGAGCGCGAGGGCATCCTCAAGCTCGCCAAGGAGCACGGACTTGGCACGATAATAATGAAGCCCCTCTCGGGCGGGCAGCTGGTGCTCCCCGAGACCGAGGCAGGCAAGCGGGTTGGGAACGACCCGATCGTCAGGGGATGCCTACGCTTCATACTCTCCAACCAGTACGTGGACACGGTGATACCGGGCATCCAGAGGATGGAGGAGTTGGAGGAAGACGCTTCGGTGGCCGACATGCCTATGCCGATGAGCGAGGAGGAGAAGCGCGAGCTTTTCGCCATGATAGGGAAGCTGGGCAAGAGCTTCAGGTACGGGCAGGTATGCCTGAGGTGTGGCTACTGCCTGCCCTGCCCCCAGGGCATAGAGATCCCCGAGGTGTTCCGGGCGTACGAATCCTATACCGGCTACCCAGACCCCGTCAAGGAAGTAGGGCTCGAAATATACGCGACATTGAGGGTCAAGCCGGACGCGTGCGTCGAATGCCGCACGTGCGTCACCAAGTGCCCGGCGGGCATAAACATACCGGACAGGCTGAGGGAAGCTGCGAGAGTACTCGAGGAAGCGCTGAGGAAGCGTGGCGTGGCCTAGGCGGGTTTGATGAGGAGGGGCCAAGCAGGCACAGCACTAAGCCGCAAACACGTTCAGGTGAAATTCTTTCCTTACTTTGGGGATAAGCTATTTTCGGGGCTTCGCTGCGCTTAACACGTGGAGCTCGGTGCCGACACCTGGGTGCTGTACCTTAAGCTCGGCCTGGGGTACGCTAAAGGTCTTGGAGGATCTGGGGCTCAGGTACGTAGAGTACCCTTACAAGCTGTTCAAGAGCGGCAAGCCTGAGGATGCCGAAGCGCGCGTCGCCGAGGTGGCTGGCGTAGCGGAAAATGTAACCTAGTTCCATACCAGCTGCATTCTTATCCCCCTGACGAGGGGGTGCGGAGCTCCGCGTCCAGGAGACTACATAGCTGGATTGGGTACGCGTCTAAGCTGGGTGTGCGCGCGCCCTAGTGGTGCACGCGGCCTTCCCGAAGCCCTCGCTCAGCAAGCTACGACGAGGCGATCAGGAGGGTTATCGACCTCAACGTGTCCTACGTCAAGGAGCTGGCTAGGTTAGCGGAGGATCACGGGGTGATCGTAGCGATCGAGAACTGCGTGGAGCCCTAATTCTGCATATCCCCCCGGGATATGCCCCGGGACCTCCTGCTCCTCATGGAGGCTGCCGTGTCGGAGCACGTGGGCGCGCGCTGGCACAGGCCACTTCAATGTTCATTCGATCGAGCTAGCCGAAGGCAGTCAAGCGCTTCTCCGGCCACATTGCAGCCACGCACCTGCACGACAGCAACGACCAGCACCTGCCGCCTCTGAGCGGCAACGTAGACTAGGGGAGGGTCGTGAAGGCGTTCAGAGAGATGGCTACGAGGGTCTCCTTGTGTACGAATTTAAGAGCTTCGGAGGGCTATTCCCCCCGCAACGCGGTAAGGACGTTCAAGCTAGTCACCGAGTTAAAGGCTTTGACTTAATGAGGCCGAGATCCGGACCCAGCACCCTCCGTACGTGAACAGTTTTTAAATGGACGGGGCAAGAAACGATGAACGCGCCCCCTCATCGCGCTCGGCAATTTGATGAAGCGCGCGAATGCCCGCTTCGACGCCGCTGTGACCTACTTGCCGTATCTCGACGCGGAGTTTCGCAACGCGAGCGTGACCTTGGAGGTGCGCACCGTCCTAATCAACCTCTAACCTGAACCTTTCATTTTTTCTTTTTAACGAGCACAGGCGTCAGGATGATAAGCCAGCGCCGATCGGGGGGCGCGATGGGCCTAGAGTCTAGAATCTCGAGGGCCGTCTGGAGGGCGGCTGCCGCGGACTGGGAGCGCTTCGCCGAGGTGGACGTAGCGATCGTTGGTGCGGGGCCTTCCGGCTTGACGGCTGCCAAGTATGTGGCCCAAGGAGGTTTGCGCGTCTTAGTCCTCGAGCGGAGACTAAGCTTCGGCGGTGGCATCGGCGGCGGCGGGATGCTGCTCCACAAGGTCGTGCTTGACCTTAAGGCCGAGCCAGTGTTAAAAGATTTCGACGTGCGCTACGAACTCCTCCCCGATCTCGGTCTCTACGTCGCAGACGCCGCCGAACTCTTGGCGAAGCTCGCCGCAGGGGCTATCGACGCGGGGGCAAAGGTCCTGCTGGGCGTCACCGTCGAGGATGTAATCGTGCGCGAAAACCCGTTCAGGGTGACCGGCGTCGTGGTGCAGTGGAGCGCCGTGCCCCTAGCCGGGTTGCACGTTGACCCGCTTTTCATCGAGGCGAAAGCGGTTGTGGACGCGACAGGCCATGACGCCGAGGTGCTGAGGATCGTCGAGAAGAAGAACCCCGAAGTCGGCTTCAAAGTGGCGGTGGAGAGGTCGGCGTGGGCGGAGGTCGGGGAAGCGGACGTGGTTGAGAGGACGGGGAAGATCGTTGAGGGGCTGTACGTGGCGGGGATGGCGGTTGCCACACTGTACCGCATCCATCGGATGGGCCCGATATTCAGCGGGATGCTCCTCTCGGGCAGGAAGGTCGCCGAGCTGCTCCTTAACGACTTGCGTGCACGCAAGCCCTCGTAAACCAGGTCGAGGGGGCCTTCAGCGGTGGTGCATCACCACTTCGCCAGGGGTGCGAGAGAGCGAAACAGCATACCATGTGCAGCCTGCGCGCCCGCTCCGCCCTCACCCAGCGCTCCACTGCCTCAGTCTCAGGCAGGAGCCGCTTTAGCTCCAGAAGCGTCAGCGCGCATCCTAGCTAGGATCTTCGGCAGTGCGCGGTAGTCGGCGTGCTCTGCCCGCTTGCGCAGGCTCTCCAGCTCGAGCGCGGTGCGAGCGGTGTCCTCTCCGCCAAGCGCTCCAGCTCCGCTGCGACCTCGGCTCTCCACTGCCGCAGCTCCCCACTGCTCGATACCCTCTCCCGCCCTCGGCCTCCAAGAGCGCCTCCGCCTACTCGTCCCGGCCCCGCTTGCAGCTCCTTCATGGGGTGCTCTAGTTCCTCGGTGCGCACCGCGACAGCTGCCCAGAGCGCCTCGACAGCCTACTCCGGCGACCTCGCCCGGGTTACCGCCTGCGCTCTCACGGCACCATCAAGCCGGGTCCCCACTTTAGGTAAAACTTCGAATGCTATGCAGAGGGAGCGAGATAATACTCCATTGATGTGTTAGCTCTTTTCTTAACTTTCAGGTTAGATTAGAAAATTTACCTTTCCGTCTCATCAAGCGCACGGCGCGTGAGCTGCTCCTAAGGGACCTGAAGGTTGCCGAGAGCCTCTAGGCTCGAGCCCTAGGATCCGGAGATAGCTTGAAAGGGACCCCTCCCCCGCCCTACGCGTGGAGCGCGGCTGCTCGATCATCGTGCTCGCCAGCGTTCTCGTGCCGTTAGCTTGCATAGCGGTGGCAGCGCTATCCTCGGGCTGGTTCAACCTTTGGAACAACGCTTTAAGCGACTTGGGACACGCGGTGAGGAGCAACGTGGCCCCTATCTTCAACTTCGGCTTGAGCGCGGGAGGCTTGCTCGTCGCCCTCGTTGGCGTCTGCTCGCTCGGCAAATCCCGCTTGATCGGGTGGACGCTGGTTTTGGCCGGCTACTTCCTCATACTGATCGCAGTCTTCGACGAGGTCTACAGGGACCTCCACTTCTACGTCTCGGCAGCCTTCTTCGTCTCGATCGCAGTGCTGCTGACCGAGTACGCCTTGACAGTGAGGGGGTTGAGGGGGTTGCTCGCCTCGCTCGCGATCGCCGTGGGCGTCGCCGCTTGGGTGGCGCACATGGTCTACGGCGTGCCGAGGGGGGCGGCCGTGCCCGAGCTCATCTCGATCTGCGTCGCGCTGCCCTTCTACCTCGATTTCACGCTGAGGCCGCGCGGCGCCCGCTAACCTCCGAGACCACGGCCTCGACGTCGGAGAGCTGCAGGTGCTTGGGCAGCCGCGGCTGCCCCTCCACGCGCTTAACGATCAAAACGTAGTAGTTCTCGAGAGAGAAGACCGCTACCCGAAGCCTTCGCCTCGAGCTCTCTGAGCATCTCCACGGCTTCGTCGCCGCGTAATAGAGGAGTCGCTCCCCCCTTGGCGAACTCGAGGAGGAGTCTCGTTTTGCTGACCCCCCTCCTGCCATGGAGCACGACGAGGGCGAACCCCTTCCTCCAAGCCTCCTCAAGCAGCACGAGTCAGCCTCCCTGTCAATGAAATCATTCGTATCATATTTGACATATCCAATTACGCTAATATCGATCTGACATCAGCTTTTACGCTTTGTTTTCCAGCAGCTCGCGCAGCGCGTTGGGCTTACTCGGGGCGTTCAGCGAAGAGTTCAAGGCCACGCGCTGCTCTGTGCGACGCCCATGGCGCCGGCCGGCAAACTGCTCGAGCGGAGGGATCTGAGGAACAGGTACGGGGTGTTCGCCGACAGGGAACGCGCGGGCGACACGCTCGCCGAGTTCATGGAAAGGGAGGGGGTTGCCGTCGACCTGATCCTCGCGATCCCCAACGGGGGCGTGGCCGTCGCGTCACGGGCAGCGCTGCGGCTCGGGGTGAAGCTGGCGGTGGCCGTCGTGAGGAAGATCACGTACCCTTGGACCACCGAAGCTGGCTTCGGCGCTGTCTCTTGGCTGGGTGATGTTGTCGTTGATGAGCGGGTTGCCAAGGCGTTGGGCGAGAGCGAGTATCGCAGGTGCCTCGAGAGAGCGGAGAGGAGCGTGAAGGAGAGAGAGCGGATCTTCGCCGAGTACCTGCCGGGCGACCTCGGCGGCAAGCGGGTCGCGGTGGTGGACGACGGGCTGGCGACGGGCTACACGATGCTGGTGGCGGCCAAAGCGGCTGGGAGGTTGGGGGCCAAGGAGGTGGTCGCCGCCGCGCCGACGGCTTCGCTCGACGCGGTTCGGCTCCTCCTCGGTCACGCGGACCTGCTCGTTGTGCTGAATGTCCGCGAAGACTACCCGTACGCGGTCGCCGACGCTTACGAGAGGTGGTGGGACCTCAGCGAGGCCGAGGCGCTCGAGTGCCTGCGGCTCCTCAGGGAGGGGGGCTTTGCCTGAGGCCGCAGCGCCGCCCATGTCGAATGCCCTCCAGTTACAGCGGGCTACCTCGAGTGTATGTAAGCTTCTGGGTCGCCTCCTTACAACCTCATTTTCCGATTCACCCCCAGGCCGCGCGCCCGGCGGGTGAACGCCCGCGGTTTCACGGGCCAGGCGAGGGCGCTGCTGCCCTTTCGCCCCTAAGCCGGGTTCGCAAGGGGGCGCGCGCTAACGGCGTCGAAGGGGCATATCCACAGGCACAGCCCGCAGTTATCGCAGTGCTCCTCATCAACTATGACCGCTCCTCCTTCCACCCTCAACGCCCCGTAAGGGCAAACCTCCGCGCACTTCCCGCAAAGCCTGCAGTTGGATCCGATCTCGACGCGAAAGAGCTTCTCCCTGTTAAGCTGCTTTAAGCTCTTTATCTTCTTCAGCGCTAGCCCCCTGAACTCGTCTAAGCTGGCGAACCCCTTCCTCTCCATCCAAGCCCTCAGCTCGTTCAGCATCCTCTCGATGTGCGAGAAACCATGCAGGAGTATGCTCGTGCAAACCTGGACGGCGTGCGCTCCAACGAGTATGAACCTGGCCATGTCTTCCCCGCTTGAAATGCCCCCCGAGCCTATGATGGGGATCCCGAGCCCCTCCCTGGCTATCTGCGACGTCCACGCTAGGCTTATAGGCAGCTGCCAGGGCCCGCCGTACCCCCCGTAACCGCCCCACATCACCGGCTGCAGCGTTTCCACGTCGATGATCAGTCCCTGAAACCTAGCCGTTGAAACAACGGCGTCGGCGCCCCCCTCCTTCATCGCTTTCGCTAAAACGATCGGGTTTGCCCCGTGAGGGGTGATTTTCCCTATTACGGGCAGCCCTTTCGCCGCGCCTTTCACCACCTTCAAGATGCTCTTTACCACCTCAGGGTCGGCTGCGGCGGCCCTCCCCATGAGCGCTGTCCCGGGCTCGATGTGCGGGCAAGAGACGTTCACCTCTATTGCGCTCGCTTCGGCGCTGGCGACGAGCTCTGCGAGCCGCTCCCACTCCTCGTAACTCCTCCCTGCAATACTGGCTATGATTAGGCCATCCAACCCCCTCCTCTCGGCCTCGATCTTGGCTCGCCGCAGCATTGTGGCCCACCGTTCGGGAGCGTACTCTGACATGAGATCCACCGAGTAGAACGAGTAGAAGCCGCCGCGCGCCAACGCGTCCTCGTGAACAACGTACATCCGTGGCTTAGGTTGCACCTGCTGCATCCTATCAAAGGTTATCGTCTTCGTAACTACGCCCGCCGCCCCTCTGCTGAGGCACTTTACTATGTCGTCGTCGTTCTTGACGTTGGGGCCGGAGGCCACGATGAGAGGGTTGGGAAGCGTGCGACCGAAGATCCTCACAGAAAGGTCCACTCGCGCGGACGGCACTGATCCCACCGCCGGCCCTCTACAGCACTCCCGCCTCTCTGAGCGCTCGCCTAAGCTTCTCGCGCTCCTCAGAGCTTATCGGCAATAGGGGCGGTCGTACGTGCGCCGCCTCCAGGATCCCCATCATGTGCAGCGCCTCCTTTAGGCGGGCCCTGTAATTCCGGACAGGCGGCGCGAAGATCGCCTCCATCAGTGGGCGCAGCCTCACCCAGATTTCCTTAGCCTCCTCATACCGCCCCTTCCCGACCAACTCGAACATTTCGACCTGCTCCTTCACAGCTATCGTAGCGAAGCCCAAGAGCCCGCCTTCAGCCCCCATGACGAGCGACTCGTAGACGAAGTTGTCGTTTCCCGTGAGCACTTGAATCTTTTTTGGCAGTTTCTCGATCGTTAGCACTATATCAAGGAACCTCCTCGCATCGAAGGACGCTTCCTTTATCGCCACCACGTTCTTCAAGCTCGAGAGCCTCTCGATGACTTTCGGTTTGTACTCCACGCCGCCGAGCGCCGGCTGCAAGTTGAATATTATAAGCGGAATTTTCACGGCGTCGTTTATAGCTTTGTGATACTCGTACACCACATCATCGTTGGGTTCCCCGATGAACGCGGGATGCGGGAACACCAGCAGGGCGTCCGCCCCCGCTTCCTTGAAGTCCCTAGCCATCCTCACTGCCTCGAAGGTATTGCAAGCCTGCAGCCCAGCTACCACGATCGCGCTTCCGCCTACCGCCTTCTTCGCTGTGCGGACCAGCTCGAGCTTCTCCTCCCTGTATAGCGAGAAGCCCTCTCCAGTGTCAACCCCCACCGCTACCCCCGCCACTCCTTGCGACGCACCCCACTTAACGTACTTTTCGAACCAATCGTACTGTACTTCGAATTTTTCGTTCATTGGGGTCACAACCGCTGCTATCAAACCATAAGGTTTAACGATAAATGTTTTCACGATCCTCCCGTATGCGCACTACTGCTACGCTGCTATTAAGTTTTGCGAAGTAGCCCGGAGCGACCCTTTAAGGAAAAGCGGTATGCGCCCGAGCGTTTCGCAGCGGCTCTACTCGAACCTTCTCCCCGCTAGCCACCCTCCTCAGCACTCCAAGCCCCTCTACGACGCGGCCGATCACGTTGACCGGGCTGGCTGGCCTGATCTCGCCGGGTTTGCTGATGGGCGTGGGGCCGAAGAAGAGGCAGAGCGCCCGCCCCGGAGGCCAGTACGCGACATCCCCCACGCTGACGAGCTCTCTCGCTCCCTCCTCGCCGGCGACCGCTGGCGTCTCGAAGTCGACTTCGTCGCCCCACCTCCTCGCCCAGCTCTCGAACGGCCGCTGGCGCTGCGCGGCGTTGAGCGCGGGCTGCGCCTCGAGATCGTGCCGGGTGGACTCCACGTCCACAACCCCTTAAAAGCCGCGCGCACCCTCACTTTCGGTGGGGGATGGAGGCTAGGTGGGTCGTGGTCGCGATCGTCATCGCCCTAGCGGTGGCC
>Ga0105154_1000823_pt1 | contig 13109 bp, 17 predicted proteins | sample SSWtaG_FD_89672 | JGI IMG/M metagenome (GOLD analysis project Ga0105154, IMG submission 89672) | Hot spring microbial communities from Sandy's Spring West, USA to study Microbial Dark Matter (Phase II) - SSWsed_matched | ecosystem: Environmental > Aquatic > Thermal springs > Hot (42-90C) >... | reverse complement strand
TGGGTTTCACCAAGACCCTTGAGGCTCTGGGTATTGCTAGAGGCTCTCTACACGACCATCTACAGGAAACCAGAGCTCTAATGCTGACGCCAAGCCTTCTCCTCAACTTTATGAGCTCAATCTCTGTGGGTCGCATTCTCACAAGCGACGACAACGCCCAACCCCTTAAACCTCCACCAGCTTACAATAAAGAATGCCGAGGCTAATAACAAGTCGCCAGCACGCTCCGAGCGACTACGAGTTATGGCGCCACTTAACTTTCTCCCCTGCCCTTTAGGGCGGGGCTTTCGGTTGTAACCACTAGCACTGTGATCGACATTAACGCGGCAGTGAAGGCTTGGTATGCGCGGTCTAAGGGTGTAGTATTCTACGACAAAACATTAGTAAAACAGCTCTTTGTAGAGAGTGGGGATAGTGGGGGCCCCGGCGGATAGAAATAGAGCATTCGCTAGACTGGTACTTGCAGGTGGTAGTGAGGTAGCCGTAGCGTGCAAGGCTACACATACAGTCAACGGGCTGGGAATGGCTGTTGATAACTAGTTGCAAATAGTTTTTCTCATCTACTTTTTAGTTTCCAGCCGAGGTGGTTTCTCGGAGTCTCCGTACACGGCTAATTCACCCAGTGGACTACGTGTTGAAGCTGTTTACTTCTTCTGGCCACCTCTGCGGGGCCAGTTTAGTTAAGCCCCCTACTTCAGCTGGTTAACTAGCCACTCGTAAAACTCCTCGTTTGTGTGGAAAATGCCATACTCGTATGGCCTACCCTTCATGAAGCCCTTGTAGAGAATGTCGCTTGGCTTCTTGAACGAGACCTGGCGCCAGTACTCAACGTGGAGTTTCTTGGCCGTTTCAAATGGCACAAACTCCACCATGCCATCAGTTAACGGGGTTATCATTTCCCAGTCCATTATCGCAACCCTATCGCCCTCTAGCTTTATCAAGACCACTGCGTGGCTCTCTGGATCGCCATCAATGCCTCGAATTGAGATGTATGCCGTGGGTAAGCTTTTGCCGGCGATATCGTAGTATGCGTAGTACAGGGACACGAGTACGACTGCGAAGTCCCAGCACATGCCTTGTTTAGCGCTAAAGCTAATTGAGGCCCCGCTCACGTGCACCCGGTTTATCTCGTAGCCAGAAGGCACTTCTCTTAAGTAGTCTAGGGTGATCCACCTCCCTTCTTCGAGGGAGTAGATTTCTACTTTGTCATAGTTGAATATCCCGAGGTTAATGAACAAGAATTCGCCCAGCACCGGGGTGTCGTATTTAAACGCGCTTCGCCACGCCCTATATATCTCGTAGAGGTCTGAGCGGAAGTCTTCGTCAGTTCCATTCCACCCCCCAGTGACGTTGAACACGAAGTCCCTCATTTCATCCGTATACGCGAAAGTGAATTTACCCATGAACTCGAAGTAGTTCATTAGCGTGTAGTTATACGGGATCTTGCCGAGGTCTTCGTAGAGACTATTTAAAACCTCCCTAAGCCTCTCATTAGCTTCAACTACACTGGTGTAGCTGTCACTGAGCAGGTGGTAGGCGTATTTTTCGAGAGCGTTGTATTCCCCTAACACTTGTTTCCTAAACATAGATATTTGTTGCAAAGTGAACCTCAAGTACCCATTTAAGCTGTTAAAATACACGTAAATGTATAGATTTGACACCACTAGTAAAGCTACGAGTAGTGCTAGGATCAATGTCTTCACAGCTAACCACGCCCAAGGATAGCTGTGTAGTTGTGTGGAACCACTACGCTCCCCGAAATGCCCCTGAGAGTAGCGTTTAGCTTCTCGTTTTCTTCGAGGGCTTCTAGGAGCTTGCTATATAGGTTCTCGTACTCGCTTTGACGCTGTTCTCGTAGTCTAATGGCCTCTTCGTAGAGCACTTGCTCAGCTCTAATAGCTTCTCTAAGTCTCATGTTTTCAATACTGTAGTACACGAGCGCGGCGAGGTTTAAGGCCAAGAGTAGAATTACCAATACCGTTAGTAAACGGGTAACACTCGCCTTTACCCCTCTCAACTTAAACCCAATACGTACTCTAGTAAACCCCAAGCACAGGTCTCCTCTTAACCTCCATTAAGATGAGAATGGCCCCCGTGAACATGGGGATAACTATGAGCGAGTATATTAACCCGGCTTTCCCCAAGACCGCGAGTAGTAGGAAGCCCCAGAAGCCAAGCGCACCTGTTTCTAGTTGGCGTATTAGCATGTCTGGTCTGGCAGGCGAGCTAGGGCTAAGTTGAAAGTAGCTAGTAATGACACACACGGCTAAGTTAGTTGCGTCACTCGTTATGAATAAATTAGCTAGTAACTTAGAGCGCACACCCCGGCTAAATACGTAGCCGGTTACGTGTGAGAGGGTGGAGAAAAACCACGGGATTAGGGCGCAGAGAATTAAAATAAAGGCTTCGATAACGGCAACCCCTCTTAGGATACCGTGGATCGCCGAGAGGTTTAAGCCCGAATATGCCGCAAGTAAGGCCAAGTCCTGGAGCGCAGAGCTCCTCGCTTTCAGCTCCCTTAACTCCGCGCTCCCTAACTTTCTCCTCTTAATAGTGAACTTCAACTTCACCCTCTCTTCCCAGTATCATTAAACACGTATTTATAACTACTTCCACTAATGTCCTACCGCGCGATTAATGAAAACAACGCGCTTTGTTAGAGACGGCTACTGGCCTGTGATCCCTCACGGGTTATGTTGGTAAACGCCCCCGTAGCCGTAGCTACGAGCGTTAATAAAGACGGTGGTACATTAACTAACGTGGCTAACAAGAACGCGCTGATTACCACCATGTTTCCGAGGGGTATTCTGGGCACCTTAAGTTTAAAGGTATTGAGGGATTCCCTAATTAGCAAGGTAGGCGCCAATACTAGCAGTAGCACTAACAAATAGGGGATCAAACCCCGTAAACACCGCTATTGGGAGCTGGGAAACCAGTATAGCGGCAATTACTAGTGCTTGTGCGAGTAGTGCTCTGCGAGAACTAATAGCCTTCGGTCCTGTGTCATTACTGGTCACAGGGTTTTACGTGGAGGGCAGGGTTGACAGGTGAGTGAGTTGTCATCGATAGGTTCTCTGTCGTTTTTTAGTCTATCTGTAGGGAGTGGTGCTGGAACCCTAAGGGATCACTCCCTCTCTGACAGGGTGTCCTGCCATCATGATCTGATTGGTGTGGGATTGGTCCGCCCTCACCAACCCGATAGTCTAGCACCATATGTGGGGAGCACAAAAACCTATGGGGGACCAGGAGCTCCTCACTCAGGAAAAAGTGAACTTCAAAACTCCCTGTAAGAGCGCCCCTTCCCCTCATAGTGTTCAAACTGGAGATAATGGTACACCTATGACACACTAGACTATAGCATCATCGAGGAATTCGCATTATTCCAAAATTGAAATAAATATAATAAACACCTTGGATAATCTTAAAATTCGCAAAGTGTCTTTGATGTTCACGGCTAAAGCGAGTATACATTATCAATTTCAGCATTCGTGAACTGAAGTCCATGCTTTCACGTATTGATCGTGAACTGATCCCTATAGAACCCAGGCCTGCGGAACCGGTGGTTCCGAGGTTCAAATCCCCACGGGCCCGCCATATTTAAGCTATTTTAGGAATAAGAAAATTAGAGTAATAGAAGTAGGGGTTCATTATAGTTTAGCTGCTGATGTTAAGTTAGATTTGAAGTTTGGTCATTGATTATTTGGTCAGCCGGTCCGTGAAATCATCATTTATTCAGTGGCGAATCCGCAATCATCCCTTAGGTTGCATTTATATTATGTGCTACCTATATTTCTTCCTCTAGTTCTTCTTCAACCCATTCTATTTGTCTTACGCTAATGCCTTTTGTTGTGTCAATTACTAGCTTTTCAAGATCTTTTTTAACGTTTTCATCAACGTATATTGTTACTAGGTAAACTCTTCTATCTATGTAGTCGCTTTCAACCCATACGCTATCGTAGGATATTATGTAAACTGGTATGTTGAATTTAGCGTATCCGTTAGGGCTTCTTTTTATACCGAATTTCATAAATCTTTGAACTTGCTCTCTTGTTAGGGGAAGTTTAAGTGCTATTTCATACTCATCCTTTATTATTATGAAATCTGAAAATTCCGGATCCCAAAGTTCAAGGGCTTTTGAAGCACACTTCTTTACAGCATTGTAAATGTTTTCCTCTTCAACAACGTTTTCCTCCACTATTTTCCCATATTCCCCTCTAAGCACAAGTATTTTCTCCATAACTTAACCTACCCTTCTCGTTCACGTTACTTCTTAATTTTAGCTAATATTTCTTCCTTTGCCTTTTCCAAATCAGGTTTTAATTTCTCATTTAAAGGTATTTCACTAAGTACAAGCTCAACCTTACCGTCGCCGTATTCAATAAAAACTTGAGGTAAAAATGTGAAACCATACTCATCCTTAGCTCCATATTGTGTTAGGAAAACATAGTCTTCAAGCTTAATTTCGTAAGGTACTTTAAGTTCCTCTGAAAGTATTTTGCAAAGTTTCTCAACAAATCTGTGTAAAGGATGTGCTCTGCTTGAAACAGCAATTACCTTCCTTACATCCATGGCTTAAAACACCACTTACTTAAGGACATGAAGTAGCATGCTAGTATTAAAACATTTTCCGAACATGGAGGGAGGAGGGGATCAGAAGCATTCTATTAATCATTGCTCACTCATATCCCGGATTCCTCATCATACCCCACTATTTTTCTTAAGCACAATCTGTTTTAAACAGTTCTCTAAATATAGTTTAAGCTGGAAACGTGGTGAAAAAGATATGGTTAGAATACGTTTCGGACCAGCAGGTAAACCTATTACATATAAGGGTTCAACAATAGGGATACCTAAGTTCCTACATGAAATAGGGCTTGACGCGTTCGAATACGAAGCTGTTAGAGGTGTTAGAATAAGGGAGGATCAAGCGAAAAAACTAGGTGAGGAAGCTGAAAAATACGATGTAAAACTTTCGCTTCACGCACCATACTTCATAAACCTATCAGCTTTAAATGAGGAAACAGTACGTAAAAGCAAACTGAGACTAATTGAAGCAGCTTTAGCTGCTTCATGGATGAAAGCATACGTAGTTGTTTTCCATCCCGGATACTATCTTAAACAAACCGAAAAGGAAGCATTGGAAAAGGCTACTGAAGCACTTAAAGATGTTGAAGAGGAACTAAGAAGCCAAGGTATAGGGGAAGTCCTTTTAGGTGCTGAAACCACAGGGAAAAAGTCTGAACTAGGTAGCTTAGAGGAAGTAGTGAAAATGTCTCAAGAAGTAGATATTGTAGTTCCAGTTATTGACTGGGCACATATACATGCGAGATCGGTAGGATTACTTATAACAACCATGGATGACGTCATCAAAGTTATTGAGTATGTTGAGAAAAATGTTGGTGAAAAAGCCCTTAAACCAATGCACATGCATTTTTCAAAAATAATGTTTAAAGAACATGGTGAAAAAGAACATGTTGTTCTCTCGGACAAAAACTATGGTCCGAATTTCGAAATAGTATGTGAAGGAATACTCGAGGTAGGTGTTGATGCAGTAATAATATCGGAAAGCCCTATTCTCGAGCAAGACGCATTACTTATGAAGAGAATATGTAGTGAAATCATGAGTAGGAGGAAGTAGTTTGCTAACTAAACTAAGAGAAGCCATCGTAAAGAAAATAGTTTACCCTGCCGCTAAAAAAATAGCTAAACTAGATATTTCACCAAATACTATAACTGTAGTTGGATTCATAATATCAACAATATACCTACCCCTAATGGCCTATGGAAAACCGTTGCTAGCATTGTTAGTCATTGCTTTTTCAGGAAGCATGGATATCTTAGATGGTGCAGTAGCTAAAGTTACAGGTAAAACATCGAAGCTAGGATCTTTTCTTGATTCAACGCTTGATAGAATAGAGGACACCATATTTATTTTTGGACTGAGATTTCTCAAAATAGACGATTTACTCATATACTCTTTCCTAACATTATCGCTAATGATAAGCTATATGCGCGCTAAAGGGGAATCCCTAAGCTTAAAAGTTGAGGGAAGAGGTATTGTTGAAAGAGCTGAAAGAATAACTCTAATAATGCTGATAATACTGTTTTCGACGATATCGTACAAAGCAGCATTAGCCATAACATACCTAGCTATAATTTTAAGTTTAATTTCGTTTATTCAAAGATTTTACTTTATAACTAAGCTTTTAAAACGTGAATAAATGAAATATACAAGAAAAACTATTGTGTGGGAAGCAAGATAGCTTCTCCCTCCAATACTTACATTTAAAACATTAGATGCTAAGTCAGGTATTTTCCTAAGAAAGTCTTTAGGTACATCACGATGTCCTCCAAAGAGAACTATGATTTCACGTGGCATTTCACGTAACAGCTTAGTTCTATCAATTTTACAAATGTCTATGCCCTTCTCTGTTAAGTGAATCACAAGATTGTCTCTAACGTGTTGGAATACTTCTTCTAAACATGTCTTGACAAGCCCTTCATGTTTTATGAGGTGAAGGAGAAGAGCGTATTCGTTCCGAGCAAATATTTTAGGAATACGCTCAATATTTATTCGAAAAGCATTGTATTCTGCTTCTTCACGGAAGACCACATAGGCTATGTTGCTTAAAAAGTCTCCGATAGAAGAACTCTTCAACCAAATAAGTTCTAGAACTGTTCTAGCTACAATATCGAATCTTCTCGAACCAGACGGATACGATTTAAAAGAGAAGTTTAAATTGTAGCTTTCTTCATCAGCAATTATTGGTGTGATCATTTTTATATTTGTACTGATGGTTTTTTCTTCCTCTCCTCTTCGGCTCTTACCTTAACTATACCTAAATATATTGCACATGAAACGCAATAATACTTCTTTACAGGGTACCTCATAATTATTGTTCCTTTCTTCTCAAGTTCTCTAGCTAATTGCGGATCAACAGGGCTATACCATTTAGTAATAACTACTGCCTTATCTTCAGGAACCCATCTACCGCATGAATCACACTGTACAAGCTCTGTTCTCCCCTTGGCTCCCTTAGTTCTACCTCGACTTTTCCTCTTCTTAGGCATTTTCTACCCCAGAATTCTTGCTAAAGTTTCTACTGTTACACTGTGTTTTTATATTTTATCTATCCGAACAACTAATATGTCTTAGCTAAACGTATTTTCGTTTCTGCTTTCCTTCCACAAACTGGGCATTTCATACCTTCTACATTAACTTCTTCTAAGAAGCTCACAGGAGAACCTAATGTTTTTGCTTCCAACACTTCTTGAAGACGTAAACCGCATTCCTCCATGCCACACCATGGAAGCTCAACTATTCCCTTATTCTTCTTTAAAATGTTCTTCGCTTCATCAATTGTTTTTGCTTCTCTAACTTTATCTTTAAACCAATCCCAAGCTTTCTTCTTAAGCTTTTCTTCGAAAAATGCCATGGCGTTTAAAACTTCGTTTACTAAATGCTCTAACTTAACAATTTTTCTAACTTTATCTATTCTATCAACTAATGTAGCCGTTTTATCTTTAACCTCTCTTTTCCCTACTTCTAATCGTAAAGGAACACCTTTCATTTCCCATTCATAGAATTTATAGCCGGGAGTGACGTCTTCACGAACATCTATTTCTACGCGTATGTCTTTTTTCCTAAGGGTTTCAACAATTTTGTTAGCGTAACTTAGAATTTCCCCTTTAACTTCAGGAGTAAATATAGGGATAACGATTACCTGTATGGGGGCAAACTTTGGGGGCAAAATGAGCCCTAAATCGTCGCCATGTATGGATATTAATGCTGCAATAACTCTCTCAGAAATACCGTAAGATGTTTGCCATCCATAATCAACTGATTCATCAGCTAACTGTATTCTTACTTCGAAGACTTTGGTGAAGTTCTGCCCTAAGTTATGTACTGTACCTATCTGTAAAACCTTACCATCAGGCATTACGGTGTCGAAGGCTATGGTGTAAAGTGCTCCAGCAAACTTATCCCAATCAGGTCTCTTAGAAACAATGAAGGGTATGTATAGGGTTTCAAAGAATTTCCTATAAATATTTACTGCCTCAATAACTTGTTTCTCAGCTGATTCGAAAGATTCATGAAGTGTATGGGCTTCCTTAAACGTAGTTACTTCTCTAACCCTTATCATAGGACGTGTTGCTTTAGTTTCATACCTGAAAATACTCACTACCTGATATAGTTTCTTAGGTAATTGCTTATACGATTTAAACCAATAGCTTTCATAAAGGGAAATTACTGTTTCACTTGTAGGTCTTAGGGCAAGCTTCATATCAAGATCTTCCTGACCACCCTTAGTAACCCAGTATACTTCACCTCTAAATCCTTCAATATGTTCTTTTTCTTTAGACAGGAGATCTTCGGGTATTAGGAGAGGCATAAGAATTTCTTCATGACCTGTTTCGTCCAGTAGCTTCCTCATGGTTTCAATAACATACTTTCTAATTTTGAAACCATATGGTAGCCAAACACCACATCCTTTAACAGGATATCTTCCGTAATCGTAGATTTCAGCTTGTTCAACAATGATGTCAAACCATTTCGTAAATGTTTGTCCTTCCTTCTTAATCCCCGTTTTCACCATGTTTGAACCACATCCTCTAATGAATTTACATCATAATGTTTCATAAAGTAAAACGTTTCTAATGCTTTAATATTTTTCTTGCATAAACAATGTAGCCTGTATGAACAATAGCCCACGTGTTTGGCCTTACTTCTCCAGGAACGGTTTTGTACTGACGAACCATAGTATCGAATGCTTTAATACTTACGAAACCCTTATGCTCCCTAAGCTTAGCTATAGTCTTAGATAGCTGCTCTACTGTAGGTATAAAAACAACTAAAGACCCTGTGGGCTTCAAAGCTTCATAAGCAACATCTATAAGCTCCCAAGGTGTTGGTAAATCATAAAACACTGCATCAACATTTCTCTCTTCTATGCCTTCTCTAACGTCCTTGTTCTTAAATACAACGTAGTCTTTTAAACCGGCAAGCTCAACATTTCTCATAGCTATTTCGAGAAATTCCTTTCTAATTTCGTAAGTGTAAACTTTACCGTTAGGCTTAACGAAATTGGCAAGAGATGCTGTTAATACGCCACTTCCGGTTCCCGCTTCAACAACTATAGATCCAGATGATATTCCCGAAATAAAAACTATGAATGAGAGATCCTTAGGGTAAATTATTTGCGTTATTCTCCTAAATTTCTCAATATAGTCTAGTAGTAGGGGCTTGAGAATGTATGCTTTAAATCCAAGATTTGTTTCAACAAATGTACCGTAAGGCTTCCCTATTACATCGCTAAACATTACATAGCCTTTATCACTATCTAGCCTTCCCTCACTCCTTACCTTAACAAGGAACTTCCTGTTCTCATCAAAGTATAGTAGTACTATGTCGCCTTCCTTAACAATATCACTCATTTCTTCCCTTCCATCCTTACGGGGTTCAGCTCTTACATAAGTTTATATATTGTTTTGTGGTCATTGCTTCATTTTTCTACTCGGGATTTCATCGGGCTTAGGGGCATTCGGGGCTACTTCAAGAACCCCACATCTTGATCTTTAACCTATTACTCCATCACACTCAGAATAATCTATGCTTACCATCACTTATAAACCTACATGAAACCATATAAAGCCAAAAACAGCTTATTAGGGCTCAGCTCTGGTGTCACACATCACCAACTCAGCATTACCAACCTTCCTCATAGCCACTAGTATGATTTAGAAACAGTGCTATATAAGTTGAGTTTAAAAACGACTTAATTAGTAAGTTATCAGGCTGAAAAGGACAGTAAAGTGGGGAAATATGGAGTATCTAATGTCAATTAAGCCTAAGTTCGCATACCAGATATTTACTGGGAATAAGAAGTTTGAGCTTAGAAGATATGTAGGTGTAGATATTGAGGAAGGATCGAAAATAATACTTTATGTTTCAGGAAACGTGAGAGCAATAATGGGTGAATTTACGGTAGGAAAAGTGATTAAAGGTTCTGCGCTCTACGTATGGAATAAAGCACTAGAACATGGAAATGTGGGATTAGACGAAGACGATTGGCCATACATTAAAGGGTCAAAGATAGCGCTAGCTATTGAAGTACGCGAACCTAGAGTATATAGGAGATCTGTTTCACTTAACGAAATAAGAAAGATAATACCTAACTTCATGCCCCCACTAAGCTACAGAATACTTTACGTAAATGAGCCATTACATATGATTGTAGAAAAACTTAGAACACTTTAAACTCAAATATGTAAAAATCAATTATTAACTTAAATAGGTATCTTCGACCTTTTCGCTTTAAACTCTGAGAAAATGTATTCTTCACCTCTAAGCCATAGCTCCTTCCTTAACAGATCTCTTACAGCTATCCTTATTACTTCGCTTCGTGACGAATACCTCCCTATCTTAACTAGTTCATCAAGTCCTTCAATGTATGTTTCAGGCATTTTAACTGTAACAAGCTTCATAGCGCTTCACCGTTAACTATCCTTGGTGGCCGTTTGCTTTTAAAACCTACACTATCAGTAATACTGAAACGCAATACCGGCAATAATATAGTCTTATATAGCGCTGTGAATATTATAGCGAGAAGGGGGAGGGAAGGTATAGATGGGTGGAGTTCATAAGAAACCCATTTCGACTATGGAGAAAAGAACTAAAAGAATGTTAGAGGAAAAGAAGAAAACACAGGCTAAACCACTATCCGAAACTGAAAAGAGAGAACGCTCAGTAATAGTAACTCCTGAACTATATAATGCTGTTGAAAATGAAATAAGAAATTACAAAGTAATAACACCATACCTAATAATGTCCAAATTCGACATAACATATGGAAACGCAAAACGCGTACTTAGTCAATTAGCTAAAAAAGGTATAATTAGAGAAGTTTCCAGAAACAGAAGGGTAATAGTCTACTTACCCGCCGCTTAAATTCTAAAATAGTTTTTAAAGAGGTAAAGCAATATATTCCAAAATTTTAAACTACACCTCTATGTTTAAGAAGTCAGGTATGGTCTCAATATCTAGTATGGGGATAGCTATCCATCCAGGTCTTGTTCCTTCAGAAAACTCTACTTTTTCCCCTGCTTCATCACTCCTTATTAGGATGTAATTTTTACCACTATGCTTCGAAACATCATCGTCAACGTGGTAGTATAGTAGCGGTAGTCCATAGTACTTGTAGTAGTCACGAAAAACCGCTAGTAACCCATAAACCACTTTATTTTCTTTCTTAAATCTGATAATGTAAGGTGTTTGCCCTAAACTAGCAAGTGACATTGCAAACCGTGCTATATCGTTTATTGAGGAAACTTTTATGCCAACAACTTTTTCGATGCTATGTTTTTCTTCCATTAAGAATCACCTATGAACTATGTTTGCTTAAGCTTCTAAGTTGCGGTAGGACTTAAAATAAGTTTCTTTTTAAGAAGAATCGAATATTTGCTTACCTATCTTCCATACTTCATAATTTTCGCTAATTCCCTATACGCTTCAGCTAGGACATTATTGCTAACACTACTTAAATTAAGGATATCCACATCACTATAGATGTCATTAAGATCCCAGTATATTATTTTCTCCTCATTAACTGCTTCCTTCTTTATTCCAGTAGGTGAAACTATAAGAGACGGTGTAGTATAGAACACTTCCCCATGATACTCTACGATTCCTCCACATAAAATAAGAGGAGACGATGTTTCTATTGCCCTAGCTAAAGCTAGTGATTTAACAAGTAAGTGAGAATCCCCTTTTCTAAGTCTCCTCTTGAAGAATGCAACAAAAAATTCTGCACCCCATGCTTTCTGTAACTTAGCATATTCAGGTGCTAATAGATCAGTATCCATAAGAATTCCTACTCCATGCTTCTGTACTGTTAAGTCATTATTCTGCACTTTACCGGGCGAAAGACCTAACGCTGCTTCCTCTTTAGAAATAGTTACCTTTCTAACCTTTCCCTTAATTCTACCGTCTGGGGTTATAAGTAAAGAAGTCATGAAGAGTTTTGGTCCGGCTCTTTCAAGAATCCCTCCTACCATAATATATATTGCATGTTCCTCAGCTACTTTAACAAGAGATTCGATAGCGTTTGAAGGTATTCTCCCAGCATAGCTCCTAACAATAGCCTTTATTCTATTGAGCTGATAAATCCCTATTAAATCTGAAATGTTCATTAGCGGAGATATGCAAAGTAATGTAGCATCTTTTCTACGAGCTTCGTCAGCAGCATTGTTTATTTTAACAGTATTGTACCTTCTAGCTAAGACCTTATTTCTATAATGGTAAACAGCTATTTTCACTTAACACACCCCTTCCCCTACGGAATAGACTTTATTTCCTCGTAGAGCTCGTCTAACACATCTACGTAGTTTCTTTTGCCTTCCTCAATTTCATCCATTATTTTCTCGAGCATTACCGTTCGTTCCTCTGAAATTAGCTGGAAATAGTTACGAGAAAGACATGTATAAACTTTAACACCGAGTTCAGTAGGTATTAGCCTCTTTGACTTCTTCGATTCGATAACGTAGTTTCTTTGAAGAAGTGTTTGTATTATTTTAGCATATGTTGAAGGCCTACCTACTCCTCTTTCCTTCATAAGCTTCACCACATCACCTTGAGTAAAGAGATGTACTTTGGGTTTCTCGATAATTTCAACTTTACCGTAGTACTTCCCAGTATCTAATTTCTTCTCTACCTGAATTACAGGATACATTTTCAGGAAACCTGGTTCAACTATTCCAACTATTCTTTCTAACTCTTTTTTCGCACCTAACATATTAACCTCTATCTTCTGCTTAATTACTTTAGCTTCAACCATTTGACTTGCTATGAACCGTTTAAATATTAAATCATACAGTTTTATGTGATTCTTAGTTAAAGGCTTAATTGGTGTAATTATTCCCTCATTTATGAGCTTAAGTAATCTTTCCGTATCAATAGGTCTAGTTGGCCTTATACATTCATGAGCTCCTCCAACACTCCAACTTCTAGGCTTAAATAGTTTTGAAGTCTCTATGCCGAGTACATCTTCTAAATAGGCTTTTGCAATATATTGTCCGAACGTTGAAACTCTTACACTATCTGTTCTATGATA
>Ga0105154_1000820_pt1 | contig 13128 bp, 11 predicted proteins | sample SSWtaG_FD_89672 | JGI IMG/M metagenome (GOLD analysis project Ga0105154, IMG submission 89672) | Hot spring microbial communities from Sandy's Spring West, USA to study Microbial Dark Matter (Phase II) - SSWsed_matched | ecosystem: Environmental > Aquatic > Thermal springs > Hot (42-90C) >... | reverse complement strand
TTCACCAGCTGCGCAAGGGGTTCGCTCGCGTGTCCGTGAACAAGGTAGGCGCCGAGTCACGGGGCTCTGCGAGATGCCGACGCTTGCTGGACGTGGCAGAAAGCAATGGCGCGCATAAAAGAAGCTTCTCGAGCTAGCGAAGGATCGATTCCTCCCCGCAAAACCTTTAACCCCTTTCCCCCAAAGCACTGACGGGGCCGTTGTCCAGCTAGGTAGGATGCGCGGCTTGGGCCCGCGTAGGCCGCGGAGGGGGGCGCGCAGTCGCGAGCAAGAGCTTGCAAGCTGGTGGGCTGCGGAGCGCGCCTGCGTAAGCCGACGGCCGCGGACGGACCCGGGTTCAAATCCCGGCGGCCCCACCACGCAAAACAAATACAAATAAATCGAGCATTGCGCGATCATAGACAAGCCAAGTATCTAAAGGAGGCGAGCATGCAGGTTAAAGGTTTTTACCGCAAATCCCGGTGGCCCCATTAAAGCTCGACCGCCATGCATTAAGGTAATAACGCCGCGCGCTCCAGTATTCCTCGCGGTGTAAACTTTTAATCCGCCGCCGCAATATGGTTGCTGTTATGGAGCTGCCAACGCCTGAAGAGCTGAGGTCTCTCAGGAGGCGTGCCGGGTTAACGCAAGCCGAGCTCGCGAAAAGAGCGGGCGTTAGCCAATCGCTGATAGCTAGGATCGAGGCAGGCACCGTCAACCCGCGGTTATCGACGCTCGTCAAGATCTACAGCGCGCTGCGTGAATACATGGAAGAGGAGGTGCCGGTCGAGCGAATTATGCACTCGCCCGTGATAACGGTGAGAGTAGACGAGCGGCTCGATCGGATCGTGGAAATGATGTGGATCAACGGCATATCTCAGGTCCCTGTGCTCGACAGAGACGGGTACGTGGTGGGAACCGTGCACGAGCACGACGTCGTGGAAGCCTTCTTGAAGCACAGGGAGAGAGCGTTGCAGCTCAGGGCGATCGACGTCATGTCGGAGCCCCTCCCTCTCGTGCCGAAGACCGCGAAGCTGAGCAGCATCATCAAGATCCTGAGGGGCGAGATCCCCGCCGTCCTAGTGGTTGAAGGCTGGAAGTTGGTGGGAATAGTGACCAAGAGCGATTTGATGCGCTTCTTCGCCGGGCTACCCTCTAAGCCTTTGCCACAGCAGCCCGCACACGATAAAGAGTTGACGGCTTCCGCCCCTTCTTGATCAAGCGCCCTTCGCCCACGAAACGCGCCAGGTAAGCAGCGAGGGTCGTTACCCTGAGCTCCGGCACCTCTTCGGCCAGCGCGCGATGCAGCTCCTTGAGTGAGAACCATTCACCGTCACCGTATCGCTCCACAATGAAGCTCCAGACCTTCTCCTTCAAGCTCCCCCGTTCCTCCCCTCCTTCCTCGCGCCGCCAGCCGCCCATCAGCTCCAGCATGTCCAGTATTTGCAGCACGCGAGCCCTCGACACCTGAGATCCCTCGAGGGTTATTGTCACCTTTTCGCCCGTAGGCAACATCTCTTCAATGCGCACCTTCGGCGCCATACTCAGCGAAAACGTTGCAGCCCGGCGTTAAAGAAGGAAACGCACAATTATGCTGTTCCCTGTGAGCAGAATAAAGCCGATTAATACTCTTTTCACCCTACAATCCAATTTCTTCACCAAAATATCAAAAAAGAGTAAAATAAGTTGGAATAAAAGCGAATAGCGGCTTGTAGCTACTCTTTTTATCGATCCAATGGAAACTGAGGGGTCGCCGCAGACCTTTTTACTCATGCGTTTTCTGCATTCTGCTCGCACAACTCGTTGCGCTCCCGCATAACCGACACGGACCCCTCCTCTTCCACTGGAACGCCTGCAAGAGTTTTACTGTTGTTCCTACCACGCAAGTGCAAAGGGGGAAAAGCGTACTGTAAGGTCGCGCAAAGGATGCAGCGGAAACGGGGGGGTCGCTCACTTAGGTCGTATAACCGAGCGTCTTGCTCGCTTTCCTAAACCGTAATTCAAGCTAGAAGGGGCGCAAGGAAGATTAGCGTTAAGAGAGCGGTCAATAGAAGCAGTCGGGCGAGGAGACGGTTAGCGCACTTCGACAGGTACTCAAGCTTTTGGGGGTCGAGGAAGCTGGCTTCCACGTAAAACCTTCGCAGCCGGTACAGCAATGTGTGGGAGTTTTGCAAAACCCGTCGGTGAAGCTCGACTACGAGAGCCCACGCGTTGTCCGGTCGAGTTTCGAAGCCCAGCGGTCGGTAAGTCGAGCCCGCGCGCGACCCGGTGAGCTCGTGTGTGTCGCTTGTCGCGAGCAGAACGATCGCGCAGCTTCCTGCCGCGAGCTCGTAGAAGCGATCCCTGAAACTGCGCAGTGCGTTGTTGGCGTCGTAAACTGCGACGAGGAGGCTGCAGTTCTCGCGGGTTAAAGCGAGCACGCTTACGCCCGCTGAGCCGACCTCCTCATTCCACTTACCCTGAGCCGAAGCGATGCCGGCGCTCCAGCCGCTGCAGGCGTTTGTGCGCGCCACCTCTATTGCCGCGCGAGCGTTCGCGATTATCGATCGACCCACCGCGTCGCCTGGTGAGGGGCTGGGTCGGGGATCGTCGAAGCTGTTGTGCAGGTCGACGAGCACAACGCGGTCCCCAACCTCTTCGGCGAGCTGCAGCGGCACGTCCTCCATCCCGCCGTTTAAGCGCTCTACGAATACCAAGCTCCACCCGCTCTCTAGGGCCAACGCGATGGCCCTCGTCACTCCGTCGCTGGAGGCTCCTAGCCCGAGCGCGCGCCCCTCGCAGAGCGCCTCGCCTAAGAGCGAAGCCGCCGCCTCGGCCACTCTCGCCGCGTCGAGCTCGCTGACGAGATCCTCACCGTGGGTCGACGCGCCGTGGAGGACAACGCATTCGAGACCTCGCTTGCGAGCGGCCTCCACCACTAGCGAAGGCAGCCGGCTGCTGCCGATATCGCGGAAGGGCCCCGGGTGCACGTGCGGCACAACGACCGTACCCCACGCGCCGCGCTCGTCAAAGAGGTCGAGCGCGTACACGGGGACGCGGCGCTCGCGGGAGAGCTTCAGGAGCACTCGCTCGAGCGCGCCTTTGTCGCGTGTGAGTGCGTACGACAAGTACGCGGTGACCAGCTCGAGCCCCCCATACGGCGCGAGCGTCTTTCGAGCGTGGAGCACGTAAGCTTCCACTATCGCGACGGCTACGCCGGTTAGCGCGGCTGCGAGCGCCAGATGGAGTAAGCTGCCCTGCGAAGCGACAATTGCGAGGGCGAGAGCCGCCGGCAGATACATCCTCCATCTGGCACTGGCGAAGAACCTCAGGGGGAGTAGCATGAGTAGTGATGGTGGTACGAAGATGAGAGGGTTGCGCGGCTTGAGCGTTGACACGAGAGAGCACCACAGCAGGAAGAGCGGGACCAAACCGTAAGCTCTCCGCAAAGTGATGAAACGGGGAGCAGCAACGCGAAGCGTGAGCGGCAGCGCGGCTGACGCGTAAAAAAGGAAGAGCGGAGGGCATCCCGCGCACGCGGCGAAAAGCGCGGCTACCGCCGTGATTAAAGCCAGCCTCCTAGAGCTGGGGAACGAGAACGAAGCTCGAGCGCCCCGCTCAAACCCTCTGAGGTCCACACCCCCTCTTACAGCCCCTTTAAAACACTCTTGGCGATCAGCCAGCGCGTGGACCTAAGTTTGAAGAGCTGCACTAGAAGCGCGGCCCCGCAAAGCCTATAACTTGATGCGGGGAACCCTCCTCAAGCCGGGGTAGCTTAGCCCGGTAGAGCGCCCGTCCGCGTGCGCGGGGCGACGCTGTTAGCGGTCTTCGGGCGGCAGGAACCGGGAGGTCCCGGGTTCAAATCCCGGCCCCGGCGCCACCCGCTCCGCCAGCTTCCTCCTGTTCCGCCAACCGCTTCAGCGTGGGTATCAGCTCGCTCACGGGGACCCTTATCTGCTCTTTCGTGTCTCTGAAGCGTATCGTGACCGTGTCGTCCTCCAGCGTTCTCCCATCCACGGTCACGGCGAACGGCACGCCTATCTCGTCCGCGTCGTAGTAGCGTCGCCCTATCGTGCCTTTTTCCTCGAAGATTGCCGTGAAGTGCTCTTTGACGCGCACGTAGATGCTCCAAGCCTTCTTCGTGAACTCGGGCTTGTCTACGATCGGGAAAACGGCCACCTTGATGGGAGCCACGCGGGGGTGCAGAGACAGGAGGGGGCGACCTCCCACTATCTTGTACGCATCGACGAGGAGCGCGAGCAGGACCCTCTCAAGCCCGAAGGACGGCTCTATGACGTGCGGTATGACGGTTTCGCCGTCGTCTTCGACAGCCATGCTCTTGCCGCTGTATTCCTGGTGCCTCTTAAGGTCGTAGTCGCTCCTGTTGGATATCCCCACTATTTCCTTCCACCCCATGAACGGGAAGTAGTATTCGACATCGAAAGTCTGAACTGCGTAGTGCGCCAGCTCGCTTTTCACGTGCTCCCTCACCCTGATCCCCTCGAGGTTGATGCCGATCCGGCTCAGCCACTTCAGCGATTCGCCGATCCAGTACGCGTGCCACTTCGTCTTCACGAGTCCGCTCTCCCAAGCTTCTTGCAGCGTGAGGGCGACGTACTCCTCGGAGCCAGCTTCCTGGGTTTCCGCAGGCAAGAGCTTCACCTTCATCTGGGCCACTTCCTCGAAGAGAGGGCACTCGTCGAGCTTTGTCGGGTTGATGAAGTACTCGATCTCCATCTGCGTGAACTCCCTCAATCTGAAGAGGAAGCCCCTCGGGGATATCTCGTTCCTGAAAACAGTGCCCACTTGAGCGATGCCGAACGGCAGCTTCGCGCCCATCGTGTAGTAGACGTCCTTAAAGTTGAGGAATATGAGCTGGGCAGTTTCCGGCCTCAGGTAGGCTTCGTTAGCCTTCGTCCTTTTCGGCCCAACGTACGTCGTGAACATCAGGTTGAAGGGAGCGGGGTCGCCAAGCTCCCCGCCGCACTCAGGGCACCGCACCCTTTTCAACTTGATCAGCGAGGAGATGGTCTCCGCGCTCAGCGTCGGCGCTTTGATTCCGAGGTCTTCGAGGAGGTGGTCGGCCCTGTACTCCTTACCGCACTTGGTGCACGAGACCAGGTAATCGAAGAAAGCCTCCACGTGGCCGCTCGCCTCCCACGTCCTCGGGTGCGTTATTATACACCCGTGTATGCCGACCATGTCCACTCTGCGCCTAACGAAGTAGTGCCACCAGTCGTCGAGCACCTCCTTGCGCAGCTCCGTTCCTAGGGGGCCGTAGTCGTAGAACCCCCTAAGCCCGCCGTATATCCTCCCGCTAGGGAAGAAGAAGCCTCTCCGTACACAGAAGCTCGTCAAATCCTCTAGCGTTAGCGTCTGCGCGGCTTGCACGAAAGCCCCGGAACCTCCCACCCTTTTAAGTTCTAGCGCGCGAGCAGGGCGCGAATGCGCGGTACCGCTACGGGCGCTAGGATCAGGAGCACTGTCGAGATTGAGAGCAGCGCCGTCACCGCGTTGACCATGATCCTCCTTTTGTCCTCGGGCAGACCTTTTAGCGCGGCCTCCAGCAGGGCTTTGAGAGCCGACCCCCCGTCGAGCGGCACGATGGGGAGCGCATTCGTCAACCCCGCTGCTAGGTTGACCCACGCGATCCAGGCTAACGCGTAAACCGCCTCCCAACCGCCTCTGGGTTGGGTGTAGAAGCTTTTGAGGTACGGCAGCACCGAGGGGCTCATGGAGAAGGGGATGAGAAACAGCTTTCTCAGCACCCCTAGGAGATCCCCTGAAGAGCCCGGCACGGGCGCCACTTCGTCGAGCAGCGCCTTAAGGTCTACCACGACGACGCCTATGAACCCCCTGCCTTTGTCCTCCGGGTTCCTGGTGAATTCGTACTTGTCCGCCAGCGTCAGCGTCAGGGTGCGCCCGTCGGCGAGGGTTATGGTTGCCACGCTTCTAGCCCTTGCTCTACTAATCGCCGAGAGAAAGCTTTCGAGGTCAGGGACTCTTGTGCCGTTAACTGCCGCTATAACGCTGCCCGGCGCGATTCCGGCACGCTCGGCGGGAGACCCTTGGAGAACTCCCGTCACGCCGACCCCGGGAGCTACCGGCTCGACCCCCAACATGAGTTGGGAGAGGATGAGGAGAGCGGGCAATATCGCCAGAAGGTTGGCGAAAGGTCCGGCCGAGAATACTTTTAGCTTAACAGAAGTTTTCGAGTTTTGGAACTCCTCGGGGGGCTCCACGAACGCTCCCAAGGGGACGCCGAGCAGCACCAGACCAGCGGACTTGGGTGGTAGCCCGTTGGCGGCTAACACGATGCCGTGAGTGAGCTCGTGCAGCGCGATCGCCACGATGAGACCCAGCAGCCCGTACCAGAAAGGTATCAGTGGGTTGATGCCTGGTAGCCCGATCAGGAGAGCGGGGGAAGGGGCCTGCTCAGGGGGCAGCGTTAAGGAACCTAACGCACTCACGATGAGCATCGCCATCCCGGACGCCATCCCAGCGAGCCAAGCCGCGACGCCGAGCCACGCGATCCGAAGCGGGCCAACGCGTGCTAAGCGCCTTATAGCGTTGGCGCAGCGCGAGCAACGCACGAGGACCACTGGACCGTAGAGCGCGAACCGCCGATCCCCTGCCAGAGCCCTCCAAGCAGCGTACGCGTAAACCGCTAGGCACGTGGCGAGCGCCAACGTCGCTAAGTCCAGCACAAGGTGTGTCCACTTAACCCCTATTTAAGCACGCGTTGCTGCTTGGCGTCCTCGCGCGGTGCGCTGGAAATAAAGTTCGCTTTGCGAACTGCGTGGGGCTAGGGGAGGAACTTTTGGACGCGCTCAGGAACACCTACCGATGTCGGTGCAGCGCAGCTGCTCGGTGGCAGCGTTGAGGGCCATCGGCGAGCTAGCGTCTAGCGCGCGTCGATGCTGAGACGAAACGCGGCGGTTAAAAAGGGAAAGCTCGGGCTCAATACCGGAAAGAGAGGATCTACGATAGCTGCTGGAGGCTTATGCACGAGAAGACGTCGGCGAGCACAAGTAGAGCTCCAACTGCGAAGTTGAAGAGACCGTTAATGCAGCTGGAAAGGGTTTCTAGGGCTTTCTCGGCCGCTGCAGCGGCGTATAAGGGAGGCGTTGAGCGTAGGGCTTCGCGGGCTCCTCTAACGAAGGAGAGTTCCCTTTCGTAATGCAGGAGCACTCCTATAGCCACTTCTTTTACTGCGGGGTTGGCGATGCTCTCCAGCACGTGTTTCCTGGTTAAAAGGAGCAATTCTTCGAGTATTTCGACGCCAACCTCGAGCGCTTCCTCCGCATCCCCCCCTTCTAGGACTTCGATGTACCTAGAGTAGAGCTCCCGCAACCTTGCATTGATAGCTCCGTCGTTCACGCGGGTGAAAGCGGCGCGCGCCTATTAGTGAGCGCCAATACCCGCCTCAGGTATACGAGGGAGCATACTCCCTCTTTACGTTGGTATTGAGCTGGTCAGAGTAGCGGTTTCCCTCACCCTTCGGAGCTTTGACCCCTCTTCATCCCAGCCGAAGCTAACGGATAGTCTCGATCTTTATCACCTTTACCGTGGCCCCGGGGAGTATCCCGTATCTGTCCCTAGCGCTTTTCGGTATCGTGAACTGGCGTGAGTCGGTGTGGCGGGTTTTCAGCAGTCTCACATCGATCGTTAGCTCCTGCCCCTCGTACTCCAGCGTGACTCGCGCCATGCGCGCCTCCTGTAGGCCGAGTGCTCTCACTAAGCTGGCTGGTATCAGAACCTGGTTGTTAAGGTACACCTTGGCTTCATACGGTACACCCTTCACGCTTTTCGAGCGCGATCGAGCTGCCATCGCATACCTCGCCTTTCCACCAACTTTTATACTTTCCCCGCGTACAGTCGATCGTGCTACCGCTGAGTGCGAAACGCTTATTCACGCGTTTGCCGTACCTCCCCTGTGGCCGGTGAGGAGGAGTTCGTACTAGATCCCTGGGGAACTTCCCACGTTAAAAACTACGACCGGTTGATGAAGCAGTTCGGCATCGAACCCCTTACATCTGAGTTGGCTAAGAGGCTCCCCTACCAGCACCGGCTGATTCGGAGGAAGCTGATCTTCGGCCACAGGGACCTGGAAGCAATGGTGAGAGCGATCGAAAGCGGTGTCGAGTACGCGGTTATGACGGGCATCAAGCCCAGCGGGGAGTTCCACTTGGGGACCAAGCTGACCTCTGAAGAGTTCGTATACTTCGTATCCCTCTCCCCTAAGGCCCGCGGATTCTTCGCCATAGCGGATTTGGAAGCGTACGCTGACAACAAAATACCCCTCGAAGAGAGCTACCGGATAGCACTCGGCAACCTGATGGACATGCTCGCGCTCGGTCTTGACCCCAAGCGGGTGTACGTGTACAGGCAGTCAGAGGAGATGCCTGTCCTCCGCCTAGCCTTCATCTTCTCCCGCGCTGTCACTTACAACACGCTCGAAGCGATCTACGGTCCACGCCCCTTCGGCCTGTACTTCTCCGCGCTCGTCCAGGCGGGGGACATCCTGAACCCCCAGCTGCCGCACCACGGCGGCCCGAAGCTAACGCTGGTGCCGGTGGGAGCCGACCAGGACCCCCACATCCGGTTGACGCGCGACTTAGCTGCCAGGTACAGGGACGAGTTCGGCTTCCTACCGCCGGCCGCTACTTACCACAGGCTACTTAGGGACTTAACGGGACAGGAGAAGATGTCGAAGAGGAACCCCATGGGGATCCTGTATCTGAACGAATCCCTCGAATCCGCAAAGGTTAAGGTGATGAACGCGCTCACGGGAGGCAGGGCTACAGCTGCGGAGCAGAGGAAGCTGGGCGGCGAGCCGGAGAAGTGCGTCGTGTTCGTGGAGCTCCTGTCGGCTCACTTCCTCGAGGACGACAAGCTGCTAGAGGAGTGGTACTGGAACTGCAAGACGGGGAGGGTACTGTGCGGTGAGTGCAAGGCGCGCGCTTGGGAGATTATCGGCTCGTGGCTTAGAGCGCACCAAGAGAAGCGGGCGAAGATGAGGGACCTCGCCGAGAGGTTACTGGAGGAAAAAACTTTAGGGTGATGGCGGCTTAATGAAGCGGTTAAGAGCGTGCTCTCCCGCTGGACGCCGATAATTCCTTTAGCGTTTGCGTTGATGTTCGTAACGGCGAATGTAGCTGCCGGGGCTTTCGCTTTAATCTTAAACGTTACGGTCACTGATGCTATGGGTCGCCGACCGGTGGAGTTTGCCGGAGAAAAGCTGTTGGTTATCTTACGGGTGTTTAACGTCACCAAGCAATGCTCGAACATCATTTGCCATTTCAATGAAACATTGCAGAACATCAATTTAACGTCGATGCAAGTGAACGTATCAATTTACTTGCTTGGGGTTTTGGTATATGAGAAGAGTTTCTACATGGAGAACAACTCGCGGATAGATTTGTTAGCTAAGGTTAATGCATCGACCATAAAAATCATTCTCTCAAATGATGATGGAGGATTTATTAAAGATTGCAATGCTTATGTAATTGGTTTGGAACCGAAAATCTCCGCGTTAAGCGTGGTGAGCGGTCAGAACGTAACTTTGCCTTTCGGGTCATACAACGTTTCGATCGCTAAGTGCAGGGTAGGTTGGACGAGCGTGCCTGTTACCGTGCCGGTGCTCGATCATCGTTTTCAAGTATTTAACGGGACGGAAAAAGTGAGTGTAAGGTTGGGGGTGGCTGGAACCTACAAGCTGGAGTTTAGGAAGGCCGACGGATCCCCCCTAGCGGGCGCATACGTAAAAATAGCGCACGTTGAAGCCGAAAACGCTACAGTGTTTGAAGGTAAAGTGAACGTAGGGTACGTGACGCTTAGCAACCTGCCCTATGGTCGCTACCTCGTCACAGTAGACTGGCAGGGCGAAACCCTGCTGAGCAGGGTTATAGAAGTTAACGGTTTGCAGAAAGGCGTCAACCTAACCACGAATTTGCTGCCTCTGGTCACGCTTACGGTCTTGGACGCGGATTCTCGCCCCATCGCCGGCGCAAGGCTCAGAATCGCTCGAGCGGCTGGAGGTGCAGCAGCCTTCGACGTAGTCTCGGACCTTAGGGGGCAAGCAGTCCTAAGCAACGTTGTGCCCGGCAGCTACATCGCGAGCTCGAGCTGGCGTAACTACACGTTCAGCGTTCCCGTGCACATTACTGGTCCAGCGGCCGAGGTTAGGTTCCCCTTGCGTAAAGTGAGGTTGAGGGTTGAGACGGAGCCGATCTGCGGTGGGAGCTGCAGCCTCCCGCCTGGGCTCTCAGCTGAGCTCGTGTGCGGCGAAAGCCTGCTAGCTGGCGCCTCGCTAGCTAAAGCCTCCGCTGAGCTCGTTGTAGAACCGGGTGATTACGTTTACGTGAGCGCACCATTAAAATTAAGAATATTTTGGAACGGAACAAAAATTTTCGAGAAGGATGTGAGCGCTGACGCGAGCGTTTTGAGCGTTGCACTGCCGTTTTATAACCTCTCGCTGAAGGTCGTGGACGCGTCCGGAAGGCCGCTGCCTAATGCCTCCCTAAAGATCGTCGACGGGCTTGGAGTTAGAGCTGGGAGGAGCGATCTCGAGGGCACTGCTGGAATAGGGTTCGTTTATGGAAGAAGGGTACAGATAGAGGTGTTTTGGGGAGGAGTCCCCGTAGCCAAGGAGACTGTGGCGGTCACCCCTGAACCGATCGAGATAAGAGCTTCGGTTTACACCGTGAAGGTCGAAGTGGTGAACGCGCTGGGGCAGCCGGTCGCCGGCGCCCTGTTGACCGCGAGGGTGAAGGGATTGGGCTACAGCTTTGAGCAGCGCGCAGCAACGAGGGACGATGGCGCGGCGGAGCTCAGGCTGCCGATACCCTCCAGCGCGCAGGTGGTGCTGGAAGTCGGTAAAGGGCGCATCCACTTGGTGCGCCAACTACTAACTGAGGAGGTGAGTAAGGGTGCTACTCGGGTAACGCTCGACTTACTTTTGGACCTCGGTCCGCTACAGCTTCGCGTCGGTGAGTTCGCGAGTCTTGTTGCAGTGGCGGTTGCGATCGCGCTAGTAGTGGCCCTCGTGTTGAGAGCCTGGAGTGGCAGAATAGCTGCTCGGAAGATCTTCGAAGCTTACGGTGGCGGGACGGAAGTCGAAGAAGAGAGTGAGGAGGCTTCTTGGAGGGGGATTTTAGAACGTTTCAGGGAAGTTTTCGGCTCAGAGAGAGCGGAGGAGGAAGAGGAAGAAGAAGGGCTGTTCGATGAACTCTGACTTTACGCTGGCACGCAAAGTTTTCGACGTGAAACCCCCCATACCGCTCATCGGCCACGTAGCATTCGGCATAATTGACCGCGGCACGAACCTGCTACAGATAAGGCCCACCACGCTCTGCCCCCTCTCGTGCATCTTTTGCTCGGTGGACGCTGGCCCGCGCACGCGCTGGAGGGCGACCGAGTACGTCGTTGGCGACGTGGATTACCTGCTGGCGTGGTTCGAGTGGGCGGTCGAGCGCAAGGGGTTAGGGAAGGTCCACGCGTACATAGACGCGGCGGGGGACCCGCTCACTTACCCCCATATCGTCGAGCTGGTGGCTAAGCTGCGCGAAATGCCCTTTGTGGAGACGATTGCCATGGAAACCCACGGGGCACTGCTCACGGAGGAGCTGGCGGAAGAACTGGACGAGGCTGGGCTCGACAGGCTGAACCTGTCCCTCGACGCCCTCGACCCCGAGCTGGCGAGAACCCTTAGCGGCGCGCCGTGGTTCGACGTGAGGAGGGTGATTGAGGTGGCTGAGTACGTAATCTCGTCGCTCCACATGGACCTGCTCGTCGCTCCGGTGTGGGTGCCCGGCGTCAACGACGCGGAAATACCGAAAATAATAGAATGGACCTTAAACGTCGGAGCGGGGAAGCGGTGGCCACCGCTGGGCATCCAGAAGTACGAGCTGCATAAGTACGGTCGTAAACTTAAAGGTGTGAAACCGATGAGCTGGCGCGCGTTTTACTCAGCGCTTCGCAAGTGGGAGGAGCAGTACGGTGTCAAGCTTGTGCTGACGCCTCGGGACTTCGACATCGTCAAAGCTAAGCGCGTACCCATAGTTTTCCGCAGGTTCGAAAAGGTTGGCTTAAAGATCGTGGGACCCGGTTGGCTGAAGGGTCAGTGGCTCGCTACGGCGAGAGGCAGGGTAGTCGCGGTAGTCGGCGTGGAGGGCGATCCGCCGGTTGGTCAGAGCGTTTCCGCCATAGTGCTGCGAGTGAAGGATGGCATCTACGTAGCGCACGTGAGTTAGAGAGGCGCGAAAAACAAATACGATGTAGCGCGCAGCGGCAGGTGTGCCATACGAGCGCCCACGCGGGACTAAGGATTACCTGCCGCGCGAGTGCGAGGAGCGCCGCGCGGTACTCGAAAAGATCAGATGCGTGTTCGAGAGTTACGGCTACGGCGAAGTAATTACGCCGGCGTTCGAACACTTGGAACTCCTCGTCGCGAAAGCGGGGGAGGAGGTCGTCGACCAAATCTACGCTTTCACCGATAAAGCGGGGCGCAAGCTGGGCCTTCGTTTCGAGTTGACAACGCCGATAGCTAGGATAGTTGCCGAGAACCTATCCCTGCCGAAGCCCATAAGGTTCTACTACATACAGCCCGTGTGGAGGTACGAGGAGCCTCAGAGGGGCAGGTTGAGGGAGTTTTGGCAAGCTGGCGTAGAACTGATCGGCGTGCCGGGAGCTCAGGGTGATGCCGAAGTGCTAGCGGTGCTGATCAACTCCTTGAGGAAGGCCGGGCTTTCCTCGTTCAGGGTGCACGTCAACGACCGACGGCTCGTAGAGGCAATCCTACATTGGCTCGGCGTATCGCCCGAGTTTGTTCCGAACGCCTTGAGGGTTATCGACAAGTTAGAGAGGAAAGGCGTAGACTACGTGGAGAGCGAGCTCGCGCCAATGGTTTCCGACAAGAGCCGCTTGAGGAAATTCGTCGAGCTGCTGGGCAGTGACCCGCTACAGGTGCAGCTGCCCAGCGAGCTCCCAGCGACGGCGAGGGAAGCCGCGAGCGCGCTGGAGGAGTTACTGCGGGAGCTGGAAGACGGCTACGGCCTCGCCGGTTTCGTTAAGCCGGACCTAAGCGTCGTGCGAGGTTTAGACTATTACACGAGCTTGGTTTACGAGGCGAAAACCCCCCTTGGCGGCGAGCTGGGCAGCGTGGCGGGC
>Ga0105154_1000819_pt1 | contig 13144 bp, 9 predicted proteins | sample SSWtaG_FD_89672 | JGI IMG/M metagenome (GOLD analysis project Ga0105154, IMG submission 89672) | Hot spring microbial communities from Sandy's Spring West, USA to study Microbial Dark Matter (Phase II) - SSWsed_matched | ecosystem: Environmental > Aquatic > Thermal springs > Hot (42-90C) >... | reverse complement strand
TATATGGGCCTGTATTGACCAATACATACTATTCACATTTCCATCAATACTCGCTATGTTACTCCCCTCAATACTACTATCATCTCTAGTTGAACCAGGCCGAGATATTAGTGGTTTTGGAGTTGCAGCTATCTACGCTAATGCTGTAGCAAGACACCTAGGACTACTAGGCTGGACTTGGATGATACTAGTAGCGTTTTGGACACTATTTACTAGCCAAATAAGTGTAGCAGACACTGTATCTAGGCAAATAACTGAAATTGCGTGGAGCTTATCAGGGAGTCTTAAGAATTGGGCTAGAGGAGATGTTAGGAGAATTTACTATATAGTACTCTTAATATACGTGATATGGGGGTCTATTATTATTAATATTGGTCAACCACTTTTAGTAGCAATGATCGCAGGAAATATTGCTAATTTAGCATTTGCTTTAACAGCATTTCACCAATTATACCTGAACCACAAATACCTACCTAGATATGCAAGGCCCTCAAAACTAAAAACACTACTAACAGCCACCGCGGGGATATTTTACTTATCGTTTTTTGTATTCTTCATACTAAAGAACTTAAAATCAGTATAGCTAAAAATACTCTCTTATTAAGCTCTTAAATAAGCTAATTAAATCTCCTACTAAAATTAAAACTAAAGTTTACGTGTAATATACGCGGTAATCTTAATACTTTAAACGCTTAATAGCCTTTTAACTATAATTCTTCGCTTAAATATTAGTAGGTGAGTCTATTGAGAACTAGTCATGTTGGTAGTTTCCCACTCGAATATAGTACTAGTAATATTGAGAGAGTTCTCGTCGATCTAGCATCTCTAGGTCTAGATGTGCCACCATATCCTCAACTTAGAGGTTTTATAGACATCTATTTAGAACCTCTCGTAAAGAGCAGGCTAGTAATTTCTAAAAAAGACTTCTATTATAGTTCCCCCGAGAAGATCTATTCTTGGAGGGGTACTGTGAGAGTTCCAGAAGCCGAGTACTCTCTTGAGCTCGTTAAGAAGTATAAATTAGAGTTTAAAGGGCTTAGAGCACCTATTACAGGGCCCTTTACACTAGCTTCTCGCATATATTTATCTAGAGAGTCAGTTGCACTCTCAAATACTATGATAGCACACCGCGAAATTACAGTAGAATTTTTTAAAAAATACATCTCACTCTTCGCAGAGTATATGGCTACTTTAGGCTATACTGTAGTATTCCTTGATGAGCCAATATTAGGAATTATTATTGGTTCTCGAAGAAATCTCTATGGTTACAGCGATATAGACATAGTTGAAGTCCTAGATTATGTGGCTAAGCGTGCTGGTAGCGTAGAAGTAGGTATACATGTGTGTGGGAGAGTACATAGGAGAATAATTGAAGTATTAACACAGAGTACTAGAATTAAATATTTTAGCTTAGAGTTTCACGATAATCCACTAAATATTGAAGTAGTAGATAAGTCTCTACTGGAGAAATACGATAAGATCATATCGCCAGGCATTGTGAGCACTAGAATTCCTAGACTAGAGAGCGAAGAAGAAGCCTATACTCTACTAGAAAGAATCTATAACACATCAGGTGGGAGAGTAGATTTAGTGTCAGGTGATTGTGGTTTTAGAGGGCTTCGTGGAGCGCTGGGTAGTAGTGAAGAAGAGTATAAATTAGCACTTCAAAAATTAAAAGTAGTCATTAAAGCATGTAGAAAATTAGGAGTTATAAAGTAAGTTTTTAATTATTAGCGTAGACTTATTGAAAACTCTAGTTCAAATTTGAGTTCTATCTAACTGTAAGATGAATATTAATTCTTAAAAATATAGTAGTATTTAAGGTGATTATTTTGAAGCCTGTTGTGATCGGTGGATCTAATGGTGAACATATTGCAGTAGAATTATCTCTCTTAGGAGGTTATGAATTAGTAAGTGTAGATATTAAGAGGTTTCCTGATGGTGAGATATATTTCAGAGTACTTAGTGATGTGAGTAGTAGAGATATTATATATGTTAACTCCCTACAGAGAGATCCTAACGAAGCACTTATTGAAACATTCCTAGCCCTAGATACGTTAAGAGATCTTGGTGCTAGAAAAATTATTGCTATAATACCCTATATGAGCTATGCTAGACAAGACGCGAGATTTAATCCAGGAGAAGCTATAAGTATTTATACTATAGCAAAACTCTTTAAAACTCTGAGAATAGATCACATAGTTGTTGTTGATATGCATCTCCATAGAATTAGCGATCCCAACACACTTTTCGGAGCAAACTTCCACAATATAACTGGCGTGAGAGAATTAGCTAAGTATGTGAAAAAATATCATAGCATTGAAAATACAGTTATCGTGGGACCTGATGAAGAAGCTGAACAATGGGCTAAAATAATGAGTGAAGAGCTTGGAGGAGTAGAGTATGGTGTTCTTGAGAAGACTAGATTAACAGCTGAGAGTGTTGTTATAAGAGCTAGAGATGTAAATGTTTCAGGTAAAAATGTAGTTATTGTTGATGACATTATAAGTACAGGAGGGACTATTATAGAGGCTGTTAAAGCCCTAAGATCTCTTGGTGCTAGAGATATTATAGTAACAACTGTTCACCCTCTACTAGTTGGTAATGCTTATCAAAGACTATTAAAACTCGCACTAAGAGATCTAGTTGGTACAAATACTGTTCTCAGCCCTATTAGTAAAGTTAGTATTACTCCAGCCCTAATTGAGACTTTAAAAAAGCTTCTCTAAACATATAGTTTTAAATCTAAAAGAAACTTTTCTCAACAAGTTGAATTATAATATTCAATTCTTAGTAAAGAGCAATTAAGTATCTATTAAAGTTGCTTTATAATTTTACTATTTAAGGTGATTGAGTATTTTTGTTGGAATTGATATAGGCACATCTTCTATAAAAATTCTAGTTCTAAATAGTAACTTAGAAGTTGAGAGTACTAGATCGAGTCAAGTAGATATAGAGGTTTCAAGTAATGGTTTAATAGTGTTTAAACCCGAAGCGGTATTATCAGTTATTAGAAGTGAAATTGATAGATTAATAAGTATATATAGTAGTGAAATATATATTGGATTAAGCTGTCACTCGCCTTCACTAGTACTACTAGATAATAGCGGTAATCCTCTTGAGTCAATAATATGGCTAGATGATAGGGCTAAAGTAGAAGTAGGAGAGTTAAAAGAGCTTATTAGCGAAGAAGAAATGTATTTGAGAACGGGTTTACGCTCATCACCCTTGTTTTTCCCACCTAAAATTATGTGGATAAGAAAACATAGACCAGGGCTATTTGAGAAAGTAAGGTGGATTGTTCAGTTAAAAGACTATGTTTTTTACAAATTAACAGGACAACCATATACAGATTACTCTACAGCGTCTGAGACGCAACTATATAATCTACTAAGAGAGCACTATGACGAGTACATACTCAGTATTCTGGATATTAGTGAAGACATGTTATTTAACCCTAGGTACTCACACGAGCACTTCGAATACGTAGGTAGTTCCCGTGTAAAAATAGCTTTAGGTGGAGTAGATTCGGTTATGGCTGCTCTTGGCTCAGGTGTAATTAGTGAGGGTGAGGCTTCAATAGTTGCTGGTTCTTCTGCGTGCTGGGATTTCCCCGTAAACAAGCCTATTTTAGACCTCAATAAGGGGTTTGAAGAGTACTTCCACGTAGTTCCTAACAAATACGTTGCTGAAGGCTGCCTGCCTACTGCGGGTTTAGCTAGTGATAAAGTTAGAGAACTCATGGATTTAGTGCTAGAAGATGTAAATGAAAGTAGAATTAGAGAAAATCCCTCGGGTATAATATTTATGCCGTTTCTACATGGTACTAGAACACCTGATTGGAATTCACGTGTAAAGGGGTTACTTTATGGTTTAACTATATCAACATCCAGAGAAGACATTTACAAGTCTGTTTTTGAGGGAATTGCGTATTGGAGTAGAGAAATTGTAGAGTTAATTAGAGAACTAGGTATTCAAATAAGGGATGTTGTAGCCTCTGGCGGCTTAACACGCTCAAAGCTTTTTAATAAAATCTTAGCTAGTGTTCTCAAATTAAGCGTTAAGACGCTAGAAATTAGTGATGTATCAGCTTATGGGGCCGCGCTAATTGCAGCTATAAGTTCAGGTATTTTACATTTTAATAATGTTAAAGAAGTTGTGAGAATAAGTGAAATTTACGATCCAGGTAAATACGTGGAGCTTTATGAGAAATTATACCACGAATATAGGGTATTAAAGAATTTCATTATGAGTTTTAATTAGGGTTAGGTTAATGCGTAGAGTTTCAAGAACTACTTTAATAAGTGACATTTTACGTGAAGAATTATACTGTAGACTTAATGCCGCGTTAAGCTCTATGAGACTAAAAGACCTATCTACTATGCTCAATATTGACATTACTGTGCTTAGTAAGTATATCCATAGACACATTAAGCCTAGTTTGGCTAGAACAAGAGAGTTGTTAAGTAGACTTAGAAGTATAGATTATAAGCAGCCTCTAGTTAATTGTCTCTTAAAAAACATTTATGTATTTCCTGAAGCGAATAATATTTTATATGGATGTTCGCAACTATTTCACTGCGTAATTTTCGAAGCACTAGATTACGTAAAAGACCTCGACTTTGACACAATATTTACTCTAGAAGGTGGAGGGCTAGCTGTAGCTTCTATAATACAACACTACACTAACACGAAGCTTATTTACGGGCTGCGCGATGTTATTGTTGGGGGAGGACACAGTATTTTATATAAGTACACGCCTCTCTATGCTTGGGGGCCTCGTATAAAGAGATACATAACTTACCCCTCTAAAAGTCGCCTAAGACGTGGAAGCGCAATTATAGTTGATGATATTGCGTGGACTGGTGGAACAGTTCTAACAATATACGATTATGTCTCGAAAAGATTTAGTGTTAAAGGGGTTTTTCTCATTGCTACTTTTGAAGACGTTTTATCTAAGATCCGCGAAAAGATACGTGTAAACGTGAAGACTATTATAAGTTTCCCATCGGCAATTAGAGACGAAGTTCTTAAGAAGTATTTTTCAATTTAAAATTCAATTCTTCGCTAATTACTAGTTTTTAGTAGTTATATTTCTCTTCTCGCTGGTTATAGAACTAGGTGTAAAGACTTGGCTAAGATACTTGACACTATACAGAGGAAACTCAGACATAGACTTGATCCAAACACTATACTAAGTAATGCGGTTAAGTGGGGGTTTGGTCCAAAGTCTCTTGAATTACTTAAAAGAGCACTAGAAGTTGAAGCACTTGGAGCAATGCCTTTTACTATGTACGATGCCCCGCCTATAGTTGAAGAAGCTGTAGATGACGCGATAATAATTGATGCTGATGGAAAAAGATATATTGATATGATGGCTGGTTTTGCTGTCAGCAACATTGGTCATCACAGAAGAGAAGTTCTTGAAGCAATTATTAATCAGTTTAATAGAATAGTTCAGTACTCTGAAATGTTATCAGAAATTAGAATTAAATTAGGCGAAAAACTCTGTTCAATTATTCCGGGTGGGTTTAAAAAGAAAGTTCTCTACGGGTTAACGGGATCGGATAGTAACGAGATTGCTATTAAATTAGCGAGATTTTACACAGGAAGACCTATTATTATAACGCAATGGGGAGACTATCATGGCAGGACTATAGGTACTGTGCCTCTTACTACTAGCTTCTCAACGTGGAGTCAGAATTACCCTCTAATGGGTGCTGATATAAATATTGTTAGAATACCCTTCCCCTACTGTTATAGGTGTCCTTGTAGTCCCGAGGCTGATTCTTGTGAAGAGTGTGCTGAAAGCTGTCTACATATTGTTGACTACATGTTATGTCACACTTACTATGGCTTAAGAGATCCTTTCAGTGGAGACGTAAACGTAGCCGCGTTTCTCGTAGAGCCCTTTCAGAGCGCTGCGGGATATATAATACCGCCTGATAACTGGCTTCCCGAACTCTACAAAATGGCGAGGGAGTATGACATACTATTCATGGTTGACGAGATCCAGACTGGGTGGGCTAGGACGGGTAAAATGTGGTCTATAGAGCACTATCCGGGTATAGAGCCAGACGTCGTGATGATTGCTAAGTCTATTGCTAATGGACTTCCATTTTCAGCTGTAGTGGGCAGAGCAGAGATCATGGATAGTATGGGACCTGGAGGGCACTCGAGCACTTTCGCAGGGTATATGCTAGGCTGTGCCGCCGCGCTGGCGACAATTGAGATCTTTGAGAGAGAGAATCTTGCGTATCAAGCAGCTGTTAAAGGAGAGAAGTTTATTAAGGCCTTGAAAGACATAATGGAAGAACACCCTATAGTAGGGTATGTTGAGGGTAGGGGCCTCTATATCGGAATAGAGTTTGTACGTGATCGTAAGGCTAAAAAGCCAGCTACTGAAGAGACGAAGTGGATGACTATGAGACTTCTACAGAAGGGAGTACTTGTTAAAAGATCTGGATATCTTGGTAATAGATTTGCACTATCCCCCCCTCTAGTTATAAGAGAAGAAACTCTTGAAAAAACCTTAGAAATTTTCAGCGATGTATTTAGAGAAGCTGAAGAGAAATTTAATATTAAGCGAGATTAAGTTAAAAAGTGATAAACGAGGGCGTGCCCATATTATGCCACAAGTAAAAATTCTATATGCAAGTGATTTCCACGGATCAACAGTAGTATTTAAAAAGTTCATTAATGCCGGATTAATATATGGTGTCGACTACCTCATATATGGCGGAGATTTAACAGGTAAAGCAATAATTCCTATAGTAGAAGTTGAGAGAGGAATGTTTAAATTTGAATTAATGGGGAAGAAGTATAATATTTTAGAAAACGAGCTAAGTAGTCATATCGAGAGAATTGAAAATATAGGTTATTATCCTCTACTTGTGAGAAAAGGAGAAGAAAGTGTGTTAGAAGACGATAAGTATATGAGTGCTCAATTTACTCACTTAATGTCTGAGAGAATTAAAAAATGGCTGTTTTTTGCTAAGGAAAAACTGAGGAGTTCTAAAGTAAAACTATTTTTACAACTAGGAAATGACGACGAACCTGACTTGGTTAACACCATACGGGCGTGCGAAGACGAGAGGATAATATATGCTGAGGAGAGAATAGTTCAACTAGAACAAAACTACGAGCTAGTTAGTCTTGGATATACTAATATAACTCCGTGGAAATGTCCAAGAGATATTGATGAAGAAATTATTGAAAGTAAACTTGACAAGCTATTTAGTAATGTTAAAAATCCCAATTTAACAGTACTTAATACGCACTGCCCGCCATATGATACAAACATAGATCTTGCGCCAAAACTCGATAAAGATTTAAGACCTATAATTGCGAGCGGAGGAGTTGTAATGGAGCATGTAGGGTGTATATCGGTTAGGAGGATTATTGAGAAATATCAGCCTCTAGTAGGTCTACATGGACACATACACGAGTCTAGAGGTATTGATAAAATAAAAAGAACTCTAGTACTTAATCCTGGAAGTGATTATAATGTTGGTGTGTTAAGAGCTGCCTACGTAGTATTAGAGAGAGATAAAGTAAAATCCTACTTGCTCATATCCGGATGAACTTTTTTTTTTACTTTTATAATTCAAAGTTATGTTTAGCTTCCTTTAAAAATTTTTTTAAAATATATGGCTTAAAAACCATATATGTTGAGGGGTGTTCTGTGAGTACGAAAGACTTATATGTTAGAAAGGCTTCTGGACTCGTAAGAGCTATGGGAGCATTTGACGCAATGAACCTCAATGTCTCTATGTGTAGTCCTCCACAAGGTGTTTTGTGGGCTTGGACATACGGGCCAGCTATGATCATGGCTGTGAACTTAGCACTATCATACTTCCTGGGAATATGGGTTATACTTGTTAGTGGAGCACTATTGTATGTATTATGGATGATGGCTATACCAAGATCAGGCGGAGACTACGTCTGGTTTAGTAGAGCTATACACCCATCCTTTGGTTTCGCCGTGAACTGGTTTTTCTCGTTTGTGTTCTTAAACTGGTATGCAATGAACCTCCAGACAATGGGGCCTTTCTGGCTATCACCAATATTCTACTCGCTGGGCTGGGTAGAGCTCGCTGAGTGGGCTTCCTCGTGGACAGGCTCTGTAATTATAGGAACACTCTTTAATATCGCTTTTGTAATACTCTTAATTCAAGGAATAGCTTTTTACTCTAAAGCGTGGAAATACTTGTTCTTTGTAGTTTTAGCCGGGTCAGTAGCGTACGCGCTAATATTGTATACTACACCGCAGTCACTTTTTATTGAGAGATTTAATGCAATATCATCTTTAAAATACGATGAAGTCGTAAAAATAGCGCAAGATATAGGAGGATGGCTTCCAGGCTGGACTCTGGCGGGCGTGCTGCTAGGTCTAGTATTTCCTCTACAAAACTATAACTGGGCTGGGTTCCCTGCCTATGTAGCTGGCGAAATACGTAGAGTGGAGAGATCTGCTTGGATCGGTATTGTTGGAGGACTAGTTACAATGGGATTGTGGTATACGCTACTAGGTAATAGTATATACCACATTGCTGGGAGAGATTTTCACCACGCGCTTGCGTGGCTATATAATAATGTTCCAGATAAATATCCGCTACCTATACCACCATATCCTCAGACATACTTATGGATACTCTTTCCAGAAGCAGTATGGTTACAAGCTACTGTAGGATTTCTCTGGTTTTTGTCAAATGTGTATCTCACACCGCCAAACTTGTTAATAACTTCGAGAAATATGTTTGCCTGGGCTTTTGACAGAATTATGCCAGTAAGGCTTACAAAAGTAAACGAGAAAGGATCACCTGTATACACAGTAATTGTGTGTGCTATTATAGGCAATTTAATAATGCTATTTGTAGCTACAGCTACGTATCAAGTAATGATCATGAATACTTTTATAGTCATGATGATTGTCCTCGGACTTGTCGGATTAGCGAGCGCAGTATTTCCAATCGTTAAAAAACACATGTATGAGATGTTTCCAGAACACGTTAAGATATCAATAGCAGGGTATCCACTACTCTCACTTGCTGGTATACTCACGGCAATAGTGGCTTTCTGGGGAGCTTATTCAATGGCATCAGCACCAGCATTAGGAGGACTAAGCTTTGCTTCACTAATTTTCAACATTGCAATACTACTAGCGTCAATACCTGTCTTCCTAGCAGCATACTACTATAATAAGACAAAACTCGGACTAGACATAACTCTACTATTCAAAGAAATACCGCCCGGATAAGTTCTTTTTTACTACTCTGGGCTCTAACCTCTACTTCCTCTACTTAGTTTTTTAATCTCTTTTATTTGTTATTCTATACTTAGATTACTCGTATTAGAGGTGTTACTTGTGCTAACACCTCGAGACCGAGTTATACTTAGTAAAGCTTTAGAAATCGTTGAAAGTGCTAATTCAAAAAACCTTGTTTTGAGAATTATTGGGGCTCTCGGCATATTTCTCCACATAAGAGACAATTCAGAGGCGTTAAGATTTTATTTCAGTCAACACCGCTTAACAGGTCTTCAAGGTTTTTTCACGGACATTGACTTAGTAGCTTACAGTAAGCAGAAAAAACGATTAAGAGACTTTTTTGAAAAAGACTTAAAATTAGAAACAAATCCAAGATTACTAATAGTATTTAGTGGGAAGAGGTTATTCTACATAGAGAGAACAGCAGATGTGAAAATAGATGTATTTTTTGATAAACTCGAGTTTAGTCATGACGTTGTACTAGGCGATGAGCCTGGAAAGGGCCGCCTAGAACTAGACTACCCGGCAGTTACACCTACAGACCTCTTACTCACTAAGCTCCAAATACACAATATAAACTTTAAAGACTTAGTAGACATAATTTCACTACTAATTGCACACGAAGTAGAAAAATTAGAAATAAAGAATACTATTAATGGCCTATACATAGCAGAAATTCTCAGCAATGACTGGGGTTTCTGGTTTGATGCAGTAGCTAATATTAAAAAAGCACTCGAACTCGCGAAATCACAGCTAGAAGAGGGTAGAATAGAGGAGAATATATATAATACGGTCTCTACACGTGCAAATATGCTGTTAAAACTAATAGATGAAACTCCTAAAACAAAAAATTGGGAGAAGAGAGCAAAAATAGGCACTAAAAAGCCGTGGTATCGCGAAGTAGAAGAAGTAATGTAATGTAGATTAAGTGTTCAAGGCAATTCAATAATCTACATAACTTAATCCTAATACACACTCAACCTCTAAGCCTAGTTAATCGTAAAGCCCTAGTCGAGCTGCCGCCGTAGCGCCGACTAAAAAAACCTACTAGTAGTCTATTACTGTAACTCGACCAAAAACTCCTAGGTTAACTTTGTCTCCGGGCATTCTAGGTACTGGTATAGCTCTTAGTGATACAGGCTTTTTCTTAGTAGATGCAAGGGCCATGGTGTCTAATACTAGTCTCTTTAACTTGTCTCTGTTTTCCGGTATAACAATCATGTCTACACCCGCTACACACGTTAAAGCGTAGTAGAGTAGTTTTCTAGCTGTTAGTAAGCCGCGCTCACCGTATTCTAATAGCTTAGAGTCCTCAGTGTACGGTAACATTACCTCGTTAAACCCAGTTCTTATTTCGGGGTTTGAGTACTCTGAAATATACTTGTTCAGTAACCACGTGTAGTACAGTGCTCCTGGATCTAGTAGACTATAGCCAGAGTACTCGTAGATCTCTGCAACGCTCTCACTCATCCAGGGTGATAAGCTGTAATCGACTTTTACATTGAGCCCACTAGTATTTTTAACAATACTAACAACTTTATCAATTTCACTAAATACCACTCTAAAAGCCTCACCTAGGCTACTAGTAGATTTGAGTACTTCAAAGAGTATTCTCGGATATAGTAGTGAGATCCCGATAAGCCTATAGCCCGGGCTCGAAGAGTCTGGGAAGTAGGGTGTTATAAAGTCCTTACTGTGAAATCCTATAGCTATTTTTGTAGCTGCTAAGAGGCTTCTACGTGAAGCCTCTATAATAGTCTCTGTATACTCTTCAGCCTTCTCAGGAGACGAGCTCTCCGAGTGTAATATTGGTGTATAAATACCATTAGCTGCAAGCTCTACAATGTCTTCTCGTGTAAGCTTAGAGTAGCCAGTGCTAATTAAAAATTCCTTTCCACCATATTCTATGAGTTTAAGTGAGATCTCCCTAGTCAATCCGGGAAAACTAACTCTCTTAGTGAAAACTTTATAACCTCTCTCCATAAGGCTTTTTTCAACATCAATTAGAGTACTAGTAGCGTGAAAAAATTCCTCCTCAAGTTCACGTCGACTACTAATAGACCCTGTAAAGAAGGTTAAAGCCCTAATCGTGAACAAAGCCCCTCACCTCTAGGATGCTAATAATCTTAAAAGTAACCTTTTGTTTTTAGCGTTCTCGTATAACTCTACTCACATCGCCAATGTTCTCTACTCTAATAACAACATCTGCTATGTCAACAACTTTCTCATCGTGTGTTATGACTATTACCTGTCTTAGTGTTCTACCGAGTTCACCTATAATACTGAATATTTGGCCTCTCCTCTCATCATCTAAATACACTGTTGGCTCGTCAAGTACTAGTGTTGTGGGAGACTTGCCCATAGCTAGCTCTGCAAGCGCGAGTCTCAGAGCTATGGCAATTGCAACTCTCTCACCGCCACTAGCATTTCTAATCGGGAGATTTTCACCTGCAAGTTTCACATAGAGCTCAAAACCTTCTCCAATAGAGATCTCTCGTAGTTTTAGCCTTGAGATTATAATATTAGCTCTTCTCTCAAGCTCGCCCCTAGCAACTCTAGTAAGCTCTCTCGCGATTAAGCCATTCTTACCAAGATACCTTTCAGCGAACTTTTCAATAATATCATAGGCCTTAACTCTCTTCTCAATACGTGCAAACTCGTCTTCTAGTCTCTTAACATCTTCTCTAAACTTCTCTAATTGCTGTCTAATAGTCTCTACTTGACCCCTGAGATTCCCGAGAAGTTCTTTCTGCTTACTCAGCTCTCTAGAGAGCCTCTCATATTCTTCACCGAGCTTTTTCTGTAACTTCTCAAGCTCTATGATTAACTGTTTAGTAGAGTCTAAGTCTAAAGAACCTGGTAGCTGAATACCTAGAACTACTACACCTCTAAGTCTCTCTCTCAAGTCATCTATACTCTCATAGGGAGGAGTTATACCCGCATATAGTTCTCTGTAAGATTTCAACACACCTCTATATTCTGCACACTTCTTACCAAGATCACTTAACCCTCTCACACACTCTTCAATATTCATAGTACTAGTAATATTGTGTTTTCTACATAATTCAAGAGTTCTCTCTATTAATTCTTGTAGCCCTAAACTCCTCTTCTCCAAGCGATCACGCGCTAGCACAAGCCTATTCTCGTAGTCTCGTAGCCGAGATACATTCTCACCGATTAATGAGACATCACTATTAAGCTCATTAATAGCCCTTTCTAATTCGCAAATTTTACTTTTTAAGTGTTCTTTAAAGACATCTGGATCTCTTATAAGTGATCCGCAGAGGGGACACACACCACTAGCTTCAAACTTCTCAATGTAAACTCTATATAGATCTCTCTGCGCCTCAGCTCTTTTAACCCTACTCTCTAATTCACTCAGAAATACTTCAACATCCTTAATACTATGCAGCTCAGTATTAAACCTATAACTTAGTTCTCTCAACAGTACTAAGATCATCTGCTCTAATTCACTCACTTCTCTCTTCAACTCACCCATATCCTCCAGAAGTCTCTGTAACTTATTACTCTCACTACTCCACCACGCTTCAACTTCTCTGAGCTCTCCAATGACTCTCTCTAATTCGCGAATTTTACTCAGAGCTAAAGCTCTCTCTAGGTTCCTGGCTACATCTAAGTACTCGTTAACTAATTGTAACTTATTTTTGAGATCTTTAACAGTTTCATCTAATTTTCTAATTTTCTCTTCGAGCTCTATAATGCCCTTCTGAATTCTCTCTTCATCTTGTTTTAACTTCTCAATATTCTTCTTCGCAGCATTAAGGGCCTCTTCTTTAGCCTTCCGCTCGCCTTCAAGCCTATTTTTCTCTTTAGTAATTTCTTTTAAAGCTTCTAGAGCTTTCTCTAAGTAGCTTA
>Ga0105154_1000814_pt1 | contig 13163 bp, 13 predicted proteins | sample SSWtaG_FD_89672 | JGI IMG/M metagenome (GOLD analysis project Ga0105154, IMG submission 89672) | Hot spring microbial communities from Sandy's Spring West, USA to study Microbial Dark Matter (Phase II) - SSWsed_matched | ecosystem: Environmental > Aquatic > Thermal springs > Hot (42-90C) >... | reverse complement strand
GATGAGATCTAGCCTATACTCGGTTAGCGTATTGGGCCTTAAAGAGGGTATTGATGCTTCAACGTTTCTCTCAATTAAATACTCAAGTATTTTATCTGCATCTTCATGGTCAAAAAATGATAATGCGTAGAAAATAACTCTGTTTAAACCGTTTATTTCTAATCCTTTTTCGATTATTTCAACTATTTTACTGTAGCTCCGATCCCTCTTAGGCTTACTTATGAACCCTTCCATACAGAATTGGCAATACCACCTACAACCTCTAGTTGATTCTACAAGTAATCCTTTACCATATGCTAACTCATAATCCAAAGGCTGTATTTGCCTTATAGGGTAAAATGCTTTGTCAAGGTTTTCAACGTAGTTCTTTAAAACCCTATATTTACCTAGTGATGGAACATAGATGCCTCTAATATCGGCTAAACTCTCAATAAACTCTCTCCTACTTCTTGAGGAAAAATATTTTTTAACAATAGATTCAATAACGCCTTCTGCTTCACCTATGACAATGGCGTCTGCAATTTCAGCTAATGGTTCGGGATTAGCTGTTACAGATGGTCCACCTACAATAACTACTGGGTCTTTTTCTCCCCTATCTTTGGAAAGAACGGGAATCTTTGCTTCATAAAGCATTTCAACAATGTTAGCATAGTTAAGCTCGTAATGTACGGAAAACAATACTATGTCGAAATCTCTTAGCCTTCTATTCCACTCTAGACTTCTAAGTTTAGGAACCTTCACGTCCTCAGGATAGCTATGGAAAACTCTTTCTACAATAACTTCATCATAACCGTTAAGGAGGAAGTAAAGTAAGTGCGTAACTAAACTTGACATACCAGCTACATATGTTGATGGGTAAGCTAGTGCAATATGTAAGTACGAAGCTCTCCCATGCTTTCTAACAACATTTAATTCTCTAATCATATGCTAAGCCACGTTTAATGCTTAGGTAAACTTAATATTTCACCCGATATTTTAGAGGTACTGATGAAAAACGATGTCCAACCGTTATAGTTAAAGCTATTAAGCCAAACCCGCTGCTCAGTCCTCTTGTCCTCTCAGAGTCATTGCTGTAGGTTTCTTTCAAAGCCTCTGCTGCGGGAGAATAATTGAGAGCGACTATAGGGCTTTGAAGTGTAGGAACTGTGGTTTCACAGTGAACAGAGATGTTGTTGTAACGTTGAACCTCTACAGAGTTTGTTAAGAATAACCCAAGATTTAGGGTTTCAGAAGGTGGCTCTGAACGTCCCTAGGCTCGATGAGAATCCGAATGGAATGCGGAGGAGCAAATATGTGGCGATGAAAACACATAAACCAATATAAACCCATATGGGAGCTAAACCTTGAAGCTCCCTTAGAGGCTATGTGGAAACAGGCCTTATCTGATTAAGACATTGTTTTTAGAACTCTAAGAATTACTGAGGCAAGATTCATAGGAACACCTAATCCATCCGAAATATCTCTAACTTTAACATTTCCTACATTTACGCTTAGCTTTCTAGCTTCATCAACAACCTCTTTACCTACGGTTTTAACGATAACTTTGCTTTCCCTAATTATAAATGCATAGTATGTTTTACCCCAAAGAATAACTATAGTGTTCCCCTTAACCCACATGTTCATAACGAGCTTCTCAATAAATCTGTAAGCTTCAGTCTTGAGCTTAAACCTTTTAGGTTCAACATTAGGAACTTCTTCAACAAAACCATATTTCCTAAGCCACCACATAGCTCTCTTAACAATAGAGCTCTTAACACCAGTTTCTTTAGCTACCTCTAGAGCAGACGCTTCTCCTCCAAGATCCTTAAGCCTAATTAGGAACACTATGGTCCAAGGACATCTATTTAAAACCTCATATACTTTCACAAATGCTAACACCTCTCATATGTGTACATGATAATTTGTTTAGAAATATAAAGTTTGGTAATGCACTTAAGGTGTTAGGGTACGAATTAGCATTTCTAAATAAACATAGGTAGTACTATAGCGGTTAGCAGGGGTTTCAGTATTCTAACAGTATGAAGAGCTTAAAACATCTGTAGGTGCAGTATGTAATGGCTAAAAATAGTGTGGCAATGGTTGTAGAAATACGTGTTCTCATGCTAATAAGGGTTTTTAAAGAATAATACAATTGTTCAAATACTATATACTAGTGAGCGGAAAAACTATCGTTGAGAAAAGGGAAGGAACTTTGCGAAGCCTACTAAGCCAAACATTAGATAAATTAATAGTTATGATCAAGCTTAAATAAGAAAATTGAAAGGCGCATAGTATGAACCACGTTGAAGTAAAGTTTAAACATTACCTACTACTCCATCCCAGACCAGTTTATGTAATAGGCTCAGGAACGTATGGTGAAGAAGCAAACCTTATGGCAGCATCATGGGTTACACCAGTAGCTGAAGAACCGCCGTTGGTCGCGATTTCGGTTGGAAAGGAAACGAAAACCCATGAGTTAATAGAGAAGCATGGAGAATACACAATAAACATCTTAGAGCAGGAATTCCTAGATGAAATATGGTTTTTCGGTACAAAATCTGGAAAAACAGTAGACAAAATAAAGCTAACAAAGTTAAGTGTAAAGCAAGGTTATAAAGTAAAAGCGCCAATAATAGGTGAAGCTGTAGGCATTATTGAAGCAAAGGTTAAAAATAAAGTAGATGCAGGAGAATGCATTCTGTACATAGGCGAAGTAGTTTACGCCTTAGCGAAAAGCGAAAAATATAGTGAAAAGTACGGTTGGAACCTAATGAAAACAAGGCTTCTATACCATGTTTCAGGAAGAGCGTTTATGAGCAACGGTAAGCTTTTATTCTATAAAAGATCATTTTGCAATCCATAGTGAAGCAGGTATTATGGCTCCCTCTGCAGTAACAAGCTTAACAGATATTTCATAGAGCTCATCACCTGACGCTACAGCTATGTTGTCAACTATGAAGTAACCTTGTCCCTCAATAACATAGTTGGTTTTCTTTAGCTCAGCACTACCGTTATAATATAGGAAAACGAAGACCACATGGACTCTCATAGGGGTTTTTACGGTAACATCAATAGCATCGGTGTCGCCAGGAATAGGTCTAAAATAGGCTTCAGTAACACTAACAATATTGAGCTTAGCTTTCTCCCTAGCTAATGAAGTTTCAGCACTTCTCCTAACACGGAAATTAATAGAGTAGTAAACTAAACTAATAAAAACCATTATGAAAACCAAAGAACCTAAAACAATGGCGAGTCCAACAACACTTTTCCTAAACTTTTTTGATACCGTATCATTCACCAAAGTATTTTTCATAAATACTATCAACAAGCAATTTAAACGGTTTATATGTGAAACTTATCCATTCACTTTCATCAACTAAACATGTCCCGGAAGAACACTTCGAAACAACAGCCTTAATCCAAAAGCTATCTTCAGGACCTATGTTAACCAATTCTTCTACCGGAAGAAGCACAGCAAACTGGGTACTCACTTTTCCTTCTTCTTTTATTCTATAGAAGGCAGTAGCATCTACTACATCACCGTTAACATAGAGAGTTGCATTAACTTTTTCATTTACCTTATCCACAAAGAACCTTACTACTACGCCTACTTCATTAATATTGTCAGTTTTTACACCAGATACATATATTGTTCCATTGTAAAGCTCTGCTACACCTTCTTCATCACTAAATTCTACACCAACAATTACATAGTTATATCCATTATTCGCTAGTACATACCTCAAGGGGCCATTATCGCCGCTATCATCATATTTTGAAACGAAACTGTAAGCAAATTCGTGGATCGTAAATTCCCTTTTTACTTCAAAAGTATAGCAGTATGCATTATAGCATCCGATATTGGATTGACGATAATCATATGAAGAAGCGCTAATTACCACTAACATGTAGTCGCCTACATCATACCGTTCAATTGTGAGTTTAATATTGGGATCACTTATTTTAAGATCAGCTTTAAATGCGAGAGGCATATAACCTGTTCCTGTAGATTCAGGTGTAGGTACTAAAGTACCATTAATGAATATTAAAGCACTATTATCTGTTTTGCTTATTAGACCGTGAGCAAACATTTCAGAACCTTTCCTTATTAATAATCCTCCAGGTGCTTGTTCCCCCCCTAAAAGCATGTTTAACGAAAATCCCTTTATAACTATCACTACTTCACTACAGTACGGTGGTTGAATTATTGCCCCTCTAGATGTCACTAGCTTTAGTATTTTTATTCTTGATGCATCTAATCTTAATCCTAAATTGCTAATTGATATTTCATTTATACCCGGCTCTATTTTTAATATTCCCGGTTGAAAATACTTTACTTCCTCATTTATGCCATCTGAAGCGTAGACTAGAACTACTACTACGCTTACCCCTAAAGTGTTGTTTACATTTATTATTCCAGCTGATGGGTTATAGCATGATGTTAATCCTTTTTCCTCATTTTTTATTTGATTCTGAAGAGCTATAGCGTATTCTTCTAGCTGATAACTTTTAACTACATGTTGCTGATATTGCATTATTATCGGGAGAAGTATTGCTAAAAGAGCTATTGCCGCTATTAACCCTGCAACTAAACCAGCTAAGCCAGCTTTTAACTTAGATTTCCTAACCATTTCGATCACGTACATTTTTTAACTACGTCCATATTTAAGCATTTTACGTTTATGTTGTTAGCTGTGTCGTATATAATTTACATAAATATGCTTTACCATATATGTTAACTATGGTCCATACTTCTACCCTATATGTTTTATTTGAATTCAGTTTCACAGGTATTTCTACTCTATAGTATCCATTTATTTCATTGTATGGTTCTAAAGCGTAAACCTTTATTTTATCTGTTATTGCCGAGAGATTTCTTATTTCCAAGTTTTCTAAGTACTCTGAAACTTCACCTACACTCATAGTTAAAGCTGTTAGAGAATCTTCTTCTGTAGAGTTCACTACGGCCTTAGCTCTATAATCATTAAACCATATTCCTTCTGGCGTAAATATTATGTAATTAGCTGATGGAAGCTCAATAATCCTTATAGGCCCTAAGAATACTTCACTATATCCCATATTTAATAAGTATATTAACACGTTGCTTTCACTACTATTGTATGTTGCATGAACTATGACCAAGTTTTCCTTTGCCGCTTGCTCAGATCTTAACAAGTCTATTTGGCTCTGTTTAATAACCATTGTCGAATATCCCGAAATCCACATTAAAATCACTATGCCAAGCGCAATCATTGTTGCAGCTAAAATTATTGCGCTTAAAACCGGAGATATGGACTTATAGTTGATCATATCCTATGCAACCTACTTATGTACTATAATGCTTTATCGGGGAAAAATAACGCTATTCTTTATTTTAAATTTTCTGTGACTCCATCTTTTTCATTCTTTTTAATGGCTTGTTTACCCATAATATATGCTTTTTCCGCAGCTTCCTCGGGATTTTCCTCGAAAACAAGTTTAACGATTTTTCTCGAATCCAAGTAGCCTTCTTTATCAGTAAGTAACTTGAGCTTATCGGTTAAATACCCTGTATCCGTTATTACTATCGTAGGTTTTGCGTTAAGATATGCTATTAGAACCTCTATTGCGGAACCTGCTTCTCCACCTAAGCATACGAAGACATCGCTGCTTTTAACTAAGGGCACGCTTCTCGCTTGGAAACTCATTCCCGAAAGTATTTCTATAGTGTTGAAAGGATTCCATCTTGGATGCCCTTTAACAATAGATTCCATTTCTAAGGGAACTATGCCTACAACAATTCCTCCATGTCTAGAGAATTCCTCAGAAACTATGGTCATTAATCCTCCACCGCCGCCTGTTAAAAGAACAACTTCTTCTTTGTATTCCGCTAATTTTCTCGCAAACCTTCTTGCCTTCTCTTTCGCTATAGGTTTAGGATTAGGACTACTAGATCCAGCTATACCTATCTGTAACATTCGATGAGGCATTGCTTCCACGAGGTCTTTGTTTAACTACTTTGAGTTATTATTTTTTCTTTCCGTCTTTCAACAAGACCTATATTTAACCTCTCAACAAGCTTTTCAATGATTTCGTCTACTTTCTTAACTACTTCCTCCTCATCTATTGTTACAACTTTTCCTTTATCTACGATTATTTTACCATTAATTATTGTGTACTCTACGTTAGATGATTGTGCTGCATAAACTATAGTCGATATAGGGTCGTGATATTTGGTGAAGGGCCTTAAGCGAGGATGCTTAAGCGATATTAGCGTTATGTCTGCTTTTTTGCCTACCTCTATTGATCCTACTTCTTTTTCTAAACCTAAGGCTTTAGCGCCATTAATAGTTGCCATTTCAACAACCTCCTCAGCAGACATTACCGTGGAATCTAAAAGTCTAGCTTTTTGTATTAACGCAGCATGTCTCATTTCAACGAAAACATCTAAGTTATTATTGCATGGTGCTCCATCAGCACCTAAGGTTACATTAACACCTAACTTCAATAGCTCAGGCACTTTGGCTATTCCCGATGCAAGCTTTAAATTAGCTGATGGACAATGTGCTACATGTGTTCCTGTTTCGGCAAGAAGTCTCATTTCATCATCTGTAAGCCAAATGCAGTGGGCAAGTATTACGTTATTTCCTGTTACACCTATTTTGTGAAGATACTCTACATTCCAAAGACCTGTTCTTTCTTTAACAAGTTTTACTTCATCTCTGTTTTCAGAAGCATGTGTTTGAATTCTAACACCATATTCTCTTGCTTGCTCAACAGAGGCTTTAAGACAATCCTCACTACATGAAAGTGCAGATCTAGGGGTTACTATGTAGAATAGCCTTCCATCTTTTCCATGCCACTTTTTAAGTAGTGCTTCGCTTTCGCTAAGTGCTTTTTCAGTGTCTTCCCTTAATTCTCTAGGTACTTCATCGTTTAAGTCCATAAGTATTTTTCCTGAAGCACCCCTTATCCCCGACTTATACATTGCCTTAAATACTTCATCTTCATATCTTACACTACCAAAATCTATGATTGATGTTGTTCCACCTTTAAGCAACTCTAGTAGTGAAAGTAGTGCTACACAATATACTCCCTCCTTATTTATGCTAGCTTCTAAAGGCCAAATTCTAAGCTTAAGCCAATTCAGTAGTGAAAGATCATCAGCTAAACCTCTAAAGCCTGTCTGTACTAAGTGTACATGTGTTTGTATAAAACCAGGCGTTACTATGTAGTTGCTAGCGTCTATTATTACATCGTCTTTTTTAGCATACTTAAGTTCTTCGAAGAAACCTACTTCAACTATTCTTCCATTTTCAACATATATTGAGGCTTTTTCAAGAATCCTTCTAGCGGAATCCATAGTTACTATGAAGCGTGCATTTCTAATAAGCAAACCCATAGCTTCAAGCACCTATTAGCTACTTAAAAATTTGTTAAAGGAAATAATAGTATATATTTGTTCTTTAGGTGAGAAAATACCGAAATAATATTTAGTTGATCACTTTAAATTAGCTATAGTGAATTAAACTAAAATACAAGTTTCAGGCTATAAGTAGCGTGGGCTTTTGAAGGAATTTTGCGATAAAGCTGTAGAATATGGGAGACGTAAGAATTCAAGACTAGTTCTTGCGTTGGATCTTTTCTGCGAAGAAATAGATTGTAAGGATATCCCAAGGAAGATAGTAAGTATTTTAGATGATCTAAGAAAGTACGTTGCTGGAGTAAAATTCGGCTTACCTACGATTCTAACAATGCAAAGAGGTGTTCTCAAAGAAATTATTGATGTCTTTAAAAGCGAATACTTCTTCATAGCCGATATGAAAATAGCCGATATAGGTTATGTCTCTAGGGTTCTTGTGAAAATAGTTAAAGCCGTAGGTTTCGACGCCGTAATATCTCATGCAATAATAGGGTATGATGCTTTAAAAGAGGTGGTTGATGAAGCTAAAACCGAAGGCATAGGGGTTTTATCTGTTTGCGCTATGTCACATAAAGGCGCTGAAGAAGCAATAAACACGCTTTTCACGAAAAACCTTGAAATTTCGGTTAAAGCAGGAGTAGATGGGTTCATACTTCCAGCAACAATGCCGAAGTACATTATGGAAGCAAGAAGAATCTACAGGGAACACTTGATATTTTCACCAGGAGTAGGTATTCAAGGTGCTTCCCCGGGTAGTGCTGTACGTGCTGGTGCTGATTTCGAAATAGTCGGAAGAACATTATACACTTCCGAATCCCCACTCGATATAGCAATGAAAATTGTAGATAAACTTAGGTGGTAGCTTATGAAGTTAAAATATTTTGCTAAAAAACTCTATGATGAAGGAATAATAATGTTTGGAGAATTCACACTAACTTCAGGTCTTAAGAGCCCATACTATATTGACTTAAGAAGAGCTCTTTCAAAACCGAATTTACTTAGAGAAATAACGCATGCTTTCGTAGATAAAATTAAGGAATTAGGAAATTATGACGTAATCGTAGGAATAGAAACTGGAAGTATTCCTTGGGCTGCAACTATAGCTTATGTTCTAAATAAACCCATGGTTTATGTTAGAAAGAAACCTAAAGGTCATGGGGCAAGTAAACTTATCGAAGGAGATTTACCGAAGGACGCTGAAGCAATAATAATTGACGATGTAGCAACAACAGGTCATAGCGTTTATAAAGCAGCTATTGCTCTTCGAAACAGTGGAGCTAAGGTGGAAAATGCTTTAGTGTTCATAGATAGAGAGCAAGGAGCGAAGAATTTTTTGAAGAAAGAAAACATTATGTTACATTCTGTTTTCACGGTTACACAGTTGGTTAACGAACTTTTCAACCAAAACCTAATTTCAGAAGGTGTTTATTTAAAAATAAAATCGTACATTGAGGGGTTTAAAAATGTTTAAGGGGAGAGATGTTATTTCAATACTTGATTTTTCGAAAGAAGAACTTCTAACATTATTTAGAGAAGCGAAAAACATGGAAAAATATGCTAAGTCTAAGCTGAAAGTTCTCGAAGACGAAGTTTTAGCTCTCGCATTTTTTGAGCCAAGCACTAGAACGATGTTTAGTTTCCAAACGGCAATGCAGAGACTCGGTGGTTCAGTAATTGCCTTTTCGGAAACTGAAGCGACATCATTAGCTAAAGGCGAAAACCTCGGAGACACAATAAGAATGCTTGATTCCTATGCTAACGCAATAGTTATAAGGCATAGGATAGAGGGGGCCGCAAAATATGCTGCGGAAATAGCTGAATCACCCGTAATCAATGCTGGCGATGGAGCACATCATCATCCAACACAAGCTATGATAGACTACTACACTATATGGAGGGTTAAGGGGGTAGCTGAAGGATTAAACATAGGTGTCCTAGGGGATTTGAAGTACGGTAGAGCTGCAGCATCGTTTATTCTAGCATCAACAATATTCAGACCAAAGAAACTATATCTAATATCTCCAAAGGAATTAAGGGTTAAACCTGAAGTTCTGGAAATATTAAGGAAAAATAGCGTAAAATATGTTGAAACAGCAGATTTAAACGAAGTCATAGGCGAACTCGATGTTCTATACGCAACTAGAATTCAGAAGGAAAGATTCCCTGATCCAGCAGAGTATGAGAAAGTAAAAGGGAGCTACAAAGTAACCGTTGAGCTTCTTAAAAAAGCAAAGGACGATTTAATAATTTTGCATCCCCTTCCAAGAGTTGATGAAATAGATTATGGGGTTGACAAAACAAAGCATGCATACTACTTCAAACAAGCTTCATACGGTGTTCCTGTTAGAATGGCACTTCTAAAACTTATTCTTAAGGGGTGATGAAGCCGTGGAAAAGGAGCTTTTAGTTAGGAAAATAGAGAATGGAACAGTAATAGACCACATACCGGCAGGTAATGCACTAAACGTACTAAGAATTTTAGGTATTAAAGGGTCAGAGGGTCTTAGAATAGCTATTGTTATGAATGTTGAAAGTAGGAAGCTTGGAAGAAAAGATATTGTGAAAATAGAGAACAGAGAACTACATCCCGAAGAGGTTAATATGATAGCTCTGATAGCGCCAGCGGCAACAATAAACATCGTTAAAAATTACAGTGTAATTAAGAAGGTTAAGGTGAAACTTCCGGAAACCATAGAGAACATCGTTAGATGCTCAAATCCCAACTGCATAACTAATCAAGCAAGAGAATATGTTAAACCGAAGTTCAAAGTGATTTCTAAGGATCCGTTAATTCTCCAGTGCACTTATTGTGAACGCTTCACATTTAAAGAAGATATAATTAAACAGTTCAAATAGAAACACTTATTTACACAATTAACACATTTTTCCTAGGGCTCTTGAACATAATTATTAAAGGGAACGCCTTCTTAAACGGAGAAATAGTAGAGAATGTAAGCATTATAGTTAATGATGAAGGAGTTATAGTGGGGGTAGTTAAGGGAACTTCGAAATTAAAAGCCACATATGATTTTACAGGCAATAGGCAACTTATTCTCCCAGGTATGATAGACATTCATGTTCACATGAGAGATTTTGAGGAATCATATAAGGAAGACTTTTACACCGGAACGTTGGCTGCAGCTGCTGGTGGCGTAACGGTAATTTGTGATATGCCAAATACTAAACCTCCTACTAATAGTTTTGAACGTTTAATGTTAAGAGATAAGGTTGCTTCAGAGAAAGCTATCGTGGATTACGGCTTATATGTAGGTATTCCTTCAACCATGGAAGAAACGGATCAGTTAAAAAGGATAGCTGTAGGTGTGAAAGTGTATCCAAAAGACTTCAAAAGTGAAAACCTTAGGAAATTCTTAGCAAAAATTAGTAGCAACAAGAATTTCCTAACAATATTCCATGCCGAAGACGCTGATCTAATAAAGGATAATATAAGACCTTTAGAAGCAGAAATTTCAGGTGTAAAAAAAGCATTAGATTATGTTTCAAAATACAATGTTAAAGCACATATTACACATGTAACAAACCACATAGTCGTAGATTACGTTAAGTCCAGCGCTCATAAGGTAACTGTAGACACTTGCCCTCATTACTTACTTCTAAGTGTCGATAGTGTTGGCGATAGCAGATATTTTCGAGTCGATCCTCCGTTAAGAAGTGAAGATCTTAGAAGGAAGCTTTTTAACTATCTTAGGGAAGGAAAAATAGACGCTATAGTAACAGACCATGCCCCTCATACATTAGAGGAAAAATTAGGTGAAAACCCTAGTCCGGGATTTCCGGGATTAGAAACTGCCTTACCTATTCTCTTAACATTAGCTATTGAAAAACAAATAGGATTAGGTGATGTTGTTAAATTGTATTCTGAAAATCCGGCAAAAATCATAGGTTTACACAAATATGTTGGTTCATTGGGCTTAGGAAAGTATGCTAACTTAGTAGTCGTTAAGCTCAATGAGGAATACGTTATTGATCCTGAAAAATTCTTTAGCAAAGCAAAGCATTCCCCATTTAAGGGATTTAAAGTTAAAGGAAAAGTTGTTGCAACATTTGTTCGTGGAAAACCGGTGTTCATTAATGGTGAAGTAGTAGGTAAGAAAGGATACGGTATTAACATTAAGAGATATGGTGAAAGAACATGTTGGATAAGCTAAAATATAATGTTGGAAAAATCGTTGAGACAGTTAATGAAGCTGAAGACATAAAGTCATTCTACATTAAAGTTAAAATGGAAGAAACCTGTCCCGGACAGTTCACTATGGTGTGGTTACCTGGGTTTGAGGAAATACCCTTAAGTCCCTCATTACATGAGCGAGAAATACTTAGACTTACTGTTGCAGCAGTAGGTTCTACAACGAGAAAAATGCATGAGCTAAACGTTGGAGATAGGATCTTCATAAGGGGACCTTATGGTAGAGGATTCAATATTAACTATAAAGGAAAATATTTGCTTATTGCTGGAGGCTATGGTGCTGCACCGCTAATTTATGCTTTAAGGAAACTTAGAGAAGCGGGTAAGCATGTAGCATATGCTGTAGGTGCTAAGTCATCATCAAAACTTCTGTTCGTTGATGAAGCGAAAAACCTAGGTGCTAAGGTATATGTAGCTACAGATAATGGATCAAGAGGTTTCAGAGGCTATGTAACCGAAATGGTTCAGGAAATTATTGAAAACTACGATAACGTATTAGCATGTGGTCCTGAGGAAATGCTATATAGGGTAATGGAAATGTGTTTGAAAACTAACGTTAAATGTCAGCTCTCAATAGAGAGATATATTAAATGTGGTATTGGAATATGTGGTTCATGTGCTCTTGACCCTAAAGGATTATTAGTATGTAAAGATGGCCCAGTTTTTTACGCTGAAGAACTTATAGGAACAGACTTTGGTAAGTACTATACTCTTCCCTCCGGAATTAAAAAACCCGTATGAGGCGAGTTTAATGGATGTTTCAATAACAATAGCTGGCTTAAATTTGAGAACCCCTATTGTTCTCGCTTCAGGCGTTTTAGGATCACGATATGGCACTATAAATAGAGTTATCAAGGATACGCTTGTAGGGGCAATTGTTACGAAAACATTTACTAAAGAACCTAGAGAAGGATATTTAACACCAATAATTGCCTATACTGAAGTCGGCTTAGTTAATGCTATAGGTTTAGCTAACCCCGGAATAGATAGCCTAAAAGAAATTTTATCGAATATCATAAAGGAAGTACCGGTAATTGTTAGTATTGCTTCTTCAACACCGAAGGAATTTGCAGAAACAAGTATTAAAGCTGAAGAAGCTGGAGCTAATGCTATAGAGCTTAATCTAAGTTGCCCCCACGTTAAAGGTCATGGGTTAGAAGTAGGACAAGACCCCGAATATGTTAGAGAAATTGTTGAAAGCGTTAAGTCCGTGCTGAAGATACCGGTATTTGCTAAACTAGGTTTCAACGATAAAATTATAGAGGTAGCTAAAGAAGCTGAAAAAGCAGGTGCAGATGCTATTGTAGCAATAAACAGTGTTAAAGCAATGGTAATAGATATTTACGCTAAAAAACCAATTCTATCTAACAAATATGGGGGATTAAGTGGACCTGCTATACATCCTATAGCTGTAAGGATAGTTTATGACCTATATGAGAACGTGGAAGTACCAATAATAGGTGTTGGTGGGGTAACTAAATGGGAAGACGCTGTAGAGTTAATATTAGCGGGAGCTTCTTCTGTAGCTATAGCTTCAGCAATAGCTATTAAAGGCATCAATGTAATAGATGAGGT
>Ga0105154_1000813_pt1 | contig 13165 bp, 14 predicted proteins | sample SSWtaG_FD_89672 | JGI IMG/M metagenome (GOLD analysis project Ga0105154, IMG submission 89672) | Hot spring microbial communities from Sandy's Spring West, USA to study Microbial Dark Matter (Phase II) - SSWsed_matched | ecosystem: Environmental > Aquatic > Thermal springs > Hot (42-90C) >... | reverse complement strand
TAATAAAAAAGTGGCAGATAATTAAGGAATTACTTAATACTAAAGAGCTTGACGTAGTATTTCAGATAACCAAGACCCCAGAAAAGAGAGAAATGCTCTAGAGGTAACTATTACCTCTAAAGACAATATATCAGGCTTTACTAATACAAATGAATTCGTTGATTACTTAGTAAAAACAACTTAAAGTTTAGGATAATGAAAAGGTATCGATATGGTGAACCAATAGACCCTATCCATGAAAAGAGCAAAGTTCCACATAATTCAACACGGGAAATACTTGGTTCTGTTAGAAATAAACAAGTGAACTTCGGCATGGTTGATTTAGGAATTCTCAAATACCATGTAAAAAGGAATAGAGAGAAATATGCTAACATTAAAGGACTTGAAAACTTGTGTATAACGCAATCACTATATGTAGTCTTCAATGGTTTCTCTTTAAGAGATGAATTCAACAAATACCTAAGACTTTATGGACAAAAACTGTACAGTATTTACTCTAAAAAGTACCTTTAAACCTAAAACATCAGCTAAGCAAATATGGTTTATTAAGAAAAATGTTGCTTAATTTAATATTTTCATTCTCTTTTAAAACCTTATATTGTTTGCAAGAAAAAGTTAAATGTAAGAAAAGGTGATGTAGTTCATGGCCAAAATACATGGTATCATTTATGTAAAAACTCTTGAAAACGGATTAGTAGGGATTGAAATAATTTTACCTAACTCTCCACCATTAGTTATTATTAGAGGACGTAAAGGATTTGTAATGTGCGGTTATTTAGACATAAATGTAGCTAACAAATTAGGGCTTATTGCAGCACGCGTAGTTGGGGTCAAAAACGTTGAGGAGATATTAGAGAAGGAAATAGTTAATGTTACAAGCAAAGCTAAAGAATTAGGGATAAAGGAGGGTATGAAAGTTAAAGAAATCCTTGAACTTATATAGCATATGTAGTTAACATGAGGACCTCCCTGAATTTTAAAGTTTCCATAAACTATGGTAGTATTTCTGAGTTTTCGATATAGGCTATAGCTTTTACCGTTTACCTGAGAGCGATGATTTAGAATTTTTTAAGTCCACCCTCAAGTTCCTCACAGTTTCTCCAAGCCCCCTTACCGCGGTAACTTAGCCTCTATCGCTAGAGGTTTCACAATCCCACGGATTTCGGAAACCCGAAGTCACAAATAAACATGTAAGCCCTTACCCTCTTAACAGCACTAAAACCACCTAAACAACCGTAAACTATCGTAAGCATCGAAACTGCTCAGCATCCCTCTAGCTTGGTTAGCATTCTTACTAGGTCATTTACTTTCATAACTTTCATAGGTACCGCTTTAGATGCAACATTAGGGTTTAAGGATTTAAAGAGCCCTATGTCATATTAAAGTTATGAGTGCAAAAATATGTGGTTATAGTAGGTCACATATCATAAGTGGTTTTGCACTATGAAAATAAATGAGAAGAGAGAATTAATGAAAATATTTGACGAAATAGCTTCAAGCTACGCTTACAGTAGAGGTAGGCCTTGGGACATTGTTTTCGAAATACTCACAGATTCCCCTAAAAACATTGTTGACATAGGTTGTGGCCCAGGCCATAACTCTCTCTTAACACTTAGAAAGTCTTTAGCTGAAGTTTTCTGCGTAGACTTTTCTATGGAAATGTTGAAAATTGCCTGTAAAAGATTCATTAGAAACAATGTTTACCAGAGAGCTCATTTAGTATTAGCAGATATCGAATTTTTGCCTTTTAGAGAAAATTCTTTCGAAAGAGCAATTTATATTGCGACAATCCATCACTTACCTTCACATGGATCTAGGCTTAACTCTTTAAAAGAGGTTTTTAGAATATTGAAGCCTAAAGGTAAAGCCCTCATTACAGCATGGGCTCTTTTACAGCCAAGATTCTTTAAAGTCCTTTTTAAAAATGCTTTATTAAAAATAGTTAATCCTAACAAGTGTTTAGGAGACACCTATGTGCCTTGGAGGAGAAAAGGTAGGGTTTTGAAAAGATTTTACCACCTATTCCTACCTCATGAACTTAGAAAGCTATGTTGCAAAGTTGGTTTTAAAATCTTAAAAAGCGGGGGCTACAAGGTTAAAGCAAAAGTGTTCCCGGAAAACTACTATGTTATAGGGTTAAAGCAGTAATGAATGTAGAGGGGAAGCTAAGTCCTAGGGAGTTACTAGCTAGGAGGAAGAGGCCTGTACGTACGCTTTCAGGTATAGCAGTAGTCGCTATTATGACCCATCCATATCCTTGCCCTCACGGTAAATGCTTTTACTGCCCCGGAGGACCGGAGTATGGAACTCCTCAAAGCTACATAGGTGAAGAACCAGCGCTAATGCGTGCTTTACAAAACATGTTTGACCCGTACTACCAAGTTAGGACAAGGCTGAGGCAGTATGAGGAAATAGGTCATAAGCCTAGTAAAGTTGAGCTCATAATTATGGGTGGAACATTTACAGCAATGCCCCTTGACTATCAAGAATGGTTTGTAACGATGGCTTTAGAAGCAATGAACAGATATCCTAAGGATAAGCCAAAATACTTCATTAGTTTAGAGGAAGCACAAGCAAGAAACGAAGTTTCCAACATAAGATGTGTTGGAATAACTTTCGAAACAAGACCCGATTGGGCTAGGGAAAAACAAATTAACCTCATGCTTAAACTTGGAGGAACACGTGTTGAAATAGGTGTCCAATCAATATACGATGATGTTTTAAAACTTGTTAGAAGAGGGCATAGTGTAAGAGAAACTATTGAAGCTACTAGGCTACTTAAAGACGCAGGTTTTAAAATAGTATACCACATAATGCCCGGGCTTCCGGGAAGCGATTTCGATAGAGATCTCGAAATGGTTAAAACATTGTTTTCAGACCCTAACTTTAGACCTGACATGCTCAAGATCTATCCAACATTGGTTATTAAGGGGACAGGTCTTTATGAACTATGGAGTAAAGGTAAATATCATGCGTTAACTGATGAAGAAGCTATAGAGCTTATTTCGGAAATGTACAGGTATATTCCGAAGTGGGTTAGAATAATGAGGGTTCAACGCGACGTTCCAGCTCCGATGATTGAAGCTGGACCTAAGAAAGGGAATCTTAGACAGCTTGTTGAAAAGAGACTTAGGGAAAAAGGTATTCCATGTAGGGAAATTAGGTGTAGAGAGGTTGGTTTAAAACTTTGGAAAGAAGGTGTAGAGCCCGATTTAGAACATATTAAACTACTTAGAGAATACTATGAAGCAAGCGGCGGAATAGAGGTTTTCATTTCTGCTGAAGACGTAGTAAAAGATGTTCTCGTAGGGTTCATTAGGTTGAGGATTCCTTCGGAAAAAGCTCATAGACCTGAAATTGATGAGAAAACTGCAATAATAAGGGAGCTTCACGTTTATGGACCTCAAGTTCCGATAGGTAAAGAACCGGTTTTTGAATGGCAACATAGGGGCTGGGGTAGAATTCTTCTTAAAGAAGCTGAGAGAATAGCATGGGAAGATTATGATAGGAGAAAGATACTCATAATTTCAGGTATAGGCGTTAGAGAGTATTATAGGAGATTAGGTTATCATAGGCCATCAAATAGTCCTTACATGGTTAAGTATCTTAGCTGAACTTTCCTTTTGAGCCAGAGATTTTATATTCTAAACATTTTAAGACACTAAATTACTGAAGCTAAGTTTAAGCTTATGTAAAGTGAAGTAGAAATGATGGATAATTTAGCGAGTATGCTTTGGAGTGTTGGTTCGCTTGTAGGTTCAGTCTTAGCTATTTTTCTAACGTATAAGGTTATGAGGTATTTAATAGAGTACGTTAGAAACTCTTTGGGTAAGAAGAACTCAAGCATGGCTTCAATGGCCATTGTCGCATTGAAGATAACGGCTGCATCGGTCATAGCAATAATAGCTTATTACATGGTAAAAACCATATATCCTGATGTTGCATTAACTTTAAGCGCCATAATTACTGCTGCAGGATTCTTAGGCATAGTCCTAGGCTTAGCTGCACAAAGTAGCCTAGGAAATGTTTTCGCAGGACTAGTTCTCGTATTTAGTCGAGCACTAAGAGTAGGTGATATGGTTGAGTATGAGAAAGAAGTAGCTGTAATAGAGGATATTAGTCTTACACATACCATATTAAGGCTTAGAGATGGAAGAACAATTGTAATACCTAATTCGAACATGTTGAACTCCAGAATAGTAAGCTATACAATGCCTGAGGAGAAAGTAGCTGCAACAATAACTGTAGGAGTAAGCTATGAGAGCAACTTAAACGATGCCATAAAAGCAATGCTTGAAGCAGCCCATGAACATCCTAAAGTGTTGAAGAATCCTGCACCACAAGTAATCATAACAGGTTTTGGAGATTTCAGTATAAATCTTAAGCTTCTAGCGTGGATAAGTGATCCATGGATTAAACCTATTGTTGAAAGCGACCTAATATCGATGATTTATGAGAGATTTAAGAAATACAATGTCGAAATACCATATCCTAGGAGGGTGCTTATCTTCAGAAACGAAGTAGCAGAACGGGAGCAGATGCTAGCGCAAGTTAAGGGTGGAGTTCGGGAGAAAGGTGGTGTATAGGTTTGGTTTTAGGTTTGTTTGGAAGGGGAAAGATTAGAAGGTTTGAGGATTTAAAATCTAAAAGGCTTACACTTGCGCTTAGAAAGATAAGGTCAGCTGAATCAATAACTTCCGCATTAATAGTTAACCTTGATAAGCATATTGCATTTCTTAAGTCAGGAATTAAGAATTTAACTCAAAGAGCTAACGATTTAGAGAAAGCCGGTTTACATTCGGAAGCAGCTTTTGCAAGGAATGAAGCAAAGAACCTATCATTCATGGTTAAGAAAATACTTTTGATAAGAAACATTTTAGAACATGTAAAACTTAGACTCGAAACCCTTAAGGAAGCAGGTGAAGCACTTCTCATACTAGCCCCAACACTTAATGTACTTAACAAAGCAATAAAGGAAATATCTAAAATAAAACCAGAAATAGCATATCAGCTTGAAAACGTAAGGGAACTTCTATACTCAGCACTCCTAGACCTAGGGGAATACACGAAAGTAACAATAGACTATTACGTTTCAACAAGTACTGAAGCAGAGAAAATACTTCTGGAAGCAAAGGAAGTAGCTGAAAAAACATTTAATGAAACATTTAAATAGGGAGTAAAGTCTTTCAGTCTTTTATTATTGCTTCAGGTATATGCTTCTATGGTAGAGTTTATAAATGAACAATCATTAACCTAAGATAAGTATTCAAAGTACTCCTTAGAATAGTGATCCTCAAATATGTTAGAACAAAACCATGAATCAAAAAGAATACTTGTACCTCATTTCCCTAATGAGAACGTTGCCAAATATTTCATTAAGCGTTGTTGTAACAAGCAGACATAATATTAATACTTGCAAAAACTTGTTTTCTTCACGTAAAGACTACTTGGCTGTTTTAGTTCTCGGGTTGTTTTGGAAATCTTATGTACTGGAGTGCTTATGTGAAGATTTTGGAGCCTACGGGGTTTAGTTGAGGAACAATATAGCTTCTCTTCGCCGATGGATGTGCTTGATGTAAACACGAAGGTGATCCCGTAAGCGGGAAAGGCTAGGTCAAGAAGGCGGGATGAACCCGCATACGACTACCAAAATACCGTACATAGGCAACCACTATTTAAAAATCCTGTAGTTAGGGAAACTATTGCTCACAATTTATTTAACAACTTTGCCTCTAATAATGTAAGCCTTTATCTTCTCCGCTCTTCCCGACATAAATACAGTATCGAATGAATGTTAGAGACTATTCCTTTAATTCTCTCTAATGTCCCTTCTATTTTACTCCTAAGGATATGAAAGGTTCAGCCATGTTGCCTTTAGATTTAACGCAAATGCTTCTTTCAGCCCAGAATAGCTCAGAAATGTAATCCCAAATCCCCCCATATCGCCTCCTAGGGCGGAAGGAAGGTCAGAGATTTTGGTCTCGCTTAATTTACTTAGAATAGATAGAACAAGAAAACTAAAATATCTCTTACATGTTTTGAATCTACTAGAATGCCGCCGTAGCTCAGGCGGGTAGAACCCCCTAAACTCCGCTCAAAGGGGTTTAGGGAGTACTTGGCGCCGCCCTGGTAAGGCGGAGGTCCCGGGTTCAAATCCCGGCGGCGGCTTCAAAAACAAACCTTGTAATCATAATTTTTAATAAAGATTGCGAAATTTCCTATGATCTTTTTAGCTTAAGTTTTCTCTTAGAAATTTCTCTAAACCTTTAGCTTCATTTAGGATTTTTAGTTCATCACTTCTTAGAGGTGTTCCAAAAATTCTAACGTCGTAATCGCAAGATACGATAACTTGACCACCCATTTCTAGGGTTAGTGTAACTTTAAGTGTTGTTTTAAACGATTCTATAGAGCCTCCTCCGAAGGACGAGAATCTACTTCCTCTTTCGAAAACCATTTCCCTAGGTATTATAAGGTTTTCAACAGGCTGTGGTATAACCTTTCTAACCTTGTATGGGAATTTAAGATTTAACATATAGTATTCAACAATTAAGTCGAATACTTTCTCAGGATCACCTGATACCGTAAAGGAATAGCTAACTCTCATAAAACCAACCCCCATTGCGGCCTAGCCAACTTATCTGGAACCGCACTCAACAACTATTCTAAATATTTCACACACCCAATAGTTATTTCTTTCCATGCCAACCCCCTTCCACATTAAAAAGTAAAGGTTCCCTTCATTTATTCAGGTTTACATCTGAATAAACCTGATGAATACTACTACTTTACCTCTTCTCTCACGTAAATATATGCTGTTTTTAAGTAGCTCCAAGAGCCATCCAAGTACTTATCGAGGTAGCTGTACCAATTCAGCTTCAACTCTACCCAGCAGTCGTTTAAAACCACTAATCTAAGCGTCTTCGTATTGAAGTCTACTCTGTAGTCTAGCTGGTGTATCCTAGCAGTTAGCTTCTTTAAAATAGGCTTTGAGCCTCTGTTCTTCTTGGTTGCTTTCACTACCTCTTTTGCGCGCTTGTACATCTCTGAGACATGATGTGCTCTGAAGCCAAGCGCTCTCAGCTTACTGTAGAACATTGTGTGAAGCTTCTTTTTCGAAGGTATCTTGTCTTGCTTCCATACTTCATCCACGACTAGCTGAACAGCATCTCTGTACACTCTCAGGAACTCGACTAGGAGTCTCTTACCTCCCTCGGGGGCGACCGCCTCAACCCTAGCAGTTGCTTTGACCCTCATCGGGGGGGTTCATGGGGCATCACATTAATTATTTTGCTAGCAAGGCTCATAATCTTTTCTAGCTTTTATAGTTTTGGTGGTTTCATGTGCGAAGTATACGTGTTTGGAGCATCCATATCTAAGTACTCTGGAAACAGAATAGTACTTTACCCGCCAAGAGAGTACCAGGAGAAGCTCAGGAAGCATCATGGAAAGAAGGTGAAGGTCTTAGTGGTGGTAGAGGGTGATTAATGTATTCACAACTACCTACAAGTATTCACAAGTAATTACAAGTATTTTTAGCTACTATAAACCCTGCTACGGCTTCATAGCCTCTTCTAAAACTATCTTTGGATTGGATGAAAGCTGGGGGATCAACAATAACAATATCATATTTCTCCCTCTTACCTACCGCTTCGTTTAGAAAAGACCAAGCGTTTCCTTCGTAAATTTCATAGCTGTCTAGGTTGTTTAGCTTAATGTTTCTCCTTAAAATAGCGATAGCGTTAGGGTCTTCCTCAACAAATACCACATGTTTTGCACCGGAATTTGCAGCATGTATTCCAAAACCGCCGGTGTAGGAGAATAGGTCAAGAACTTTTTCACCACCTTTCACATATTTTTCAAGCTTAACCTAACCTTAAAAGCCCGAAGAATACTCTCATAAACTGCCTCTTCAAGTGAAGAAAAACATTCTCTAAGGGAAAGAACACGAACACCAACGGGACCTAAACTTTCAAAAACACCACATCCTAAAAGTTCACCATTAACACTAACTAACCTAACATACTCACCAACACCAGGTTTACCCTCAGGAAAACTAATCCACTTATTATAAACAAAACCATAACCTTCCCTTAACCTCCTAGCACCAACACCTTTAAATAACCTTTCTCAAACCAAAAACACCTTTAACCTACAAGCAATAAAAATAGTGGAGTAAGCGAGGAAATAAGAGTTTACCCTACAACATTAGATTAGAGGTGATAGAGAACATGGCTAACAAAGTAACAATAAATTTGGTGGGAGCAAAATGTCCGGAACCAGCTGTTAAAACAATAAAGGAAGCTTTAACAATGCCTTCGGGGACAATACTTGAAATACTAATGGACTCGCTAGAATGCCTAATGCTAATAACATCATGGACAAAACTACTAAGCGACCAACTAGAACTACTAGGAAAAGAAGAACTTAACGAAAACACATTAAAAATTATTTTAAAAAGAAAGTAAGGTTAAAAAAGATTTTTACTATCTCACATTTAAGGTAACTGCACAGATTTCGGATACTCATTACCAGCAGCTGTATGCAATTTTACCTCAACAATCTGCCCACTAATGTAATTACCTGCTGTAGCATTAAGACTTATAGTAAAATTCACGGATCTCCCTGTGGGAATAGTAACGGTGTTCACTCCTGTTGCGGTCTCATTATAGAAAACATCACCATTTGCTGTAACGTTTTCTACGCCTACTGAAGGTTCCGTAATAGGTATGCCGTTGATAAATATGAGATCTACTGTTGCATCAGACGTGCCAGTGTTTCTAACATTGAGCGTTATATTAAAGCCAACATTTGTCTTTGTAGCGTATGCACTTACTATTTCCAGTTTTTCATATCTTGTGAATAGCCCTGTTATGCCTGTCATCCAGAATGCTACAGCTACTGCTATAGCTATTGCTACTGACACTATTATTACTGTCGCTATTACTGGTGATATTGCTTTAGTGTTCAAAGTTTACCACCTAAATCTAAACTTTATTTTTGACCTTTGTGTTTTAAGCTTTCCGCGTAAATAATTCGGAAAAATTCAATATTAAGGTTTTTCAAAGTTTCCCTCGAACCGTTGTTGCAGCCGTAGTTTCCATATGAAAGCATTGTGGGGAGACAAACCTATTACTATATATTCCTCCGAGCTACCGGTACTTGTAGAGGTGTTTTCTCCTGTGGTCTCTTTCGGTGTGATTGTTCCTCAAGGTTGGAGGCTTGATCTTAAAGGTGACGATAGGGATGTTAGAATAATTGTTAAGGTTGCTAGGGAAGCTGAAAAACTAGGTTTCACTAGTATTTGGCTATATGATCACTTCATAACGTATCCTGAAGTACGCCATCACCCAGTTTATGAGGCTTGGACTACTCTATCCTATCTTGCGGGAGTAACTTCTAAGATTAGGCTTGGAACAATAGTTACATGTAATCTTTATCGTTATCCTACTGTTTTAGCTAAAATGGCTTCTACATTGGATGTGCTATCAGGGGGGAGGTTGGAGTTCGGAATAGGAGCATGCTGGTATTGGGAGGATTTCCAAAGATTTGGAATACCGTTTCCACCGCTTAAGCAAAGGCTTGAAATGCTTGATGAAGCATTACAAATAATTAAGAGTATGTGGGTTGATAAGGAAACATGGTTTAAAGGGAAATACTATAAAGTTTATGGTGCAATAAACTATCCTAAGCCCTTACAGAAACCTCATCCACCAATAATGGTCGGTGGTTTTGGAGAAAAAATAATGGCTAAAATAGTGGCTAAACATGCTAACAAATCTAATTTCTTCGGAACACCTGAGGAGTTTAAATGGAAACTTTCTATTCTAGAAAAACACTGTAAAGAAATTGGAAGAAACTGTGGTGAAATAAAGAAGACAATAGCGATAACAGCAGCTATTTTTGAAAGCGAAAATGAACTTAGAAAATTCATTAACGAAATATATGCGTTAGGGTTTTCAGTAGAGGAGTTTTTAAGAAATTCGCTAACAGGAACACCAGATAAAATCGTTAATAGAATAAGGGAATACGTCAGGGTCGGTGTTGAAGAGTTCATAATATACTTTAAAGATGCTGAATCAATTAAGCCCTTAGAAGTTTTCGCCGAAAAAGTTATACCTTCAGTAGACTAGTCTTAAATCAATACTACCTTTTTCCTTAATAAAATTATCAAAACCACTACATTTATAACACCCCTATAATATTTTTAACTTCCGACGGTAGTTTTAATGAAGACTTATTAGGAAAAAACCTAAGTATAGATTCGTAAGATGATTGTAGGTAAACATTATTGTATAGAGAAGTTTTAGATGGAAGATACTTAGTTGTTTCACTTACAGTAGCTGGCCTCCTTATTGTCCAATACTTCTTCACTAATAACGTTTTCTCAATAACAACGGTAGGTTACACTTTAGAATTCCCCATAGAAGAACTTGTTTTAGCAACAATACTTATCATAGCCTTTACTTCATGGCTTAGGACAAGTGTTTTCTACGGGTTTTCAAGTTCTTTCGGAAGATTCTTTACGGGAGTAATGGTTTTCCTAAGTTTAAAAGCTATAGCGTCATTAGTTTATATTTTAGGTTACGTTATTAGCGAAGTTTACGGTATTTTCTGGATAATACATCACTTCTTCAATGTTGCTTCATACTTACCACTTTATGCTTCATTAATCATAGCTGTTTTTGAAAGCCATAATTTTTTAAAGACCCTTGCATCCCAAGATAAAGTGTATGGTTGGGTTATAGTGTACGGATTACCCGCTATAGTTTGGCTTTACTTCGTATTTTTCGTTTTCAAAACTCAAGCACCCTATTTGAACCCTGAAGCTTTAGTTTCATTCATTACTTCAACTGTTTACTTCGTGCTTGACATTATAACTTTGGTTCTTCTGGTTCCTCTTCTATCATCAAGGTTTAGAGAAGGCATCCTACAACGCTCTATTGAAGGGACAATGTTAGCTATTGTAATCTTCTCCTTAGCTGACATTTTTGGAAACACAATATTCATTCTTGGAGAACATAGTTTACTTCATACAATTTCATATTCAACATATGCATTAGCATACATTCTAATAATACCTTCATCACGTATCCTCCTAGGTGTTACTGTGAAAACAGCCAGAAATGCTGCTAAAATACGTAGGGAACCTAAGGTATATGACATATCAGAGCTCACTAACGCTTTAAAAGCTATTATTGGTAAGTGCGCTGACGATGTTTTTAAAGCGTTAGGTATTGTTTCTGAAGGAACAACTATTGGTGAAACAGAGTTGCTTAAACTGAAGAGAATGCTTGAAACAATACTTAGCAAACCGGTTGCCGAAAAGATCCTTGAAGAATACGTTAAACCATTAGGTGTAGAAACCGTTAGTGTTGAAGAGAAAAAGCCTATTAAGAAGAGTAGTGAATTTTTAGCGGTAAACGCTTTAGAGCTAAATAGGATAAGTGTTAAACTATTAGACCCCATGTTCTTATCAGACATTATTTTAAACTCTAAAACGGAAGCTCTTAGGAAATTTAAAGTTAACGGAATAGATGTTAGAGAAATATTTTCAAAAACGCTTTTAAGAGAATATGAGGGTTCCTTCTTAATCCTAATTTCTTCTCCAAAAGATTTCGAATCAAAAATACTTATTGATCAAGAAAAGATTAGAGCCGCAATGGTTAAAAAAGCTGATGGACAAGTTTTACTAGGATTTAGAGCTTTACAGTTTCTTAGAAAATACACTGGAGAAGTTGAGGTAATAGTCTACAGTATTCATAAGAAATAAAGTTATTGCAAATTTTTAGTTAAAAGTCAATTCCCCTATTTTCAAATACCACAATAAAGCTATCCTTACATGTCGTTTGTAACGTTTAAGTTTTTACGTTATGGATAATCCGTCGCCTACTGCTGCCACTACGACTATTGTCTTTATTGATGAAAGCAGTTTTAACTAAAACGTTCACTATTAACACTCCAGATTAGAGAACTAGTTGGAATAATTTCCGAATTCTTAAAAACCATGTGATTTAGCATTACCGTAACGCTACTACTGCGACAGTAGAGTTTTTCTAAAAGCTCAACCTTAAGGTTTTTAGCAGAAGATATGAGAGGCAATTGTTTAAGCGATGATATATGCTGGTTGGGGAGAAATTCGTAAAGTAGTTAGAGAGTCTGATGTTGTTTTAGAAGTAGTTGATGCTAGAGTTCCAGACATTACCAGATCCCATGCTTTAGAAAGAATCGTTAGTAATGCAGGTAAGAAATTACTGATAGTTATTAATAAGGCAGATCTTGTCCCCAAAATTGTTGTTGAAAAGTGGAAGAAAATGTTTGAAGACCAAGGGTACCCTACAGTTTACATTAGTGCTAAAGGGCATTTGGGAACAAGAGTTTTAAGAACAAAAATTAAAAGCCTTGTTGATAAGGGGGAAATTGTTGCTTCAGTCATAGGCTACCCTAAAGTTGGTAAGTCAAGCATAATAAATGCTTTAAAGGGTAAGCATTCTGCACAAACAAGCTCTGTACCTGGCTCCCCAGGATATACAACACATATCCAACTATACAGGGTTGATTCGAGAATTTACATTATCGACACTCCAGGAGTAATCCCTCCTAGAGGTGAAGATGTTTTCGCAATAATTAAGGGTAAAGAGCCAAACTCCTTCAAAGACCCTGTTAAACCCGCTGTTGTATTCATAAAGTTCCTAATGGAAAATTATCCTAAACTATTACCTAGTGTTTACAAGGTCGAAGCCAACGACCCCTATGTTTTCCTGGAAAAGCTTGCTTTAAAAAAAGGATGGATCTATAGGAGAACTAAGGAGCCAAATATTGAGGAAGCAGCCAAGCTAATAATTAGGGATTGGCATAGGGAGAAAATAGTTGTCTACAGTGAACCCGAAAATCCTCTTTCAGAAATTCTAAAGAAATATAGAACTTAGTACATAAGATTTACTTGGTAGTTGTTGGACTTCCACACCATTTTCCTCCATGTATTCTTCAATTTCCCTCTCAATAATAGTTTCTCTGACCTCCTCCCCGCCCTGAAGGATGGGAATTCTCTTTAAGGAGTTCATTGGTTCCCCGCATTTATTCGGGTTTTCATTTGCCATATGTGGAAGCAGTCGGGGTAACCGGAAATCCCCCCATCTTGGGTAAGTACTGCTACACCCTCCTTACC
>Ga0105154_1000811_pt1 | contig 13178 bp, 10 predicted proteins | sample SSWtaG_FD_89672 | JGI IMG/M metagenome (GOLD analysis project Ga0105154, IMG submission 89672) | Hot spring microbial communities from Sandy's Spring West, USA to study Microbial Dark Matter (Phase II) - SSWsed_matched | ecosystem: Environmental > Aquatic > Thermal springs > Hot (42-90C) >... | reverse complement strand
CGCCAAGTACATACTCCCACGGGAGGAAAAGGCTGAGCAACGTGCCCAGTAAAGCAAGCGAAATACTAGAAAGAGAGTTAAAAGTAGTTGGGAGAAGCATTCACATACGTTTCTACCCAATGGTTGTTGAGCGCGGAGAGGGCCCTTACCTCTACGACGTAGACGGTAAGAAATACTTAGACTTTAACGCTTCATGGGCCGTAGCTAACACGGGTTATGGCCATCCGAAAATAGTTGAAGCCGTTGTAAACGTGTATAAAAAGCTCACGGCCTTATCCTTCACGACGTTTTCTAGTGAATTAGTTGTTGAGTTAGCGGAGAAATTAGTCGCAATAACCCCAGGGGGGTTTGCTAAAAAAGTTTTATTCGGCCACTCGGGTTCAGACGCGAATGACGGCGTAGTTAAACTACTCCCGTTCTATAAGAAAAAGCCTAGGATAATATCGTTTATCGGGTCTTACCACGGGCAGACGATGGGCTCGTATAGCGTGAGCGGCCATAAGGCCCAGAGCAAGCTTACTGGATTACCCAACGTCGTTAAGGTGCCCTATCCATATGGGTATAGGTGTCCGTTTAAGAACATAGAGGGCCAAGAAGAGTGCGAAGAAGCCTGCCTCGATTTCCTCGAGAACTACATATTAAAAACAATTGCACCCCCGGAAACTGTTTCAGGTATAATTGTTGAGCCCATTCAAAGCGATGGAGGGGACATAGTTCCCACCCCGCGTTTCATTAAGGAATTAAAGAGGATCTGCGTGGAAAACGATTTCCTACTAGTAGTCGACGAGGTAAAAGTTGGAATGGGTAGAACTGGAAAGATGTTCGCAGTCGAGCATAGCAACGTAGAGCCAGATATACTGGTGCTAGGTAAGCCCCTGGCTTCAGGCCTACCGCTGAGTGCCATAGTGTTGCCGGCGGAAATAGCGGACATCCCGGAAGTATCGCACTTATTTACGCTGGCCCCTCATCCTGCTTCAGCCATGGCCGCGCTCAAGACCATAGAGGTTATTATAGAGGAGAAGCTCGTGGAAAACGCCGCTACTATGGGTGAATACCTATTAAACAAGCTCATGGGGTTAAAAGACAGGCACGAAATAGTTGGCGATGTACGAGGCCGGGGATTAATAGCTGGAATCGAGATCGTTAAGTCTAAGAAAACTAAAGAGCCCGGTACTAAAGAGACTGCTAAAATAGTCTACAGGGCTTGGGAACTCGGGTTAATAACGGCATATACTGGAATGTATTCAAACGTAATAGAGTTAACTCCTCCACTTATAATAAGCAGAGAACACGTTGATCAAGCCGTTGAAATACTAGACCAAGCGATTAGCGATGTGGAGGCGGGTAAAGTACCAGATGAAGTAGTAATAAGGTTCGCAGGATGGTGAATACGGCCCCAAAGAACAGTTACATAGTTTTTTACCATTTTTATTTGTATAATAACATACTTCATAAGTCAATGCTTTTTTTATCCATTAGCTTCGTTTACCTTCACATTTTAACCCCATCCGAAATTCATATTTAATGTGCCCGGTGTTTGGTATGAAGAGCTTAAAAGAACCAAAGGAAGTTGTAGAAGGGCTTAAAAAGAAGGGTATAAAGTATGTACGTACACTGTATATTGACCTTGATAGCATAATACGCGGAAGAGTTAGCCCAATCGAAGCGTTTGAAGAAGACGTGAAACACGGCTTAACCCTCGCGGAAGTAATGCAATCCGCTTTTACATTGACGGACGTCTTAGTCCCGACGTCAATATACGACCCGGTTGGAGAAGTCAGGTTGTTCCCGGACATCAATACCGTAAGGATAACTATTTGGGCTCCCGGACACGCTATGGCTATAGGAGAACAGTATAGGGCTGATGGAAGGCCCTTTGAAGTAGACCCTAGGCCTAAGCTAAAAGAGATCTTAAGTAAAACTAAGTACAATATACTAGTAGGTTACGAACCAGAGTTCTACTTATTCAAGCGCGTTGGCGAGAAACTCGAAACATTTGATAAACACTTGTGTTTCGCAACAACGGGCATGAATGCATTCGCCGAGTTCTTAAGTAAACTGGAAGAAGCCCTTAACGCCATGGGTATAGAAATAGCTCACTACTACCCAGAATACGGCCCAAGCCAGCATGAAATTTCACTTAAGCCGTACGACCCTCTCACGGCCTCCGACGCACTAATAATGACTCGCGAAGCCGTAAGGGGCATTGCCCAGAGCATGAATCTCGTGGCATCATTTATGCCTAAGCCCTCTGAAACGCTACCCGGCTCCGGTTTACATATACACATAAGCCTCTGGCGTGACGGAGTAAACATATTCTACTCTGACACGGATAAATATTACTTAAGCGACGAAGCGTACTGGTTCGTGGGAGGGGTGTTAAAGCACATAGATGCATTACTAGCGTTCACAGCTCCCACAGTTAACTCATACAAGCGGTTACTACCGAGGAGGTGGGCCTCTGCGTACGCGTGCTGGGGGCCCGAGAACAGGGAGGCCGCTATTAGAGTACCATTACCACCTAAAGGTAAGGAAGCCGAGGCCCTTAACTTGGAAATAAAATTCGCTGACAACACACTACAACCCTACCTAGCGATAGGGAGCATAATAGCGGCTGGACTAAAAGGCATAGAGCAAAAGATAGAGCCCACTGAGCCCTGCTTAGTGGATCCCGCAGTATTAAGTGATGAGGAGAGAGAAAAGCGGGGCTGGCGCAGGTATCCAGAAAACCTCTTAGACTCCCTCAGGGCTTTACAAAGAGACTCTTTCTTCAGGGAAGTGTGGGGAGATACTCTTGTAAATGAGTACGTGAAGTTGAAAATGCACCAGTGGTATTCATACCATAACCACGTAAGTGACTGGGAACGTGAAAAGCTACTTGAGATATTCTAGGTGAACATGGTGCTTAAAGCTGAATTCATACCCTTAGATAGGTTTATTGATATCCACAGAGAATACGTTAAAATGGGAGATCAAAAGGAAGAGACGTGCGGGCTATACGCCTTAACATATATCCTGAGAGGCCTAGGGTATAGAAAACACGGCGATATAGAGATAGACGAGGACTACCTGTCATACTTAGCTAGGACGAGGATCTCCCCGGAGGAAGATAGCCTCAGGCGGGAGATATTTACCAAGATCCTCTACGGCGAGATAACGTTTGAAGAAGCTGTGAAGAGATACTGGAAGATAATACGCAAGTACGAGTTACCCACTACCAGTAACCCAGTGGAACTGGGCACTAGTGCCGAGGGAGTTAAGTACGCCTTAGAGACTGTAACCAGTGGAGAACTAGTTGGAATACCCATACCCTCGCGCCGCGGTAACCAAGTCTACTTCACCGAGGAAAAGTTCTCGGCGCTAACCAATTTACTTATAGAAAACATTAATAATTGGAAATACCAGGCAATACTAAACTGGCAGGCTGGAAAGTTGTTAAACATAGTGTCTAAGTTTCACGATATACTTCTCGCGCTTTTCTCCGAAAACCCGCTGGCCACGCTAGGTCAAAATCCGTGGCGAGTAGGGCACTTCGTCTCGTTAGCTGGCTTCATAAGGGTAATTCGGGGCAGCGAGATTAGGACATACTTCGTTATAAGGGATAGCTATAAAAATGCTGGGTATATGGGGTATCACGTTCAACCTGTGGATAGAGTGAGAGAGGCGCTAGTCAGAGATGACGGTAGAGAGGGCGGTATACTACTAATAGTACACAAGGCTATAGCTAAGGAAGTTGAAGACTCTATTAAAAACGTAGGACTACCCACAGGTCTATGGGATAACGGAACTCCTTTTTAGAGCCCTAATAATGCCTTGAATTATAGCCTTCTACATTATTTTATTTTTAGTTTCGCTCCTCCTGGTAGTACCCCGACTAGTGGAACCGTAGGCCACGGCTACCTTAGATCGGTTTAAGCATGCCCCATTTCTCGAGCGCTTTCCTTAATTCAATGCGTGTTTTTGCGAATTCCTCTAGGTTCATGCCTTTGGCTATGGCTTCAAGTGCTTGTCTAACAGCTACTGCACCCGCCCTCGGCCCATCTGGGTGCCCTATTACTCCTCCGCCAACCTGTATGACAAGGTCTTTTCCAAGCGCTTCTACTACCAATGGTAGTATGCCTGGATGTAATCCACCTGAAGACACGGGCATTGCCGGCTTTAAGTGATACATTGGTTGCTCTAAGTGAAGCACATCGCCTGGTTCAGGCTTGAAGTGGCTTTTTCTAAGCATGTTGGCGCATGTTACGACATCTGTTTTCTCGCCTTCTAGTTTGCCGACACCCGCCGTTCCCACGTGCAACTGGTCTACACCTATTAATCTATATAGCTTAGCTAAGACGTACATTGAAATGCCGTGGTATTTGTTTCGCGTAAACGCAGCGTGCATAGCTCTATGAGCGTGAATTGCTAGTCCGTATTCCTCTGCCAGGTCTCTTATGTATGTAAGCGCACTCCACCCCGATACGACGACGTCCACCATTACATATGGGTTACCGTAATCCGCTACTAACTTCAACCTTTTTGCCATTTCACGAACATCCGCCGTTATGTTAGCAAACCACACTTTTCTCTCACCTGTTTCTTTTTCAACTCTATCTATTACTCTCATTAGCACCCTAGCTCTTGCCTCAAATCGACAAAAACTAGGACTAGCCAGGTTTTCGTCGTCCTTGACGTAGTCTAGTCCGCCAACTAGGAGCTCGTATGCCAGTTTCTCAAGCTCCTCGGGTGTATACCCCTCTTTTGGCTTTGGAACAGTGCCAATGATTGGTCTATCATAGACTCTAAACACCTCTCTCACGCCATCAACACCCTTGTTGGGGCCCTTAAAGTACTCCATGAACCTCTTCGGCAAGTACACGTCCTCCAGTCTTAGCCCAGAGACGCGCTTCATTCCAAATACGTTCCCAGCTATACTGGCCAGGAATCCCGGGAGATTACCTTCTTCAAAGAGATCTACGGGGTACGCTACTCTTACTACGTACGACCCGTCGCCCAAGTCCAGTATTTCGTACACTTTAGCACTAAGCTTTTTCACTCGATCAACGTCATACCAGGGATATAGCGTTGTCCAGGTACCAGTACTGCTTTCCGCTCCAATTCCGCTGGCTGCTTCCTCGATGCTGAATCCGGGTGCTGGGGTAACCCTATATACAGCTATGACGTCGCTCTCGGGGTCTGGTTTGTGCCCGGGGGATAAATACTCGTGGTACGGTTCAAACGGGTATTTTGTTGCCACGTACTACACCTGGCTAAAAGTACGTGTTACAGCGCTATTATTCTTAAATAGACACCGCACCTTGTAGATATTTGGGTGGCTTTGCTTTGAGTAACGAGGAAAAAGTTATATACAGTTTTCCCGGCGTTTACGACTCCTTGGAGCACACCGGAGACGTGTACATAAAGGTTAAGGGGTCTAATATACTGGAGTTATTTGAGAACAGTGGCATTGCCCTATTTGACACTATGACTGATGTCAAGCGCGTGAAGGGTGTTTTAGATAAAGTAGTTGAAGTCGACGGGTTTGACCTCGAAAACCTCCTTTACAGGTGGTTAGAGTCTCTACTAATATTGTATTACAGCGAAGGCCTTGTGTGTGGTAAAATCGTAGTTAATGACTTGCACGTGGCTAGGGTCAATGACGACCTATTGTATAGGATTAAGGGTAGGGCCTGGTGTGAGAAGTTCGACCCCGAGAAACACGAACCACGCGTAGAAGTTAAGTCACCTACTTATAGCTTAATGCGAATTTTAAAGGACGAAAGCGGGTGGACGGCTTACTTCGTACTCGACATATAGAGCTCGCGTATTTTGCTCTTACACGAATTGCAGTAGTACTTTGGTTTCTCGTCAACTTCAAACACGCTATTGCTAAATCTCATTACGCAGTAGTTTTCACAGTGCCCTAGCCTAAGTAGGTGTCCGAGTTCGTGTGCAACTTCCTTAACGAGCCTTTCAGAATATAGGTTGAAATCTACTCGCTCACCGTAAAACTCAGGCCTTAGCCTCTTAGTAAAGACCACTGACACCCCGTATTCAGGTAAGGCCTCTCCGAAGACGAAGTTGAGCCCGTGTTCGTACCCGTCAAGGCACCCTACGCCGATAACAAAAGACTTTCCAGTAAGCCCGAGTACTTGAAAGACCTCCATGAGGTGCCTCGCTACGCAGTTTGCGTGGTATTGAACGCGTTCCCATGAAAAACACTTCATTGGGGGCTTAACTACCTCCGGCCATACAACTAAATCCACGTTGTCTATACCGGCATCTCTGAGTATTTCTCTTAATTCGTCAATTAAGTAATCAGTGAATTCAAGTACTTTGTGGGCTGTCAGCGGCACAATTAGTATATTCACAGACTCTACACCCATGCATATACCGAGTAGACTGAGTAAAGTTCATGGAGTGTAACATTAATTAGCATTATAGTTGTAATGCCGCCGCGGGGATTTGAACCCCGGACATCCCGGTCTTCAGCCGGGCGCTCTCCCAGGCTGAGCTACGGCGGCTCTTTTCACTAAAAATATTAGTTCCTAGGGGTTTATTAGGATTAAGACTGCTCCAGGTTGAATCCTCCACAAAGGTGGTATTTACATGCTTGCCGCTATCTTAGCTGGAGGCCTTGGCAAGAGGCTTAGACCTTACACCGAGGAATTACCCAAACCCATGGTACCCGTGGCTGGGAGGCCTCTACTAGAGCTACAGATCGCGTGGCTTAAGGAATACGGATTTAACGAAATAGTACTCCTAGTAGGCTATAAGAAAGAAAAGATCATAGAGTACTTTGGCAGCGGCAGTAAGTTCGGGGTTAAAATAACCTACATCGTCGAGGACGAACCCCTAGGGACTGGTGGCGCGGTCAAAAACGCCGAGCACATTTTATCTAAGGAAAGTTTCTTCTTGCTCGTCAACGGAGATATACTCACGAACTTAAACCCGGTAATGTTAATTGAAAAATTACTATCTGGAAAGTACTTAGGAGTCATAGCCACAATACCGCTACCGAGCCCCTACGGAATCCTGGAACTAGAAGGAGACCACGTCAAAGGGTTTGTTGAAAAACCCTTGATAAGAGACTACTGGATCAATGCAGGCGTGTATGCACTAAAACCCCAGTCACTAAAGTACTTCCCAGAACTAGGTGACCTAGAAAAAACAGCTTTTCCAGCTATGGCTAGAGAAGGAGTGCTGGGAGCAGTAAAGTACTCTAACGTGTTTTGGAAAGCCATAGATACGTACAAAGACCTCGAAGAGGCATCTAAGTACGCAGAGGAGTTTATGGCGAGGGGTCGTCAGAATTTCCAGCGGTCTTCATAGCGTAGCTCTCAAGACCCTCTTTTCATCACCAAGTAACTATTTCCACTACTAAACTTAATAAATCCGCTTAATGCATAAACTTGTTAGTAGCGGCGGTCGTCTAGCCTGGACTAGGACGCCGGCCCTCCAAGCCGGAGATCCCGGGTTCAAATCCCGGCCGCCGCATACTTCCTTTAAATAGCCGCGTGAGAGTTGCAGAGAAACACCTTACTCTCACATCATTCCACGGGGGTTACAAAGTAACCTTGTAAAGAGGGCCTGAAAAGCTTAGGGCGTGCTAAGATTAAGCTGCCAAAATTAGCATTTCCGAGAGTGAATATTATGTGGAGTTCTACATGGGATTATTATATTATTTATTTTCATTTTACCATTTTACTATGGCTAAGACCTCTCGAACTCATCATTAATTGCGTTATTGAAGTCAATTAAAACCAGGGCTCTCTTTCCCCCTGGCTTTAGAGAAGCATTTTCCAGTACATGAACATAATGGGAGAAACGTGAAAAAGATAAATGATATATTAGCGAGCAACACTGTAATATATCGCGTTAAAGAGGAAAATGTATGTTCCGGGCGATTGAGCTCTGTAGGTTGGCGTGAATCCGAACATTATAAAGCGACCTTTACCATATGGTACATCTAGTAATATTGATTTTCCAGCTAATAGTTCTGCCCCTTCTAGATACCCGCTCATCCACAATTTTGTTGGATCGTCAGGGTATTTAGCCACGACATATGTGGAGGGGGCTATGTAATACGGGCTATTGAGGGCATAAACGCCAATTTCGGGGGCTATACCATACGCTAGGAAGTGCGACGTATTTACATACGCTCTCAATATTACGCCCGATAGGAATACATCAGCCATATCAGGGTTTGCAAGCACAATGTCGGGTGTTATGTTGTAAATTACTGCAAGCCCGCTGGCCCTGTTAAGTACTACTACGGTTCCCCCTTCCCTTGCGAATTTCTTCAGTTTCTCTAATCCCTCGATTCCAATGCCGTTTTTAATTGGGTAGTCAACGCCCGTAACTATCCGCTCTATTTCTCTCTTTATAGGACTAGGAGGCGCGCCTATGATGCTAACAGATTCATCTGGTATTATTATCACATCATATTTACTCAAGTCGACTTTAGTTATATTTTCACATGTAATAATGTCATGAGAGAAATTGTGGTTCCTCAATATCATTGATATCCAATAAGCGTCTGCTGATTGGCGACTAAACCTAAGTGGCCAGTATAGTGCTATCCGGGGCTCTCTCGGTATTTCGTATACACGGGCTTTTATCGTGGTATTTAACGCGTATATTGTTAAACCGTATTTCTCGGCTAGGCTTCTCATGTAAGTGAAGTTTATGGGTCGAACATTACTTACAGGGACTATAATAGCTCCGGGCTCTAATAGTACTCCATCGACAGTGATTGGGGGACCACCGTAGAATTGTACTTTTAAGCCTTCTCTGAGTAACTCGTTTAGTAATTTAATACCTGTGTGCGTGTGGTTGAATACGTATGCATATGTGGCTGGGCTAAGAACTACGCCCTTAGGTGGTGTACAAATAGCAAGTGGTTCAGAAACTCCAACGCTAAATATACCTTTATCGTCTACAGCTACTACTGGCGCATTCCACAGATAACCATAGGTCCAGGCAGTTACATCCCAAAAGGCTTGCCGAGTCTTAATTACTTGTGGTTCAAGAAGTGTTTTAGCCAGCCCCCTATATGGTTGGTCCATGAGCACTACATATGTTCCAGCAGGGTATGTTATTCCCTCATACATAAATGGTCCTTGTAGAGTTCTAACCTCTATCCCTAATTTAATGAGCTTGTTTATCATCTCACAGAGATACGCTGGGTCTCTCTCATTGTAGGGTATTATGAATGCGTAAGGAGGTTCTTCTCTGCCCAGTTCAACTTGCTCTTTGGCTGCCATGTAAGTGTAATATAAGTAGACGTGCTTATTTAGTGCCACGTGCTCTAGTAGAGCCCACCAGCCGGTTAAACGATACTTTACTTGGTCCTTTAAAGTCCACCAACCACCTAACCATGGGCGCATGTTATATAGGCTGTACGTTGTGAGTTCAGAGGCTAGTTCATTAGGTGAAATGTATATAGGGTCAGCGCCCGTAAACCCTGCAATCTCCCAAGTCATGCCAACTATGTTTCGGAGATTCATGTTAACATCCGTATACAGTGGGGCAAAGAGATCAAAGCCTGGTACCTCTCTCACGTACCCGGAAAGCCCGTGGGTTTCAAACACGGCGCCAATGTATCCACCCATGAGATACATTAAGTGTATCATCATTGGGTGTATGTTGGGGTTTATCGGGTCGTAGTACATGGGTGGTATGTACATTCTATAGTCATCATACCATGTTTGGTGGTTATCGATTACGATTTGGGGCCTCCAGTATAGGATGTTTTCCGTGATAATCTGCGTTTCATTTAGGTTCAATGCAGCCCAATCGAAGATAATTTCATAAGGTGGATGGGGACCCCATCTTGGTGGTCTTGCAGATACATATGGTGTCTTAGTAGTGTAGTTATAGTACCAATCTATATATACGTCGTAGCCGTCTGGATTAGCTGAAGGTACAATCACTACTATAACGTTTCTAAGTATATTTAAGGTCTTTTCATCATTTCTCGTAGCCAGCTCGTACACGAACTGCATAGTTGATTCCGGAGGATCAACTTCGTTTATGTGTTGCCCACCTATCATGTACACTATTGGCTTACCTATATGCGAGAGGTGTAGTGCATCGTCTGGATGCGTAGTCCTCGGATCACTTAATTTACGCGTTATATCCCTATAGTAGTCGAGTTTTGCTAGGTTTTCCGGGTGTGAGACTATAACCGCTATTAACGGCTTACCACCAATTGTTTTCCCTATTTCCTCAACGATAACCCTATCAGATAAAGCGTCAATTAACTTGAGGTATTCAACTATTTTTCCATAATACGTTAGTTTATAGTTGTCTCCTATAGAGTAGCCGAGAAACTCTTCAGGTGACGGTATTGCTCTCAATGAACTCACTTGAAGTGAACCCCAAGTCCAGGTAGTAGTACAAGCAACTGCAGCGATTACAAGGATAGCGATTACCATAGTTAGGAACTTACGACTCATAATGTTCAAGGTACACACCAACTCTTAAACTTAACAAGGGGGTTTCTAAAACTTTTCCTCAATAGAAATCTAAACCCACACACTAACCTCGCCTTTAAAGAACGCGTTCGAGGAGTCTGATTTACTACTCAAATAGAAACAAAACGTCGGCTACCGAGACACTCAGAGTACTAGGAAATAAGCTATGAGATTAAGGAGCTTTTACAGAGTGCTCTTTTAAAACCCCTATTCCCGCGTCTATATATGTGGTGCTTATATAAGTTGTTTCATTAAAATTAACCTCGGTGATTTCTGTGAACGCTTCAGTTAGTTACTATTACTTACATATAATCGTATCAATAGCACTGGTTGTTCTCGTGGTTTCTTACACGCTATGGCTTGTTTTCGGCGAGGGGGCTGAGTTTACTGAAGACACTGTTAGTGGAATAACTGTGTACCTACCACTGCCTAGGAAGTTAACGAACATGAGTGTGGAAGAGGCAATATTGTCGAGAAGAAGTATTCGCGAATACACGGGTGACCCAGTTAAGTTCGAACACCTATCCATGGTGTTATGGGCTGCCTACGGTATTACAGACCCGCAACGGGGTTTTAGAGCGTCCCCGAGCGCCGGCGCAACGTACCCACTAGAGGTCTATATTGTCGTCGGCGAGGGGGGAGTCTTACTCGAAGGCGGTGAATACCTTGAACCGGGAGTGTATAAGTACGATGTCCACAGGCACTCACTAGTTCTCGTGAAGCCGGGCGACGCGAGGAGAGAACTAGCTACTGCGGCTCTCGGTCAAAAGTGGGTTGAAGAGGCACCGGTGAGCCTAGTTGTCTTTGCCGTTTTCGAGAGGACGACGCTACGTTACGGGGAACGAGGTAGAGTGAGATACGTCCCCATGGAAGTTGGTCACTTGGGTCAAAACGTCTACTTAATGGCCACTGCACTAGGTTACGGCGCAGTCGTGGTGGGGGCTTTCTACGACGATCAAGTGCAGGCCATAACACATGCAAGGCCAGATGAAATACCAATGTACATAATTCCAATTGGAGTTCCGAGAGAGCCTCCATATGCGAATTTCGAGGACATATGGAGATATATCGAGGTGAAAAGAAGTGGTTAAACCCAAACTACTTAAAACTCTCCTCGCGCTAACTGAAGTTACTTCAATACCGCTGCTGGTTTTAGGCTTAATATACCTGTTGACCGGCTATCAAATGCTGAGTTCTAGTTTAAGGTTGATACCGAGAGCGCGGTTAGTGCACACTGACCCCGTTCTCAGGGCGTTACTAGCAGCCATGGCACTAGTACACGGTTACTCAGGGCTCATAGTGCTCTGTGAGAGGAGAATTAAAAGCAGCTCCTTGAAGAAGCTTATAGAGTTCTTAGTCACGGGGTTGCTAGTATTTTTCGCCGCTCTCTTCGGGACATTAGAAATCACAGTTTAATATAGCTGGTTCTCAAACTTCTTCAATAACTCCATACATTTCTTTGACATACTAGTAGCTCTTGACGTTAATTGATTGGAATAGTTGCGTAATGCTCTAGGGTGCTTTTCAAGGACATGAGTAGTGATCCGGCGTTTAAGAGGGGGACGTAGAAAAATAAACGAGAATGGCGTGAAGCGGGGTTATAGCAGGTCCTTTAGATTCCACTTAACGAGTTCTTCTTCGGGTGGTGGTTCATAGGTGTACTTCCTACTGAACCACCACCCAGTTGACTTATTGAGCTGTACTAGGAATTCTGCATACTTTAGTGAAGCTATTACAGGGTCTATTACCGGTATGCCGAGTTCTCTCTGCATTTCCTCGAAGAACCCAACTAGCGCAGTACACCCGTTTATTACGACTTCCGCACCTTCTTCTACGGCTTCGCGAGCGGCCTTTAACAACCTTTTCTTAGTTTCATTAACGTCTTTGTGGAAGTCATGTACACCTAGTTCAACGGACTTAAATGAAACTAGCTTATCCCTGAAGCCATACGTAACGACGTTTTTCATCATTAAGGGAACCCACTTCTTCCTGCCCACAATAATCGAGAACTTTTCTCCCAGAGTAGAGGCTATGTGGAGTGATGACTCACACGGCGCTACTACAATTATTTTCTTCGCTATTTCCCTGGCTTCATGAAGACCTGGGTCGTAGAAGCACCCGATAATTACTGCATCATAGTTCTCTTTCTCAGCTTTCTTTATGACTCTAAGTATCTCTGGTATGACTATCGCGACGTAGCTGTAATATTCTAGGTGCTGCGGCCCACCCGCGAACGAAACCACGTCGATTACCGTGTCCTTAGACTTGTATTTCTCTAAGTAATTCTTCGTCATCTCGTCAAACACATTAGTGCCTAGTGGATCTATGAAGAGTATCTTTATGCCCACATCTAACCCCTACCGTTATACTTCGTAGCGGGTGTATTATATAAATGTTATATAACCCTACATTAGAGAATGACCGCTTCGCAGTATTTGCACGAGAGTTATAACAAAGGACAGAAATATCGAGAGCAATAGTTAGTGGAACTAAACCGAAAACTGAGCCATCGCTTCTGTTTCCTTAATGATTAGCCAGCACTTAACTATGTGCTCTGGATTCTCTCAGCACTCATAACAGGTGGTTCTGCTTTCTCGTAAGTACCCATTACAAAGGGGCAACGAGTGTGGAATCTACATTCAGAGGGCAGGTTGCGTGACTGGGTAGATGCCCTCGAAGTCTCCTTTTATTTTCCCGAGTGATGATCTAGGTCTGTTT
>Ga0105154_1000809_pt1 | contig 13188 bp, 16 predicted proteins | sample SSWtaG_FD_89672 | JGI IMG/M metagenome (GOLD analysis project Ga0105154, IMG submission 89672) | Hot spring microbial communities from Sandy's Spring West, USA to study Microbial Dark Matter (Phase II) - SSWsed_matched | ecosystem: Environmental > Aquatic > Thermal springs > Hot (42-90C) >... | reverse complement strand
GCTTGCCGAACGTGGGCAAATCGACGATCCTCAACGTGCTGAGGGGGAAGCACAGCATCTCGACGAGCCCGGTCCCAGGCTGGACGAAGCACGCAACAGTCGCCAGAGCCGCCACCTGGCTCAAAGTGATCGACACGCCGGGCGTAGTCCCGAAGGGCGAGGAGGAAGAGTTGGCGGTGAGAGGAGCGCTCCGCCCCGAGAGCCTCGAGGACCCAGTCCCGGCGGCGCTTAGGCTCATCGAAGTGCTGAGGCGCAAGGAGCCCGATTTCATGAAAAAGTACTACGGCGTTGAAGAGAGCGACCCCATGCGCTCGCTCGAAGAGCTAGCGAAGCGGAGGAACCTGCTGAAGAAGGGCGGCGAACCCAATATCGAGGAGGCCGCACGTGTGCTGATAAGGGACTGGCAGAGCGGCGAGCTGGCAGTCTACTTCACGCCCGAAGACTACGGGCTAAGACCGAGGAGGAAACGCACGAAGGAAGCAGCGCGGGGAGGGAGCGAGGGGAAGAGCTCAGCCGCGAGCTCGGCTGCGCGCGAAGGTGCTCCCCCTTCCTCGTAGAGACCCCCCAGCAGCCAGAGCAGCGCGTCTAGTTTGAGCGGTGGGACCCCGCTGGGCGCGCACGCATCGCTCCAGGCGGCGGCCACCAAGCGTGGAGCGCTGGCTAGCAGGCGCCGCGCGTTCTCGAGCGTGGGGGAGCCGCCCTCAACGACACCGCTGGCGAGGCTTATCAGGCACACCCGCCTGTCCACGGGAAGCGGGATCTCGCAAGGGAGGTTCACGTGAAGGCCGAAAGCTCTCGCGGTGTAGTAGAACATCTTCACGGCGAAGACCACTGTCTTTGAGTCTGCAGCTGCGCCGAGCGCGTGGGCGACGTCTTGGCGCAATAGCTCGAGGTTTCGAGCGTACTCGTCGACCCTCGCCTCGAAGGAAGGCCAGAGCTTCGCGAGTTTCTCGACCCTCGATAGCCTGGCTGACCTGGCGAAGCGGAGGCTGGGAGACATGCCGGCGAAGCGGCGCAAGTCCTCAAGAGAGTTGCTCCGCGCGTAGCTAGCTGCCAAGCGCCAGTGAACCTCACCTCTAGCCGAGAGCTGGTAGCTGATTGCCGCTACGCCTAGCGTGTAGAACGCGGCCGCGCCGAAACGCTTGTACCTCCTAGCGATTTCCTCGATTGCCCGCATCTGGGGGTCCGCGGTCTCGGCATTGTCTAGGAGCTCCCGCACCTCCGCTTCCGCCAAGTAGGAAGCAGCAGCTTCCACCTTGCTGCGGTTGATCCTGTACACGGTTCTCGCCCCGCCTTCGGGCGGCAAAAGAATTTATAGCGGAGCTCGGAAGGTGCGTGGGGGGAGCGTGCCGGAAGTAGGTTAACGACCCCCTCGAAGAAGGGCATCTTCTTATCCACCGGCGGAGCTCCCCCCAGGAGGGTGGGTATGGATCAGCTCCCTACCAGGTATAATTTCAAGGAGATCGAGCCGAAGTGGCAGAGGTTCTGGGAGGAGAACAAACTTTACGCGTTTGACAGGAGCGATAGCAGCAGGCCGACCTACAGCATAGATACGCCGCCGCCGTACCCGAGCGGCGAGCTGCACGTCGGCAACGCGCTCAACTTCGCCTACATAGATTTCGTGGCTCGCTACAAGAGGATGAGGGGCTTCAACGTGCTGTTCCCCCAAGGCTGGGACTGCCACGGGTTGCCAACAGAGGTCAGGGTTGAGAGGGCGCTGGGGAAGACAAAGAGGGAAATACCGCGGGACGAGTTCCTCAGGCTAGCGAGGGAGTTCACGCTGAAGTGGATCGAGCCTATGCGCGCCGCGCTGAAGGCGTTAGGCTGCAGCATCGACTGGAGCACCGAGTACATGACGATGGACCCCGACTACTGGCGCCGGACGCAGCTGAGCTTCGTCCTCATGTACAGGAAGGGCTTGATCTACAGGGCCGAGCACCCCGTCGTCTGGTGCCCGCGCTGCGAGACGGCGATCGCCGAGGCGGAGGTCGAGTACATTGAAGCCAAGAGGGAGCTCCACTACTACAAGTTCCAGCTCAAGGGCGGCGGCGAAGTGCTCGTCGCCTCGACGAGGCCGGAGCTTCTCGCGGCTTGCGTAGCGCTGGCCGTGAACCCATCGGACCCCCGCTACGCGCCAATCGTCGGCAAGACTGCGATCGTCCCCGTACACGGGCACGAGGTCCCAGTGATCGCAGACGAGGAGGTCGATCCGAGCTTCGGCACGGGCGTCGTGATGGTCTGCACTTACGGCGACAAAGTGGACGTGAAGTGGCAGAAGAAGCACAACCTACCCGTCAGGGTCGTAATCGACGAGGGAGGGAGGATGACCTTAGCCGCTGGTCCGCTCGCGGGTTTAACGGTCGAGGAAGCGAGGGCAAGGATCGTCGAGCTTCTGAAGAAGGAGGGCTTGTACGTCAAGTCCGAGCCCACGGTGAGCAGCGTTGGCACGTGCTGGAGGTGCCACACGCCGGTCGAGATACTGCCCAAGGAGCAGTGGTTCGTCAAGACGAAGGAGTTGGCGGACGCCGTCCTCGAGGCCGCACGGAGCATCAAGTGGATCCCACCGCACGCGTACAAGAGGCTCGAGGACTGGGTGAGGTCGCTGGACTGGGACTGGGTCATCTCGAGGCAGCGCGTGTTCGGGACGCCGATTCCCGCCTGGTACTGCAGGAAGTGCGGGCACGTACTTGTCGCAGAGCCTGAGTGGCTCCCCGTCGACCCCCGGAAGGACCCGCCGAAAGTCGACAGGTGCCCGCGCTGCGGCTCCAGCGACTTCGTGGGGGAGAGCGACGTGATGGACACGTGGATGGACTCGAGCATCACGGCTGCCGTCCACGCGGGGTGGCCGGACTCCTTCGACGAGCGGCTCTTCCCCGCCGACCTCCAGCCGAACGGCTACGACATCATAAGGACGTGGGACTACTACCTGATAGTGAGGGGGGTTGCGCTCTTCGGCAAACCTCAGTTCAAGGTCGCGCTGATCAACGGCATGGTTCGGGGTACCGACGGCAGGATGATGCACAAGAGCTACGGGAACTACGTCAGCTTGCTGGAGGTCATAGAGAAGCACGGGGCGGACGCGTTCAGGCTCTGGGCCGCGATGGCGGCAGCCACGGGCTCCGACGTCCGCTTCTCGTGGGAAGGCGTCGACTACGCGAGGAGGTTCCTGACGAAGCTGTGGAACGCCGCGAGGTTCGTGGCAATGGCGCTGGAGGGCTTCGACCCGAGCGTCGAGGTCTACAGCTACAAGCTCCTCGACAGGTGGGTCCGGGCTAGGCTGGAGGGGCTCACGAAGGCCGTGACCGAAAGGTTGGAGCAGATGGACTTCATGGGGGCTTCGACAGCGCTCGTCGAGTTCACGTGGCACGTCTTCTGCGACCACTACCTGGAGGCTGTCAAGTACAGGGTGGGGGACCCGGGCGAGAGCGGAGCAGCCGCCCGCAAGACCTTGTACGAGGTTCTCCTGAGGCTCCTCCAGATGCTGTCGGTCTTCACGCCGCACATCGCCGAGGAAATATACCAGCGACTTTACGCCGCGAGAGTGGGGTGGAAGAGCGTAACAGTGTCGCCTTGGCCCGAACCTCAGCCCTACAGCAGAGAGGATGTTGAAGAGGGCGAGGTGGTCGTGAGGACGATAGCCGCCATCAGGAGGGCGAAGAGCGGTCGGGGCATACCGCTGAGCGCGGAGCTGCCTGCTGTCGTAATTTACGCGCCGCCGCGCTACGCTGAGGTGCTGAAGGGGTGCAAGGACGACATAGCCGGAACCCTGAGGGTACGCGAGGTCCGGGTCGAGGAAGGAGGGCGCGGCGGGTCTAGCGTACCCGAGTACCATGAGGTCACGTTCGACTTAGTCGCTGGAAGTTGAGCAGCTGCGTTACGCTTTAACTCGCACCTCGAGCGAAGCGAACCCCCTCTTTTCCAGCATATAGAGCAGGAAGCACACCTTCTCGATAGGCAGGCCGCTCCTCCGCGAGAGACTCTCGACCAACGACGCGTAGCTCACCACGCGCGAATCGAGCGAGCGTGCCATCCTCTCCAGCTCTCTCGCCACGCCGCTCTCCTCCCCGCTCAACGCGCTCTCGGCGAGCTCCGCGAGCTCCCCCTCGACGCTCTCGAGCTCCCTTTTCGCGGCTGCTAGGTCGAGCTTAAGCTCGAGCGGGCGCCGCGAAGCCTCCTCGAGCCGTTCCTCAAGCTTCCTTAGGGCTTCCTCGTACGCGAGGAGCTTCTCGGCTTCGAGTGTGGATTGCGCTCTCGAAGCTTTCTTGAGAGCCTTCAAAAGCAGCGAGACTTTGCTCAACAGCTCGTTCAACCGGTTCACGTATACGGTTCTGCACACCCTCGCGTGACCTCTCACCTCTCTCAAGCACAGCTCCACTTCGTCCAGCACGCGCTGGGGGTCTTCCAAAGGAGGCTGGGAGAGGAGCCGCCTAGCTTTAGCCGCAAGCTTCGCCGCCTCCGCCGCTAAGTGCGGTGCAGACCCCCTCAGCAGCTCCTCCCAAGCAGCCAGCTCGCCAACCTCCTTCTCCAGCTTAACGAGGTTCTCGTAAAGCCTGTCCAGCGCCACCGCGTAGCTGGCTAAGGCCTTCACGGAGGTTTCCAGCGCACTCACGTACCTCTCAAGGCTGCTGGAGACCGTGAGAAGCTGGTCGCTGGGCGGCTCCGGCGGCTGCACGGCCTTCAAGAGGTTCTTCACCACGCCCCCCAAGCGGGGGTCTGCCGCGTACTTGGTTTCGATAGCTCGCGCGAGCGCCTCAAGGTTCGTCTTCAGCTCGCTCGCTTTCTTGACCAGGACTTCCAGCTTGCTCAGATCAACCTTCTCCCTAACTTCGAGTAGCGCTTCGACCACGACTAGGTCTATCGCGAGCCGGGGAAATCCAGCTATCGGTTATTATAAGAGCTCAACCCCCACCCTCACGATCGCGGACCCGTAATCGTCGATCCTGTAAGCCGCCAAGCAGGGCTCACCGCCGGGCCGGTAAGCGACTATCAGCCAGACTTCGCCCGGGCACTCGAGCATCCTGTGCCGGTCGGCGAGCGAGGGGAGCGGCTGCTCCCTCGCGTGAGAGTGGTACAGGCCGATGTACTCCAGCCCCTCCCTCTTCGCGTCCATTATCGCCTTCATCCAATCACGCACGTCAAACCAGAACGCGGTCGACGAGCCTAAGACGTTCCTGAGCGGCACTGCTCTTTCGACGAGCGCGGTGCCCCTTCCGACGCGCCCGAACAGCGTGCCGCACGCTTCGATCGGGTACTCACGCTCCACATGCTTTAGGATCTCCTGCGCGACGCCGCGCGGGATGGCGAGCTTATAGATCCGCTCGAACGGGGCGACGGAGACACCCACCTCCACGCGTTAACGGCGTGAGCCTGCTATTTACCACTAGCGCTACCGCTATTAGGCGCTTCCCGCCGGGCTCTGCGTGCGGACGCGCAAGCTGTGGGAGCTCGCCGAGTCGAAGGGTTCCAGGTTGATCGTAGCGCTCGACAGCGTGCCGGTAGAGCCCAAGAAGCTGGTCAAAGAGATTGAGGAGTACGTAGTGGGCGTGAAGGTGGGGCTCCCCCTCCTCCTGCAGTGGGGCTCCCAGGCGGTCAGGGAGCTGTGCGAAGCCTTCCGCGGTACGCTTTATATGCTGTGTGACTTCAAGCTGGCCGACATACCGGCCGTTATGGTCGAGGAGCTGAAGCTCATCAGCGAGCTCGGCTTCGACGGGGCGATCGTGCACCTCTTCCAGGGCGGCATTAAGGCTGTTGCGACCGCGGCCGACAGGCCGGAGCTCTTCGGCCTAGCCGCGATGACGCACTCGGAGTCCAGGCTGCTCGAGGTGCACTTCGGCGAGCTCGTGCACGAGGCGCTGGAAGCAGGCCTCGACGGCCTCGTGGTCCCGGCGACGAAGCCGGAGCTCGTGAGAGCTGCCAGGAAAATTGCGCCGGGCGCGACGCTGCTGGCGCCTGGGGTCGGCGCGCAAGGCGCCTTACCGGGCTCCGCGCTTGAGGCTGGAGCGGACTTCGAGATCGTTGGGAGGTTGGTAGTCGCGAGCCCGGATCCCTGCTTGGCGGCCAGAGCCGTGAGAGACGCCCACCGCGCCCGCGTCAGCGTGATAAGCGAGTGGCGTTAGCACGCGCTGCGCTTATAAAGGAGGGGGAGGGCTGGCTCCGATGTCGAGGGAGGTTGCAAGAGCCCTCCTGAGAGCCAGGTGCTTGCTGCAGGGGGAGTTCAAGCTTAGCTCCGGCGGTGTGAGCCGCTTTTACGTCGACGTGAGACGGGTCTACTCCCACCCGAGCGAGGCTAAGCTCGTTGTAAGCGCGCTGGCCGAGGTGGCGGGCAAGCTCGGCTGCGACGTTGTGGCGGGGGTGGAGAGCGGCGGCATACCCTTAGCCACGATAGTGGCGTTCATCCTCGACAAGCCGCTCGTGTACGTACGCAAGAAGCCGAAGGAGCACGGCACCCAGAACATGATCGAGGGCGACCCCGACGTGAAGGGCGCAGCGGTTGTCGTTGACGACGTGGCTACCACCGGCTCGTCCATCCTGAGGGCGGTGGGCGCGCTGAGGGAGGCAGGCTTCGTCGTGCGCGATGCGCTGGTGGTGATCGACCGGGGCGAGGGGGCTGCTCAAACCCTCGGGAAGGCTGGCGTCAAGCTGCACGCGCTCCTAACGCTCAAAGAGCTGTTGGAAGAAGCGGGTGCTACCGCATGAGGGGTAGGGACGTCCTCACGATACTGGATTTCACCCGGCAGGAGCTGGAGACGCTGTTCAACGAAGCCGACTTGATGCTTAGTGCGCTTGAGAAGGGCAGGAGTCTCAGGGTCCTCGAAGGGTACGTGATGGCGACCGCGTTCTTCGAGCCTAGCACGCGGACGAAGTTGAGCTTCCAGACGGCCATGCTCAGGCTCGGCGGCAGCTACATCGATTTGCCTCCGGAGGAGGCCTCCTCGAGGGCCAAGGGGGAGAACCTAGCCGACACCATCAGAATGCTCGACTCCTACGCGGACATGATCGTTATCAGGCACAGGGTAGAGGGGGCGGCCCGCTTCGCGGCGGAGATCGCGGCGCACCCTGTGATCAACGGTGGCGACGGGACCCGCGACCATCCAACACAAGCGATGATCGATCTTTACACAGTGAGGAGGGCTCTCGGCGCTGTTGACGGGTTGACCTATGGCGTGCTCGGCGACCTGAAGTACGGACGGGCCGCTCGCTCCTTCATCCTCGGCCTCTCGCTCTTCAGGCCGAAGAAGGTGTACCTGGTATCGCCGCCTCAGCTGGCGTGCAGGCGGGACGTCCTCGAGATCCTGGAGGAGAGGGGAGTGGAGTACGAGGAGACGGGCTCGCTCGCCAGCGTCGTCGGCGAGCTGGACGTCCTCTACGTAACTAGGATTCAGAGGGAGAGGTTCCCGGACCCCGCTGAGTACGAGAAGGTGAGGGGCAGCTACAGGGTCTCGCTGGAAACCCTGAAAGGGGCTAAAGAGCACCTTGTGGTGCTCCACCCACTGCCGCGCGTCGACGAGCTCGCTTTCGACGTCGATTACACGAGGCATGCATGGTACTTCACTCAAGCCGCGTTCGGGGTTCCGGTGAGGATGGCCTTGCTCAAGTTAATCCTCAAGGGCTAGCCGGGAAGGCTTTTTAGCCGGCGCTGCGGCACCGGCGCGATGGAGAGGGAGCTTAGGGTCAGCAAGATCAGAGAGGGTACCGTGATAGACCACATCGACGCGGGCCGGGCCTTGCACGTGCTCCGCATCCTCGGGTTGACGGGCGCTGAGGGTTTCACCATAGCGGTGGTGATGAATGTGCCCAGCCAGAAGCTCGGCAAGAAGGACATTGTGAAAGTGGAGGGAGTTGAGCTGAAGGAGGAGCAGGTGAGCAAGATTGCTCTCATAGCGCCGAGCGCCACGATCAACATCATCAGGGATTACGCGGTGGCGGAGAAGGTGAAGGTCCGGATCCCCCCCGTCGTGGAAGGTCTCCTCAAGTGCGCAAACCCGAACTGTGTGACGAACATGCCCAGGGAGCCCGTTAAATCGCGGTTCAAGGTCATCAGCGTTCGGCCGCTGAAGCTCGTCTGCGAGTACTGCGGGACTGAGCTTAACCAGGACGACGTCATCAAGCAGCTGACCGGTGGCGCAGCGTGAGCCGGCGCGAGCGCATCATAGAGCTGCTGGCGTCGGCCGAAGAGCCCATGGACGTGGGGCAGATAGCTAGGGGGCTGGGGCTCGACCCCAGCGAGGCTGGGAGCGTTTACGAGGACCTGGAGCACGTAGCCCGCAGCCTCAGGAACAGCGACCTCGTACTGCTGATGCAACCGCCAACGTGCAAATCTTGCGGCTACGTCTTCAAGGATCTGAAGAGGTTGAGGAAACCGTCAAAGTGCCCGCGCTGCCGGAGCGAGAGGATTTATCCACCCCGCTTCATAATCAGACCTAGGGATGAGCGAGGTTAGCGTCCTCCAGAGGCTGGAGAGGCTGCCCAGCGCCGAGCTGGCGCCTGGCTTGCGCGCGGTGGGCTTAGGTCTCTTAGTTGAGAACCTCGACGCTCTGGTCGTCGCCGACCTTCACATCGGCTACGAGCAAGCGCTCGAGGAGACGGGCGTCCACCTGCCTCCGGTGCAGTACAGGTTCATCAAAGGCTTCATCCTGAGAGCGCTGGAGGAGACTGGCGTGGGCAAGCTCATCGTCTTGGGAGACGTGAAGCACGAGTTCGGCAGCGCGCTGAAGCAGGAGTGGAGCGAGACGCTTGACCTCCTCTCGACCCTTAAGGAGCGCGGGGTCGACGTGCGTGTGGTGCGGGGTAACCACGACAACTTCCTCATCCCGATACTCAAGCGCTTCGAGGTGCCGCTCCACGACCCTTACCTTAAGGAGGGCCGAATTCTCTTCATTCACGGCCACAAGGAGATGCCCTTGGACGCGTGGAGCGGGGGTGTGGAGTGCGTGGTGATGGGGCACGAGCACCCCGCGGTGCTGCTGCGCGACGAGCTGGGCGTGAGCGTGAAGCTGAAGAGCTTCCTCGTGGGCTCCTATGGGGAGGCTACGCTGGTGGTAGTCCCCGCCTTATCCCCGCTGATGCCCGGCACCGAGGTCAACGTCCCCAGGACGAAGTTCATGAGCCCCTTCCTCAGGGAGGTGGACGTCGGATCGCTGCGCGCCTACGTCGTCGAGCTAAGCAGCGGCGTCTACGACTTCGGGACAGTCGAGCTCCTCAGCAGGGCTCTACTTGAGGTCTAGCGCGAGGTCGAGATCTCGAGAACCAGCCTCTCGTAATCCTCCCTCCGGATCTCGACCTCACCCCCGCAGTGCTCGCACTTGAAGGCGACGGAGGACCTGGTGATCCTCACGACCTTCTTCAACCTCCTGCCGCAGTAGCAGACGAAACCCCTCAACCGAGCGGGGTTGCCGTACACGAGGCCGTGCGGCGGCACGTCACGGGTAACGACCGAGCCGGCTCCGACCATCGCGTAGCGCCCAACTCTCACACCGCAAATGACCGTTGCATTAGCCCCTATCGACGCTCCCTCCTCTATGACCGTGGGCACAAGCTCCCAAGAGCTGGAGAAGGAGCGCGGGTACAGGTCGTTCGTTAGGGTCGCGCTCGGCCCGAGGAACGCGCGCGGCCCGAGGGTGACGCCCCTGTACACGGACACGAAGTTCTGGATCTTCACTTCGTCCCCGACGACCGCACCGGCGTCTATGTACACGTCCTTTCCCACGTTGCAGTTCCTGCCGACTTTAGCCCCCCGCCTCACGTGGGCGAAGTGCCAGATGCGCGTGCCTTCACCAACCTCAGCGCCTTCCTCGACCACCGCAGTCGGGTGGGTGTAGTAGCCGCTCACCTGGCGCCACCCCGAGCCTTCCTCCGCCGCAATACGATCGTGTAGCCGCGGACCTCCACCACCTCAGCGCCCAGCGACTCCGCCAGCTCGGCGGCGACCTCGTGCTTGCTCTTGCTCCCCACGCCGTACGCCTCGCGGAAGTTCCTGAGCAGCTTCACCTTAACGACCCCTCTCGCGCTTAGGACATTGTCGAGCTCTGCGAGGAGTCCTTCGGTGATCCCTCTCTTTCCCACCCTGACAACTACGATTTCTTCCTCGGTTTCCGCCGTTCGCATCACGCCTCCCGCCGCGCGCAATATATAAGCGCGGCGCCCTTCAGCACGTGGGGCTGCACTAGCGTGAAGTGCTCAGTGTGCGACGGGAGGGCTGTGATCAAGATCGCTTACGCCGGCGTGCACCTTTGCGAGAAGCACTTTTCCTCGTACTTCGAGCAGCGCTTCCTCGAAACGATCAGGCTGCTCCGGATGGTTGAACGCGGCGAGCGCGTGGCTGTCGCCGTCAGCGGCGGGAAGGACAGCCTTGCGCTCCTGTACCTCATGTCGAAGTACTCGGATGCGCTTGGCGTGGAGATAGTAGCGGTGCTCGCCGACGAGGGCATCCGCGGCTACCGCGAAGAGAAGGCGAGAGCGGCCGAAGCTTACGCGAAGAAGTGGAGCGTGGAGCTCGTCGTGAGATCGTTCAGGGAGGAGTTCGGCTTCACGCTCGACGAGGCGGTGTCGGCGCTGATGGCGGATGGTCTCAAGTACAAGCCGTGCACGGTGTGCGGCGTCTTCAGGCGGTATGTGCTTAACCGCGTTGCCTTGGAGCTGGGCGCTGACAAGCTCGCGACGGCCCACAACCTCGACGACGAAGCTCAAGCGTTCCTAATGAACGCCATCCAGGCCAATCTGCCATCAATCGCGAGAGAGGGGCCTCGGAGCGGGAGGATCCACGAGAAGCTGGTGCCGCGCGTAAAGCCTCTCTACTTTATACCGGAAAAGGAGGTGCTCGCGTACGCGCTGCTAAGCGGCATCGAGAGCCCCCAGGTGGAGTGCCCCTACATCGTCTACTCGCTAAGGCACCAGCTGCGGAGGTGGCTCAACGAGGTCGCCGAGCAGGATCCCGGCGTTAAGCATAGGGTTATCGCACTCAAGAACTCGCTCGCCCCCCTCTTCGAGAGAGGGGGCTCCTTCAGGAGCTGCCGAGCGTGCGGGATGCCGTCCTCAGGCGAGGTCTGCAAGACTTGTTGGTTTAAGCAGTACATAGCGCGTCTTCTGGCGAGCCGTCAAAGCGCCTGTTGCGCGGCGCGCGTTAACCATTTTAACGTGTAAGAGAGAAGGGCCTCGACAGGCGATGTTCATCCCGAGGTACTTGCTCAGGCAGCTCTACGTGAAGGGGAGCTTGGAGAACGTCGACTTGAACGGGGACGGGGTTCCTGACGGCGTGCGTTTCAAGCTGCGCAACACGCTCGGCGGGGGCACGGTTCGCGGGAGGCTTAGGGCGAAGGTCGACGACCAAGAAGTACCATCGGACAGAATATGGATCGAGTTCAAGGGATGGAAGGTGAGAGCCTCCGAAGCGGCGGACAGGAGCTTCTATGTGGCTGTCGGCGACGAGATCACGATAACGCTGGAGCTGGGCAGGGGCCTTGAGCCCGGCGAGCATAAGATCGAGCTCGAACTCGACACGCAGGAGCTAGGGCCCGTGGGCTTCGACTTCACGGATATGGTGAAGTGAGGAGCGCGGCGGCCGCGATCGCGAGCTCGGTCACCAGGTTAACTATTTCGTTTTTCATCCACCTGTACCCTCGTAGGTAAACAGTCTTGCTGCCGCATACGTGCACCGGGTGATCCCACAGCACTCCGCACTTCGGGCACGCGTACTTGACTTGGAAGATTGCCCCGAGGACAGCGTCCGTCACCTCACCGGCCCACCCGAGCAAGAACACGGTTAGCGCGCTTCCACCGGTCATTAAAAAGTAGGCGAGCGCTATAAGCGCGGAGCCGCCTGCTGCCCCTACCTCCCCCAGCAGCGTGACTCCTCCGGACACACCGGTAGGCACCCTCACACGAGGTTTCACAATGAGGCGGGGTTGCCCCCTGCTAAGCGAGCCCACTTCCGCGGCCCACGTGTCAGCGTTGGCGTAGGCGATGGCGCTAGCGGCGGCGAGGAGTAGCTGGGTTCCGTACTCGGGAGCTAACAGCGAGATCGCGGTCAGCGCGGCAGGGACCCCACCACTGCAGAAGACTTGCGCAGCGTTCCGCCCCCCCTTTCTCTCCGCTGCGCCTACCTTCTCCTTCTCCCTGTACCTGTAGAACGTCAGGACGGCGGAGGAGGCGAAGAACGTCATCATGAGCGCTAGTGCAACCCAGCTGGTGGCTAGGAGCGTTAAACCGATGGCTAACGCGGCTGCTACTCCACCTGCATCGAGGACCCTGCGTTTTTTCGCCAGCACAGCAGCGGAGACCAGCACCGCTAAGCCAGCTGCGTAGCCGGCAAGCGGGTTCACGGTCCCGCTTCTTCCGCGCTCCCTTTTAGCTTCTCGCTTTCCGGGGAAAGCTGATTGGCATGCTGTACCAGTAAGCTCGATCTGCGTGCCGCCTTTCAGCGCGCGCTTTTTAAGCCCCTCTCTGCAGCAGGCGTGTGCCAGTCGAGTACGACGAGGAGCTTATAGAGGAGCTCAAGAGGGCTTTCGCCCCGTTGATAAACCCCGTGAAGCTGCTTTTCTTCACGGATCCTGAGAGCGAGTGCGAACACTGCGACGACATACGTAGCATCCTGAACCTCTTAGCCAGCGTCTCGGACAAAGTGAGCGTGCGCGAGCTCACGAGAGGTTCGATCGAGGCCAAAAGGTTGGACGTCCGAATGTACCCTGCTATCGTCGTGCACGGGGTCAAGGAGTACAACATCAGGTTCTTCGGGACGCCCGCCGGCTACGAGTTCGCAGCACTGGTTGAGGACGTGATCGACGTGTCGCGCGGCGAGCCGAAAGACCTAGACCCCCGCGTCGCGGCCGCGCTCAGGGATCACGTTGTCGGGAAGACCGTGATAAAGGTCTTCGTAACGCCCTCCTGCCCCTACTGCCCGCTCGCCGTGAGAGCGGCGCATCGCTTCGCGATGGTGAGCAACAAAATATATGGCGACATGATCGAGGCGCTGGAGTTCCCGGAGCTGGCGGACGCCTACGGCGTCTACACCGTCCCGAAGATTGTTATTGAGGTCGATGGCGAGGATCGCGTGGGGTTCGAGGGTGCGGTGCCTGACGCGTACTTCGCAGCCGAGGTGCTGAGAGCCAACGGTGTCGACCCAGCGAGCGCGGGCATCCTGCCGGCGAGAGGGCAGCGAGGCGGGCTAAAGGCGTAGCTTTGGCGGGGGAGGCG
>Ga0105154_1000808_pt1 | contig 13192 bp, 17 predicted proteins | sample SSWtaG_FD_89672 | JGI IMG/M metagenome (GOLD analysis project Ga0105154, IMG submission 89672) | Hot spring microbial communities from Sandy's Spring West, USA to study Microbial Dark Matter (Phase II) - SSWsed_matched | ecosystem: Environmental > Aquatic > Thermal springs > Hot (42-90C) >... | reverse complement strand
GCGACAACTACCAATCATACCCAGCCAACTGTGAAGACTGCCCATTATACTATGTCTGTAAAGCGAACAAAGTTTTCAAAGAATGGAAAATAGAAAGCAAAGAAGGGTACTAAAACATTGCAACTTCGCCAAAACCGATGAGTTTACGGATAATCTTATGCTTAATAATCATACTTGGATGCTTCACCGCAACCTTGGCAATTAACTTCATTAATGTCAGTCCGATGCTTCCATTAACCGGCTTCATTTTTTGCAGCTCACCAACTATTACCTCAAACTCGTCGTCCTCAAGCTCACACAATATTTTTTTAAGCGTATACCTCTTGCTGTTTCTGCCGTAAAGCTCCTTCCTCCAAATCCTATCATACACTTTTATGTCCCCAGATGAAACCGCCTTTGACAAACATTTAGCCGCCAAAACAGCCTGCATTATTCCTCCACCAGTAGCCGGGTCCGTATGCAACCCAGCATCACCGACCAAAACCAGCGGTTTACCCATGAAATCATAGACTAGACTTTCCTCCGGATGAGCGGTCGGAATAACTTTTGCCTTCGGCTTCTCAAGGTAGCTAGCGTTAATGTCATTAATCAGGTTTGAGAATAAATCGTGCAGGAACTTAGAGTGTGTGAGCGGCACACCTAAACCGACCCTAAACATCCTTCCACCAATTGGGAAGGCCCAAGCGTACCCTTCTGGTGCAACCCTCTTTCCCAAAAAGAGCGATATCGCATCATCGGGTAAATTAACTCTACAAACAGCCTGCACAGCTATATGAACGTCACCCCTAGGTAGCGGCTTACATCCAACAAGCCTCCTAGTTATACCGGCTATACCGTCTGCACCGACAACTAGATCGCAATCTTTAATAAATCCGGTTGGGTCTCTAACGCCCAAACATATTTTTCCCCCAATTGAGCCGACCTCGTTTCCAATCCACTCCTCCCACTTTTCTCTCCAAAGTATGAGCCCATACTCTTTTCCAATATCCATTTCTGAGTATTTCATGCTTGGCGAATAAAACCTGACCCTATTAACTTTTGTAGCCACGAACTCATTTGGTATATCAATCTTTACCTTCCTAATCATATATGACGCAACGCCGCCAGCACATATTATATTCTCGCCTATCTTCCGCTTCCTTTCAACAATAGTGACATCAACACCAGACTTAAGCAGAAACAGGGCTGAATGAAGCCCGGAAACTGACCCTCCAATGACACATGCCCTCATACAAGCCACCAAAAAGTATTAATTAATGTTCAGACAATTTAACTTTTTGGTGAAAAAGTTTGTCAGGAAGTGAAGTTTTTAGTGGCGAAGAAAGCGAAGAAGAAGCAGAAGAAGGAATGGAGGAAGTGGTAGAGGAAGAGGAAGAATTTACCCCAGCACCATCATTACCAGAAGAGAAACCTGCATACGTAAGATGCCCGATATGTGGTGCGACGGTTGCATCTAAAGGTAAATACGCCCATTGGAGGAACGTCCACTCAAAGCTAAGCTACGAAGAATATAGAGATAAATGGGTTCCAACATCACCACCCACCGGGGTGGTCCCCACTGAGGAGAAGATTCCTAAACCCATTGAGGTTGAAACTATTGAGTCCGCGATTAAGTTCCTTGAGGACAGACTTAGGAACGTTTATGGAGTTGGCAGCTACGCTAAAATAATTATTTCAACAATAAGAGACGACCCCACACCGCTCAGAGACCCGAACTTGTTGCTCAATTATATAAAGAGCATCGCTCCAAGAGCCTATGATTCCCACCTATCAATATTTGTCATCAGACCGCTATACGCTAAATTCCCAAACTTACCGGCTATGGTTGATAGATATCTATTTAATGTTGGGATGCAAACCCAGCAGATGTTTATCACCCAACCAGTACAGACTCCGGTGGTGGCACCGCAGCCAATATATTTATATCCGCAGCAAACGTCAGCCCCGCAGGCATACATACCTCAGCCTACACCGACAACTACGGTCACCCAACCTCCGCAATATGTTCCGCCGCCGCAACCACAATACTACACAACCCAGCAGCAGTATATTCCTCCCCCGCAATACACTCCACAGAGGCCGGAATACATGTTTGAAGATAGAATTATGCGTGTTGAGGAAAGGCTCACAAGGTTTGTTGAAGAGAAATTTAAGGCAATTGAAGAGAAGATTACTTCAATCACAAAGGAAGAAAAGGAGAAGTATGTTGAAATAGAGGAGCCCCTCAGGGACAGCGATGGAAAAATACTTATAGACAGCGATGGCAGACCAATAATTAGAAAGTTTAGGGTTCCCGCAAGCCAAGCACTAATGTTTAAGCCTAAGGAAGAGGACCCGGAAGAGAAGCTTCTGAGGAAGATGCAGCTGTATAAAAGCGTTTTCGGGCTGGATGAGGAAAAAATCAGGAAACTCATTGAGGAGAGAGTTCCAAAACAGGAGATACAGCAGGCACAGGCACATTTAACGGCTGAAGATATTGATAGAATTGTTTCGGAAAAAATAAGCCAAATAGTTAAGATTAAGGAGGAAGAGGAGCGGTATAAGGAGCTTAAAAGCGCAATTGAATCCATGAGTAGAGACGTAAGGGAGGCGTTTGAAAAGGCGATTGAAAGAGCGGCTGCCTCAGCTAAAGTCGTTGAAGGGTATAAGGACGACGCGTACAGGGTTCTCGGGCAGTCAATCGACCATTTGGCGAGAGTCTTGGAAACTAAAAAACCACTTGAAGTCGTGGTTAGGGAGGCCGGTCAGATACTGTTTGGTGGTGCGCCACCAAAGCAAATGGAGGAAGGTGCGGCTGAGGCTGAATCCAGCTTACTGAAACTCTTTGAGCAAAAAGGCTGGATAACGGAAAGCTAAAAATAGGAAAAAGAGTAAGTGGAAAACAAAATGCTTGGGGGTGTAGGGTATTCACTACACGTTAGTATTAAGCGGTAAGGGCGGGGTTGGTAAAACTCTTGTCGCAATTAATGTCGCTCACAAAGTTGCTGAAAAGAAGGGGAAGTGTGCTCTCATAGATGCTGACATCTCCAATCCTAATGCGGCTGAGATGCTTGGGGTTAAGGAAAGCATAAGCGTTAGGAATCAGAAATTTGTACCAATCAGGCTCGGTAGGATTGAATTTTTCTCGATGACTACAATAAGCGGTGAAAGGCCGGTAAGCATGAGCGCTTCCCAGTATGCTCAGGTACTTTTTGATGTGCTTAGAAACACGGAATGGGAGAGTGAGATTGGAATAATAGATATGCCGGCTGGGGTGCACGACGAGTTAATAGAGCTAATTACTAGGTTTGGAAGCGATATTCTTGGCTCAATAGTGGTTCTGCAGCCTGCTCATATACAGTCGGCTAAAAGAATGCTTGAACTACATAGAAGCGAAGGAATACCGGTTTTAGGCGTCATTTCGAACATGGCATATTTTGTGTGCCCATTGCACGATGAGCCAAAAATATTCAGAATATTTGGCGACACAAACCTAGAAGAACTGTGTAAAGAGTATGGGGTTGAGCCTCTCGGTGAGATACCGTTAAGCATTGAAATAAGGGAGAACATTGAGAAAGGAAACCCGATTCTGCCTGAAGAGTTCATTAAGCCGATAGATATTGCAGCCGAGAAAGTTATTAACGCAAAACCGATTGGAGAGTCCTTGGTTGAGAGAATTAAAGAGAGGCTTAAAGGGGTTGCTAGGGACGCTTTAATAAGGCTGATCTTCGCCGCAGTAGAAATAGCGAATACGGAAGTTCCAATAAAAGCCATACAGAATGAAGTTGGTTTCCCCGGCGGAAGGATAATTGAGCTGGATATTACCGATGAAACCCTTAGGAACGTTAAGCTTAGGTGCCTATTTAAGGTTGAGAACGGTGTTCTGAAGATGGTTAAGCCGTCTGAAAAAGTTAGGGTTGACGATGAAATTAGGGTGTGGGATAAAGCGCTGATATGGAGCTTGACTGGAATAAGGAAGGACACAAATATGCCTTTTACGCTTTGGGATGCTTGGCTGACCGGTAAACTGCAGTTTTACAGTAACTCTGGGACGGGGACTCAGAGGGCGCTTATGTTTATGAGAAACGTCCTTGAAAGGGTGAAACAAACACCATCCTTTGCGAAGCTAGCGTCAATATGTGAGGGGTTGGCGTAATGGCAGGAATATTCGGCAAAATTGTCGGTTTAGAATCAATTAGGGAAGAGCTAAAGCAGAGAGTAAACGAGCTGCTAAAAGCTGGCGAAGAGTGGAGGAAAACGGCTGACAGGCTGACTGCTGCTATTGAAAATTTAACGGCTGAAATTAAAAGCGGAAGAAACCCGAAAAACCTAAGAACAATTAAAGCGGATCTCAGAAAGCTAGCGGCGGAAACAAGGAACCTCTCAAACTCTTTCGGTAAAGTCTATAGGATAGTGGAGGAAGTATCTGAAAAAATTTAGGTGGATGTAATGGTTAGCTTAAGGGACTTACTAATTTTATTCAGGGCGCAAACTGCCGCTGCTACTGTTTTCACAATAACCATCCCATATATTTTGGCTGGTGGAGACATTGCGTTGTTAGCGGTTTTAGTGCCGCTCGGCATCTTAACCCACTTTTTCTCTTTTGGGCATAACAGCGTCATGGACTACTGGTATGATATCCATGATCCAAACAAGGCACATCACCCATTGGAAAGCGGGAGAATTGAGTTACATACAGCCCACCAGATCATACACACCGGCCAAGTGATTTTGGCGGTTGCCCTATGTGTATTAGCTCTATTTAAGTCCCCAGCTGCCCTAACACCGCTACTCCTTTACATAGTTTTTGGGCATGCATATAACGATGGGCTTGATAAGAATACCATACTGTCTTTTCTACCAATATCGCTCTGCTTCACGTCGCTGGCAGCGTATGGTTGGGTGCTTGCGAATGGTGAAGTAAACAGTATATTTGCTCTTGTCCTATTGTGGGCTTTTCTGACGATTCTATATCAAATAGGGTGGGAGGGCAACCTAAAAGATGTATGGAATCCATCTGAGAGGAGATTCAATCTAATAGTGAAAATTGGTAGGAAAGAGCAAACCATAATTATACCGTTATGGTTCAGCATCACCATGATTTCTCTGAGGGTTATAGCAAACAGCGTGATAATACTGTTAATCTATATGCTTATGGATCCACATAACTTAGTATTCCCAGCTATATTCATGCTATTCACATTTCTTTCACTGAGGCCAGTATTAAAGTTGCACATCAACCCGAAAATGGATAGAAAATTACTCCTTGAACATTTTGGTCAAGCTGAAGCGTTTGAATTCTTTAGGTTCATGAACCTACTGATACTGACACCAAACGCGTACCTATTTTTACTGCTAACAGTCTTTGGAATACTGTGGTTTATTGGAATGAACAGATATCTTTTTGGAACAACCTTTGGACCAAAAGTTTAGATACCGAGAATCCTGAGCGGTATGTCGGCAAGACTGAGTGCGGTTTCTATGAAATACATTCTCCAGAACCCTTGTCTAACTAGAACCGTATTTGCATCCCTTATTTTTCCACCGAAGACGTAAACGTGAACCTTTGCAGCACTATCAATAGGTACATCATACCACACTAAAATCCTATTTTTTAGCAGCCACCTCCATTTACCATATCCCTTCTTACATAACATGTCGATCGCCTTGGCTGCCACCGTAATTCCGCAGTGTATTGCAACTATACCGAGCTGCCTATAGAAAACTTGGAAAATAATTCTCTCAATTATTGGCGCCCAATCCTCGGGATTCCTACTTACAGAGCTCACAAGAAAAAAATTATATTTTGGGTTACTTAAATTTATTATTGTTTGGCTGGTGATAGGAAATGTTAAGGTCGTTTAGAGGACAGCTGGAAAAGGGAGTTTACCCAACAACTTTAAGGTTGCCGCTATGGGCCAGACCGATGTCCATTCAACCTGCATTGAGGCGGTTGAGCATTTCTGAAATAAAAGCGAAGCTGATCTCTGAGACTTTCCTTCTCGAAAGAGGGCTGAGAATAAGCCCTCTAAGACCGGAAATTCCGCCTACCTTGAGTCCCATTCGCATTCTGCCCATTATAAGAGAAATAGCGCCAATTGATGGAGTAGAGGTTGTTGAATGGATGCATATTTCTGCCGCCGAGAATACGGTACTGCAGGCAAGGATACTTGAATACAACAGTTTAGGTTCACAAATAGTGGGGGCAAACGGCGACCCATATATACCTGGAGTTGTAGTTGAAAACATTAGATTCCTTAGTGAATTGGGTTCAACAATTGCTTCCAGAGGGTATTCAATAGTATCTACACCCAGAGGAAACTTCAACGTACCAAACCTAGGCAACACTACAGGTGTATTCAGGGATTTAATAAGCTGGGCTTCAACCTCATATATCGGTAAAGTCCAGACCGTGGGCACGTTACTGAAGTGGAGAGATCTCGCCCAAACCCCAATAACTCAGCCAGTCGGCTTCTTCATGGATCTTGCCGGTAACGTTGCCCCGCATTTCTTCGTTCAGCAGCCACCGAGACCTGCATTAACCGTTACGGTTAGGCAGATATTCTCTAGTGATAAACCTCAAACAATAAAACTAAACTTCAGGGACCCGACAAACTACTCGAATATTGTTGGAACAAAAAGTGTAGCTATCGCTGCTGGAACAAGTGAAGTAACATACACGCTTTCGTCATTCCCATACGTTCCTCCATTGGTTGCCGAGATTAAGCCACAGGATGGAGTGCAAACTAGGTTAGAATCCTACACCGTTTCTTAGGACAACAACACTAGGGTGCTGCGCCACGTTACAGGAAGTAATGTACCGTTGCTTAAGGGAGGGTCTGCTCCCTAAAATTTACCCAGCGAAGAGCATCCTTGAAATTGGACGGCACCGTATAAAGGAGGCGCTGCGCTCCGGTGATTTAATAAAGAATGAGATTGCCCTAATTAAACCGTTAGCCATAAGGAAAGCGGTAGTCATAACGGGTACCAATTTTTCCGGGTACAGAACCACGTTTAGAAACGCTTATGTTGGGAAGAGAAATGATACATTAATTTTTGAGGTTAACTATAAAAACCAGCTTGCGAGACCCACAGCGGCGAAGATAGTTCAGAAGATGGGTGATGTTAGGAGTGAGGTTCACGTACTATTTATGAGACACGCGCCTTACACATTTAAGGTTGAAAAGCCCTTAACCGACCCAGCCTCATTAACCTGCTCAGCCGAGGTCATATCCGAAACTGGGCTGTTCAGATACGACTCAACGACCCAAAGATATGATGTTGGTCTCTTCGACGACTCATATAAGCCTGTAAGCGAGTACCCGGTTCCGGAGGCAAATAATGTGGAGTTGGACATTAAATGCGACTGGAAAGTTGGCAATTCAGTTTATCCGACACCGCTGCCTGAAGGCTTAACAATAGATTCGTTATCAGTTGAGTTTTTAAACGGGTTTATGGAATACGAAGACAAATTGTATAAGGATCCAGCTGTAAACAACACGGTTAGAATTAGGGCGAGAATCGTCAATAAAACTGGCAGGACAATAAAAGTTGAGCATTGGGGTCTACCGCTCACAGCCGTTTATGAAGATGATCTTCACGTCAGCCAAGTTGACGTGGCAGTTAATTTCCCAAGAAGAACAATATACAACGGCGCCTCATACAGCTATTACTTGGACGTAAACTTACCGGACTGGTGTTACGGTAAAGTTGCCGTCGCTCACGCAATGAATATATACAAAAACGGACTATACTGTTATGGTGGAGGGCCACTCTTTTGCTTTGAAGTATTTAGGTTGAGGTTGCCTTGACACTCCCACGGCTGAAGCCTGTGGGATTCTCGGTTTTTCAGCTGATGCTTCATCATACCGAGTTCAAGGGCTGTGTCAAAGGCAGCCCCTAGGCTAGGCATATAGCCTAGCCCCCGCTTGAGCATGTTGACAGCGACTCGCTCAAAACTTTTATATAACGAAACTCCTATTTAAACTTTGGCGATTCATCCCACCCCTAAAGGACGTGGGCTTTCTCACCGAGGTTGCCGTAAGATGGATAGGATGACTTCGGACCTAATTAAAATTTACCGGAGGCAGGCCGTAACACCAGTTATTGTTGAGGCTAGGGAGGGCTACTATTTCTCATTAAGAGACCGGCTTAGAAGCATAGTTCCAGTCGAACTCTTAGAAGCAAAATTCCACACCTTCACACCCAGAATAATGCCCCTCATAGAGTTTCCGTTCTCTAAATGGAAGGAGATTAAAATGTTCAACATGATTGCCACAGTCTTAACACCGGAATTGATTGAGGAAGTGGCGCAGTGGCGTGAGGTGGAACGCATGTACCCAGACTATATGGTGTGGGCAATATCAACGCCAAGGTTTCCTGCTTCCCACAGATTCTTCTTTCAGGAAGAAGAAGCTCCCCCGGAAGAAATGGCTCCCTCGGAGGAAGCTCCGGAAGAGGCACCTCCGGAAGAAATTGTTCCTCCGGAAGAGGTTATCCCCGTGGAGGAAGTTACTCCAGCACCTCCGCCTCCATCTCCACCGATAAGGGTTCCTCCACAAGGAATATTCAGGGACATTGAATGTAGGCCATTCACTTCAACATTCTGGACAAAAAGAATGATGGGCCTTGACAGGGCGAATCTTAAAGGGTTTACAGGTAAGGGTGTAATTGTGGCTGTTATAGATACTGGTGCAAGATTAACCCATGAACAGTTAAGGGGAAGAGTTAAAATATTAACTGCTGCACCAGAGAAAGGGATGAGTGGAACGGATACTAACGGCCACGGAAGCTACTGCGCATCTGTTATCGGCGGCAGATATGCTATTGACAGGCGCTATAAGGTTCCGGTTGAAGGCATGGCGACAGACTGCACTTTAATTTCAATACAGGCAATGGGCTTCATAATTGGAATTGGCTGCACAAGCGACTTATTGAAGGCAATGGAGATGAGCATAGGGTTGGGGGCGAAAGTGGTTTCAATGAGCCTTGGATCTGGGATTGCTGTTAGGGAAGAAGAAAATCCTCAGGCTAAAGCCATAAATAAAATGGTTGAAGCCGGAATCATACCAGTATGCGCAGCCGGCAACGAGGGACCGGAACCCGGAACGGTCACCAGCCCGGGATGCTGCCTAAACTCTCTTACAGTAGGCGCATGGAACGAGTTGGAAGGTAAAATCGCAGATTTCTCCGGTAGAGGTCCTACTGTTGATGGCTATATTAAGCCTGATGTTGTTGCACCCGGGGTGCGCATAAATTCGGCTCTAGTCGGATTACTGGATGGGTTAACGGATCCAACCCAGCTGCACTATGGTCCGCTCACAGGGTCATCTATGAGCGTGCCGCACGTTGCCGGTCTTGTGGCCTGTATGGTTCAGCTGTATAGGGATAGGGTTGGGTTAGAATTAACTGTTGATGAAATTAAGCGCATGATGTCCGAGATTGGACCGAACCAGCCGAAAGATAATAATGTTGGGTGGGGATTAATAAGCTGGGATTTAGTAGAATATTGGTGTGAAAGCGAGTATGGAATTAAAATTTAGGGGTATAAAAGAAAGCTACCCGAACATTAAGTTTAGGAAAATCGCATACTACATCCAGCTTGTGAGGCCGTTCACGCTTCTGGCACCTGTTTTCGCCGGAATGATGGGCGTGCTTGCATCGGCAGGTAAAATAACTGCCGACTGCTTTTTAACAGCAATATATGTTGGGCTGGTTCTCGCAATTCTTCAAGCGTCAGGCCAAGTGATGAACCAATATGCCGACGCTGAGCTTGATAAAATCGTCAAGCCCTATAGACCGATACCGAAGGGTTTAATATCTAGGGAGGAAGCATTAAGCTTCAGCTTAGCGCTTGCGGCTACCGGTGTTTTCGGAGCGTTTTCTATAAGCTTACCGTTTGGGTTAATATCGTTGCTGATACTCTTTTTCGCAATGTTTTACTCGCTGCCACCCTTCAGCCCAAGAAGAGTCCACCCGATGGCAGGCGTTCTGTGGCTTGCCGTAAGCCGCGGTTTAATACCGGTTATAGCCGTTTGGATCATTTACGGAGACATTTTAGATTCAATCCCATACGGTCTCATAGCGTTCACGTGGGTTTTAGGCTTCCAGTCAACGAAAGATGTACCGGATGTTGAAGGCGACAGGATGTTCGGCATAAAAACTGTGCCCTCAGTGTATGGAAAAAAAGGTTTGTTGGCTTTGATGCTTGCGTCTCTAACAGCGCTCGTATCTTTCTCGGTAGCATTCAAAATATACTTGATGCTGCTGCTCGCCCCGCTGGCTGCTGCGGCGATTTTAGGGTACAGTAAGCAGTTTAGGTACAGTGAAAATACTGTATCGTGGGTTTGCTATTACTCCGGCTTAGCCTTCTTTTACGTTCTTCTTTTCTTCAATGAGGCCCTTGCCTAAAATCCTAGCAAGGATGCTGTCCCTCTGAGTTAAAAGGCCAACTAGCCCACCGGACCTACCTACTTCCCTAACAATGTCATAAACTCTCATGCTCAGTATTTCCTTTATGGACTTGTCTAGAATTCCCTGAGAGCGTGTCTGAACTAGGCTAACTATTGCCTCATACAGCCTTATGAGATCGTCTTTCGACAGCTTCTCAAAAGCTATCGGCTTATCTTTAAAACCGAGAAGCTCATTAAGTTTTTCAGATAACTCCTCTTTGCTACTCATTTTTTACCAATCTCCTCAATTCTACGCCTAATAGTTTTCATAATTGGCTCCTTAAGTATAATTGTAGGTCTATCAGCCAGAGGTTTCGGAATCACGCTTCTAATCTCTTTAACCGCCCTTTTAATAGAATCAACGGTTTCTTTGAAGCTCATAGCTGATCCAAAAACTTATTAATATGTAGGGGCTTTTTAATCTTTTGGTGGAAACCGGTGGAAGTCCCGGAGGAAGTTGTAGAGAGAATCGTAAATAAAATCTCGGAAGAACTAAAAATTTCAAAAGAGATCGTTAGAGGAGTCGCTAAAATTATTGTTAAGACTGAAGTATGGCGCTTCCCAATAATTTGCGCGTTTGCCCGCGCTAGGTGCATAGCCTCCATTAGACTGCTAGTTAAATTAAGGTGGTGCACGATAGCGGCACTCTGCGAAGAACTTCCTCTCCTTCCACCAACAGAGTAGAGTAAAATATTTAAAGTGCTTGATGAAAATTAATAGTGGTGATCAAAGAATGGGTGTAATACTTGATTACGCATCCGAAAGAGTTAAGGAAATGATGGGCGAACTAAACGAGTTTCTTAAAGGTCCATTAAAATACGTGCAGGAGAACCAGAGGCTGAGAAAGGCAGCTCTATTGGTATACCTTGACATGGTGAGGCCGAAGATAGAGGTTGACTGGGAGCGCAGAATAGCTGAGTACAAGGGTAAAGTCTTATTTGAAAGACCAAAACTATAAAGAGGGATATATGTGAGCGTAGCAGAGCAGATTGGATCAAGAGTTAGGGATGGAATCGAAAGGGTCAGGTCCGGAATCGAAGATGTTAGGTCAAGGATAAGGGGGAGGCTTGGGTTAGGCGGCCAGCTCTTTGAAAGCCAAATATTTAGCGGCCAGATCGGTGGCGGAAAGCTATTAGAGGCTTTCCCAAGGATTAAGGAGTTCCGTGAAAAGGGTATAATAAGAACTTTAGAGGAGAGATTTAAGGGATTTAAGGGAGAGCAGGCAGTACAGACGCAGACGCAGATACAGACACCTGCGCCTATCACAAAACCTTTAGTAAAACCTGCAGCGCAAGCGGAGGTTAAGAAGAAAGAGAAAGAAGAGCCGTCAATCTTCTAGAACAGGTAGATTTTCTCCTCGCTAAGTACACCGGCCTTAACCATTAATTCCCTAAGGGCTTCCTCCTGGCTCTTATAGTTAGATGCGAATCTCAAAAACGCCTTTTTTGTCTCGCCGCTGCATGATATAATTAGCCTCTCAGTTTTTGCCCCGACCCTAATAGCATATTTTTTTCCTCCACATAAAACAGGTTTCTTTTGGTAGTAGAATTTTTTAACCTCAGAGAATGGGATGCTAAGTATTTTTTCACCGTCAACTATAAATATCTCCGTTTTATCGTTTAGGCTCTCCCATTCTTTACTTGTAAAGTATATTGCTCCAAAGAATGACCTTTTAACCTCAATTGTCCTCCCATCGGAAAGTATGAAATCTGGGCTTCCCTTATAGTTCCAAAGAATGTCGCTTGGATCGTATGACTTTACCAGCCACTCATAGACGGCTCTTTCAGCATTGGTCATAATTTTACCCATTCTTAGACCTCTAAGAATATCTTAGATGAACAAATATTTATATATTTTATTCTCCGCATTTCTACTCGGTGGGGAAAATGTCTGAGAGGCCAATTAAGTGGGAAGAGATAAGGAACAAGGTGAAGGAGCTAACAGGTGTTGTTCCAAAAATTGCGGCGTTGAATAGATCCAGCCCAAGCTTTGTTGATTTAAGCGATACCGAAAGGGAGATCGTTGAATACGTGTTCAACTCCGGTTTAAACAGCTTAAAGAAAGTTGCTCCATCAGTCGCCGCCGAACTTGAATGGCAACGTGAACTTGCACTAATATTTGCCGCTATTGCTAAGGCAACATTCCCGGTTAGAAAGAACTACACGTACCCAAGTACGCCGGGCAACCTCGGTGTTACATGGCTCTTTCCACAGGCACTAAAGTGGGTTGCAACGCCAAATGCCGATAACCCATGCTACACAAGCTACGCCGCGAACAGCTGGGACATATCCGTCACGGCTGGAACACCTGCCTACCTGCTTGGCGACGGAACAAACTTCTACAGGACTTCTAGGGCAACTGATCGGCACTCATTCATACTAATATTCCACAACGGTGTCATTGAGGTTGGTTCAACGCCAACCATAGACCAGTTCAGATTATGGAGTGAGAGCAAGACAGACTATGGAGTTTACTCGGTTCAACCACTAGTTGACGTTCCAATTGAGAAGAACGTTGCAATCTATATGTACCCAACACCTTTAGGTGCACTGCCAATCGACTACAATACTGGTGTAATGTGGAGCTTCATGCCTAGAACAAGCGGAGTGAAGACAATCAAGCTGCTCGGGCTAGTATTCTATGAACACGACTTCGCAAGCACCCTCAAGTGGTCCAGCTAAGGAGGCTGATTAAATGGCTGTACTCGGCTTAACAGCTGACGGCAGAAAAATAGTTCAGCTGTCCGTCACAGGCTCAGCGAG
>Ga0105154_1000807_pt1 | contig 13206 bp, 16 predicted proteins | sample SSWtaG_FD_89672 | JGI IMG/M metagenome (GOLD analysis project Ga0105154, IMG submission 89672) | Hot spring microbial communities from Sandy's Spring West, USA to study Microbial Dark Matter (Phase II) - SSWsed_matched | ecosystem: Environmental > Aquatic > Thermal springs > Hot (42-90C) >... | reverse complement strand
CACCCGGAATTTAAGAGTAGACCTCTATCACCTTCACCAATCTTTACAGAGTTTATAAGGTCCTTACATACTTAATGAAGTTCTAACCTAATACCCTACCCTCAATAACTAACATAGTAGTTGTTGACTTAACCTTAGGTATACGTCTTATCCTATTTATGATGATCTCACGAAGTGCTTCATGAGTTTGTGCCTCAACCTTAACAACTATATCGTAGATCCCGTAAACCTCATAAACCTCCTTAACCCCCTCAATCCTACTTAATATCTGAGCTACCTCATTCTCAGACCCTATCTCAGTATTAATTAACACTATAGCTATAGGCATACAACCACCAAATTCTACTATCTTAAATAACTAATAAAAGTACTTTAACTACTTTAACACTTCCAAACTAAGTAGAGGTTTATAGAGTTAAAGTTAATAATTTATAAAGTACTTTAAAGTTTTAGTAGTGGTGGGTAATGACGATTAAGGTTGAGAAGTTAAATGATAAGGAGTTAATTATTAAGTTAGTTGGTGAGGATCACACATTAGGTAATTTAATATCTAAGTACGCTTTAAAACATCCTAATGTTCAGATGGCTGCATACTCTATAGATCATCCGTTAGTCGGATCTCCTAAAATAGTATTAGTAACTGATGGTTCTAAAACCCCATTAGAAGTACTTAAGGAGGTATTAGTAAAGATTATTGATGATGCTAAAGAACTACTTAAGATTAGTGAGGACTTACTGAGTAAATGATTAAGGATGAAGTAAGAGTATTAATAGTTCATTACCTCAGTAAGGATTTACTCATATACTTAGTTTTAAGAGGTGTTAAGGGGGTAGAACACTTAGGTTTAGTTAACGGTGGTATTAACGACTTAATAAACTACCTCAGTAGTACTAACTTAATAGATGAAGTTAGGTATATAGTCTTACCAGGTAATGAGGTGTTTAAAGTGTACGGTCGTGACCGTATGTTAGGTAGTGTATCTAATGATGAGTTAAGTTCCTTAACTAATATAGTTGCTGAGGGTAGGAGGGTATTGAATTTAATTACTGAAGAGTTAAAGTTTATAACAACCCTATCCGAGAATACGTTTAAGGGGTGTGTAGCTAATGGTTGAGTTCTGCCCTAAGTGTGGGAGTTTGTTAGTACCTCAGAAGAGTAGTGATTTAAAGACAGTTCTAGTATGTCGTAAATGTGGTTTTAAGAAGACTGTAGATACAGGTAATAAGTATACGTTAAGTCAGAATATTAAACATGTTGAGCAGGATAAGATATTAGTTATAGAGAATGCTGAAGCTACTAAAACCCTACCTAAGGTTAAGGGTTATGTGATATGTCCTAAGTGTGGTAATGATGAAGCATACTACTGGTTATTACAGACTAGGAGAAGTGATGAACCACCAACTAGATTCTATAGATGTACTAAATGTAATCACGTATGGAGGGAGTATGAGTGATAAAGAGTTTAGTAGTTAAAACTTCCTCAACCTAATATAGAGAACACTACTCTTAGGTATTATGAATCCCTTATCCTCAACCCTAATACCTAACTCATACCTTGAAATCTTCATAAGCCTACCAACTAACTTCTTATTATTAATCAGTAATACCTCAACATCAAATCCTACGAAGTCTGAACCTATTAACGAATCCTCTAACTCATCACTACGTTCCCCATGAAGATCTACAGCACCTACCTCCAAGTAATTAATACCGTGTCTAAACACTATATACAGGTCCTCCCGTACTAACAATCCTAACTCATACCTAGCAACATCATCTATAACCCCCTCAAGCTCATCACCATTAACTAACGATACCTTAACAGCCATACCTCTAAACCTACTATCCACTATATTATCTCTTACTGGCAACTCATTAACACCTAATAAATTACTGGATTAAACATTAATAAGTAAAATCTACTCATACCTTAACGCCTCTACAGGAACCATCTTAGATGCTTTCCATGCAGGTAGTATCCCACCAGCTATACCGACGAGTAGTGAGAGACTTAAAGCTCTTAGTATAAGCCATAGGGTGATCTTAGGTTCTGAAATTACTGTCCAAGAACCTACTAGTCTTAGAGGTCTGTAGGCTATGAAGTAAGAACCTAAAACACCACTAACAACACCTACAACAACACCTACTATAGTCATAAGTATTGATTCGAAGAGGAAGAGTATTAATATGTCATTACTACTGTAGCCTAAGGCCTTAAATATACCTATCTCTCTAGTTCTCTCAACAACTGATGTAAACATTGTAGACATAATACCTGTGAAAGCAACTGCAAAACTAATTGATGATACTGTGAAGAGTAGGTTATTAAGTATGTTTATTATGTTAGTTACTGTCTTAGCTATCTCCTTAAGCGATATTATCTCGACATTATCTCCATACATATCCTTAATATTGCTGACTAAGGAGTCAACTAATTCAGCACCCTTAGCTATTATGAATATACCTGAATAGTCCTTCAACCCCAGTAGTGACTTACCTGCTTGAAGTGGTAGGAATATTGATGCGTCAGGGTTTACAGGGAATACAGTACCGTATGGTGATAAAATACCTGAAATCCTGACTGAGACAGTCTTCAATGTTAACTTACTATTCTTCATCTCAGCTATATACACAGTTAAGGAATCACCTACATTATAGTGTCTAACACCTGATTTAGTAGTAACTATGTCATTACCAACTACAGATGATGTATATAGTGTTGGAGGGGGTATAGAACCTTCAGCTATCTTACCCCCAACTATGATTTTATTAAGTAGGTTTAAGTCTAAAGCATAGATAGTTACTATGACTGTACTACCGTCAGGCTTCCTTAACTGGCCCCTACTCTGGAAGAATGGGGTTATAGATTCAACAGCAGGTAGTACCTTCAACCTATCAACATCGTAATCACTTAATCTGTAGTCCTTGGATGGGAATATAACTACTGTGTTCTGACCTAATGCCTGTAGTTGATTAACTATAGTATCCATATAACCCTCAGTAGTACCTATGATAGCTACCATAGCTGCCGGACCTATAGCTATACCTAAAATAGTTAGTGCTGACCTTAACCTCCTCTCTCTTAATGCGTTGAAGGCTAACCTAATAACATCAAGTAGGTTGAGCACCCCTCCTAACCCTCCTCCTAAACCATAATAGGTAAAACACTGTAGTAGCTATTACGAAGGATATAACACCTACTAATACGTACACGTTAGGTATTGTAATCAGCGGTTGCGGAGTTACTTGAACTGTAGATAAATTACTAACAACAACTACCTTATATAGATATTCACGACTTCTTAAATTATAGAATAAGTCGTAATACTTAATCAATACCTTAATACTGTAGTTACCTGGTTCTACATCCTCCCTCACAATAGCTCTTAGGGATATAGGTACTTGAGAGTTAGGGTCTATAGTACCTATGTAGTACTCATCAGTACTGTATAACACATCAGAAATTAATTGTGCTGAGACATGACGTAGTGGTGTCTTACCCTCATTAACTATAGTTGCTGAGAACGACACCATACTACCATTACCAACTACTTCAGGTGATATTTGAGGACTTAATAGTTTAATCACCTCAATACCTTTAACAACAACTGTTGAGGAGATGTTTAGATTATACAGCCTACCGTTGAAGTCTTGGAAAACCATAACTAGTACTAACGGGTACGGACCCTCAACAACATCTGGATTTGCTACTGTATTAAAACTCAGTGTTACTGATGACCTACCATTAACTGAATCAACATGTTTTATTGGGTCTGCTATACTTATACCGGGGTAAGGTGATACAGCAAATACTACTAAGTTAAATATTTGTGAATCACCTAAGTTAGTAATATTGAATTTAACCCTACTTAAACCACCACCAGCTATGACTTCATTCTCTACAGGTTCTACCATTATAAATCTAAACTTATTACCTATGTAGAGAGTTTCTGATATGTAGAACTCCTGAACAGTATTCCAGTGATCTAAGAAGTTTACGTAAATACCTATATGAGGTTCTAAATCACTAATATCTAAAATCCTAACTGGAACATCTATGAAGATTATATCACCTTGAGTTATACTGGGGGTTACTACTTGAGGGTATAGACCGCTTATATAGGGTAGTACACTAGGTTGTAATGGTTGAGTATAAGGTATTGAGATTATTGAGGAGTTATTAGGTAGTGCATAAACACCTCTAGGGAGTTCTAACCTCAGCACTAAGCCGCTTAAGCTAGGTATCTCATCACATCTCAATATAATCCTTAATAACCCTACATCACCTATAGCTGGTGTCATATTAACCCAGTAAACACCTACTAACTTCATTGAGTTTGAGATATTACTTACGTAGATTATGAAGTTATGAGTATCCCTTAATCTAATCCCATAACCTCCTGTCTGAACTATATAGTCAAGTATTAGCTTCCCGAAGTAGTTACCGGGTTTTAAGCTATTACTTAATCTAATGTTGAATGTAAGGTTTAATTGTTGATATGCTTGGAGAGGCCCTGAGTAGTAAGTCTCACATCTAGGGTCTTCACATATGAAGTCTTTAGGGAGTTCTAAATTAGCTATTACTGATGAGATTGTATGAGGTCCTAAATTAGCTAACCTCATACTTAATACAGCTTTATCACCTGGATATGCTGGCCAATTACTACTCCAGTTAACCCATACTGGGTAGAGTCTTAACTCCCTAGGGTACTCACCTACGGATATATCAACATCAACTACCTCAACCTTACTTAAGTTAGCTGTGTTGAAGTAAGTTACATACTTGATACTTAATACTGATTTATAAGTACCAGGACTTACATCAACATCTATATCTACGTAAAACCTTAAAGTACATGAAGCTCCTCTCTCAATCCTATCACATGAAGGCCTACTACTTGGGTAAGTTAGTTTAAAACCTTTAGGTAACATAATATCAGCTATAACTCCAGTAGCTACGTCCTTACCAACATTAACTAACTCTATAATTAGAGGTAGTAGTTTATCACCTGGTAATGCTATTCTAGGATTATTGATATCACCCCACTGAACGATAGAGACCTTCAACATAGCTCCGAAGGATTTAGGATCCCAAACCCTTAACTCAGGAGTTAAACTCCTCTCACTAATAACATCTGAGTTCCCAACCTTCATTAAGTACTTTAAAGTTAGGTTGAACTCGTAAGTACCTGGACTAACATCATCTGCTATATCTAGTGTTAGCTGTAGAGAACATGTTGAGTATGCGGGAATACCATTAAAGCAATTACCACTAACACTACTTAAGTTAATACCTTTAGGTAATGATATGTAGGGCTTCACTAAACTTACGACATACTCATCCCAATTAGATAACGTTATCTCTAATACCTCCCCACGACTTCCTGGGAAGACTACCCCGTAATTATTAGTCCAACGTATATTAGAGATAACGACCTTATCACTTATATCTAATACTGGTAAACTAAAGTTAAGTTCTTGAGAAACCCTTATTAAACTACCGTCAACATTTACTGAGTAATTAACTACTAACTTAAACATGTAGACACCAGACCTTACCGTACTACCTATCATTACATTACCTATAGTTATCCTTAGTAGAGAGCCTGGGGATACCCTACTATCATCTGTGAAGTTAACTTCATTACTACCGTAGGTATCGCTAAACCCTTCAGGCATTATTAACCTACCATCTAACCCATACACATCATTAGTACCTATGTTAAGTAAGACTATACTTACATCAGCTTTTGAAGTATTCGGATATGCTGGTAGTGGCTCATCACTACCCCAATAAGCATTAACTAACTCTAAACTCCTTAAGTAGTCATGCGATACCGTTAAGAAAACATCAAATACCTGCGATATATTCGTTGTTAATCCGTAAAGTTCTACTTGATAATTAATAACTAATGTAGAGTTGTATGAACCCTCACTAACCCCTACATCAATACCGTTAAACCTTAACTCTATTAAGTCCCCCTGCCTATAACTTGAACTCTCTATAGCTGCTGTAGCGTTGTTAAGACCTCTACATTTAAACCCTTCAGGTAGTTTTAGAGTTGCGTATACGTTACGTATAACTACATCATCTTTAACCCTTAAGTAGAACGTTATCCCTAAATCCTTAAATCCTGGAGGTGCTGTAGTCCTTAAACCACTACTACTTACCCAGTAATAATCAATTAGTTCTGAAGGTGTTTTAGGTAATTCAGAGATTATCATAGGTACGTATAACGTAGCACTATACTCTACACCACCTACTAATACGTAAGTTAATCTTAACTCTGCTTTGTATGTCCCAGGACTTAAACTATCTGATATATTCAAGTTATTAAATTCTAATACTATACTATCATACCTCCCTAAACTTACACTTAACTCCACATAAGCAACTCTAAATCCTTCAGAATATGTTAGAATTCCTCTAGGTAGGTATAACTCAGCATAGATTTTAGAAACTGTACTACCGCCTAAATATGTTAGTACTACATAGTAAGTTACTTTAGAACTACCGGGGTAAGCCCTACTTGGATTCTCTAAAGACCTCCAACCATAACCAAGTACTTTAAAATCCTCTGGTGAGGCTCTAACAACTACGTTATAAGTCGGTAACAAGTAAATAAGTAGAAGTACTGTTAGTAAGATAGCTAATACTTTACTAGACTTAGTTACTACCTTAACCACCTAATCGCACCAACTACTAAAATATTAAGTTAATTAAGAAGTTTATTACTTAATTAGGAGGTTATTGTAAGACCTTCTCACCAATTATCGTCCCATCTCTTATAAATAATATCTTCTTAGTTATTGACGCTACGTTAGAGTCGTGAGTTACTATAATAACTGTATGTCCTAATTCATTAAGTTTCTTAAGAGTGTTGAGTACGACTTCAGCTGACTTACTATCTAATGCTCCAGTAGGTTCATCACATAATAAGATCCTAGGGTTAGTTACTAAGGCCCTAGCAATAGCTACCCTCTGCTGTTGTCCACCACTTAACTGTGTAGGTCTTTTACTCAACCATGATAATTCACATCCAGCTTTAAACATAGCCTCCTCAATCATATTCTTACGTTTTTCACGGGGTATACCTAACTTAATTAGAGGTAACTCTATATTCTCCTCAATAGTCATACGGTTTATAAGGTTATACTGTTGGAATATAAAGCCTATCTCCTTATTCCTTAATCTTGAAAGCTCTTCATCACTTAACGTAGTAGTATCTACACCGTTTATGAATACCTTACCAGTCGTCGGTCTTTCTAAAGTACCCATCACGTACAGTAGAGTTGATTTACCATGACCTGAAGGACCCATAATAGATATGAAGTCTCCTCTATAGATGACTAAGTTTATATCCCTAAGAGCCCAAGTCTTAACACCACCAGGGCTTATGTAGACCTTACTAACATTTACTAACCTTATTACTTCATCAACCATACTGTTAAGAACCGAAAACCCTTATCACTTAATCTTAGATACATTCCCCTACTCACTACCTTCCTCACCACTACCTTCCTCCTCACGCATTAAGTCTAAGAAGATCTCGTAGTATTCCTCCTTCTCCTGCTCATACTCTTCCTTAGACCTAAACCTCCTACCTCCTTCACTAACTATCGACGTAGTCTTAACTTTAGAGTCTTTAGCAGTAGGTTTAGATACAGTCATAGTATAACCTTCTTTAACCTTAATAACCTCCTCATAACCACATCTACTACACTTTAGTACTTCTTTAGACCCCTCCTTCTTAGGGAGGAGTAACGCACCGCATTTAGGGCAAAACCTCATTACTATCTCACAAATGTGAGTGTAGGATACAGGTTAATAAATGTTTGCTTACAAATAACTTCTAAAGTTAGAGTAGGTATCAGCTTCTGGTGTCTCTATCATCTAGAGAGTCAAAGGTAATACCGCTCATCACAACCTCACTAACTACTTTATCAATCCACTTTTTATTCTTATAATACACATATAATCCGTAAATCTTAATAGCTCTTGAGGACTCAAGACATTGAACATATACTTCAGAATCATCTACTAACTTACCTACTAGCTTAGATAGTTCATGACTACCTGAGCTAGTACATGAGATTAACTCGAGATTAACTACGAATCCGTTAAGTATTAAACCCTCAAGTTCTAAAGGAGTTACCTCTCTCATCCCCATCTCCTTAGATAATCTTAATACTCACATTAATTAAATTCCTTCAAAAACAGTGTTTAAGCGTTATAATGAAAATGTTAGTATAAAGAGCATGTATTAGGAGTACTCTCCAATAGATACAAGTATAGACCTACTGATAGTGAGGAAGTATAGAAGTGTTAAACCATCTACAACTCTATTAAAGAGTATGTAGTAGCTGGTAGAGACATACTTAATGTAGTTGATGTCACGACGTAAACTCTAACGAACGTGTTAAGAGGTATGTTAGTAAAGATCTGCTAATATCCCCGATAACATCTAATGAATCCACATACTTAGGTTATAAGTTGTGTAGGATTTGAAATAGTTTTAAATGAGGAGTTATGTCTAGGACTCACTACTACTTAGTTAGCGGTTTAGTTAATGTATAGAAAAAGTTATAAGTGGTAATATGTTATATTAAATGGTGTAGCTCATGACTATAACAACTAGAGATGTAACAGTTCGTAAAGTAGTGGGTAGAAAAACAGTTAAAGATAAGGTATACACATACACGTACTATACATTACCATTAAATCTGTACATACCTAAGAATGTCGTTGAGAAGTGGGGTACTGAATTCGTGATTGAGAAAGATGATGAGAAGGGGACTATAGTAATAAGACCTAAGAAACAGACTACATAGTATGTTCACTAATAAAAACTACGTAATCAGAAAGGTTATGATTTCTAGTGATTATAAATTAAAGAAGGTATTATTTAGACGTAAGACTTCTTTAGAGATAATCTCAATACTTCTTCAACTAATACCTACCGGTTACGTCACAACATATAAGGCATTAGCTAAGGTACTAAACACAAACCCACGATACGTAGGTTATCTAGTCAAGGAGAATAAAAACCCTATAATAGTACCGTGTCATAGAGTTATTAAAAGTGATGGTAGTTTAGGTGGGTATACCTTAAATAGACGTAGTCTCCCTGAGTTTAAGGAGAGGTTATTAAGAGTTGAAGGTGTTGAAGTAGTTAATGGTAGAGTACCTAAGAATTATATTATAGATGATATAGATTCCCTCATTAAGAACTTGTAGTAGGTGTTTAATATGTATGATTATGAATGGATTTTAATGAGGAGAATTTCCCATAATACTTGGAGTAGTAGAGTTTTAGAGAGACTTAAATGGTATTATGACGTAATGATTGATAAGAAACCAGCTAAGTTCTTAATCTGTAGGAAGGTAGGTTTAAATGACCCCTCATTAAGTGGGTATACGTATGAGGAGTTAATCGATATACATAACAGACTATCTAATGAGTTTAAGAGGTTGTTTGAGGGTGTTAGAGATGATAAGTTAAGTCTAAAGGAGTTTAAGAAGTTAGAAGAACCTAGAACTACTTACTTAGATGTTAAGATAGAGTTGGTTAGGAGGATATTACGTACTTGTAGTTTATGTGAGTGGCGTTGTGGTGTTAATAGGTATGAAGTTAAGGGTGTTATGTGTAGGTTGGATACTAAGACATACGTATCAAGTTATTTCCTACATGTAGGTGAGGAACCTCAACTAATACCTAGTGGGACTATATTCTACGGTAGTTGTAATTTTAGGTGTGTATTCTGTCAAAACTATGAAATATCTCAAGTAAGACCTTACGATGGTGTTGAAGTTAACCCTAAGGAACTCTCACTAATACAGAAGTACCTACGTGAGAGTGGTGCTAAGAATATAAATCACGTTGGTGGGGAACCAACACCTAACATACTCACTATACTAGAATCCCTTAAGTTACTTGATGTTAACGTCCCGCAGTTATGGAATAGTAACCTATACTTAACTACGCAATCACTAACTATACTCTTAGACGTTATAGATATATGGTTACCTGACTTTAAATACGGTAACAACGTATGTGCTCAGAGACTCTCTAAAGTTAAGAACTACTTCGATATAGTTAGTAGGAATCATAAAATCATATGTGAGAATAGAGATCCAATAATCATCAGACATTTAGTAATGCCTAACCATGTAGAATGCTGTAGTAAACCTATTTTAGAGTGGGTAGCTAATAACTGTTCACACGCATTAGTTAATATAATGGATCAGTATAGGCCTGAATACCTAGTAGTAACTAAACCTGATGAATATCGAGATATAGCTAGGAGACCATCACGTAAGGAATTAGAGGAAGTGTACGAATACGCTAAAAAGTTAAGTATAGCGTTTGAGGAAGTTAGTAGGTAGTTATTATTTTTAATAGTTAACTAGTAATTAATAATATTTTGGGCGGGGGTGCCCGAGCTAGGTCAAAGGGGTCGGGCTCAGGACCTTATGTGAGAACCCCGATGGCGTAGGCCTGCGTGGGTTCGAATCCCACCCCCCGCACCTACTAATTAAATCACTCCCACTCTATAGTTGATGGTGGTTTATTAGTTATGTCGTAAACAACTCTCACAACTTCAGGTATCTCATTAACTATCCTAGTAGCTATTCTCTCAAGGAGTTCGTAAGGTATTTTAGCGAAGTTCGCAGTCATAGCATCCCTACTCTCAACAATCCTTACAGCAACTACATATCCATAAGCTCTAGCATCCCCCTTAACTCCTGTAGAGAGTGTATTAGTTAGAACTGCGAAGTACTGCCATAAACTCCTATGAAGTCCAGAACTCTCTATCTCCTCCCTAACTATCTTATCAGCCTTCCTAACTATCTCAACCTTCTCAGGTGTAACCTCACCAATAACTCGTACAGCTAATCCCGGTCCAGGGAATGGCTGCTTATGAACTACTTCATCAGGTAGTCCTAACCTCTTAGCTACTTCTCTAACTTCATCCTTATAGAGGTCTGCTAGAGGTTCTACAATCGCTTTAAACTTAATCCTTGACGGTATCCCAGCTACGTTATGATGACTCTTTATCCTATCAGATAACCTCCTAAATCCAGACTCTATCCTATCCGGGTATATAGTTCCTTGAATTAAGTACTCAGCACCTACACGTTCAGCTACCTCCTCAAAAACCCTAATGAATTCCTCACCTATTACCCTCCTCTTAACCTCAGGATCTACAATACCTTTAAGTCTGTTGAAGAACCTCTCCTTAGCATCTACTACCACGAGGTTCATATCCATTTTCCCGAAGAACTCCTTCACAAACTCTAAATCACCCTCTCTTAAGAATCCATGATCTACGAACACAGCAGTTAATCGCTTACTAATAGCCTTCATAGCAATTACCGTAGCAACTGTTGAGTCTACCCCACCACTTAAAGCGATAATAGCTCTACCACTACCTACGACATCCCTCACATAATCTATAGCTCTCTTAATGAAATCCCCTAACTCCCAATTCTGTTGACAACCACATACCTTAAAGATGAAATTCCTTAATAACAACATACCGTTCTCCGTATGTATAACTTCTGGATGCCATTGAACACCGAAGATAGGCTTACTCTTATGTCTGAACGCAGCTACTGGACAATTATCAGTATATGCAAGAACTTCAAACTCCTCCGGAAGCGTATATACTGCATCACTATGACTCATCCATACCCTCTCCCTAACATTTAAACCCTCTAAAACACCTACTGGTTTAACTATGTTAACATACGTTATACCGTACTCACCACGTCCAGCAGGTTTAACAACACCGCCGTACATATAGGCTAGGAGTTGATGTCCGTAACATATACCTAGAACTGGTAAGCCTAACTCTAAAATCCTCTTATCAAGTTTCGGTGATTCCTCCCTATAAACACTTAAAGGACTCCCAGAAAGTATTAAACCTTTAATATTGAGTCTCTCACTTAAATTAACGACCTCCTCAACTGTAGCGTCGTAGGAGAGTATTTCAGAATATACCTTATTCTCCCTAACCCTCCTAGCTATTAAATGACTATACTGACTCCCGAAATCAAATATCAGTATAGCGTCAGGCCGCATAACCAACCCTTTAAAGGATTAAGTTACTCATAGTGGAATATTAGCTAGTACTCTCCTGATCTTCATATAACTCAACATAAATTCTAGCCTTAAGCTTCTCAGAAGGTATTGCAGGGATTTTATCACCTAGATCTAAAGCGAAGACTATCTGATTACCTAAGGAATCCTTAAACTTAATCTCAGCAACGTATGAGTACTTAATACCACCTTCTAAAGCCTTCATCAGGTTTTCATATATTCTAGACATAGCTAACTGGAATGAGACTGGGTTTGAGAGGTCTTCAAGATTTAAACGTATCTGAGCCATATTAAGCATTATCCTTTGAATCCTTGCATCACCGATGAACTCACCTTGCAGTACCATAACACATACCTATATTAAATAGTTAGTAAAGTACTAATAAGTTAATATATGCCTACGGCCTCTCATACTACATTGATAATATCTATGTTAGAGGGTTTATTAACGGTTTGAAGGCGGTTGTAATAGGGCTATGAGGAGAACTACTATGTATGGGGGTAAGCTCACAGAAAATGTCGCTATGATAGATCCTAAAACTCCAGCAACCTTATAGCCTATATATGTAGCTACGTTTAAAGCTATAGGTCCTGGAGTAGATGCAGCTATAGCTACCAACCTACTGAACTCCTCCTCACTTAACCACTTAGAAGTCTCAACGAATTCCTTCTCTAATAAGTTAATTATTGACCAACCACCACCAAATCCAACCATACTAATTTTTTAAAAACTTAATCATCAACTCAAGATATACACCTACAGCAACTATATTTGCCACCAATTATTTATTAAATGCTCTCAATATAAGCTCTGAGATATCTAGAACTTCTAATTCTAACCCCTTACTCCTAACAGCACTACTTAACTGAACCTCACAACTAGGACATGCAGTAACTAATACTTTAACACCCTTTGGTATATCATCTAATCTGTTTAAAGCAATATTAGAACTCTTATCAGGGTCTAGAGCTAGGTAGAGTCCTCCACCACCACAACAGTTACTTTCTAGTTGGTTTCCACGTATTTCTATTAGTTTTATTCCTTGAATACTTCTTATTATTTCTCTAGGTTCTTTAATTATCTTCATATGTCTACCTAGT
>Ga0105154_1000805_pt1 | contig 13225 bp, 11 predicted proteins | sample SSWtaG_FD_89672 | JGI IMG/M metagenome (GOLD analysis project Ga0105154, IMG submission 89672) | Hot spring microbial communities from Sandy's Spring West, USA to study Microbial Dark Matter (Phase II) - SSWsed_matched | ecosystem: Environmental > Aquatic > Thermal springs > Hot (42-90C) >... | reverse complement strand
GTGAAGCAGCCCACCACTGAGGGCTTGACCTCGTACGCGTTGACTCCATCGCTCGAGATCATGGCCCTCGTCGTGACCGTCGCCTCGACAACGGCCCTAAAGCCCTGTAAGTCGCTACATAGCTCACTGAGGTTCCTTGAGACGTCACTTAAGAGGCCAATAACGTCCGAGCCATCGCTTTCCGTTATGGGCCTCTTCTGCCCTATGACGTAACCCCCTTGAACGGGCCTTCTGTGGGCTAGCTTTACTCTCTTTGACGCGCCCGTCGAAGCTAGCTTCAACGCTTCATCGAGCACTTCATCTCCCAGTTTCGTGGAAGCGCTCACGCCCCAGCGACCTCTCCAAAACACCTTGAAGACGTAAATCGTGCCAGACGACTTGTCGACGACCCCTCGACCGTCTGCGTGATCTACTCTCAGCCTCTTGTAGGCTATAGTCGTACAATCAGCGTATTCGACCCCCTTGTCCACGCACCTATCAATTAAGCTCCCAGCCCTCATGGAGAGACCCTGCGATTATGGATGCTGGCCCTCCGCTACCACTCTTAAGGAGGGAATATGAATATTTGTTCTCGTAGCCCTCGTCGTTCTCGGCCTTTGAAAAGGGTAGATGACGATTCCTCAGCAGATGACTAGGCACCAATAAAAGCCGGAACTATGATGTGGAGGGTAAAAGAGCGAACCCGGATCACTTTAGCTCCTTTCGCTAACCGCCACTGCGGGGACGGGCGCTAGAGGCCTTCTCTCGATTCTAAGGCCTAGGAGATGTACGGCTTGGCGCTTCCTCCTACAGTCCGGGCACAGCATCACTATCGAGGCATAGTTCTCCGGGAGGGGGAGGGCCTTCTCCCTCTCCATGACTTCGCCGACGTGCCTATCGCTCGTTATCAGCTTCCCGCAGGCCTGACACCTGTAGGCGGTCATGGAGACCCTTTCCCTGACCTCGTCCTTGTTGTAGGTGCTGAGGTCGTACTGCGTGCTCATCTTGACGGCCTCGTCGGGGCACACCTCAGTGCATCTAGCGCAGAATATGCACTTGCCGTACCAGACCTCGACTGCGACCTCCTTGCCCAGGTCTAGCACCGAGATCGCGCCGGTGGGGCAGTTCTGGGCGCAGGCGCCGCACGCCGTGCACTTGTCTGGGTCTCGCTTCGGAGCCCCTCGAAATGTCTCAGGCGGTGGCGAGGGCTCAAAAGGATACCTCACGGTAAACGGGCCCTTTATCAGAGCCCTAAGGCCCTCAGCTATCGCCTTCCACTTAGTCATGGAGCTCCACCCATGAGCATTATCACTATAATCGTTATCGCCCAAAGCGCGTAGACGAGGAAGACGCCGTTCTTGGGGCTCTTGAGGATTGCTTCAAACGGCGACGCTATGACCCTCCAAACTATCGAAAAGCCTCCTCTCTCCGCTATTGCGTAGAGCCCTCTGAACGATAGCTTGACCGAGGGGCCGTAGAAGTGGCCGCCGTGGTAGTGGACCATCAAGTCCTCGCCCGAGACGAAAGGCTTGAGGGCCTCAGGCCTTATGGTAGGCGGCTGTATCCTCTTGCCCACGGAGTAAAACGCCCACCCTAAGGCCAATGCTAGAAGAGCTACAAGAGTAGCTATTACAGGGCTCCAAGTGGCCCAAGTCGATGGAGCCAAGTAGATCCAGCTCGACGGCAATGACATAGGCACGTCATAGACCACGCGTATGTTGTTGAGAGTTGGCAATACCATGTAGTTGAGCGGGACTTGTGGGAACAGCCCGAAGGCGACGCAAAGTGCCGCCAATACGACCATCGGGACCCTCATGCTCAACGGCACTTCCCTGACGCCCTCGTACTCCTTAGGCAAGGGCCCTAGGAATACGCTGTGCAGGTACTTTATGAACGAGGCCAGCGTTAAGGCGCTGGCTAGGACGGCAACTATGCCAGCGACAGCATTGATGGGGCTTATGTCGGTGGCCTCAAAGGCGGCTTGGTAGATTATCCACTTGCTCGCAAAGCCATTTAATGGCGGCACCCCAGATATAGCCAAGGCGGCTATCAAGGCGCAAGCGAACGTAACTGGCATCTTCTTGGCTAATCCGCCTAACTCCTCGACGTATTTAGCTCCGGTGGCGTAAAAGGCAGCTCCAGCCGTCAAGAAGAGGCAGCTCTTGTAAAGCGTGTGATTTATCATGTGGAACAGTCCACCAGCAATGGCGAGCGACGTTCCGATGCCTATGCCCGTTATCATGTAGCCCACTTGGCTTATGGCGTGGTAGCTCAACAACTTGTAGATGTCGTGCTGCACCATGGCCATGAGGACTGCGAAGAGCATTGTGATCATGCCTATGATGGTTACCGTAGCGCTAAACGATGGAGCGAAGGATATGAGGAAGTGGCAGATGATGACGAGCTTAAATATCCCTAACAGCTTGTCGTAAGCCGCTGGGAATAGCGCTAGCGTGCTTGCCGGAGAGCTCGGAGCTATATCTGGTATCCACGTATGGAACGGTATCCCTCCAGCCTTTGCTAAAGCGCTTATAAGCATTAGAGTAAATATCAAGCCCGTAACGTGCGGGCTCAGTCCAGTAAGCTCCACGATCTCGAGGCTATGGGTTTGGGCCACGGTCAAGGCGATACCGATAGCCATGAGGAAGTCACACGACGCTAGGAGTATGAGCGCCCTATACGCAGGCATTCTAGCCTCGCTACCTCCAGCTCTAATCAAGAAGAACAGCGTTAAGTTGCAGACTTCCCAGAACACGAGGAATGGTACCCAGTTTTCTGACGTCAAGGCGATCACCGCAGCGCTCATGCTCCAAAGTATTAGCGTGTGATAGTAACCCTTGCAGTCGTATTTGGCAGTGTACCTCGTCGAGTAGAGCACGATCAAGAAGCCCAACAGCGTTATGAAGAGTATGCTTAGGGCATTTAGCCTAGTAACTTCAAACTCCCATACCATCCCGGCTACGTTTAGACGCCACAGGACTTCGTGAGCTACGTTTCTGGCATTCAGCTCGTACACGAGCGCGCCAGCCATGGATAGAGCCACTAGACTCGAAATCGAAGAAATGGCCCCAGCGGCAACTCTGGCCCTGCCCAGCCCTAGGGTTACGAGGCCTGCCACGCCCGGTACCAACACCATTACCAACATTATTGTAGGCAAGTCCATTTCCATTACCCCCTCCTGCTCCTAAGAGCTTGGAGCTTCGCAAGGGCCTTCACTACGCCGTCTATGATCGCTTGGGGCCTTGGAGGGCAGCCGGGTATGTAGACGTCTACTGGGATGACCTTATCGACGGGGCCGGCGATGTTGTAGCCCTCAGTGAATATGCCTCCCGACGTCGCGCAAGTGCCGAGGGCTATGACTACCTTAGGGTTCGGCATCTGTTCGTAGATCCTCCTGAGCCTCGGCGCCGCCTGTCTGTTGACTATCCCGGTTACGACGAGCACGTCGGCGTGCCTCGGGCTACCCTCGAGGAGCACCCCGAACCTCTCGACGTCGAACCTGGGGGTTAGAACGTCCACTAGCTCAATGTCGCAGTTATTGCACGAGCCCGAGTTGAAGTGGAACAGCCAAGGGCTCTTCACGCGAGCCCACGTGATTAGTCCAGCCATCCTTACACCTCCTACAAGTACGGTAACCCAACGATGACCGATATGACACTCAAGGCCAAGGCGATAGCAGCCCAGGCAGTGGCCGCCCTCCAAAACATGCCAAAGACTTGATCTGGCCTGGCCCTCGGGTAGAAGAACCTTATGAGCGCACTCACAATCACGAGCGCCAAGAGCTTCACGACAATCAAGATGGCGTCTACTGTGGCCGTTATCGGGTCATCGAACCTGACTACGAGGCCTCCCAAGAACATGTTAGCCACGAAGCACGGGAGGACGAATAGCATGGTCGCGTGCGCCAGTTTAAATAACGCTAGCGATGCCCCTGAGTACTCGGTATAGGGCCCGGCGACAATCTCAGTCTTCGCCTCCGGTACGTCGAAGGGCGGGAACGCTAACTTCGCCTGCATGACCATCATCGAGACGGCGAACGCTATGGTGCCAGATACGGAGAACAGGAAAGGCCCATTGTTCATCTGGTAGTTGACGAGGTCTCCAAATCGAAGACTACCTACCTTCAGCACCGGCACTAGAATTGTCATGATGAATGGTAGCTCGTATGAGAACACGAGGGTCATCTCCCTCTGAACTCCGACAGCGGCGTAGGGGTTCCCCGATGCCGAGCCGCCTATCATGGCCGCTATCGCCGGCATCACCATTAAGTATAAGACTACTATGACGTCGCCCGTGAACTCTAGCGGCGAGCGGATCACGAAGGGCATCACCAAGAACGCTAGCACTGCCGAGAACAGGGCGATTGGCGGCGCTAAGAGGAACGCAATCCTGTGCGCCGTCGCGGGTACTAAGGTCTCCTTGGCCGTCAGCTTTATGAAGTCGGCCCAAGGCTGATAAATCGGAGGGCCTACACGCCACTGCATTCGAGCGCCGAGCTTCCTGTGGACCCAAGTGAAGAACAGGCCGACGTTGGGGGCCACCACGAAGCCCATGAGTACTACGTACAACAAGCCTAAGCCGATGTCCATGAGTCCGCCTACCACGTCATCTCACCTTCAACGGGTTCTTCCTCTTCCTGCCAAATTCGTTGAACTCGTCCATCGTGAGCACTACAGTCCTGCCCTCCCTGACGTCGACTATGGACACCCTCTCCGTGCAACAGAAGCAGGGGTCTATCGACCCGAGAATTATCGGCGCGTCGGCTATGGAGTACCCGATAAGTTGCGGGACGAGGGATGGCAAATTGGCGTATGTCGGGGCTCTTACCTTCACCCTCTCCGGCACCGTTGTGCCGTTTAGCTTGACGTAGTGTATGACCTCACCCCTCGGGGCCTCGTACTTGCCTATGCCCTCAGCCACTGGGTACTCTTTGATCTCAGCTTGTATGGGGCCGCTGGGCATCGCGTCCACGCACCTCTCCACGAGCTCTATGGACTCCACGAGCTCCTGCACCCTGACGAGCGTCTTGGCCAGCACGTCTCCCTCCGTCATCATCTTGACGTCGACGCCCAGCTCCTTGTAGGCCGCGTAGGGCTCGTCGGCCCTGACGTCTATCTTGAGCCCGGAGCCCCTAGCCGTCGGGCCGACCGTGCAGTACCTGATGGCGTCTTGCCTCGTCAGCACCCCGACGCCGCTCATCCTAGCTCTAACGAGCTTGTCCCCGGCGACGGCATCAGCTAGCTTCAGTACGGGCTCCTTGATCTCCTTCATGACCTTTAATATCTTCGGCTTCATTCTCTTTAGGTCTACGTCCCTCCTGACTCCGCCTGGACGAAGCATGGCATAGTGTTGCCTGTTGCCCGTCAGCTCTTCGAACAGTTCGCACACGGGCTCGCGGTACCTCCAGAAGTACATGAAGAGAGTGTCGTAGCCTATGAGGTGTAGCGCGACGCCAGCCCAGAGCAGGTGGCTGTGGATCCTCTCGAGCTCGCCTATCAGCGTCCTAATGTACCTGGCCCTGTCGGGCACCTCAATCTTCATAGCGTCTTCCACAGCTTGGCAGTAACAGGTGGGGTGCGAGGTAGAGCATATGCCGCAGATCCTCTCGACGAGGAAGACCACTTGCTCGACGGTCATCTTTTGTGCCAAGTACTCTATGCCCCTGTGCTGATAGCCAAGCCTTATCTTCACGTCGACTATTTCCTCACCGTCGACGTACAGCTTGAACAGCTCAGGCTCCTTGAAGGCCGGGTGGTAGGGCCCCAGAGGTATTACTACTGCCTCTCCCTCTCTCAGCATCAACCATACCTCCTGAGGGGGTAGACCCCCTCGGGCCAATCGTCTGGTAGGACGAGCCTCTCAAGGCTCGGATGACCCCTGAAGACTATCCCGAAGAGGTCGTGGATCTCCCTCTCTATGAAGCTGGCCCCGTAGATTATGTCCGATATGGAGTCGACGACGGGGTCGTGCCTGGGCACCTCGCACCTGAAGGTCAGGACCAGCCCCAGCTGGCTGAGGGTGAAGTGGTAGAGGACCTCGAAGTGGCTCCTGCAGTCTACGGCTGAGACAGTCGACAGCCTGCCCCTAAGGGGCTCGAAGAGCCTGAACATGAATTGTGCCGTCCTCCTAACGTCTTCCCTCCTTATCTTGACGTAGACCCTCCTGTCGCTTTTCACGTCCTTACTTAGCGGCATGAGCTCTCTATCTATTAGGTCCAAGAGCTCTTGCAAGCTCGAAGGAACCCTACTCAGAGCCCCTCACCCCTGTCCTCACCTTCTCTCCCCTCACTTCGAGTACCCTCTTTTGAAGAAGGGGTTCGGACCCAACTTCCTAATCTTCTCAGTGAATTCATGAGCGACCCTCACGAACTCTCCAGCCATCGCCGAGGACATGAAGAACATGTCCAGTCTATCCCCGCCAAAGCCCAACAAATCGAGAACTTTCTTCAAGAATTGCACTCTGGCCTCGCACTTTAAGTTGCCATCGGTGAAGTGGCAGCCCCCCTTGAGACAGCCACATACCATTACTCCATCAGCGCCTAACTGAAAGGCCTTCAATATGTAGAGCATGTCAACTTTGCCAGTGCACGGGAGCCTCACTATCCTAATGTTCGGGGGGTACTGCATCCTAGACGTCCCAGCGAGGTCAGCGGCCGCGTAGGCGCAGTGCTCACAGCAAAAGGCTACTACTATGGGCTCGAATTCGGGCCCGCTCATGCGCTAACGTCACCCAATAGCCCAGCTAATTGCGCTAGAATTTGATTGTCCTTGAAGTGCCTCAGTTGCATGGCACCGACCCTGCAAGTGGCGGCGCAAATGCCGCACCCCTCGCACTCCACTTCGTGGACCTTAGCGACTTTTCGGCCAGGGGCTATTTGAACGATCTCTATGGCCTTGACTGGACAGAGCTTCTCGCAATGTCCACAGCCCACACATAAGTTCTCATCGACCTTCGCTTTGACCAATTCCACCTCTATGAAGCCGCGACTCATTGGTATGGCTGACTTAGACGCCGCCGCTATGGCCTGAGAAACTGTATCGCCTATGTCCTTAGGCCCCTGCGCGCCGCCAGCTATGAATATTCCAGCCACTTTGGAGTCCACGGGCCTCAACTTCACGTGCACCTCCCTCAGGAATCCGTCGGGGCCTACGTCTATGCCGAGGACCTTCGCGAGATCTGCCATGCCCTCGACTGGCACGAGGGCCGCTGACAAGACGACTAAGTCAGCCGTTATCTCCATCGGCTCCCCGAGCGACGTCTCCTCAACGCTGACCTTCAGCTTGCCGTTCTCGCTTGCCACCTCAGCGACCTTACCCCTAACGAAATTTACGCCCATGGACTGCACGTCTTTGTAGTATGGCTCTAAGAAGCCGAAGGCCCTCATGTCTATGTAGCATATGTGGACGTCGCAGTCCGGGACCCGTTGTTTAATCATCTTGGCTGCCTTCAACGCTATCGCACAACAAATCCTCGAGCAATAGGGATTATACCTCTCGTCCCTCGAGCCCGCGCACTGGATCATGACTATTGTCTTAGGAGTCTCTCCGGTCGATGGCCTGACGACCCTGCCCTGAGTGGGGCCCTTCGGATCTAACATCCTTGCCAGTTGTAACTGAGTGATGACGTCTTTGTGCACTCCATACCCGTATTGCGCGATGGCTCCTGGCTTAAACTCGCTCAATCCGCTTGCGACAACTATCGAGCCAACTTTCAGCTCTATCTCCTTGGGCTTTTCGTTTAGATCTATCGCTTTAGCAGGGCAGGCTTCGACGCACTTCGCGCAAGAGGTGAACCTGCAGGCGTTAGGGTCTATCGCGTACGCTGGCGGATAGGCATCGGGGTGGGGCTTAAAGATGGCAGCCCTCTTCGTCAAGCCCAAGTTCCAGTCGTCTTCGACCCATACTGGGCAAACTTCGACGCACTTGCCACATCCATTGCACCTCTTCACGTCCACGTACCGAGGCCTTCGCTTTATCTTGACTACGAAGTTGCCTACGTGGCCCTTCACTTCTTCGACATCTGTGTTCAACAACACGTGGACCTTGGGGTTTTCGGAAACGGCTTTGAATAGCGGTGTGATCATGTCTGGGAGTGGCTCATCGACCAAGAAGGTCCTCGCGAGCTTAAAGGCCGTCCCGCCTAAGTACGGGCTCTTCTCGACGAGGTACACCTCGAAGGGCTCGCCTTCGAGGAACATGGTGGCCCTAAGGGCTGCTGCGCTCGCAGTTGCCACTGTGTCGGGGATGTCCTTCGGCCCTGTTGCGCAGCCGCAAGCGAAAACGCCGGCCCTCGACGTGTCCACGGGGGCTAGCTTGTAGTGCTTGGGCTTTATGAAGCCGAACTCGTCTGTCTCGAGGCCCAACAGCTCTGCCATTTGCTTAGTCCCTGGAGAGGGGACTATGGGGCAGGCTAGGACTAGTAGGTCTACGCGAAGCTCCATCACGATGCCTGTTGCCGTGTCCTCGACCCTAGCGATTATGTCTTGGGTCTTCTCGTCTTCGTAGACCTCAGCGACCCTGCCCCTGATGAACTTCACGCCCATTTCTTGAGCTAGTTTGTAGTACTCTTCATAGCCCTTCCCGGCGGCCCTGACGTCTATGTAGGATATGTAGACCTCGGCCTCAGGGTTCTGCTCAAACTTGAGAATCCTCGCGTTCTTTATGCCAGCCATGCAGCACACAACAGAGCAGTAGGGGATGTACCTCTCGTCCCTCGAGCCAACGCAGTTGACTATCAATATCCTATTGGCGGGCCTCATGTCGCTGAGCCTTACGACCTTCCCCCCGGTAGGCCCTGTGACGTCGAACATCCTCGTGAACTGCATGAGGGTGACGACGTTCTTGTACCTACCATACCCGTATTGGGCCAAGGGCTCTGGGCTCCACTCCTCAAAGCCCGTCGCGACTATGATGGCTCCGACCTCGACCTCTATCTCCTCGCCCTTGTCCTCAAAGTTTATGGCCTTGGCTGGACAGAGCTTCTCGCAAACCCTGCATATACCCCTCGTTAAGTATAAACAGGCATTGGGGTCTATCACGTACTTCCTGGGGACGCCTTGAGGGTAGGGTATGTATATGGCCTTTCGAGTGCCGAATAAGTTCCAATCGTCGGGAGCTCTTCCGGGGCACTTCTCAGAGCACGTCCCACACCCCGTGCACTTAGATGGGTCTACGTATCTCGGATGCACCTTTATCTTGGCCTTAAAGTGGCCGGGCTCTCCCTCAACTGCCACGACCTCTGCGTTAGTGATGAGTTCTATGTTCTTGTGGGTAGCGACGTCATTCATCTTCGGTGAGAGTATGCACATAGCGCAGTCATCTGTTGGGAAGGTCTTGTAGACCCTAGCCATGTTTCCTCCTATTACGGGCCTCCTCTCAACGAGGTACACTCTGTAACCCATGTCGGCTAGGTCTAGCGCTGCTTGTATTCCGCCTATTCCTCCGCCCACCACCAAGACAGATCTCAACTTGCCTTGGCGAGGACTCGCTAAGTTCAAAGCGGCCTCGATGCCAGCTACTCCACCGCCTATGACAAGGACTCTCTTTGTGACGTCCTCTCTTATGGTTCCAATCTCTTCGTGTTCTTGGACCCTCATGACGGCAGCTCTTATTAAGGCCTTGGCCTTCTCCGTCGCCTTCTGAGGTTCGTAGATGTGAGCCCATGAGCACTGCTCCCTTATGTTCGCCATTTCAAGGAAGAACTTGTTTAAGCCAGCCTCCTCTAAGCAACGGCGAAAAGTGATTTCGTGAAGTTTAGGAGAGCAAGCAGCGACGACCACCCTGTCAAGCCCATATTCCTTTACGGAATCTTTGATTAACTTTTGACCAGCTTCAGAGCACATGAACAAGTAGTCTTTAGCGACGACGTTGGGAAGAGTCTCGGCGTACTTTCTGACTTCTTCCACGTCAACCGTCGCGGCTATGTTCTTACCGCAGTGGCATATGAAGACCCCTATTCTAACGTCCTTCTGAGAGCCCTCCATTACATGAGCTCACCTCGCCTTTGAGAGCTCCACCATGGAGTGCTTGAAGAGGGGGACCCTCACGTCCTTGTCTATCTCGTACTTCATTATCGATAGGGGGTTGCACGCAGGGAAGTGTATCGGCATGAAGACTACGCTGCTTAAGCCCTTGGGCACGACCTTGACCTTGACCTTTAGGCTCCCCCTAGGCCCCCTGACCTCTACTAAGTCTCCCTCCTCTAAGCCCAGTTTTGCTGCATCGTCTCGGCAGATCTCGACATAAGGTTCAGGAACCTCTTTAGAGGCAAAGCTAAGCCTCCTAGTCAAGTCGCCTGTGTCGAGATGGTGTAGGCCCCTCCCTGCTATCAATAAGTAGCCGCTCCACGCCCCCTCGCGGACCTTAGGCTCTAGGCCCTTCAGCGATATCTTGAGGCCCCCTCTCTTCTTGACCACTTGACCTCCAACCTTAGACACTCCATCTACCGTGAGCTCGGAGTACTGGCTCACCTTCGCCGCGACCTCCTTGAGGACATCCGACCAGCTCGGGTAGTCGAAGCCGCTCGAGCCCATGTACTTCGCCAGCTCTGAGATTATCACCCACACGGGCTTAGCCCTGCCCACGGGCTCCACGGCTTTAAACGCCCTCTGGACTCGACCCTCTACGTTCGTATACGTTCCATCGTACTCGGCCCAAGAGCACGCGGGCAACACCACGTGGGCCAGCTTTGTCGTCTCGGTGTGGAAGAGGTCTATGACGGCTAGCAGTTCTAAGTTCTTTAAGGCCTCCTCAACAAACTCCCTATCGGGCATTGAAGCAACTAAATCAAAGCCCACTACCATGAGTGCTTTGAGCTCACCTCGAGCCGCGGCCTCGACCATTTCGGCGAGGGTCAAGCCGCTTTCGACGGGCGTGTATCCTGGGCCGAAGTCTGCTAGACAACCTACGTCGCAGGACCCCTGTGCGTTGCTCCGGTCAGATAGCGGGATGAGCCCTCCACTAGAGAACACCCCTACGGCTGCGCTGAGCGCCATGAGGGCTTTGAAAGCGCTCAGGGCCTTTGGTTGCTGAGTTATCCCGTGAGAGTATATGACGACGGGCCTCTTGGAGAGCGCGAGCCTCAGAGCTGCCTCTCTTATCAGCCTTGCCTCAGCGCCCGTGGCCTCTGCGACTTTCTCGGGTGCGAAGCCTTCAGACAGCTTAACGGCCTCCTCGAAGCCCTCGACCTTCCAGGCCTCTTCTTTGACCATCCTCGAGCTTACTACCACGTTTAACATGGCTAAGAAGAGCTCGAAGTCGCGCCCGGGCTTGACCTGTAGATGAACGTCTGACTTCCACGAAGTCTTGGTGCGCCTGGGGTCCACGACCACTATCGTGGCCCCGCCGTCCCTGGCCCTCAGAATCTTCTTAGCCAAGACTGGATTGACGTCGAAGGGGTTTGCACCTACTACAAAGACGAAGTCCGAGCTCTCCACGAAGTCTAATGTGCAAGTCGCCCAGGGATACCCGAGCCCCTTGGCCAACACATCCAACGTCGCTGCGTGCGTCAGTCTAGCCGGGTTGTCGATGTTGGGCGTCTCCAAGACCTCTCTGGCAAACTTTTGAGTTAAGTAGCAGTCCTCGTTCGACGCCCTCGCTGAGGCTATGACGCCGATGGACCTTGGGCCATACCTAGACTTTATCTCCAACAACCTCTGGGACAGTAGCCTCAAGGCCTCGTCCCAGCTGGCCTCTCTGAAAGTCTCTCCCACCTTAATTAACGGAATCGCCACCCTATCTGGGTGCTGGACTAACTCAAAGCACGTGTTGCCTCTCGAGCAAAGAGACCCCTCATTCGGCGCCTCTTTCAAGTACTCAATACCAACGACCTTACCTTCGTCTACTAATAGTTGTAATCCGCAACCGAGACAGCAGAATGGGCAGATCGTACGCACTCTATCCAACTCTAACCCCCCTACTCCTCAACAACATCTTAGCGGCAACGAGCTTCTTGCAATTCTCACACAAGAGCCCAATCCTCTCGACATGGGCTTGAGAAATTGGTAGTGGCCTCACCAACTCGTGCACCTCGTCTATCTGCTTAGTCGACGAGATGGGCCCCCCACATATTGCGCACCTCTTGAGCTCAATGTCTACCAGCACTAAGGGTTCTTCGCTTAGAAAAGCCTTTAGGTCGAATACCTTCTCTACTCTTATTGCCTCCTTGGGGCACTTAACAGCGCATTCTTCACAGGCTATGCACTTCCAGTAGTCCATGCACACCAACCTCCTGTCCTCCGTCTCGACAAGTCTCAGTGCCCCGCCCAAGCATTGTACTGTACAAGAAGCACATCCGACACACTTCTCCGCGTCGTATGTGGGCTTGCCGAAGCCCCGTAGTAGCTCGGGAACCTCAATCACGGCTTGGGGTGGTACCAATCCTCTTTTGGCAAACTCAAACAGGGCCTTCCTGAACTCCTCAACCTTGGTCAATGCGGACGCCACTACTTAGACACCTCTCTTGGCGAAGGGGCAAGACACGACGCAAATGTTGCAACCTATGCACGTTATGAACTTCAAGGCCTCGGCTGTGCACGTAGCCACGCACGCGGGCTCCAACCCCTGCCTTATCCTGTCGATGCACATGTCGCACTTTACCACGACTCTTCTTTCTGGTTCCAGCTTGGGCATGCCAAAGGGGCAGGCCACTATGCACGCCTTGCAGGCCACGCACTTGGCCTCGTTTATCATCGTGAAGCCCTCTGGCGTGACGTCTATCGCCTTTTCCGGGCAGACCTCGACACAAGCCGGGACCTCACAGTGCTGGCAGTGCATTGGCACGTTGTATTCCTCTACTGTTTGAATGTACATTCGAGGGCTACCACCGTGGACCCTAGCGCACGCAGCCTCACAGGCTTTGCAACCTATGCACTTCTCGATGTCTATGTAAAAGACCTTTCTCAAGGAAGACCTATAAGATGCAAAAGTCTTAGGCGGCGCCTTCTCCTCGCTTGCGCCCTTTTTGCTCGCCTCTGGCTTTGCTAAGGCCACGCTCACTCGCCTCCAGCCTTCTTCAAGAAGGGCTCGACGCTCACGTAATTCTGATGCAAGCCGAGCTCTCGGGGGCTGAAGCCCAGAGCCAAGCCCAAGAGTTGCGTGTAGTAAACTACCGGCATGGCGTACGGCTTCCCGAGCCTCTTGCTTATCTCCGTCTGGCCCATGTCAAACTGCAGGTGGCAGAACGAGCAAGCGTTGACTATGCAGTCGGCTCCAGCGGCGTAAGCATTCTCGACCTTCTCCCTAGTCAT
>Ga0105154_1000804_pt1 | contig 13233 bp, 13 predicted proteins | sample SSWtaG_FD_89672 | JGI IMG/M metagenome (GOLD analysis project Ga0105154, IMG submission 89672) | Hot spring microbial communities from Sandy's Spring West, USA to study Microbial Dark Matter (Phase II) - SSWsed_matched | ecosystem: Environmental > Aquatic > Thermal springs > Hot (42-90C) >... | reverse complement strand
GGGGAAGAGGGAAGAAAGATCCTTGAGAGGATCGAGATGATTAAGCCACCTGAAGTCTTGCTTCCTCTCGACCTGAAAGGGTTGATTCAAAGGTTAGATGAGGAAATACATCGGATAGCCCATAGGATCGAAGAAACGGAGATCTCGACGAGAATACATCCAGCAGATAGAGAAGTGGAGCTTGACAGGTTGAAGGGAGAATTCTACTCGAAGATGAAAGAGTTCGTATGGGCTGTTAGAAAATTGGATAAGCAGACTGGAATCCTGGAGCTACCATCAAATAGATAGGTAAAGGTGTTTTCAATGCCTTTCTGCGATAACTGTGGTATGTGGTTTAAAGCAGGATCTATCATATGCCCACACTGCGGATATATGCCATTCTACAGCGATAAGAACAGATTCTTGAATTTTATGGAGATCTTACTGCGTAGAGAGAGGGATGAGGAGAGGAAAAGGATTGAGAGAGATAAGATAATAAGATAATAGGCAAAATTATCGACGTAACTGAGGATACTGTTACGATAGACTGTGGAATTCCGAAGTTTGAGGAAGGCGACGTAGTAGGCTATATTGAAAAAGGTAGGATCGAGCCCCTAGGGGTAGTGTTAGGCGGAGGAATCTTCATAACCGTCGCATTGTATAAACCATTACCCCTTAAAGAAGGGCAAAACTTAGAAGTCTGCGAGAGCGAAGTTCTAGTAGGCTACGACCTTCAGCTCGAGCTTATAGAAAAGATAAAGAGGAATGAATTAGACGAATTTGAGCAGAGGGTTATTGCACACGTATTCGGAGCTAGTAGTTCGAAGGGTTTACGTAAAGTTAACCCCTCAGATGTTTTAGACGTTAAGGAGAGATATCCTTTAGACGACTTTCAGCTGGAGGCTGTTGAATATGCATTAGGGCTTGAGGAGGGTGAATCCCTCCTTATAATAGGTCCTCCTGGAACCGGGAAGACTCGTGTAATCGCCAAAATAGCGTATGAATTGTATAAGAGGGGGGAAAGAATTCTCATAGCCTCGCATACAAATAGAGCTGTTGATAATGCCCTAGAAATCCTGCCAGTTGAGATATCTTTGAGAGTTGGAAGACCTGAAAAGGTTCTACCAAATATCAGGCTATATCTTCTCAGCTACAAAGCTAGGACAATTTTAGGATCAAAACTGAAAAAACTTGAGGACAAGATATCTAATGTGAAGGCAGAGATTTACCATCTTTTTCAAATAAGGAATGAGTACGAAAGGATTGGTTATCAAGAGAGATATCGAAGTATGTTACAGTATGCTAAGAATATGTTAAGGAGGCTTTGCGAAGCAAGAAATTCGATGTTAAAAAAGGAAAGCGAAAAACTTGTTAAAACGGCAAGGATTATAGGCTCAACCCTGATAAAGTCCCATCTCCCACCATTAGTTGACGAACGCTTTGATACGGTGCTTATAGATGAGTGTAGCCAAGCATCCTTAACATTAGCCTTACTTGGCATGGTTAAGGCTAAAAAATGGGTTTTAGTAGGTGATCATAAACAGCTATTGCCTATCTTCCAAACGTTAGACGTTAAAGATAAGAAAGTGCAGGAGAAGCTAAGTGCATTCTGCTACATGCTTGATAAGTATAAGGAGAGATCGGTATGGCTTAGGCGGCATTATAGGAGTAACAGTGAAATAATAGGCTTCTCAAGCCGCTACATATATGGAGGAGAAATATCTTCTGCAGATACATGTAAAGGGATAAAACTTAACATTAAAAGTTATCCAAAGGATATGGAATTTTTAGATCCTAATCTCCCAGTGGTATTCTTACATGTTGATGGTGTGGAATCCGTGAGGACTGATGGCTCGAGACTAAATGAGTTTGAGGCGAAAGTTGCTGCGAAGATCGTTAAAGCTTTGAAGGGTTTGGGAGTGAGGGGTGAGGGTATTGGCGTAATAACTCCGTATAGGGCGCAAAGAGATTATATAAAGGAGCTTCTAAGGGATGATGAGGTCGAAGTGAATACTGTAGATTCATTTCAAGGGAGGGAGAAGGATGTGATAATTTTCACCATAACGAGTACGAGGGAGATGTCTTTCGTAGAGGATGAGAATAGATTGAACGTAGCATTCACGAGAGCGAGGAGAAAACTAATAGTAATCGGTAATGTAAACTCAATCCGTAGGGAACATAAACTCTTATCCGCATTCCTCTCTTACGCTAAAGAAAAATGTGGATATTTTGTCGCTTAAAGATTAGACTTTAATAGAACTAAAACATATGTTAGTTCTTCGTATATTTAAAGCTGTTATAAATCTTGCCGACACTATTACCCTGATCTTTTAGTAGTTTATAGACTATGCTTCGTAGGATAACTTCCAAAGATTTCTAGCAAAAGTTATATAGATGAAAAGGATTTTTATTCATAAGGTTTGGAAGATATCAGTATCGTGAGGCAAGCATGGAGGTATTATCGTGGAGGAGGATGAGGTTAAGATAGTGTTTAAAGCGTACTTAGATGATGTCTCCAAATCCACGTCATCATCTAACCGTATCATCTAGATAGTCTCGATTCCACTAAGTGGAATTGGGTGAGTTTAACCATCGGTTGTTTAGACGCTTCAAGGAGGCGCGAGTATGCCTAACATAACTTGAAAAAGACTACTCCTACCTAGGCACCAAGTATCTCGGGGATACTTGGAAAAAGCTAAGGAGGCACCAACCGTACCGGGTGTGGTTGGAAAAGTTAAATCACCAGCTGTTTAGATGCTTCAAGAACACTACTCCTACTAGGCTTTCCTAGATGATTTAGTTAGATCCGGATCCCCCGCTCAGTCTACGTAGATCGTTATGCTTGAAGTCTCCATTTGCCCAGCGGGTAATTTGAGGGATTGATCGGTTGAGGGATCCTACCCTCATACGCCACAAATTTGTGGTGCATAGCAGGATCTAAGCAAATCATCTAGCGTATACCCGGTATACATGGAGGCTTCGATTATGACTGATATAATCAGAGGGGCTGAATCCCCTAGGCTTCTAGTATAACACTCTACTTCGGCTGGGATCCATATCTAATCTACAGATTATCTACCGCCGAAGCAACCCCTAAAGATTTAGCGGATAACGCTCAGATAGCAGAATAGAGCTAGAAACCCCTCGGAATCTCATAAGGAGAATTGAAAGAGATTACGATCGCGATCTAAAGGTATCATCTAGAAGATTCGATGGAGGGCTCTCGAAGCAGCTTACTGGATGTGATCTAAGCCTAGATGATAGCCCTTGGATCCGGGGGATATCATCTAGGAGCTGTATGCATACGGTTGGAGGCATGGATCCGATCTAGATCGTATCATCTAAGCTTTGATGATCCCACGCAAATTTGCAACCTCCCCGTCTCATGGAGTCAGTGAAGGAGGGCAGAGGTTAGGAGGCTCTCCGAGCTTTAGCTCATCGAAATCCAGCCATCTAACCTATTAAGGTTGAGTAGCTAGGGCGATATTCACATATATGTGAAGCTGTAAACCTGATACATACAGAAGCTAGAAACATCTGAGGAGAAAAATAGAGGGGAATTGAGTGTGATTATGTTGTTGTTTGGTTTTACAGAATTTTTTCTACCGCTATCGTAGGGTCTACGGGAGGCTTTCCTAGAACCTTCTCTACGATCTCCTTGACGATCTCGGGGCTTGGCGCCTCCCACCAGCATATACCTCTACCATTTTCATCAACCCATGTACCGTAGAAGGTGACGTCTGGATAGCTCTTAAGCACCTCTAGGAATTTAGCTCGAATATCCTTCAACTCCTCCTTAGTTAGCTTTGGAAGTCTACCAGCATCTGTGAAGTGGAAAACGATTACATCGACCATAACTATCCCGCTAATTAACAATATGATAGCCCTCGATATATAAAAGTATGCTCTTAATCCATAGAGTTTATTAACGACGAAGAAACTTCATAGGAAGGTTTTAGAAGATCCGTACCGCTTCCATCGAACACTTTAACCTAGTTCACGGCTTGGAAAAGGTAGCTAGCACTGTAACTCACGGGATCACTCAAGTTCACGCTTACCATAATAATTCGTGAACTATTTTTCCATAAGAACGAGCCTTTCGAGCCAGGGGTCGCGGGTTCAAATCCCGCCCGGAGCACTAGAGAATCAACCCCCTGCTTCATACGCTATTCCACATCTCCTAGCCTCTTTGGAGGTTAATCCGACGGATACTCCATCCTTACCTACAGAGCCTCCTCCATCCCCACTCTTGAGAACAGCTAATATACCGGTATCCTATCGTAGAATACCGCCGTCATAGGTTCTAGGTTAAAGTATGGCTGTACCCAATAGTAGAGGTCGAATCCCGCCATTCACGGCTATAACATGTATACCGTTCAGAATGCAATATCCTTCTGGATCTTTCATGACCAAACCTATCCAGCCCATTCCCACTATACTTTATTGGTTAAGGTTTAGAAAGAGGGTTAGGGATAAGTAGTTTAGCGGTCTATCGTATACTATGGGTGGTCGGAGTGGTTAGGGAGGAGGCTATCGACTGGTTTGAGGAGGGTAGGGTTGATCTTAGGAGGGCTGAGAGGTCTTTAGAGTATGGGGATTTCAGTCTCTCATGCTATCTATCACAGCAGGCTATCGAGAAGGTTTTGAAAGCCGTTCTTATAGGTGTTAAGAGGGTTAGACCCCCTCATCTCCACGATTTAACCGTTCTGTACGGTATGATCTGCGATGTACTCCCCCTACCGGATGATATACGTGATAGGATAGCTGAAGTCTCTCAATACTATGTAACGGCTAGGTATCCCAACGCAGGTTTGATAAGACCTTCAGAAAGCTTCTCGAGGAGTCAAGCTGAGAGGGCTCTAGAGGTGGCTAGGTATGTCGTCGGAGAGGTTGAGAAGACTCTCACTACCGGTTAGGATAGAGTATGCTATACTAGAGTTTGTAGTTAGGGTTAGGATGCTCTACCCAGATGCTGAGGTATACCTATTCGGAAGCTATGCTAAAGGCACATGGGTTGAAGATAGCGATATCGATGTTATAGTAGTATCTAGGTATCTTGAAAGGTTAAGTTTCTATGAGAGGGGTGGTGTATTGAGGAGGTTAGCAGATCAGAGAATCCCATTCAGTATACTAGCCTACACACCACAGGAATTCGAGATAGCGAAGAAGAAGAGTATAGTCGTACAGGATGCCTCTGAATACTGGGTCAAACTTACGTAGATAACCGGTATCATAGCAGGCTATAGATAATTCTGCGAGATACGCGTATACGCTTGAGGTGACGCTACTATGTATGGATTCATATATCCTGTCAGCCTACCTAGAACGCGACTCTATGTAGCGGTTTTAGACCTCTTCCCCAGATCTGTAGTACTCCTCAGTAGCCTTCAGAAGTCACATACCCCTCCCTCTAACTCTCTCGATAGAATCATCCATAGCTCACATCGTATATACAACCCTTAATCCCCCCTCCTAAGATACCCTGGATACCTTCTTCTAAGCTCCTCTACCTTCTCATCCACAGATCTCACCACCCTAACACCAGCTCTAATCGAAACTCCACCCAATAATATATGCATCACCAACTACTCTGTAGATATTTACCTCTATATATCTGGAGGCGCTAAGCATTATAGTCTAACATCATAATACCCACCTTCTAAGCATACTATCTACAACCTTGCAAATCTCCTCGATCGCCAGGAATAACCTCTCCATATAGGATCCAGCTCCCGTAAGTGTATCCCTAATCTCAACTGGAATTTCGTTAAACTTCCTACCATCTCTCCATATGTTTAAGTATCTTATCCAATCTTAAAAGATCTGTTGCATAGCGGTAATCCTTATCCTTCTCTCTAATATATCTAGAATCTCCTCCTTTCAACATCCTAGATTATAGGTAGATCACTCTGTTAGGAGGATGTGGATAGTGGCCTCTACGGTATGCTCTACCCGAGTTTCATTTCGAATCCTCTCTCTAAAGGTATATCCTTAACATACCGCGTACTAGCTACTACGTTTACGTACACTGTGAATTCGTTCGAAGTTAAATATGTCGATAATCCTCTGCTAACTACCCTGAAGCTCTCTGTTAAGTTCGAATATGGGGTTAAGGTTAATCGTTCAGGTTCATACTCCTTGTATAATCCGCCTAGATATACGCCCTGCTTTTCAAGCTTTACACCTAGCCTTGTTACATATATGTATTTATCCGAGAGGTTTAATATCTTCACAGATACCTCTAACGTGTTTTCATCTTTCAGATCTAATCTTTGTACCTCGAATACTAGGTTGATTATAGCTTTAGCCTCCGTTCCATAGTCAACCGTGATTTCGTAGAGCTCGACAATTGACCAGCTGGATAGGAGGATGAAGAGTATCACTGTTAAGGTTTTCAGGATCATCTTCAGCTTCAAACCGTCATAGTTACGATCATCCTCTAAACCTAATATATGTGTTGCTTGTAGGCTGATACTATAGCGGTATGCATGGGTTTAGGAAGACTCTGTATCTTCTCACCTTATCTATCTTAGCTTTGATACCGTCGACGCTTAAGCTTATGGAACTATACTTGGGGATATCCGGTTTAGGTTCCTCCATCGCAACCGTTACGATCGTATATCTTCTTCTAGGAGCTTTAATAGGGGATATCGAGTATACTTTGATAATATTGTTCGCATCTATGCTTCTATCCCTACCGATCGGAGCCGTATTCCTCGCATATCCTCTATTAGGCCTAGATCTACCTGTAGATAGCATCTATCCGTTCATACTATATGTATTCTCGATTAAGCTCCTCCCTATCATCATACTGGTGTTTATACCGCTATGTCTACTATCCAGTATGATAGGTATGGTAATACATGATAGACTTCTCAGAGAGTAATGGGTAGTAAAAGTAGTAAAAAATAAAGATTAGGGATGTAGAAAGCTATTTTGAGGGTCTTCTTAACAATGCAACTATGGATACGATTAGCGTTATCACGACGACTGCTATAACCGCATAGGATATCGACGATATAGCTGCTAGATCTCCTCTTAAAGCTGAAATCTCCGCTTGGAGCCCAGATATATCGGCTGAAGTCGCTAACCCCGCTATCCTACCTGATAACGTATCCACAGCCGTCTTCAGATCGGCTATAGCCCTAGATAGGGATTTCACATCGTCTGTTAACGTTGTTAATCTATCCGATAGAGCTTTCAATCTATCAAGTATTTCACCTACCTCGGGTATCGTAACCGGAGTTATAGGTGTATAAGTACCTATGATACTAGTAACCACACCCTCTTTAACTTCAACCACCTCGGGTGATGGAGTGGTATAACCTTCTACAGGCTTAAACTCCACGATATACCTACCCACCGCAACTTCTCTACTAACCGGGGCGATACCCCAAGACTCACCGTTAACTACAACCTCAGCTTTAACTGGAGTCGTATCGATCGACAGTATACCTTTCTTTATCGCTAACACGGCAGCTAGGTCAGCCCATATCTTCGAAGTCGGGAATTTAGTCTTCTCCACCCATTCAGGTACTTTTGGAACTTCTCCTTTCTTAGCTATGTAGAACCATACAGGCATATTAGACGGCCAACTCCAGAAGTTAGCGAACCATGGATCAAACTCCTCCCTAGGCCATCCAACCCAGTAATCTTCAGAGTATTCGTACCATACTGCACCATAGAATAGCGGTATCCCTGGTAGATCTCTAAGGAATATTTCCTGAAGTTTCCTATAGAGTTCTCTAAGCTTCTCAGGATCGCTCTCTTTAGGTATTTGATCTATGAGTGGAACGGCTTCCCAGTTCATGTAACGCGGCCAATTACCGGCAGGATGACTCAACCTGGGATCTAGAGTCCAACGGAAGCTATCCCATGGATGGGAGTATCCTGGACCTCCATCCCAACCGATAACGAAATCCCATGTACCCTTACTCAGCCGATCCCACCAAACCGAGAAGTCTGGGAATTCCGTCGTACAATCTATCCCTATAGCTCTTAGATTCGTAGCTATCATATCGCACATCATCATCCAATCCGTCCAGCCGTATGGTACTTGGATAGTGAATGGACCGAGTTTAGTCCCGTCGGGCATCTCTCTAACACCATCGCCATTCCTATCGACTATCCCAGCATCATCAAGAATCTTCTTAGCTTTATCTAAGTTGAACTCAAACTTATACTTCTCAACTAAACTTTCGTCTATCCATACCGCGGCGGCTGTTGTATGGACTATCGGAACGGGAGCTGCTCTAATGCTATAATTGTAATAGGCTTTACTTATCAAGTCGTCGAACGGGATAACATGAGCTACAGCTCTACGTACGTTAACATCGTTTAACGGATATCTCACATAGTTTATGTATAGTAGAATTATGCCACCACCTATATAGTACGGTGGATGATCATAGTACGTCCTTCTAGCTAAACCTTTAACCCTCCACATCTCCCATATATTAGGTGTAAAGTGGGTCATCATATCTAGCTCACCTGCTTCGAAGGCTAAAGCTGCGGCTACGTTATCCTTGAAGGTTCTGTGTGCGATATACTTAGGCTTTGGTAGCCCGAATATGTCCTTACCCCACCAGTCGTCTACACGTTCATAGTAATAGACTTCCTCAGTCCAGCTCTTAAGTCTATAAGGTCCAGCTCCGATTATCTTAGCAGGATTATCATCTCTGAACTCCCTCACCATCTTCTCTCCTAGTTCCGCCTCTATAGCCTCCCATCTATGTTTAGGTAGAAATATCATCGTAAGTACTCCTAGTAGCTGGAAATAGTTTAACTTCCTTTCACTCGTAACGAATTGGACGGTCTTACTATCTACAACCCTTACCTCTTCGATATAATCCCATATTGGTGTTATCCATCCTACGACGTATTTCTTACCCAATTCAGCTGTATACTTTATATCATCAGCTGTACATGGCTTACCATCCCACCACTTAGCCTCATCCCTAATCTTAACCTCTAGCGTATACTTATCTACCCAACGATAACTTTCCGCTGCATAAGGTATCCATAGATCCTTGTAGGGTGTATAGAGGTACAGCGAGGGATACATTATCGAAGCCATCCAGCAGACGCTGGGCAGTAGTGGGTTCCAACCTGGGGGAGGACCCCAAGCTGAAGATGTGAAGACAACCTCCTCCCTAGGTATCTCCTCAGCTACTAGAATCCTAAGGGATATTATCAAGGGTGAAAGTAGAAGTATCGTTACGATAACTATCGAAGATATAATCTTGGTATTTTCCAATTCTTCCACCTGAAATATAGATTTCATAATCAGGCTATATAAAAAATTTATCTTACCATGGAAGTAGGATTCCATTCGTAAAGATATTAGAAGTCGCTCCATCTACGATATAGGAGTGGGACATCCTCTCTAAGTCTCCTAGTATAGGGATGTCGCGGATTCTCCATAATATTCTCAGGAGTTCCTTCCTCGACTATCGAACCCTTATACATTACGAGGATCCTATCACTTACATAGTAGGCTAAGCCTAGATCGTGAGTTATAAATATCACGGATGTTCCATAGTTATCTCTTAGATTAGAGAAGAGTTTCAGTATTCCTACACGAGTAGAAGCGTCTATCATACTTACAGGTTCATCAGCTAGGATTAGCTTAGGCTTTAAAAGGTAGCATCTAGCTATCATTATCCTCTGTCTCTGTCCACCGCTAAGCTCATGAGGGTAACGTCCAAGAACCTCTTCAGGTTTAAGCCCAACCTCTTTCAAAGCTTCTTTCACAAGGCTCGATTTATCTGTACCTACATCGCCTAGGAGTGTGAATACTTGGTATATTATACGATCTACCTTGTAGAGGGGATTATAGGATGCGAACGGATCTTGGAATATTCCATGAACATTCTTCCAATACCATCTTAAATCTTTAATATCCTTAAGAGACCATATATCCCTTCCCTGAAACTTTATCGATCCAGATGTAGGTCTTAAGAGCCTTAATATCATCCTACTGGTGGTTGTTTTACCTGATCCACTCTCACCTACGAGTGAGATGAATTCTCCTTCCTCAACTTTAAACGATACGTTATCTACGGCTAGTATTTCCCTCCTCTTGAATAGACCTACCGTATATACCTTCGTAAGATTATCGACTTCTAGAAGAATCTAAGTTCACCTCCCACCGTTCTCAGAAGTTACGAGGTGGCACGCTACCTTCCATCCATCCTCATTATCTATGAGTAGGGGTTCAACCTCCCTACATATAGGCATGGTAAAGGGGCATCTTGGATGGAATCTGCATCCTGATGGAGGGGATAATAGGTTTGGAGGCTCCCCAGCTATAGGTGTAACCTCCCTCCTTCGAACTTCAGGCTCTGGGGTCAGTACAGCGTTCACAAGCCCATAGGTATAGGGATGTTTAGGTTTAAACAGTACATTATCGGTTGAACTATACTCCACTATCTTCCCAGCATACATTATAGCGATTACATCTGCTATCTGTCTTAATACAGCTAGGTCGTGAGTTACGAATATCATACTCTCTATAATCTTAGCTCTACGAAGCTCTACGAGTAGTTTTAGAACCTGCTTCTGTGTAGAGACATCGAGCGCCGATGTAGGTTCATCTACGATGAGGAGCTTAGGGTTTAGGAGGGTCGATATAGCGATGATTACCCTCTGTCTCATACCGCCACTTAACTCGTGAGGATAGAGTGAAAGCGCTTCTGTAGGTAGGTTAAGTTCTTCGAACCTTTTCTTAGCTAAAGATGCTATATCGAATTCAGATAGCCCACTATGATAGCGGAATACATCCTTTATAAAATCTATTATCTTCTTAGTCGGCATAAGGGCGTTAAGAGCTGATTGAGGGACTAGCGATACCAGGACACCCCAAATCTCCCTCCTAATCTTATCTCTATGCATATCCGAAATTCTTCTGTTATCCAAGATTATAGATCCGCTGAGTAGACGTAAAGGAGGTCTAATATTCATCATTAAGGCATTTATTAGGGTTGACTTACCGCATCCAGATTCACCCGCTAAACCTAGGATAATCCCTTCCTCAACCGATAAGCTTACTCCATCTACGGCTTTAACGTATCCTCCCCTGACTAGATAGTAGGCTTTAACATGCTCAGCTTCTAGTAGAACCATAGCTCTAACCACCTTTAAGTCTTGGACTGAAATATTCATCTAACGCTGTGGAGAGTAAAAGGAGGGAGGTTGCTAGAAGTACAAGGCATGCTCCAGGCGGTATAAACCACCACCAGAGCCCTCTACGAACAGCTTCTAGGAGCTGAGCCCAGTAGAGGATTATACCCAGCGATACGCCTCTAGTTACGCCTAAACCTATCATGCTGAGACCTGCCTCAGCTATCATAGCACCAGACATCAGCAGTACGAATGCCATAAATATGTATGAAGCCATATTCGGGAGTAGATCTTCGAACATTATCCTTAGATCGCTTAAGCCGGCCATCCTAGACATATCGATGAACTCCCTAGTCTTCAAGCTCAGTATCTGCGATCTAACAGCTCTAGCAACCCAAGGCCATGATGTTACACCTATCACCAACGATACGAGGAACGGATTCCTCTCTTTAAGATATGCTGCTATGAGTATCATTAGGAGTATTGAGGGAAGCATCAATATTATCTCCGTTATAAGCATCAAGAAGCTATCTGTAAGCCCACTTTTAAACCCTGAAACTACACCTACCGTAACACCTATAGCTAAGGCTATGGAAGCCGCCGTTACACCTACACCGAGAGAGCTTCTTATACCGTGTAGTAGCTGCGCTAGGAGATCCCTACCCCAACTATCCGTTCCAAGGGGGTATCTAATTGAAGGTCGATGCTCAGCTGGGCCTACAATGGCCGTCGGATCTACAGGATATAATATCGGGCCTACAATCCCCGCTAGTGTTATAGCTGCGAATATCGCGATACTTATATCCAACTTCTTAATCTTGAATAGATCCTTTATTAACGAGGGTATCATAGCTATTCACCTGTATAGCCTGTCCTAACCCGTGGATCTATGTATGCGTACATTATATCCACGATGAAGTTTGCGAGTAGAAGCGTCGATGTTAGAAGTAAGAATGTACCCTGGATCAACGGGTAATCCAAAGTTGAGAGTGCTCTGAATATAAGGTACCCGGTACCCGGATACGAGAATACCAGCTCTGTTATAAGTGAACCGCCGAGTATAGTACCTAGGTTTAAAGCTAGCCCCGTAATCTGAGGCAGTATAGAATTTCTGAATACATATTTTAGAAGCTTACTGTCAGGTAATCCGAGTGAATCCGCATAGCTTATGTAATCTGCTCTAAGTTCGTAGATAGCCATAACCCTCATACCTATAGCCCATCCCCCCATTGCGCCTATAACTATAGATAGGAATGGCAACGTATAGTGATGCAATAGATCCACTATAAATTCGAAGGTTAATGCAGGTAGCCTTATAGGACTATAAGCTCCTCCTATAGGAAAGATCCTTAACGTTACGGCTAAACCGAATAGTAGAAGCATAGCCAGCCAGTAGTACGGAGTCTGAGATAGAGTGAGGAATACAGGAAGCAGAACGTTATCCACAACGGTTTTCCTTTTGTAAGCTGCTAGAGCTCCTAGAAGATTCCCTATAACCCATGACGTTATAGTAGCCGGTATAAGTAGGCCTAATGTCCACGGTAGGTACGTGAAGACTATCTCGGTAACTTTACGAGGGTAAAAAGCTATCGATGTCCCCAGATCCCCTATAAACGCTCTTGTAATGAACTCGAAAAATTGTATATGGATAGGCTTACCTATACCGAACTCCTCCATAAGCTTCCTATGGACCGCTTTTATTAACTCAGGGTTCGTTTGAGCTTGCTGGAATAACTGTGATAAGAGGGTTGCGAGAGGATTACCTGGAATAGATCTTGGAAGAATGAAGATGATAAATATGAACGTTATGAAAGTTAGAATCATGAATCCAGCTCTTCTAGCTAGAAACTTTATGAACGGGTTCAATTAGCCTCCCCACAAGGCGTTACTATAGATTCTCTAACCAAAATATAAACTTTAGAAACAAGATCATCCAGTATCTATGGAGCTTCTAACCTTCTTCGTGACCCTACCTATGAATATTGCGAGAGCCGCGACGGTTATAGCGAACAATACGAGCGTATACTGGAATTCGAAACGCCAAGTTTGAGCTGAGGTATAGAAGTATAGTAGCGTAGCTATCTCTAGTATAAGACTCCAGACAAGTATCACCAACACAATCCTCTCCACACT
>Ga0105154_1000803_pt1 | contig 13244 bp, 14 predicted proteins | sample SSWtaG_FD_89672 | JGI IMG/M metagenome (GOLD analysis project Ga0105154, IMG submission 89672) | Hot spring microbial communities from Sandy's Spring West, USA to study Microbial Dark Matter (Phase II) - SSWsed_matched | ecosystem: Environmental > Aquatic > Thermal springs > Hot (42-90C) >... | reverse complement strand
ATGTGAGAGTGTAGCCTGCTGGGTTAAAGGAGAGGAGTTATACTTGAAGGTCGCGCGAATTGATCTCTTCAACGATTTTAGAGATCTCGCTCCGATTTAAGTGTATCGAGTAGAGAATGGGGTTCTCCGTCCTAGCCCGCTGAGATCTCGGGTAATAAACACCCTTCTCACTCACTAAGACGTATCCATATCGTAGAGTCTCATTTAATTCGGCAACACTAGCTGTTTTCACGTAAAGCTCAAATTTCTCGTCAAATCCTAGTGCCTTCTTTATATACTCCTCTGTTACAACATATCCGCAAACGTAGCAGGAATTATCAGGAGTAATAGCGTTAAACCCGCATTTAGGGCACTCTACCATGCCTTTAGGGCCATGAGTATTCCAGGTGTATTTTAACTGGTCGATTAGATCGTGCCTTTCGTATGACATAGCTAGCTTATATAGTTTCTCGACTTCAGGTATAAGTGACTTTGAGCCATGCAGTATAATGTACTCTAGCTGTTGAGGAGTAGGCTTTTTAAGCAACTCGAGAAGTCTTGACACGGTGTGCTCGAATAGAGCAGGGAGATTTCGCTTCGCCTTCTTCAGAATGGTGTCTGCACTCGGTCTACTACTATACTCAGACGCGATCATCTCGACGATCTCTCTTATTATCTGCTTAGAAACTTCTCGTGGAATATTTAGGTCACTTGTTAATGAAAGAAGTGCGCACATGGAGTCATACACTTCTTCGACAAGTTTGTCCACATCTAGCCTTCTAGTTCTGCTGGTTTTTCGCTTTGAAGCTCTTTTACTGCTCTTCTCGCTAATTACCTGTACTTGAGTCGTTTTAGCTTGAAGATTCCTTTTAGATACAGCCTCTTTACTCCTACTACGCTTAGTTCTGGATGCAGTTTGCTCGGCACTACTAGTGCCACCGGTTTTCTGCCTTCTAGGAATACTAGACCACCAGGACATTATAGTGTATACTTTAAGAGTGCAAAATAAACTTTGTGAGTAATTTCTACTCTTCCTTGTTTAGCACTTTACCTATAAAGTAGCTTAGTATTAAACTGGCCACATTTCGTTTAGATCGAAGCCTCTCTAGGTATGCTATTATGTCGTTAATAGTGCCCTTGCCTTTTAACACCTCTTTCTTGATCTCTCTTGCAATTGCATAGAGGAGTTTTTCGTAGTCGTGGTATCTCTCTATTTTATCGCTATAGTACTTGTTCACGAGCTCATCAATTATATCGCCTACGGCGCTGTCAACGTAATCAACTAGTTTGCGCTTATACTGGCTTTTCATGTCTTTCACTCTACTAGATAAACCACTCAATAACGGGTTATTAAAAGCTCACGAGAGGGATTTAACGCAAAGTGGTTGCGGTGTGTAAGTGTTCTCTGCACTCCTATATGTTAACTGTAAAACACCAGCACAGTTCAAGCTGTAAACAGTACTTGCCGTAAACACTGTAAACACGCTTCCATTGTGACAAGTCCTCACACCGTTAACAGCCTCGTGACCTCTAATGATGTACTTGCCTCTAATAAGCTGCAAAGTACTCTCGGTAATCTTCCTGCCGAAGAGAACACCCGCACCTCTGGGCGACTCCAAATAGTCCACGTTGCTCTCCACAGGATCACTCCACAAGATGTCCTCTAGTACACTTTTAGAGAAAGACTCTCCCCCTACTTCAAAAGCCTCTCTCCAGCTACTACTAGTTAGTACTCGTCGTGGAGGACCCCCGTGAAGGGCTACAAAAAACTCCTCGAGAATAGCAGTTATTGGTAGAGCTTCAAAGAGACTTAGCGACAAGGAGTACAAGTCACGCCACTCAGAGCTAAATCTACTCCTCAAGTGAAGCGGGTAGTCGTGAGGATATGGCATTAGCCACTCCGGGGGCTCGTGATTACCACGTAATAGCACAACTCTTTCCGAGTACAGCTCTTTCAGTGAGAGAGCTAGTGCAAGTGTTTCAAGCTGGTGATCTCCTCTGTCAATATAGTCTCCGAGAAAAACCAGTACACAGTCCTCTGTAAACCTGTTCCACACAAATTTGAGCACACTATATGTAGATACCAAATCGCCGTGCAGGTCTCCTATGAAAATAAAACATGACGCTCTGGGTAAAGTGACAACACCGGGTTTCAGCAATTCTCCCCCGCGTGGAGGGGTCTTTACCGCGTTAATAGACTCTACTAGGAGTGACTTGTACTTGGCTGCGTCCTTCGAGGTCTCCAGAACCCTGCTTAGGATATTTTCGAGGTCTTCTCGCATAGGCAGTCACGTCAGGGCTAGAGATCAGCACGCTCGTGCGCAGTCATGTCTCCTAAAACTGTTAACTCATCATTTCTGCTCGGTTAAATGCCTTCAAATCACTACTCATTGCCGGAGGTACTCCTCATCGCCATTTCTACTCTATGTTTAACAGCTCTTTTAACTTATACCTCACGCGGTCAGCTACGAGCTTACCGTCCACGCTTCCACGCACAGTCTTCATGACCTCACCCATTACTATGTCAAACGCCTTGCCCGGCTTCTCTAGTAGTCTTGACTTGAGTCTCTCTATGGCACTCACTATTAGAGAGTCTAGGTCTTCAATACTCACTCTCTTAATTCCCAGAGCACTCACAGCGTCAACAACGCGTACTCCGGGGTTTCTAGCTAAGTAGGCTAGGAGATTGGGTACAGCCTCCTTGGCGATTACACCCTCAGCTATTAGTCTCATAACCTCCTCTAGGATCTCCTCGTCGAGATTCTCCACAGGCACACCCTCTCTCCTCAACATTGGTATTGTGTTAACGAGTATTGAGGCTATTACAGTGCAGGGGACTTTCTCTCCGTATTTCTCAGCCAGATACTCGTAAAAGTCCAGCATGAGGTCATTTAGAATAGCCTGGGCAAGCTCCCTACTCAACTTATGTTTCTCTACTAGACGCTTGTACTTCACGTCAGGGTGTTCAGGCACGTATTTAGAAGCTTCGTTAAGAAGCTCCTCGGTTACTAGTACAGGTGGTATGTCGGTTTCGGGGTACATGCGCGCGGCACCTGGTCTCGGTCTCATATACCTCGTCGTGCAGTCAGGATTAGCGGCTCTTGTCTCCTCGGGCACTCCTATTACAGCGTAAGAGGCTCTCTCAGCTACAGCTAGTAGCGCTCTCCTGGCTTTCTCCTCGTTGTCAGCTACTATAACAATAGCGTCTCTTAGTGGGTCAGCACCAGTAGCGGAGTATAGTTTCTCAACCTCGCTCTCGGAGATACCATATCCGGGTAGCTCATCGGTGTGGAAAATCCCCCCGACACCACCCCAGATCTTGGCATAATCGCTCAGCTCTGTGCCGAATCTCCTACTTGGCTGGAGACTTCTCGAGAGAACACCCTTAAAGCCAGGTAACACTAGTGCCAGTACAACGCCGCCTCTTTCGAGAGCTTTTCTTATAATTTTAGACGAGGTGTTCTTGAAGATCTCGGTGACATCTGTAACTTCTGGTTTAATGCTCTCAGGAGTTAAGCCCCTAGCTCTCAGCTCATCGCGTATTTTCAATAACTCTACTTGTCTTTTGACTTCGTATTCTATAACAAGGGGGATCATGTATAAGTGCTGTATACCCTTAATCTCGGTTTTAGCGCCACCGGTAATGCTGACGTTAATGTCCTGTCTTATAGTCCCAAGACCCCACTTAGCCTTACCAGTTAACCTAACTAGTTGCCCTATTTTCAGAGCTGCTTTAAGAGCTAGCTCTGGAGTGTCTATGTCGGGAGCGGTGGCGATCTCTACGAGCGGTATTCCAAGCCTATCGAGCATGTAAATGGACTCGGCTTCACTCTCTCCAATTTTCCTCGCCGCGTCCTCTTCGAGACAGAGTGTTTGTATACCTATTCTCCTGCCTTCAACTTCAATATAACCGTTCAGAGCAATTAACACAGTTCTCTGAAAACCACTAACGTTACTACCATCAATAACAATCTTCCTCATAACGTGTATTTCATCTACAATCTTCATGTTGAGAGCTTTAGCTATTGCCAAGGCTACTAGTAGTGACTCTCTATCTAATTCATGTGGAGGCTCCTCATCAGCTTCTACTAGGCAGGACTCTCCTCGAGGCACGAGGTAGCGGTATATTTTTCTCTTACTCCACTCCAGTATAGTAGCTGGATCCACCTCTCCAACTTCACTTCTAGCAGGTCTGAGATATCTAGTCAACTCGCCTCCGTGATTAGCAGCTAGTCTAGTGGGACATGGACAAAAGAGCTTCCTCTTAGTGTTTAACTGTACGTGTATTTCAAGACCTACTTTAAGACCTAGTGACTTGTAGTCGATAATCTCACTACTCATACACCCACCTCGGGTAGAGTTCTAGTGTGTGCCTCTCATTTAGCTCTCCAACGAGATTTCTCGTAATCCACGCTTTAACCTCATTTACATCGCGCGTCACTGATCCTAGAATCCAGGACAACTTAACATAAGCGACTTCTGGTAGCATATCTCCGCCTGGTATAACACCCGCTTCGAGAAGTCTACGTCCCGTACTATATACGTTCATATTGACGTGCCCGAAAAGACACTGGCTCGTCATAACAACCGGTATACCGCTCTCCACAGCTCTCTTAATGGAGTTTACGGCTTTGTTAGCTATATGACCGAGACCCGTTCCCTCAATGACTACTCCGTGAAAGCCCTTGTCCACGAGAAAATCTATGATCTCCTCCTGTATGCCTGGATAGGCCTTTATGAGGGCTACTCTACTATCAAACTTGTTTTTCAGGAGAGGTGTTTTTGTGAGATCACGGTACTCGACTATTCTTCCAGTAATCTTGATCTCACGCCTAATCGGGTCTACGTGTGCAAGAGGCACGTCGTTCACGGACTGAAAGGCGTCTCTTCTACTAGTATGCATTTTCCTTGTCTTGACTCCTCTGTGTACCAGTGCATAGGGGTCTGACGGCGTCGCGTGCATAGTAATAGCAGACTCGGCGAAGGGGGCTTTAGCAGCCACGAGAAACGCTGATATTAAATTGAAAACAGCATCTGTACTAGGTCTATCACTACTTCTCTGCGACCCCACAAAGACTATTGGTACAGGCTTCTCCTGTATAGCGAATGCCAGTGCTGAGGCGGTGTATGTCATGGTGTCTGTTCCGTGTGCGACTACTACGCCACTAACACCACTAGTTATTTCTCTGTACACGCTCTCGGCTATTTGCTCCCAGTACTGTGGCTCCATGTCCTCGCTGAAAATGCTCATTAACTCCCTAACACTCACTAACGCTATCTCTTCGAGCTCTGGAATCCACTCGAGTATCTCCTCTGCTGTGAGTGCTGGAGTAACAGCGCCGGTCTCATAGTCCACTTTAGACGCTATTGTGCCGCCAGTGCTAATGAGAGTTACTCTCGGTACAGGCTTCTCGTGCACAGCCTTGTGGGTGGCTATGTGTGCTCTGCTTGCTCTAGTCTCTACTAGCTGGATTTCAAGTATCTTATCTAGTTTAATTCCAATGTTGTAGCCATTGTCGAGCTTTACTACGAGTACTTGCTGTGCTCCATAAAGCCCTGGTCTCGGCATTAACACGCCGCGTAGCGTAGTCCCGTCTTTTAGTGTTACTAAAATCACGTCACCGGGTTTAATGTTCTTGCTCACTAAGAGCTCTGCTAGTAAACCAGTATAGCCGTGGTAGACTATCATAACTAATTACCGAGTTTAATGTAGAAAGAAGGGCGTTATAATAGCTTTGAGTAAAACCAAGTTAACTAACTCGAAGCCCGAGATACGTGTAGTTAAATGCGAGAACTGGGCTACAACTACGTGATCTATACACGGAACTAGGAGTCCACAGCTACTGTATCACGGGTATTGAAGCCTCCTGCGGCTTGGCAGCAAATCTCTTAACATACTCTACTCTATTTCTCACTCTTGGAGGCTTGTTCTTTTTCGGCTTAGGGGGTATTTTTGGTGTCTGGCTTCTCACTTTACCAGCTTTTGTTAGTGAACCGTGAGACGGCATGTTAACACCTCACCACGATACCATATAATACTTAGAGAAGGGGATATTTAAACACCTGTTCTACTATCCCTATTAAGGCTGGTATTTATGTCTAGTAGGGTCTACATAACAGAGACTCTCATAGGAGTTATAGCTGTAAACGAGAACGGGGAAATCGTCGAGTTTGTGCCGAGTCCTTCACGACTTGACGACCTAGTCGAGTACATTATTAGCATTGAGAGAGGTGATGTAACACCACAACTAATAGAGGTGTTAAATAAACTAAGAGAGAAAGGCGTTAACGAAGTAGTGGTGGAGTCCTACTCTGCAGCTAAAGTAGCCTCATCTCAGGGCATTTCTTCTACTGTTATTCCTGGATCTCTTCAGGTACTGCGTATTAGGGAGAAGTTACCTGAGTTAGCTGTGAGGTATGGTTTTGCCTCTACTATTGAGGAGTATTTTGATAAATTACACGAAGTGACACTAGAGTGGACTAGGAGAAAACTGAGAAGAGCAGCTCAGAAACGAGACATGTTAGCTGTCCAGGCTATTAGAGCTATTGATGACATAGACAAGACAATAAATCTCTACGTGGCGAGGCTGAGAGAGTGGTATAGCCTGCACTTCCCGGAGCTCGATGAGCTCGTGAGAGATCACATGCTGTACGCGAGGCTGATCTACGAACTGGGAGACAGGGCCAATTTCACTAAGGAGAATCTCATTAAGCTAGATGTGTCCGAGGAGCTTACCGAGAAAATAGCCTCCGCAGCGGCTACTAGTATTGGAGCTGAGCTGAGTGATTTTGATTTAAACTACATTAAGGTGCTAGCTGGCATTATACTCGATCTCTACAAGCTCAGAGACACACTGGAAGACTACATAGAGACTGTAATGAAGGAAGTAGCTCCCAACATAACGGCTCTCGTAGGGCCTAAACTAGGAGCTAGATTACTGAGTCTTGCTGGAGGATTAGAAAAAATGGCTAAACTACCAGCCAGCACAATACAGGTACTTGGCGCTGAGAAGGCCCTCTTTAGAGCACTGAGAACTGGTGGTAAGCCACCAAAACACGGAGTTATATTCCAGCACCCAGCTATACACAGATCTCCTAGATGGCAGAGAGGCAAAATAGCTAGAGCTCTAGCGGCTAAACTGGCAATTGCTGCTAAAGTGGACTTCTTCACTGGCAGGTATATTGGCGACAAACTTGCCGTGGAGTTTCAGCAGAGAGTCGAGGAGATTAAGAAGCTCTATCCAAAACCCCCACCAAGAGTTGAAAGAGCTAAAGCACCCGAAAAGAAAAAGAAAAAGAGTGAGGAGTCCGAGAAGAGAAGGGGTTAGGGTGATCTAGGTGAGTAGTGTTGTCTCAATAAAACCCCACGAAAAGTACTTCGGCGTTTACGTGGTTGAGCTAGAAGACGGTACAACGAGACTTGCAACAAGAAACCTAGTACCTGGTCACAGAGTGTATGGTGAGAGGCTATTCAGACATGGTGATGTAGAGTACCGTGAGTGGAATCCCTATAGAAGTAAACTAGCTGGGGCACTACTAAAAGACCTCTCCGAGCAGCCTATTAGAGAGGGAGATAGGATACTTTACTTGGGAGTAGCCTCGGGTACCACGGCTAGTCACATTTCTGATATAGTGGGTCTCCGCGGGAGAATCTATGGTGTTGACATAGCACCCAGAGTTATGAGAGAGTTCATTATGGTTGCAGATGTGAGGAAAAACCTGTACCCAATCCTTGCTGACGCGAGAAAGCCGCTGGACTACAGACACGTAGTCGAAATTGTAGATGGTATTTACGCTGATATTGCCCAGCCCGAGCAGGCGGCTATAGTTGCTGATAACGCAGAGGTGTTCTTAAAGGATTCAGGGTATTTATTATTGGCAATTAAGGCTAGGAGTATAGATGTGACTAAAGAGCCGAGTGAAATATACAAAAGAGAGATAAACACGCTTAAAGAGAGAGGATTTGAAATAGTAGACGTGGTTCACCTAGAGCCCTACGACAAAGATCACGCAATGATACTTGCTCGCTACACTAGGAGAAAGTAGAGAAGCTAATAGGACATAAGTTAAAGATAAAATAAATGGGTCCTTTTCCAAGTGTTTTCATGGTGACTAGGAAGAGCATGCAAAGTGATAGAAGAGAAGAGTTAGTAGAGGAGACTATATCGGCGCTCAGAGGAGCTGGATTTGTAGTCGAGATCATCTCTTACCCCCCAGAGAGCAGAGGATTCGACATTGTAGCTCACAGAAAGGGCTCGAGACCACTAATTATCAAGGTAGCAGAGGATCTTAATCGAGTTAGTAGAGTCGAGCTGGAAGACTTAAAGAAGAGCAGTAAGGCATACGATGTAGTCTCATTATTAGTAGCCACTAGGAGTGGTAATAGTGGCCTCGAGGACGACGTTCTCTACGAGAAGTACGGAGTTGTTGTGTTAACTACTAAGACCCTGGAGAAAAGTGTCTCTGGGAGTGAAAAGCCCTTAGTAATATACCGCAAAGGCGGCTACTTCTTGAAAATAAATAGCCGGGTATTTAGTGAGAGATTAAAAGAATACGGGTACTCTAGAGGCGAGCTTGCAGAACTACTGAAAGTTACTAAGAAAACTATATACATGTATGAGCGCGGAGAGCTCCTAGTACCACTAGACAAGGGCTTACTGCTAGCTGAGTTTCTCGGCGAGGACATATTCGAGGAGCTGGACCCAGCCAGCCAGGTATCTCTCGCGCATGACAAGTTCATTACTAGTGACATGCCGCGTGATAAAATTGAGGAGTTTTTGTGGAGAATAGCGTTTAAACTTAACAAGCTATTTCTGAGCTTTACTAGAACCCCTGTAGATGTTGTTGTGAGAAACAGCAACATGGCAGTAGCTATTACAAAGGCTACTCACACAAATAGTCTTCTGAGAAGTAAAATAGAAAACGCCGAGAAAATAGCTGATCTCCTCAACGCGCTCCTCGTCGTTGTCAGGTCTCACGTAGATATCAAACACCTAGAGAACACTCTGCTCAAAAGGGAGGTCTAGTTGAAATTGCTAAGACTAGTAATTACAGGTAGACCCGGCGTGGGCAAGTCCACGCTCTTTAACACTGTTGTGTCTTTTTTGAGAGAAAATGGAGTAGTAGTTGGGGGGATAATTGCTCCTGAAATGAGAGTTGACGGTAAGAGAATAGGATTTAAAATTGTGGACTTATTGACAGGTGAGGAGACGTGGCTTGCCAGAAAAGACTACGCTGGCTCGGTGAGAGTGGGGTCTTATGGTGTTCTCGTGAATGAAGCATCAAAACTAGTTGAAAAAGCCCTGAGTAGAGCTCTCAGCGAGGCGTTTGTAGTTGGAATAGACGAGGTGGGCCCCATGGAGCTTAAACTCCCAGTTTTCAAACCACTACTACTAAAACTACTGAGGTCCAGTAAACACTTAATTCTCGTTGTTCACTACAACTTGAGTGACAGGGAGATCTTGTCTGAAATTGCGAAGGCGAGAAGAGTCGTGTTAACTCTTGAAAATAGAGAAAACTACAGGAGAGTGCTGCCTCTTGAAGTTTTAAATGAGCTTAAATCAGCCTGATTACTCTCAGAAGTTTTAGCACGAGCTCTTCTAAGTCAATACCAGAGATCATTATTCGCTTTACTCGCTCTCGCGCTCCGTAAACAACGTCTATTCTCGAGGAGGGTATTCTAAGTGTTCTGGCAAGAAAACTCACGAGAGCGGCATTTTCTCTTCCGCTTCCAATAGTGGCGGGTGTTCTGTACACTAGCTCGTCGCTCTCCACAAATAAGCCTTCCTCACCATCCTCCTCGACCCTTATAGTTACGACTACGCCTTCACCAGACTCACTGGCGTTTCTCATTATAATTGACATGATCTTGTTTCTCAGATCATCGCTCACAGCACACACCCATAGTGTCATTTTCAGTGCTTTTGGGAGTAAATAATACTGTTGATGGGCTATTTAAGGGCAAATTCGCGTAGCTGGCATGACTCAGGTATGTGCTTTTTTGCTCTTCTCGACAAGTTCAAAGATGGCTTTTCTAAGTTCCTGGAAAGTGGCACTAGTCTTAAACCCTCTCACCTCCATGTGTGTTCTCGTGGCTTTAAAGCCGAGCTCTCTGAGTCTATTAATTAGTGCGCTTATTTTTGGCATGTTAACTCTCAAAGCACTACACAGCTTATCTAATCTAATGTAAGGCGTGTTTATCTCGACTTCGCTCTCTAGAGTAGTGAGGACTCTAACAGTATCGAGACTGAGAAAACCCACCTTGCCGGCTTCTAGTAGAGCTCTACTAATAGTCTCGAGAGTTGAGGTGTTACAGATCCAGGTTTTCCCCAGTACAACTGGTTTTTTACCGTTACTGCAACTTGGAGTTTCAGTCACATCTCTTATGTAGCCTCTCTCAAGTGTCTCTGCACAGTACCATATGTAGCCTAGGCACTCGTTGAGAGTCCTGTATGCCGCACTATAACTCCTTTTAACCTCGAAAAAGACCCTAATGTAGTGTCTGTGAACTACTGAGAGACGCGGTGTTAGAGCATAACCCAAAGCCGCAGCTCTCATCGCAATATTAGCTATTAATAGCCTGAGCGCGTACTCCTTGTCAAAATCTACTCTCACACATTTATCCCAGTACCTGGCCAGTGTCTTGTGTGGGTGAGTGCACGAGAGGGGTGCGAGATCTGTTGCTGTCACGCCGAGATACGCTCTTTTAGCTAGAGGTTTAAACGCGGAGTCTATGAAGGGTATGGGGGATCCGTAGGGGTCCAAGTCAACGTAGTCGACCAGCACTCCTGAAAACACGAGTGTGTTTAACAGGGTATTAGCTTCTTGATTGTAGGCTTCTGCTCTGTCTTCCAGCTTGTTTAATAGGATGTTTCTCTTAATGTAGTAGTAAGCTCTAGGGTCAATGTCGTTTAGTAATCCCTGACCACCTACTTCTAAGCACACTCTAATACCACGAATACCTGTACCCGCAAGCACGTCGACAAAGGAGAAATTGTGCCTGCTAATCGTGGACTTCAAAAAGAGCACTGTCAAGTCTCTGCTTACTACTGCGTGTGGATTGTAGAATACAGGCATCCAGGCAGGCTCTATACTCCCGTTTTCTCTCCTATAGAGCTCTATTCGAGGAGCTATTATCTTCGCAAGACCCTCCTGAATAATCCCCTCGTAGCCAAATATGTTGACATCTCTCAGACTACACCACCTGGGTGCATTCCTCGGTTCTAGTAGTGATTTTTAAGAAGTAGGTTCTAGCGCGCTGCAGGTGAGCTCAGTCTGAGAGCTCCTCATCACTAGATCTGCCGGTTTACTACTCATCACTGTCTAGTACTTGGTGTGAGAGCTCTTATTTAGCTTTATCGCTTAGTCTTTTCGATAATATATTCCACGATGTAGTCAGGGGGGTTTATACCTGTAGCTCTACGTAATCCCTCCCAGTGTGGAAAAGCGTTTACTTCTAGCACAAAATATTTCTGTGTAATAGTGTCGTAAGCTATATCCACTCCAGCGTACTCTAATCCAAGTATCTTTGTGGCTTTTAGTGCAAGCTCGTAGACTTCGGGTTCCTCCTCAGCTTTAACAGCGACTCCCTGAGCTCCCTGAGCTATATTTGTTTTCCAGTAACTGCTCACCCTTTTCATAGTGCCAATCACCTGATCCCCCACAACGAAGACTCGATAATCGTAACCAGGCTTCTCTAAGTAGACCTGGTAGTAACTCGGCATACCAATATTTCTCAAACTCCTGGTAGCGCTGAACGCTGTATCCGGATCACTTATTAACGTGCTCCCAAGACCTAGACTTCCCATAAGGGGTTTTAACACGGCTTTCTTTTTAGTAGCCACGAAATGCATGGCTGAGAAGGGGTTTTCAGTTATAAGTGTCTCTGGCACGGGTATTCCACTCGCGTAGAGTCTAAGAAGACACCTCCACTTATCTCTAGCAGTAAAAGACGCTGTGGGGTTATTTACAACTGGGATTTTCTGTGCGAGTGCTTCTAGGACACCCAGCCTCTTCATGAACACCTCTAAGCTGAGAAAGAACCCGATATTTCTGAGTATTGCAGCATCCACATCAACCTCGTCTCTACCATGATAGACAATGATATTTCTACCCGCAATTACAGCGTCGAGTAAATGTGCTCTTAAATACACGGGAGTTTGATTTTTCTTCTCAATAGCCTCTAGGAGTTCCTGAGCGGATTTTGGCGGAGTACTCCTGTACTCTATTACAGCTATTTTCACCTGTACCACCTAGTTGAGAAGAGAGTGTACAGTAAGAGGAGTACACTAATAGACGATGCGGTGACCATGGAGAGTAGTGTTTGAGACACTAGTACACCTAGAAGAACACCTATAGAAGTTGAAAAAGCAATGAGTAGCAGAATACTACGAAGCTCCCTAATACTCGCGCTCTTCTCACAGTGAGATAGCAAAGTCAATAGCACTACAGCGTACAAGGCAAGACTTGCACCAACAACAGTGTAGTTGTTTGGTGATGCAGTTAAAATCGCTGATGCAAGAGCAAGCACAAATAACAATACTGCCAATTTACGCCTTGTCAACATCAAGCCTCCCACCACAATATAAGCCTGGTTTTAGAGTACTTAATAAACAGTGCTCAACACTGAATCTCATGCTCAGCTCGCTGAGCAGCCCTCTCGCTACTACATGGTGTTAGCAAGTAGTACGAAAGCATGGCTATGTAAATTCCGGCTTCAAGCGGATCTGTGTTTAGGACTAGCTCTAAGGTTGCGTGAGGTGATCTCGACTTGTACTCCCTCCTAATACGATCCTCCACACTAGATAGAACTAGTAGAGTTTTCTCGGCTTTCTCGCTAAGCTCTACTGGAGTGTAGTGTACTGGTAAGTTATGTTTCCTAAAAGCGTAGACAAGTGTTAGTGTTGCAGGTTCGAGGAATTTACTCGACAACACAGTTATGGGCTCTCTAGACTCAGCTATCTCCTCGAGGACACCCCTGTAGTTCTCTACTAGCGAGCTCAGTACAGGGGCAAAACCTTCTTTACTGTGCTTAGCGAGTCTTAGACCTCGACTTTGAAGACTACTACGGTATTTCCTCGCGAGTGCGTGAAATACTGAGAGGCTCATTAAAAGAGAAGCCTCCACGGAGTTAACAGCGTTGTAGGTGTTCACGTTGTAGTGTTTTAGTAGCGCGCGTAGTCTCTCGTCTAGCGGCGCTGTCGCGAAAGCGATGTAGTTATACTTAAGATCTCTTACTACCTGTAGTGCTGATATTAACTTAGCGT
>Ga0105154_1000802_pt1 | contig 13250 bp, 14 predicted proteins | sample SSWtaG_FD_89672 | JGI IMG/M metagenome (GOLD analysis project Ga0105154, IMG submission 89672) | Hot spring microbial communities from Sandy's Spring West, USA to study Microbial Dark Matter (Phase II) - SSWsed_matched | ecosystem: Environmental > Aquatic > Thermal springs > Hot (42-90C) >... | reverse complement strand
GCGAGAACATATACTATAACAGACATTTATGCCAGATTTAAGAGAATGCAAGGGTACAACGTACTATTCCCCATGGGGTTCCATTATACTGGAACACCAATTTTAACCATGGCCGAAGCTGTAGCTAAAGGCGATAATGAACTAATAGACTTATTCATTAACGTATACCATATACCTAAGGAAGATGTTGAAAAGCTAAAGACGCCACTAAGTATGGCTAAATACTTTCATGAAGACGCTAAGAAAGCTATGATGGAGTTAGGGTTAAGCATTGATTGGAGAAGAGAATTCACGAGTATAACGCCCCAATTTAGCCAATTCATTAGATGGCAATTTCAGAAGCTTAGAGAGAAAGGATATGTTACTCAGGGAACACATCCTGTAGGATGGTGCCCTATACATCAGAATCCTGTAGGACAACACGATACTAAGGGCGATGTAGAACCAGAGATAGGCGAGTTCACCCTAATACTTTTCGAAGGAGATAATGGAGAAAAATACCCATGCGCTACATTAAGACCTGAAACTGTTTTCGGAGTAACAAACCTATGGGTTAATCCTGAAAGCGAATATGTTTTAGCAGAGGTTGATGGAGACAAATGGGTTATTAGCTCTAAAGCGGCGTGGAAGCTAACATTTCAGAACAGAAAAGTCAAAGTGGTTAAGAGAATTATTGGAAAGGAGCTTTTAGGAAAGAAAGTAAAGAACCCTATGACAAGGGCTAAAGTACCCATTTTACCTGGAAGATTCGTGGATCCAAATAATGCATCAGGAGTTGTAATGTCCGTTCCCGCCCATGCGCCATACGATTACGTTGCATTGGAGGAAATAAGGAAAAACAAAGAAGTTCTCGAAAAATACAATGTAATTCCCAATGAATTACAGCCTATTTCAATAATCTCTGTTGAAGGACATTCAGAATATCCTGCAAGAGACATAGTCGAAAAAATGGGTATTAAAAGCCAATTGGATAAGAAGCTTGAAGAAGCTACTAAACAGCTTTACTCATTAGAATACCATAAGGGAGTTATGAAAGAGAACACTGGGAAATACTCTAAACTCCCTGTTAGAGAAGCTAGGGAAAAAGTAAAGGAAGACCTACTGAGCCAAGGAAAAGCGGATGTAATGTATGAAATACTTAACAAGCCAGTATATTGTAGATGTGGTACTGAAATCGTAGCTAAGATTTTAGAGAACCAATGGTTTCTCGACTACTCCAATACCGAATGGAAGAAGCTTGCGAGAAAAGCCTTAAAATCTATGAAAATATTTCCTGAAGAATTCCGTAAAGACTTTGAATACACTATAGAGTGGGTTAGGGAAAGAGCATGTGCTAGACAAAGAGGCTTAGGAACAGAACTCCCATGGAGCCCCGGCTGGATTATAGAGTCGCTTAGCGATTCAACAATCTACATGGCATACTATACTATTTCGAAACACATTAATGAGTACCAGATAGAATCCGATAGGTTAACACATGAAGTATTCGACTATGTATTTTTAGGAAAAGGCGATGTAAATAGGGTTTCTGAAAGAACAGGGATCCCCACTAAAGTATTAGAGGCTATGAGAAGAGAATTTCTATACTGGTATCCTCTCGATAGTAGACATAGCGGAAAAGATCTAGTACCTAACCACCTAACATTCTTCATATACAATCATGCAGCAATATTTCCTGAGAAACTATGGCCACGGCAAATAGTTGTTAACGGATTCGTACTTTATGAAGGTAAGAAGATGTCTAAATCCTTAAGAAACATAGTACCTCTTAGAATCGCGAATAAACTTTATGGTCCAGATGTTGTAAGATTATCGCTTGCTGTTTCAGCCGAAATAGATCAGGATGCCGATTTCAGCACAAACTTGGCTTTAAGTATTCTTGAAAGGTTAAGAAAGCTGAAGAACTATGTTGACTCTTTCGTAAGCGAATATGGAATAGACCGCATAGATGTAGAAGACATTTATGAAGTTGCAGATAAACTTTCGTTTGCCGATAAATGGCTCCTAAGTATTACGCAGGAAAGAATAAGGTCTGTTACAGAAGCTCTTGAAAACCTTAGGATTAGAGATGCTTCGGGCACAGCACTTTACATCATGGAGCAGGACATGAAACGGTATCTTGAAATTTCTGAAAAACCGAGTCCATATGTGCTAAAATACTTCGTTAGTGTTTGGCTTAGATTGTTAGCTCCTTTTGCACCATTCATTACAGAGGAGCTTTGGAGGGAAATAGGTGGGAAAAACCACATTTCACTAGCTAAATGGCCAACTTATGAGCATAAGCTAAGAGACCTTAAAGTTGAACTAGCGGAACTTTATCTACGAAAAATAGCTGATGATATCAAAGAAATAACTAAAGTTACTTCGATAAAACCGCGTAGAATTTACCTCTATGTTGCTACCTCTTGGAAGTATGAATTGGTAAAAGCTATTATAAACAAGCTAAAGACCAAGGTTGAAAATCCGCAAAGAGAGGTACTTAGAGAGGTTATGAGAAGGAAGGAGATAGCTAAGTATGGAAGGAAAGCTGTTGAAGTAGTTAAATCATTAATAGATTTCGTAACAGCCTTACCTGAAGAATACTATGATCTCCTATACGTACTTGATGAGAAAAAGGTTCTTGAAGAAAATATGCAATATCTGAGGAGGATGCTTAAGGTGGAGAACATATTTGTGGTAAGTGAGGAGAAACCAGTGTATGACCCTAAGGGTAAGGCAAAACATGCCATACCTTGGAAACCAGCAATTTATATTGAATAATAGCTAAACAATAATGTATCCTTTATTTATCTCAATAAACCCGTAGGATGTAAGGTCAGCTAAAATTTTCCTAGCGAAATTTCTGCTTATTCCCATGTTTGCTGAGACAATTGTAATTGCGTCTTTAGTAGTGTAGTTACCATATTCTGCTGCTGCTTCCTTAAGTATGCTTAGAGCCTTAAGTAAGTACTTAGGTAATACTTTGAATGCTTCTTCGATTTTACATCCTGAAACAGAAACTAGTACTCTGTCGGCAAACGTTTTTAACTCATAAATTTTTCCTTTTCTCTTCCTACAGTATACTTTTAAAAATCCTTTAATTCCCTTTAAAGCTTTGGAAGATTTAACATCAGTTATTACAATGTATTTTACATTCGCATTTTTTATTTCTGAAACAACGTCTACGTCCTTTTCTGATGGATTATGTATGTGCAGTGAAAAACCCTTTAATTCGCTTATCAAATTTTCTAAGTAAATAATGTTCTCCAAATTTTTCTGACTTAATAAGTTACTTAGTAATTCGAATCTAAATTTACCACCGTAATCGATAAGGTAAATGTTTTCAGTAGAGCATTTAGCAAACTTAGATATTAGAAAAGCCTGTAGTACCTGTTTAACGGACTCGTAGTTACTTAAAATAGCTATCCTCCTATTATAAGGCCATACTAAAATTCTTTCTATGGCTTCATTTTCTAGGCTACATTTCATCTCTAACATCTACTTTGCTACTGCTAAATTCGGAGACATATTTTTAACTTTTAAATGTTGACAATAGTACATGTAAGTGAGGTGATTGGAAATTAGCCCGCTGACCATTTAAGATCCTCTTTAGGGATGATGTTACGCAGGCCTCGATGAAACCCTTATGTTTTCTCTTCCTTCACTAGAGCTGCTAACATTTCTCTATATTTTTCCTCCATGATCTTCTCTAATTCTGGAGGTATACCGAACCCTACAATTTCAACATCTACACTCTTAACTTCTTTAATTGTCTTGACAGCTTCTTCAACACTAGCTATAAGAACGTATGTTATCGGACAGAAAGGTGTTGTAAGCATTAAGCCTATTCTAACGTTTCCTTCATCATCTACTTCGATACTTCTAATAAAACCTCCATCAACTAAGTTGACACCTATCTCAGGATCCATAACGTTTCTTAGTCTTCTCTTAATTTCGTTCACTATTTCCTCCTTGTTTATAGGCATTATAGTTGCACCTAAGTTCTTTCACGCTGTTAAAGAAGTGTAAGGGATAAATTAACTTTACTAGCAATATCGTATGACATTAGTTAATCTTAAAACCATGCTTACACCATATTCACATAACGGGCTACTTTTGAAAAGACTTGAAGTGCTTAAGAAATCAATGAAAGAAATTGCCTTATTCATAAATAACGCTATAGAACACATTAAAGAAGAAGAAGTCGAAAAAATGGTAGATATTTTAGTGAAAACATATCATGACCGTGATAGAAGGAAAATTTTAGTGATGGGAGCAGGTAGATCGGGTCTTGTAGGAAAAGCTTTCGCCATGAGGCTAATGCATCTAGGATATAACGCATACGTTCTTGGTGAAACAATAGTTCCAAGAATAGGTAGGGAAGACATAGTCATAGCGATTTCAGGTTCCGGTAGAACGAGATTGATAGTAACAGCAGCTGAAGCTGCGAAAGCGGTAGGTGCAATTCTCATTGCAATAACAACATATCCTGACTCGCCATTGGGCGAACTAGCTGATATTGTTGTAACAATTCCGGGAAGATCAAAAGTTGCCAAAGAAGAAGACTATTTTGCAAGACAGATTTTAGGAATACACGAACCCCTAGCACCCTTAGGAACGCTTTTCGAAGACACATGCATGGTCTTTCTTGACGGCCTAATTGTAGAGTTAATGAGAAAATTGGGAAAGAAAGAAGAAGAAATAAGAGAAAGACATGCAAACATAGAATAGCAGTAACCAATGAAGTGTGAAGAGGAGAGAGCAAACACATGCCAATAACGGTGGCTGTAGGGTCAAAGAATCCTTCAAAAATTAAGGGTATTCAGATAGCTTTTGAAAAAATATTTAAAACCAAAACAAATATCCTAAGCAGATCTGTCAAAACCTCTTTACCACCACAACCTATAGGATTAAAAACCACCATAAAGGGTGCCATTGAGCGAGCTATAAATGTAAAAGCAATATTAAGCAATGCAGACTTCTACGTAGGATTAGAAGCTGGCTTAATACCTATACCTGCAACAATCACAGGTTACATGGACTTTCAGGTTGCAGCAGTACTTGATAACGACAATAAAGTAACTATAGGTTTCGGTCCAGGTTTCGAATTCCCAAACTATGCGGTACGTTACGTATTGGCTTGTGGAAGAGAAATAGAGGAAGCTATGATTAAAATATCTGGAATAGAGAATATAGGGGACAACGTTGGTGCCATAGGTTTCTTAACAAATAACATTATTGTAAGGGAGAATCTTTCAGAATTAGCAACGATAATGGCTCTTATTCCTAGAGTTAAAAAGAACCTCTATGAGAAACTTCCTAATGTATACGAAGTCTTAAAGGAACTAATGTGATGTAGTTTAGGTAATATAACGTAGTTAACGTTTTAAATGCACATTACTGAACAGTTATGTTTAGGTGACATTATAGTTTACAGTATAAGCTAAGCGGTAAACGTCAAGGCGAGCTTAGGGTGACATAATGCAAGGCGTAGTTCATGAAGGTTATGTGTTAAAGATTTTCGATGAAACATTATGGTTAGTTAAGTGGAACATTCATGATAACAATAAAAACGTTATTGCATTACCTTGGAAACATAGAGCTAAGGATTTACACTTTGTTGATAGTATAAACTATGTTAAGTTGAAATACCCATACTTTATGAAGGTAGTTAAGTCCTACAATAGAATATTGCCTGTAATATCTAGGGAACATGTTAGAAAAATCTTTAATCCATACAAGGAAGTCGTAAGAATAGTGAAAGAACCTAAAAATTATGAAAGAACAGTTCGCGACCTTATAATGCTCATTACTTCCGAGGCAGGGGTAGACATAAACAATGTAGGGGTCGTATATGGTTCAGAACTTGAACCCATAATTATTTCTAAAGGTAAAAGCGTAGCATTTAAAATATATAATGCTGTTAGAAGACTTTTCTTCACCACAAACATGTTCTACCATTTGGAACCGGGAATGTTCTTTAATATCGAAAAACACGATATTTATGTTAAAATATCTGATAAGGTATTAAAGTCTCTTTACTCCAGAAAATACTTAAGCGGAGTATTTAGTACAGTGCCTTATACTATAAGGTTACTTGACGACTTAACTTACGATTTCAGTGACATAGAAGTTAAAAGTTATGGAAGAGTAACTTTAATTGCCAAAATTATTAATGATAAATACTCTATTTTCTACCCTAGCAGATACAGTGTTTTAGTGACAAGCATTGCTGAAGGAAGTTTTAGAGCGAAGTTTGTTAGCGAAATAGTTGCATTTAATGAAGGATTTAGGGAAGCTGCTTGGGAAGGTGCAGAAGTTCTGGTTCAAGGCACTCTTGAGAAAGTAGTAGATAATGTTTGTGATAGAGAGTATTATAGGGTTACCGTGGGTTTTTCAAAGGACTTAATATTGCCTTTACAAAGACAACATATTCCCTTATACGCCTAACGTAAACAATTTTGACTAGATAGTGTACTTTTGAAAAATCGTATATACGGGCTTAGCCGCAATCATAAGTGAGGGTTGGAATTTGGCAGAGAATCCTTATGAAATGGCTTTAAAACAGCTAAAAAAAGCTATCGATGTTCTCGGATACGATCATAACATATATGATGTCCTAAGTAAGCCACAACGCATTCTTGAAGTAAGCATTCCTGTTAAAATGGATGATGGGTCAATAAAGGTTTTTGTAGGCTACAGAGTTCAGCATAATGATGCATTAGGACCATATAAAGGTGGTGTAAGATACCATCCTGGCGTTACTAAAGATGATGTCATAGCATTAGCTATGTGGATGACTTGGAAATGTAGTGTAGCGGAATTGCCGTATGGAGGGGGGAAGGGAGGAGTTCGTGTTGACCCAAGAAAACTTTCAATGGGTGAGTTAGAGAGACTCTCTAGAGGTTACATTAGAGCCATAGCTCCGATAATTGGTCCGGATGTGGATATTCCAGCACCAGATGTTTACACAAACCCCCAGGTAATGGCGTGGTTTATGGATGAATATAGTAAGCTTAAGGGAAGAAACGTTCCTGGGGTTGTAACTGCTAAGCCTGTTGAATTATGGGGATCCTACGGTAGAATAGAGGCTACAGGATATGGTGTAGCTGTTGCGGCAAAGTTTGCTTCTAGAAAATACGGGTTACCTTTTGAAGGTGCTCGTGTAGCAATTCAGGGGTATGGTAATGTGGGATACTATTCAGCCCTTTTCATGCACAAATGGGGGGCAAAAATAGTTGCTGTTAGCGATAGTAAAGGTGGAATCTACAATCCAGAGGGATTGGATCCTCAAAAGGTAAAGGCTTTCAAAGAAAGGTCGGGAACTGTTGTAGGCTTTCCGGATGCTAAAAAAGTCATTTCAAATGAGGAACTATTAACTCTTGAAGACATTGACATTTTAGTGCCAGCTGCAATAGAGAACGTTATTACAGGTGAAAACGCAGATAAGGTACATGCTAAAATCATTGTTGAAGGAGCCAATGGGCCTGTAACTCCTGAAGCAGATGAAATACTGTTCAAAAAAGGAATCATTGTTGTTCCAGACATTATAGCTAATGCCGGCGGAGTGATAGTGTCTTATTATGAATGGGTTCAGAATTTACAGGGTCTACAGTGGAAACTTAATGAAGTATTAAAAATGCTTAAGGATAAAATGCTTTCAGCACTTTATAAGGTTTACAGAAAATATAATAAACTAGATACGGATCTACGAACTGCAGCATATGCTGTTGCTGTAGAAAGAGTAGTTAATGCTATGAAACTTAGAGGATGGATATAAGGGGGGTTCCTCGACATTTCGCTTACACCTTCAAAAATTAATTTAGAAGAAACTATTAGGTAATGTTGAACTCCTAACTAACTGGGGGGTGTAGATGAAAGTTTATGTTAAAGAGCTTACTTTAAGCACCCATAGGAAATACCAACTTATCGATATAACATATGAAGTAGAAAACATGGTTAAAGAAAGTGGTATAAGAAATGGGCTATGTTTAGTTTTCACTCCTCACGCAACAGCGGCAATAGTGGCTAATGAGCATGAAAGAGGCCTTATGGAGGACATGTTGAGAAAAATTAAGGAAGAATTTCCTGAAAATGGAAAGTGGCAACATAACATTATAGATGATAATGCTCATGCTCATCTAGCTTCCGCATTTATAGGTGCTGATAGAGTATTTCCTGTGATAAATGGTAAATTAGTGAAAGGTACATGGCAAAACATTTTTCTCGTAGAAATGGACGGTCCTAGAGGATACCGTAGGGTCATAATTGAGGTAATTGGCGAGTAGTGGAGGTAAAAATAGTTAACAATGAAAGGAAATTAGGTGTTCTAAAACACCGACGAGAATACTGTAGAAGCCATCAAATTACAATCGAAAGCCTCACTCTTCAGGGCGGGGATGGGAGAGTAAAGTTTTATAAGCTTTCCTAATTTAATTGTTCTCGGCGATGGATGAAGGGTTAGGGAAATAGCATACAATGTACTAGATAGCTATATTGTGAGTATGTTGTAAAGTATAAGTGATAATTGAATGATCACAAGGAAAATACAAGGTAGAGCTTTGGTCAAAATAGGAGACGATGTAGAAATACCTATTTTAGGTTCTATAGCTTTCGGAATAATAGATAGAGGAACAAATGTTATTCAGATAAGACCTGTTAGTTTTTGCAATTTAAACTGTATAATGTGTTCCACGGATGCAGGGCCATGTTCTAAGTGGAGGCAAGCAGAATATTGGATTCCACCGGAAATTATTCTAGAAGGTGTGAAGGAGGTGGTTAAGTATAAGGGAATAGATAATGTGGAAGCACACATAGATACTGTTGGTGAACCAACACTTTACTCAAGACTTATAGAGTTAATTCAGGGGCTTAAGGAAATTAAGGAAGTAAAAATTGTAAGCATGCAAACACATGGGCAAAACCTTTCAGAACATAAGGTTGAAGAGCTTTCGGAAGCTGGCTTAGATAGAATAAACTTAAGCGTTGACGCAATAGACGGAAACCTTGCTAAATACATTCAAGGAGCTGAATGGTATAATGTGAAAAAAGTCCTTGAAGTAGCGGAATATGCGTTAAATAACACCAAAATAGATGTTCACGTAGCACCTGTTTATTTACCTGGAATAAACGATAATGAAATACCTAAAATAATAAGGTGGGCTTTAAGAATTGGTGCAGGTAAGAAGTGGCCACCGCTGGGTATTCAAAAATATGTACCACATAAGTATGGGAGAAAAGCTCCTGTAAAGAAGGTTATGAGTTGGTATGAATTTTGGAATTATTTAAGATTGCTTGAGGAGAAGTTTAAGGTTAAACTTATACCTAAACTTGAAGATTTTGGGATGTTTAGAGCAAAACCTTTACCTAAACCTTTCAGTGTTGGCGAAAAAGTACGAGTAAAAATAGTGGCTCCTGGATGGCTTAAAGGGGAGAAATTAGCTATCGACTTAAGAAGCTTAAGAACAATAACTGTCGTTAACGCTGAAAAACTCTACGAAGGAGTGAGAGTTTCTGTCAGAATCGTTAGAAATAAGGATAACATTTTTGTAGCAGTTCCTATTTAAACGAGAGCGGCTTCGCCAAAGAGAGGTGGCTTCTTAAGTCCGTAAATGGTTGATATCCCTCCTAGAATATGTAAACCTAAGGGGTTTTTTGAGTAAACATAAATTAGCTCGTCATTGAATTTTATAAAGAAGTCGCTTAAACCATACTTCTCAAAAGTTTCATAATCAATAGTATAACCTCCATTAGCATAAGCATCAATAGTTATAGGTTCTATTTCCGATACTCCACTAGCGATCCCTTTAAACACTACTTCATAGAACATTGTTTATTTCCACCTCCAGAAAACCTCTTATTTTAGAGAATTCCTTTTTAACCTTTACACCCCAGTATTACGTATGTTGTTGAGAGATGCAAAGTAAAAACGTTAGAAACTATAGTAAAGTGGTCGAAGGAACAGTAGTTGTACTTGATCTTGACAAGTTTAAGGAAGTAACAAAGGAGAAAGGATTTGATGAATATAAGCCTAATGTAATTACTGGAACATTAACACACTTAGTTGAAAATTTTGTTAGAAAATGGAACGCTTACGTTCTATATGGTCTTGACTATTTTAGAGGAACAGAAGAGGCAATAATAGCAATACCGTTGACGAAACCTGAGGAAATACTGGACGACCTTGAGAGAATACGTAAGGAAATAGAGAGGCTCGGTGCAACAATAAGTATAGGTGTTAGTTACGGAGTAATAGTTAATGTTAAACCTAGGGATCGTAGAGAAGCTTACAGGAACATTACAGTTAAAAATGCTCTTAAAGCGCTTAGAGAAGCAAAAAGAAAAGGAGGGAATAGAATAGTTGTTAAGTGATAGAGAATGAATATGAAACTTCATAGAATAATATCATATGCTTTAGCCCCTCGAAGAGGAATTAAACCCATGATTAATGAGGCACATATTGTAAAAACCCTTATTCTACTTTACACTCATGGACCATTTGGAAGACAGACATTAAGTAAAATTTTAGGAGCTGGTGAATCATCTATAAGAACGCTAATAAGGAGATTGAAGGAGCTAGATCTAGTCGATGTGTCTAAGGCGGGAGGGGCTTATTTAACAAAAACGGGCGAAGCAGTTGTTGAAACCCTTCTTAAAAAAATAGTACCTCCTAAAACAATTGACATTAGCGACCTAGAGTACTTAAAGCTATCAAGAAAGGCTTGCGCTATGATACTCAAAGGTTTCTGCAAAAAATATCCAAACGTACTTCGCATAAGAGACTCTCTTATAAGACATGGTGCAGAAGCAGCATTAATAATATGTGTTAAGGGGGGGAAGCTTGTTCTTCTCTCACCACAAGGTAATGGTATTGATGAAACCACCATTAAGGAGTTGAACATATTAAAAACTAAACTAAACATAGAACTACGCAATGAGGATCTCATATTAATATCATATGCTGATACTTCTGATAAATGCGAAACATCCCTTTATAAATTCATAGTTTCTGAAGGGATTGTTTAAAGTGAGTATTGAGAGAGTAGAGAAAATAATTAAGAGTTTTGGAGGAATAATTGACTATAAAGATGTTAGAATCTCTATAGGTAACAATAGCCCTAGAATACTCATAGAAATTCCTATAACCACGAATATTAAAGATATTTATGGATATTTATCAGCAATCTACACATTAACAAGTCCTACGTTAGCTAAGAAGGTTAAAGGAACCATAGTGCTAAACATATACTATAAAAAACATAGGATTGAGAAGAACCAATGTAAAAAAGAATTTGACCACATATTTGAAACAATGTTTTTCGATAAAAGCGTAGGTTACATAGTAACTAAGGAGTTATCCTTAGAAAAAACACCTACGATACATTGGAGTAGAGAAGAAAACGTTATCGTACCATATATGGGTATTCGAGGCGATAATGAAATTTACGAACTAAACTTTACTCTCATAGTTTCTCTTCTTAACGAAATAGGGATCTTAGATTTCAGCATCGATGATGTTGATAAGGAGTATCTTAGAACGCTTAAAGTCCTTAAAAATTATGGTAACGTATTTTTCAAAAACATAAATAAGTTGGGAATAGCGGTACCTAAGGTTAACATTTTAGATAATGTAAGTAGAGATGTGGTAGTTTTAGAAATTAGAAATTTCTTAAACGAAATCGTTGATATTGTTAAAGCTGAAAAAGAAGGTGTAGTTCTAAGTTTAATGAAGGGTATTCTCTGGGAAAATTATGGAAACTACGTTTTTGCTATTGCTTATTCTCAATAACATTTACCGAACCCTAATCTCCTCTCCGCCTCAGGAGGCAATGTGGGAAGGTTTGGAATTACATTTCCCCTATGTTGGAGGTTCAATCTCAGTTTCTGACCCATTACCGTTTGTCCCTAGATGCTTATTCTCATTTGTTCATGTTTATTTGTTGCATCTAGGGGTTTCCACATCGCCCACGGGGATTTCAGTATCCCTACGGGTTCATGGGTGGCTGTTGAGCTCAACGGCGCAGGGGGCTCCCATCTACTGTAAACCCACCTAGGCTTAGAGCGTAGCTTCCATCGCCTAGGCAGATATCATAATAATGAACAAAACCGGAGCTTATAAACCCAACACCTAAACTAGAAAACAGCCCTTCGGGACTCGGTGTAATGCGTTCTCGCCACTTGCGTTTATATTCGGGAACACTAACTCCCTTGGTAATTGCGTATTCCTAAACGGGTTTACTATGTGGCGAAAGCAGAATACGAACACCTTAAGATATGGAAAGATAGTAAAAATTAATTGTATTTAATGTGTTACTACTTTGATTTCTTAAACCTATCTATTGCAGCAATTATTCTTCTCTTAGCTTCTTCGGGGCCTTTCCATTCTTTCACCTTAACCCATTTGCCAGGTTCTAGCTCCTTATAGTGTTCAAAGAAATGCTTTATTTTGTCCAGAAACGCTTTAGGTAAGTCATTTATTGAATTAACATTAGCCCATCTAGGATCTATTTTAACTGTAGGTACAGCTATAACTTTGCTATCGGGTCCTTCCTCATCTTCCATTTCGAGTAGTCCAATAGGTCTAGCAGGTATTATTGCTCCCGGAAGTACTGGTTCGTGGCTCAGTACCAGTACGTCGACAGGGTCTCCGTCCTCTTCAAGAGTTGAAGGAATAAAGCCGTAGTTGAAAGGATAAATCATTGCCGTATACAGTATTCTATCGACAAATACTGAACCTGTTTCCTTGTCAACCTCATATTTAACATAGGAGTTCATAGGTATTTCCACTACAACATATATTTCATCAGGAGGGTTTTTTCCAGGAGGGAGTTTTTCAAGATTCATAATTTATAATCACCAATATGTTTTAAGCAAACTTTCAACATTAAAACTTATCTTAGTAACACTCCCTAAATTACATGATGAAATTTGACATTGAAATTTAAGGTAATGGTTGATTGGAGTAAATGTGAAGGTACTGAGTTATGCGCTACCATGTGTCCAGCATATGTATTCGAAATTAAAGAACTAATTATCGCAGATAAAGTTAGGAGAGTTAGCTATGTAGTTGATGAGAGTAGGTGCATTGGCTGTTTCGGATGTGTAGTTGTATGTCCAAGCAAAGCTATTACTGTTGAACCTAAAGACTTAGGTAGGGTGGTGAAAATTAGGCAAATAACTTTAACCTAAACTTTCTTCTCTTCATTCTAACTTTAGCTATCAGAATCCTTTCTCCGCTGAAGAGCCTAGCACCGAGAAATATTAGCAGTAAT
>Ga0105154_1000801_pt1 | contig 13251 bp, 13 predicted proteins | sample SSWtaG_FD_89672 | JGI IMG/M metagenome (GOLD analysis project Ga0105154, IMG submission 89672) | Hot spring microbial communities from Sandy's Spring West, USA to study Microbial Dark Matter (Phase II) - SSWsed_matched | ecosystem: Environmental > Aquatic > Thermal springs > Hot (42-90C) >... | reverse complement strand
GGGAGAACCCAGGCGTGGAGCTTCAGGAAAGCGTGCGGCGAGTACGTAAAGGGTGCCAGCTTGAAGAGGCTGAGCGAGCTCTACAGCAACCAGCTCCGGCAAGTTCTGAAGCAGCTGAGCATCACATACTGGTTAAACCAAGCTCAGAAGCTGAGCTTCGAAAAACGAAGGAATTAATCCCACCACATCTTCTTCAAAGGCATCGCGAGTACCTCTCTTATCTCGAGCTTCTTCGACTTGTCCGCGCTGAACATCTCCTTAGTCCTCGTGGCCCTCGCGACGATCGCGGCGTCGCTCCCTTCCCCCGTGCCACCCACCCCTATGACGTCCCTGTAGAGCTCGATGATACCCATGTCCGCCGCGATGAGTACAACCTCGACCGCCACCTTGAAGCCCTGACCCAGCGTGTAGAAAGCGTTACGCACGTCGTCCATCCCCCTCTCGTGGAGAGGCAGGTGAGTCCCATCTACCGCAACCCCCCCGAGCTCGACTATCCTCTTTTTGAGCTGCGGGTCCATCCTCTCGTGCGAGACGGCCACAACCTTCGCCTTGCCTCTCAGCGCCTCAGCGAACTTCACGCCGGTTCGCCCTGATGTGCTCGCTACAATAACCGTGTCGATGCCTCCCTCCTCAACCCTCCTCACAACAGCTTCGATAACGCCTTCAGTGTTTTGGGGACCTGGCTCCTCGAAATAAGCTACAACCCTATTTATCGGCATCAAGCTCCCTAGAAAGGAGCAGTATAAATGTGCGCGCCCAACAATCCAACTCGCGCTACGGCAAGTACCTCGATCCCATCGCATGCTCCAAGTGAACGAGTCTGAAAGGGCTAGCGCTGTGCAACACGCACCGACACGCGCGGAAACCCGCCTCTCCCCGTAAGGTTTTAAACCTGCTTACCTGCAACCCTATTCTCGGGCCGGTAGATCAGACTGGGAGATCGCCCGCTTGGCAAGCCCGGGGCGTCCCCGGGCCCAGCCTGCGGGAGGTCCCGGGTTCAAGTCCCGGCCGGTCCACCAAAGAAATTTTCTGTTAATTAATCAATCAATTGTGATGCTACAAATGAACCAAACGTTTCTGGTCGGGCGATTCACGTAAAGGTTTTTCGGGTAGCGCGCGCTCGCGCTGGAGCGGGTGCTAGCTCAAAGCTCGAAGCCTTGGGGCGGCTTGAGCTCGGGGACCTTCTCCGCTTTGCCAACTTTCGCACCTTCCTCCACTTCGAGGCTTTCCACGTAGTACGCTCCCTCCACAGTGCTGCCTGCGCCAACGCGCGCTTTGACCGCGTGGAGCTCGCGCACCCTGCATCGCTCCTCGCACTCGAAGACCTCCGCGTAGACCGTGTCGGCCGCGCTGTCCCGCTCCATGAGGAACCTCTTGGCTACGACCAAGCCCGCTACGCGCCCCCTCCTCGACACGGTGAACTCCTCGGCTTGAACGCCAACCCTAGCGCGCAGCCTTGAGACTCTGACCTCGCGCGCCACGACCTTCTCGACATCCGCGTCTCCGCCAACAGCCAGCAGCCCAGCTTTCAGGAGCCCGCCGGCCTCCAGCGTGCCGCCAACCGACAAGCATCCCTCCACTTCTCCACCTTCGGGGAGCTCTAGGAAGCCGCCCACGGCGATTTCCCCGCCCTTCAAACCCCCTTTAACCCTAGCGTTCCCTCCCACGCTTATTTTTCCGAACGAGAGCGGGCCTTTAGCCCGCAGGACGCCGCCCACATCGATCCGCTCGACTCGCCCGGTTTCCAGCGTGAAGGTGCCGCCGACGCTGACTTTCCCGGCTTCGATCTCGCGCACCTCGATGCTGCCCCCCACGCTCAAAGCCTCCGCCGCGACAAACTCGCCGTGCAGCGCGCCCCCCACATCGACTTTGCCCGCCTCGAGCTTTCCAACCTTCAGAGAGCCGCCGACGCTTACGCTTCCAACTTTCGCCTCTTTAGCTCTTAACCATCCTCCCACGCTCACGCGCTCGGCTTCCAAGCTTTCGGACTTGAGCGCGCCGCCGATCGAAAAGCTCTCGGCTTTCGCCAGCTTTCCCACGGTGCAGCTCGACTCGACGTTGACGCGCCCGGCTTTCAGGGAACCCTCGACGTAGAGCGTGGACGCTTCAACATCGCCCTCAACTTCCAAGTCCCCTTCAACCCGCGCGTCGTCCGCGCCCAGCGCTCTAGCTTTGAGCGCCCCCTTAACCGTTAGCGAACCTCTGCACAGAACCCTCCCCTTAACCTCCGCCACCCCTTCTTCAGCTAGGAGCAGGACATCGCCCTCCAGCACTAAATCCCCCTCGACTACCTTAACTTTCAGCTCCGCCACGCATCTCGCCGCGTTTTCGGGTTGAAAAGCCTTGAGCACGTTTCGTGAGCACTTGAAGTGAGCAACGCTTTTTACCGGTAGTTTCAGCGGCCGAGCGGTGCCCGCTGCCAAGCGCTGCCATCACGAGATAATGGCCGACGTCTTAGAGTACCTGGCGGCGGCTGGGCGGGCGAGGTTGACGTGGATCGCAGCTCACGCTAACCTGCCGCTGGATAGGGCGCGGCTCATTCTGGGAGAGATGGAGTTCTACGGGCTCGTCGAGTCCGCTCCCGGCGAGGAAGGCGGTAGGTACTACAGGGTGGGGCGGAGGGGCTACGAGTACCTGGAGCTGTGGAGGAGGATCAGGGTTTTGGTCGGCCGTTGAAGCTACTCGAGCGACCTAGCTGCCACGTAGCTGGCGAGGTACACGAAAGCCGATGCTAGCGCTAGAAGGGTTCCAGCCCTCACGCTGTAGCTGGCTGCTGAGTACTCGGCAGCAATGAAGAGAGTTGCTAGCGAGAGCACGGTGAACACGGCCGTCGACGCGTAGCCGCCTCCCGACGCGGCGATGGGCGAAAGGGTGGCTAAAATGAGGGCGATTACCAGCAGGGCGAGGTGGGCCGTAAGCGCGGCTAGGGCTTTATCGCCCTCAGGCGCTTCGCTGACCAGGTCCATAAGGTCTTCAGGGACCGTCCCAGCGCCTTCCGCCATCCTCTTAAACACGGTGAGCGGCACGTACTCGACCCTCATAGTGTTAGTGAGGAGGACGATCCAAGGGCGGCTTAGAGCGTAAAAGAAGAGCGCCAGCCCGACAAGGGCGATGAGCCTTGAAATCCATCTAACTGCCACGTTAGGCATAATGCGCTCCTGCTAAAAAAGGATTTCTAAATTCACTTTCGATCCAGCAGAAGACCACGCATCGCCAACCTCCTGTAGAGCTTCAGCGCTGTGCTCCTCGAACGAGTTTTGATGCAAAGGGTTCCGCCAATATCCTCAACGATCAAACCTTCGTAACCTTCCAGTTCTCGAGCGGCCTCGGGGTGGGCTAGAATAACGTAGTAGCCGTCAGGGCTTCTAGGACCCAGTTCCTCTCTCTTCACGCGGCTCACCAGCCAGCTTCTCATGCACGATCGTCGCTAAGGCGACGAGCGCGGATGAGAGAGCGTACTCGGTCGAGATGACGACGCCGGGCGCTACGTCGACGACGAAGTCGGCGTAGCGGAAGACGCCGGTCGGTACACCCTCGCGGGCCCCTACCATCAGGTTCACCTCCTTTCTCTTCTTCAACGCGTTCTCAACGATGAACTCCGCCAGCTCGTCGGCGATGCGCGAAACTGGCTCGCCCTCAGGTTCGAAGACGATGAGCGGCTCGCCCATCCTCGAGCGGACGAACTGGTACATATCCTGAACGTAGATCTGCGTCCGGTGCACTTCCCTCCCGTAGCTCTTTTTCTGTAGCTCGTAGCGAGAGCGGACACCTTCGAAGAGGCCCCTTAGGAAGTGGTAGAGGGGTTGCGCCTCGACGGGACCTATCGGAGCTACGTAGAGCTTGCCGACTTCGAACACCTGGACCTCTCTACCCACCCGCGTGCCCATTACGTAGGCGGCGTCGGGCGGGCCCAGGTAGGGCTCGTGGGCAACTGTGAACCTACTGAAGAGCTTGTACATCGGGTACTTGCTTGGCCCCATCTTCCTCGGGAACTCGGAGCCCATGACGAGCGATAGGTATGCCCAGTCCTGCACGATCTGCACCACCAGCACCTTATCGGGGTTGTCGAGGTCCACGCGCGCTCCCGTAGCTTCCTTGAGGGCTGCGCCTGCGGCCACGTTCACGTCGAGCGATCGGAAGCTGTGGCTGCCCCTCCGCACGGTGGAGACGGCGAAGCTCTCGTTCTCGCCTATCCTAGGGGCGAGGAGGCGGGCGCACTCAGCTATCTTCTCCGGCAAAGCCTCGCACACCGCTTCGACGGGGTAGGCCTTTTCGACCTCCGGCACCTTCGCCTTGACCTCCTCGAGCAGCTTACGCTTATCGCTCGCGCTGGCTACAAGCACGAGGCCGGAGAAGCCGCGGGGCGCCGGTACGACCGCTGCTGCTGGATCGAGCTCGGAGATGTAGCTGGCTACGACGCGCTCCATGCCTAGCCTGCACGTGACGACCAGGTCAACGCCCTTTGGGTCGAAACCCGACATCGACTCTCCAGGCCTACAGCATAAGCTACTTCTTCTACTCTTCTCTCGCTTTGATCGCTGCGAGGAAAGCTAAACCTGACGCGAATCAGACAGCTGCGAGCACGCGCCCCTCTTCGTGCAGCACGGTGAGCAAGGCTAGCATTAGAGCACACGCCGCGAGCGTAAGGAGCCCTAGCGCGCGGTTAGCGGTGGCGTTACCTACGATGTGCTCTGAGAGCTTGTAGAGGACCAGAGCCGCGTACATGTAGGCGACGAGCGCCCCGAAGTTGTAGAGGGAGGCGATCAGGTCGAGAAGTTTGAGGCTCGGCAGAAGGGCGTTAGCGAGAAGGAGGGTTAAGGCGATCCCTGAGAAGGCTAGTATCGAAGTGGCCGGAACCCGGTGGCGGTTAAGGGCACATAAACAGTCGCCGCGGCGGCCATCGCGAAAGGCGCAAGGTGTTGCGCGCATAGGGCCACGAGCCCCAGGGTTATGAACATGTCAGCACCTACGTCTGCGCATCCCACGCTGAAAGCGCCGAACCAGCTTAAGCTCCGGCTCGGCTTCTTCCTTTCTTGCTGAGACATAGCTAACAGCAAACACCCGATAGCAGCCTGGGAGTAGGGAACACCCATACGGTGGGAAAAAGCTTCTTCTCGCTCTTATTTTTATCTTTTTCGTGCGAATTCAGAATTTCCGGACGTTGGATGGTGGTTTGAAGCAGTTACCGCTTACTGTTGGCAGCCGCCCGACCGATGGCCCTTCACCTGCTTGTATGGTGTCGTATGATGATCGGAAAGTACGTAAAGTTTAAACCGTTGCTCGGCTTACCGCCTCTGGTGGAAGGTATGCGGGAGAAGCTACTCTTGCTGCTCAGCATGGTTGCAGTAGCTATGATCGCATTGCTGGCGCTGCAGCTCGCCCTCTCGTGGTTCGCTCCCGGCTTCTACACGCCTTACGGCGCATGGTGGCTTCTCGACATGGTAGGCTACGCGGTCTCGCTGACCACGATCCTTGCCGCTACCGGCTTGATGGGTAGGTACCTGACTATAGCTCCGAAGAACATCGATGCTCTAAAGGCCGCGATGCTGGCGACGATGGCAGGCGTGATCGGCGGCGCGCTCCTCGTCTTCGCTGGACTCTCCTCCCTGCTGGGGGCCGAGCTGACGATGCAGCTCGGCTTCACGGCGCTCCTCTTCGCGCTGGTGCCCTCGCTCTTCTCGTGGCTCCTCTCGCCGCTGCTCATCAACCTGATCTACGGCTGCAAGCCCGACCCGGTGCTCCAGGAGATCGTGAACAGGGTGGCCGCTAGGGCCGGGATGAAGCCGCCGAAGGCGATGATCGCTCGCATGAGGGAGCCTAATGCTTTCGCCTACTCCTCCCCGCTCTTCGGCAGGTACGTGGCCGTTACGGAGGGCATGCTGCAGCTCGCCAGGGGCGAGGAGCTGGAGGCTGTGATCGGGCACGAGCTGGGCCACCACAAGCACAGGGACAACGCGGTGATGCTGATCTTCGGCCTCGTCCCCTCCATCATCTACTTCCTCGGTCGCTACCTGACGTACGCAGGCTTCTACTCTTCAAGCTACCGCTACGATGGCGACAGGAACAGGAGGGGCGGGGGAGGCATTCTCATCCTCGCCGGAATCGCGCTTATGGCCGTTAGCGTCGTGATGCAGCTGGTGGTGCTCGCCCTCTCCAGGCTCAGGGAGCACTTCGCTGACGCGCACGGGGCCAAGGTTTCGTCCCCCGACGCGATGATAGCCGCGCTGGAGGGGCTCGACAGCTTCTACAGCAGGTACAGGGTCGCTCGCGCTAGAGTTAACGCTAGCAAGATGAAGATGCTTTTCATCTACGCGCTGGCCGACCCCTTCGTCGGCCTCGAGGAGCTCTTCGCGTCCCACCCGCCGATACCCAAGAGGATCGCCTTCCTCAGAGCGCTGAAGGGGGCTCCGATAGAGGCTTAGCGCGCGGGCATCTTTGACATCTTTTTTCCCTAAATATTTTTAGCTCGACATTCACCTAAGCCGCGATGAGAGCCGTTTGGCTGGCTATCGTAGCCGCGATCGTCGCTGCGTTAGCGGCTTACTTGGCTCTGCGGGCTACAGGAGTGCTAAGTCCCAGGGCCGCCGGGCGCGCTGAGCGCAGGTTCTTCGTTAGGCTCTTCTACGAGGGGTGCCGAAGCTCCCAACTGCTCTACAGTGACCCCTTGATGCGCAGGAACTTCTTCAAGCGCGGCGAAGTAGCGGCCTTCGAGATCGACGTCAGCAACCCGGATGGCAGGGACCTAAGGGTCACGTTCTCCATTGCGCCGGCGGACGACCCGAGTCGGATCGTGAAGGTGCACGAGGGCATCGCAAAGGCCGGCGGCGTAACGCGCTTCAGCTTCGAAGTGGACACGTCGCAGCTGGCACCCGCCCTCTACCTGCTGGTGGCGGAGGTGGAGGGCAGGGGCAGGTTCAACTCCAACACCGATCCTTTCAGAAGCACAAACCTGGAATCGTGCCCGTGGCTGCTTGCCGTGCTGGACGAGCCGGTGAGGTTGGAAGGGCCGAGCGAGGGGTTGCCGAGGCTCATCGTACCGGAAGGGCTCGGCGTCAACATCCACTTCGTCGCTCCCTCGCCGGTTGAGGAGCGGGACCTCGACATGATCGCGTACGCTGGCTTCAAGCTGGTGAGAATGGACCTCTTCTGGCACCTCGTCGAGCACGAGAAGGGTGTTTACGACCTCTCGGGGTACAGAGCCCTCACGGAGGCTCTGCGAAAGAGGGGGCTGCGCCCCCTCTACATCCTCGACTACGGAAATCCCCATTACGACGACGGCTTACCACCCAGCAGTGACGAGGGTAGAAGGGCTTTCACCAGCTTCGCTCGGAAAGCCGCGGAAGAGATCGGCACGTACGCGCTTTGGGAGGTGTGGAACGAACCGAACATCGCCGTCTTCTGGAAGCCTCAGCCGAACGTTGAGGACTACGTCAAGCTAGCGTTCGCAACCGTCGCAGCAGTGAAGGAAGCATGCACCTCCTGCGTGGTGCTGGCCCCGGCGACCTCAGGCGTTGACGTAAATTTCATCTCGAGCGCAGCCTCGCTCGGGCTCCTGGACCGGATCGACGCAGTCTCAGTGCACCCGTACAGGGACTCAAACCCTGAGACTGCGCTGGGCGACTACGAGAGGCTCCGCGCGGTAGTCAAGGGGAAGGTGGTCGTCGCCAGCGAGTGGGGCTACCCTACCGCCGGCAGGTACGGGAACGTAGTGGACGTTTGGCGCCAGGCCCAGTACGCTGCCCGCATCTACCTCGTCAACCTGATGGCCGGCGTGCCCGTAACGATCCTCTACGATTGGAGGGACGACGGGCTCTCGCTCGACGATTCGGAACAGAACTTCGGCCTAGTCAGCCATCACGTTAGGGGTCCCGAGTGGTTCTTCGTCAAGCCAGCGTGGTACGGGCTCTACAACCTGAATCAGCGCCTAGCCGGCCTCTCGCTGGCGGAAAGGTTGAACCTGGGAACGGGCGTCTACGCCATCCGCTTCGAAAGGCAGGGCGGCTCGAGGATAGTCGTCTGGACTGACAGGGGCGAGAGGGAGGTGGAGCTCAACGTGGGGTTGGAGAAGGTCAAGCTAGTGCACCTCTTCGGGCTGGAGGAGGAACTCGAGGCTCCAGACGGGGTTCTCAGGCTAAGGGTCTCGGGCTCGCTCGTCGTCGTGGAGCCCCTAAGCCAGCCTTAGCTCTCGACAAACACGAAGGCGAACAGCGTCGAGCGCCCGTCCTCAGCCTTCACAACCCATGCTCCAGCCTCGTCGGCGATGAACGAATCCGCGAATACCCCGTCCTCCGCTGTCTCCAGCTCCCTAGTGACCCAGGACCCGCTCGGCTTACGGTAGGACACCTTCACGCGGAAGCCGGGACGCTCAGGGTACACAACGCCCACGACCGGGACCCGCTCGCCGACTCTCGCTCGCTCCCTAGCAGCCAGCGCGACAATCTTCATGAACTTCGTCATCACGGTGAGGCGCGAGCTCTCTTCCACCACCACTACGCCGGAGGGTTCGGTTGACGCCACCGTGAACTGGAGGATCTCGCCCAGAACGTTTACGGGCACGACATCCCCAGCTGCTACCGGCCTCCCCAGTATACGATTCTTCACGTACGTCTTGAAGTTCTCGTCGGGCTCGAAATCCAGCTGAGATTCGAGCACTATGGCTACCGCCGGTACAGCCTTCGCTTTTCGCACCTTGACCGTGTCGCCCACCCCGACGCCGGCGTTCATCGCGGTCCATGCGTCCATCCTGATGACACGCGCGCCGAGGTCCTCCGGTGGCCCTCGCGCGGCTACGGCGGCCGTGAGCCGACGGCCCTCCACCTCCACCACATCACCCTCCTTCAGCGCGAGTTCCTCCATCGCCTCCTTGCTGATGCGGACGCGCCCCTGCCAATTCTCCATCGCTACCTCCTTCACTGAGAGCGATACCTCGCTCATCGAGCTAACAGCGAGCTTACGGTACATAAGCTTGCCGCGACACCGTGCTGGCAAGGAACGCTTTTTAAGGGGGTCGGCGCTGGTATGACTGTGGAAAGCCCACGGCTTTACGGCGCTGAGGGCAAGCGCCCCGGCGAGGGCGTGACGAAAGCGCTGGAAGCGCTGGACCTGAGCGGCGCGTGCAGGGCGGGCGAAGTTGTGGTGAAAGTGAACTTCGTGTCAGCGTATACGGAGCTTTCGGCAACTCCTGTTGAAGCGGTTGAGGCGCTCGTGAAAAGGGTGAGGGACAGGTGCAGGGTTATCGTGGCGGAGGCGCCGACGATCGGCAGCTTCGAGGGGGCGGTGAGGAGGTTCGGGTACTCGAGGCTCAGGGAGTACGGTGTGGAGCTTGTGGATCTAGCGGACGACGATTACGAGGAGTTCTACGTGTGGGACCGCAGCTTGAAACGGAGGGTGAAGGTTCGCGTCTCGAGGACGATCCTGGGGAGCAGGTTCCTGGTTTCGGTCGTGAGACCGAAGACCCACGACACAGTGATCGCCACGCTGACGCTAAAGAACGTGGTAGTCGGCGCGATACTGCCGGGGGACAGGCACAGGATACACCAGGGCTACAAATCCATCAACCTCTCGATCGCCTACCTAGCAGCGCACATGCTCCCGAAGCTCGCGATCGTCGACGGGGCGGTCGGCATGCAGGGGGCTGGGCCTACGGGCGGCAAGCCCATTGAACTGGGGGTCTCGCTCGCAGGCGGCAACGCGGTGACCGTGGACGCGGCTGCAGCCTACCTAATGGGCTTCGACCCGCGCAGCGTCGGCTACCTCTACTACCTCTCCCGGTGGGGCTACGGGTGCGTAGACCCCGAGACGATCGAGGTCGAGGGCCTACCCGACTGGAAAGCGCGAGCCAAAAGCTTCGAGCCCCACCCGAGCTACAGGCGCCAGCTGGAGTGGAAACTCGACGGGAACGAGCTCGAGCGGGTCGAGCGCGAGCTGGAGGAGGAGGGCCTGCTGAAGCCTAAGGAGGGTTAGCCTTCGATGGCAAGAGCGTGTCTTCCAACCCGCTCGCCGCGCACCTCCACGAAAACCGCTTTACCCCCTTCTACAATCCTGACAGCCGCTTTAGGCTCTACCCTAATCTCGCTTGGGTCGAAGGCCTTCGGTAACCTGACTAGTGTGGGCGCTCTCGTGGAGGGTTCGACTACCCACTCCATTTCGAAGCACCGTTCTCGGCACCTGTACGAGAGCAAGCGGCCGGCTACGGCTGCAGGGTAGGGTCTGGCGATTAAGCCAGCGGCTTCCGTGCTCCAGAAGTCGGGCGTCCACGCCCAGTAGGTCCAGCTCCAAGCCATACTATCGAAGAGGTCGAGAAGCTGCCTGCAGTGAGACCCAACGCCTTCATGGCGACCGAAAGCTCCCCATTCGCCGACGAAGACGGGGGTCTCGAGGCGCTCCTGGGCCTTGCGCTTCGCCTCGACTATGACCTTCAGCCGATTGGGGCTGAAGTGCGTAGCTATGTACGGAGTATCCACCACCAGGTCGTACACGTGGGGCCCATAAGCCTGAAGAAGCTCCCGTAAGCCGCCTCGGGCTACTGGAGCAAGGCTCGTTGCCACACCCGCGTTGCAGAAGTAGCAGTCTTCTAGGAGCACTATACCGAGATGCGTGACCGAGCGTATACTCTCCACAACGCGCTCGTAGAACGGCATCAAATGCTTCTGCTCGAACTCTCTAACAAAGGGTTCGGCCTTTTCGAGGAGGCGCTTGTAGAGGTGCTCATCGTCGAGATGCTGCAGCAAGCGAGCCCTACCCTCGAGAGAAGCGGAGATTGCGAGAAGCTCTCCCATCTCGACCCCTATGATCTCAGATAGTGCTTTGAAGAGGGCGCCGTATATGTGCGAGGCGATTGAGCCTGGAAAAGGTTCGTTGAGAATATCGTACCCGAAAAGCCACGTTTCACCTCCAAAACGCTCCGCTAGGGCGCGCCAACACGATGCGAAATGGTCTTGCAGCCCGAAGCCGTCAGGGGCCGGGTCATTAGCCCAGAAGTGATCGAAGGCCCTTTGCACGGCTTCACACATGTAGGCGTCGCTCCACACAACAGCTCCAGCCGGCTCTGGGAGACCGTCGGTGAGCGTAGCCCACTCTGGCGCCCCGTCGGAGAAGCGCACGCTGTAGAGGTCCTGGTGCATGTCGAGCACCACATACATGCCGTGCTCGGCTAAAGCTCTAGCCTGCTCCTCAAGCCTAGCCAAGTACTCCTCGTCGATCCAACCGGGCTCCGGCTCGAGACCGTCCCATATCACGCCGAGTCTCACAACGTTGAAGCCGCACTCCTCCAAGCGTTCAAGCTCCGCTCTGCTCAACTCGTAAACGTAACCTCTCGCCCGATCCTTACACACAACGTTTACACCGTGAAACACTCTAACCCTCCCGCGCTCGTCGACAAATTCTTGACCGCGAACACCGATTCGCTCCACATCCTCGCTTCGCATCAAAGGTTAAAAAGGGAAGATGCGAAGCTCCTAGCTGGATGCCCTTCAGAGCTCGAACTCGGATTCCGCGTGCGCGTTAGCGCGAAGTGCGCTCGTGCGGTTGGCGCGGTCACGTAGCTGCAGATCCAGTGTGGGCGAGGCTGATGCGAGCTAATAGCTGTGCCCCACAATGCGCTATGCAGAAAACACCCGGTAACGCGTCCAGCGCGACGCGTTTGGAAAGCGCTTCACTGAACTCTTGCCCTCCTTTCGAGGCTAGCCTCGAAGAGGCGAGTACAGTAAGCCCTAGTGCTTCGGAGAGCCTTATTCTGCTGAATAGCCCTCTCGCCGCACGGTAGAAAAAAGAGGAAGAACAGATGCGGTTGCCTACTCGAAAGGTCTGGAGATGTTGATTTGGCGAGCGAGGATGTAAGGCGCTCTGACGGCTGGGCTGACCTCCCACCAGCTGATGTCGTAGAGATCCTTGCCCAGCAGCTCGATGTTAGAGATCAACTTGGGGAGGCGGTCGGCGATCCTGATCCTAGTGACAGGGTGCTTGACCTCGCCGTTCTCCACATAGAATGCCGCGTCCCTGGCGATCGTCGAGAAGATCCCCTCCACGTAGTTCTGCAGCCTTGTGTACCAGTTGTTGGTGATTACCACTCCCCTCTTAACCTCCCGGATCATCTCGTCAAGCGTAGCGTCTCCAGGCTTGACCGTGAGGGTCCAAGTGTGCGGGAATAGCCAGCCGGCGTTGCCGGTGGACTTCGCCCCCATCTTCGCGGCGGTTTTCGAGTTGTGGAGCAGCGTACGCAGCACGCCCTCCTCGATGATCGGCTTGCTCGCGGTGGGCAACCCCTCGTCGTCGAAGGCTGTGGAGCCGAGGAGCTCGGGCGTCCTCGGGTCGTCGACAAGCGTGAACTTTTCGGAGGCGACCTTCGAGCCTGGCTCGGCTCTAGCGAACATTGACATACCCATCATGACGGCTAGCGCGCTAGCCATCATGCCCACAAGGTTCATCAAGTTTCCGACTACCATCGGCGACAGCACCACGTCGTAGGCGCCGGGCTCCACCTGCTTCGCTTCCCCTTTCGCTTGGGATGCGAGCTCCGCGGCGGTGCGCGCAACCCGCTTCAGATCCTCAGCGCGCAGCTTGCGGCTACCCACCGACCACTGCCCGCTCGCTTCGCCGATGAAAGCCCTCAAGTACGCTTCGACGCCGGTAGCTTCCTCGTCGAGCTTAACTCCTTTGGAGGTTGCCAGCCCCTTTTCCGAGAGCGTGAGGGTAATCGCACCAGCCGCCCTCTCGACCCCCAAGCTATCGACCTCGGCGAGCATCGCCTCCGCGAGCGGCTCAGGGTTGGACATCGCGTCCACCGTAGCTCTATCGACTAACCCTTCGAGAGGCTCGACTTTCGCGGGCTCCGGCAGCGGAGCGTAGAGCATGCTCGGCCTGAGCTGCGGAGCAACCTTGATAGCTCTCTCGATGAGTGCGCCTGCTTCCTCAACACCCGATGGGTGGATCGTGGTCATGAGAATGCGCCCCTCCTTCACTAGGTAGAGGGAAACCACAAGGCTGCTCCACCTCTGCACGACACTGATCTCGCTGTTGAACATCTTCACCATCACGCTCTTTGAGCGCCCTACGAGCGCGGCAGCCTCCTCGAAGCCCTTCCTGAGTGCCTCGTTCACCAACCTTTCAGCAAAGTCTGAAACCCTTTCGGCCATCACGCCACCACCCCTAGCTTCACGTTCCTAAGCCTTACGTCAGGCCCTCCGAACCAGACGGGGACGCCCTGGGAGGGCTCACCCTTACCGCACATGCCCGGGTAGAAGCGCAGCTCTT
>Ga0105154_1000796_pt1 | contig 13290 bp, 28 predicted proteins | sample SSWtaG_FD_89672 | JGI IMG/M metagenome (GOLD analysis project Ga0105154, IMG submission 89672) | Hot spring microbial communities from Sandy's Spring West, USA to study Microbial Dark Matter (Phase II) - SSWsed_matched | ecosystem: Environmental > Aquatic > Thermal springs > Hot (42-90C) >... | reverse complement strand
TCTTCAACATTTACCTCACCCATGAAAATGATTGCATGAGTGCCATTATGTACATGGATGCAATTAAAATTTGTTGCATGTTGTAAAGGAAATCTGAAAATGCAGTTGCAGGGTCATAATATGATATCGTGAAGTTAGATATCGTGGCATCAGCATCAATCGAGAGTACTGAAACCCTCATTTTATCCCACTTCCCAGAAACCACATTGACCTCTGAATCATGATTTAAAATCAAACCATCATTTGATGATGTGATGTTTACGTTTATGATTTCATCTTTGGATACATTCTTCTCTATTGATACCTGAGTATCACCATTTTCATTCATCAAATTGAACTTTATATGTACAGTTGAAGGCTGTTTTGTTTTCACGTCAACCTTCAAGTTTGCTTCGAAGGGGGTTGATGGTAGAACTATGATTGGTGTTTCTTTTATTGGGGTTGGAAGCTTGTAGTATGTTGTCCATCCAATTCTTTCCTTTAATGTAATCATCATATTGTATCTAACAATTTCTTTGCTATCTCAACCTCATAAAACTTTCTTGATTTCTCTATTGCTTTCATGCATAGTTTGTCCATGTATTCTGTTCCAATCATGTCTAGTGCGTACAGTATAGTGTCTGCAAGGTTTTTCGCTGGATAATCCCATACTGTCCATCTTATGTTTAGGCTTGGGACGTATTCGCTTATCTCTTGATAGTCTGCTTCTACTGGTATTCCAACTGTGAACTCGTTGTGTGAGGGGATGTTTGTGTACACTATTGGCGTCCCGACACTCATTGCTTCTAGTGGAGGGAGACCGAACCCTTCTCCTCTGCTTGGAAACACGAATAGTGTTGCACCTTTTATGAGCTTGAAGACTTCGCTTCCCTTTATAGTTCCAGATGGTATTATGTGGTCTATGTTTTTGAGGTTTAGGTTTGTGACAGCAACTGCCTTCAGCCCTCTTTTCTTGAGTTCACCTTTAATCATCCCTATGGCATCATCAAATCTATCCAGCCCTTTTCTTTGATGCTTGGCGTCAGGTGCTCCTTCCTTTGCTATTGTCAGAATATACTTACCAAACATTTCCCTGTATGGGGATTCCGTTTTCAATGCTTCATTTATTGCTTGGCTGTCTAGTGGTCTGCCTACAACTCCATCAACTCTCAATCCTCTGAGCTTCATGCAGTTTGCATTGTAGTGTGAAACTGCAATGTTTATGAAGTTTCCATCGTTTATGAAGTTTACATCTGAATCGGGTATCTCCTGCAAGTTTATTACTGTATCTGTCCAGAGAACAAGTTTCTCAGCGAAGTTCGCATACCTCCGATGGAAGCCAAATTTAGTGTGGAAAACGGTTTCACCAATATATATCAATCTCTTGAACCTTCCAAGAAGAAGAGACATGAAGGGGTTTACAAGTGAAATTGAACTGTATCCGAGAGCTTTAAACCCCTTATAGGTTCTTTCCCCAACAACATGGAAGCTGAATGCAGATATCTCCACAACTATGCCAATCATCAATCTAGTATAGCATACTCACCTTCTAAAAGTTTTCCTCCTCCTATACCAATCTTCATTGAAGAAGCCGAAGAATCTGTCTAGCTGACTCTCCAACACATTAATCATTGCCTCCATGAGTTCATCAAGCATATTAAATGTTTTCAAATTCAAGTTTGCATATGGGTCTTTAACTGTGAAGGCAAGTTTTGCACCGCAAACCTTGCATACAACCTCCTCCTTCCCCTCAATCTCAGACAGTTTAGCCATGAATACACCTTTATGCGATGGACAGAATATAGCTATATCCCTGTCCTCATCCCTCTTAGATACGTTCTTATCCTCCGACATAACTACCTAGAAAATATTGGATTGAACAAACATTTATACTTTTAGCTAGGAAAAAAATGGATGTGTTGATTTTTTCGAGGACAATATGAGCTACTGTAAAAAATACTGTAAACCCCTTGAAATCCTTGCTAGGCACTAGACAGTCGCTTATTAGACTTTGACTTTACGCCACGATTTTCTCAATGCTCTTTGAGATTCCTGAGAACATTGAGAAGACTATTGCAATCAATATGAACATGAACATTAAGTTTATCATTGTGTTAAAGAGCTGGTTTATGTCTATGCTCACGTTTCACACCTCTCATGTCTCTATGCGACTTTGACGAACTCTCCTATTTTGCCGAATACTGTCATGAATAACGCTAGGAACACTACCATTATCATTAAGTTCATCATTGTGTTAAAGAGCTGGTTTATGTCTAAGCTCATACAGATTCCCTCCTAATCAATTTTAAGAAAACCTTTCTTAATATAATTTTTGTTTATATACTTCGGAAATGGGCGTGTTTTATTGGAATCTTTCAGCTGTTATAGGGGGTTTACCAAAATAAACAATCCACATCTACATTTTCCATGTTTTTTCAATTCTTCTATGTGATGTGTGCATGGACATATGTTTTCATCTTTAAGTTCAAGTTTGCATGGACAGTATGCTTTTCCATACTTGAGCATTCTCTTGGCAACCAGCACCACCACTTCATCGTTCACTTTTACTTTCCATCCATACGTTCTGCTCAGCTTTCCAGCATGGTCATTGAATAACGTTTTCAACTCGTCGACTAGTTGGAGTATTGGTTTGACTTCCTCCTCGAATGCTTCGATGAGCTCTTGTGTGTTGGAATATGCAATCTTTTTCTCTCCAATCCATATTTGAGGTATTGTTTCAATGCCCATTTCCAATGCTTCCATTATGCTTTCATCTTCATGCGTCACTATAACCTCGTAGTCTATGAGCATCCTCAATTGGTCTGGAAGTGCTTCTTCAAATTCTTCACAATCGCTACATCCATAGTCTGCCGTGAATAATAGTATTGCTCCATTCTTAGAGAGCTCTTTTACTTTTGAAGCGGTATGTCTTGTAAGAACTATCGTCTGCATAGTAATCCTCTGGACATGGATTACATAAGTCTTTTAGGTTTTTAATCTTTTTCTTGTATTGTTGCATGTTCAGAGCCCCCTTCACACTCCTCATACACTTGATTTCTCCAAGACCTTATCAATGAAAGTATATCTGAAAACATGTTTATATATTCTTTCACATCTTCGCCTTTTGCATGTAGTCTAGCAAACCTTTCAAGTGCTTCTTGGCAATGGATTTCTGCTAGGAGTAGATGTTTTATCATGCACCATGCAACTTCATTCATCCTCAAAATGTTTGATGCAACATCCTTTCGCATCCCCCTCAATGCATCTGCAAATTCTATAAATCCCATTCTCTCCCCTCCTTGACTCATGGATGCTAAGTCCAATGCATGCTCCTCACATGCAAGTATCTGCTTCAAGACTTGGAATGCCTTGTCGACAGCTACCCTTTTCACATCGTCAATACTCATCTAGCCTTCCTCCTTCTTAGATTCAAATTTAATTGCAAGCTTATCCAATCCTCTAACAATCTTTGCATCAATATCCCTCTTCCCTGTGAACTCAACTTTCCCAAGTATTTTTCCACCTTTCACGTAGAGTAGTACTGGAACTCCAGTTATACCGTAATTCTCCGTGAACTTTTCAAGCTCATCTAAAGGTATATCGGTCAAGTTCACTTCACGATACTCCAACCCTCTAACTTCAAGCATGGTCTTAGCTTTGTCACATGCACCACATTTATCCGTGTCTACTGCCAATAAAACCCATCCATCCCCACCAGTAGTTATACATTCAACAGCACGCTGAAAACTCTTCGGTCTATCAATCCTGTAAACTGGACTCCCCACACCCTCAACGATTTCACGTGGAATGTACGTAGATGGAGACTTAGAAGATTCAGATGAGGAAGATGATGGTGAGCTCTTCTTTGAGGGGGCAAGCATTGCTTTCATAAATCCAAAAATAGCCCCATACACCATTGCATATGCCATGAGATTCAGCATTGCATTGAAATCTATTTCAGTTACCGACATACATGAAAATAGAATCCAACCTCACTTAATAAACTTTGCTTCAACAAGGAAAAAAAAGGGAAGGGGGTTTTTAAGTTAAAGTAGACTGCTTACTTCCTGAACCTTCTAACCAACTTGTAGATGCCGTGAAGCTTGCCCTCAGCCATACACTCTCTTGCATACCTGCTTCTGGTAGCCTTATCGGCAGTAGTAGGGTCGATGCCAGCATCAACTAGCTTCTTCAATACACAGATTGGATGGGCACCCCTTCCCTCAGCTTCAGTTAAGTCTTTTGTTAATGCGGGAATGTATTTACCCATCGATTACACCTCCAACATATTTTCACAAATCTTTCTTAATATATCTTTCTTAACTAAAGATTATTTAAAAAGCCATATAAACAGTTATATGAAGAATATTGAATCTGGAATGCTTCCAACTATTCTTACTGCTCCAATTTGTTTCAGGTAGCTGATTTTCTCTTCTGCTTCCTTCTTTGAGAGGACTTTATCGTAGCCGAACATTCCAGCTCTAACTCTCAGTCTAACTCCTTCTGGGAGCATGTCAACCTTATATACGACAGTTCTACAGTATCTTATGTGCTCTATCAATGCATTCCAATCTTCAATAATCTCCACCACTCCCTATCCCTAAATTTCACTATGGAAAACTGTATTTAAACCCTATACATGTACACTATGTGGGCGTCTAATTTTCTTTAATTCTTTCTTTTAAATGGGATTATTATTTTTGTTTACAATCCTAAGTTCATCTTCCCTCAAATTTTGCTATTATCAATGCCTTGTAACATTTACTTCGTTTCTTCTGGCTTTTTTGGAGGCGTCAGAAGTTCCTCTTTCACCTTAAATGATTTACAGTATATCCTCATCTTCACCATTCCAAGCAATGCACAGTCAATAATTCCATCAACATCAATGGAGAGGCAATTCTCACATATTGTGCATATTGGAATGACTTTGAAGTCTTCGCCAGTTAGTTTAGGAATCTCCCTCAGTTTCATAATATCCTCCATCAAGTTTTCCAGTATGGCTCTTTGAGGAATGCTTTTTCCTTTATTATTGAAGTCCGTCATGAAACTTCACTATTAAACTTTAATGTAAAACCTTTATATAAGGCTGACAGCCTGCAAACTGTTACCTCAACCTTGTACATGGTATATTATCGATGCACCTTCAGTTCTATATTTAATTTTGCCAGATTCAAGCATTTCGTTCAGTATCCTCTTCAACCTTCCATATGAAATCATTATGCCTCTCTCCTTGAGAGTCAATCTTAATTCAACTGCTCTACACGGTCTACTACGCAAAATATCGTAAACTATTTTCTCCACATATTCATCAGTCAAGTTTTTGAGCATTTACGTCACAATGACTTCAAGAGTTATGCTCGTGGGAAGCTTTCCAACTAGATAGTTTGTTACCTCTGCACTTGATGCCTCATACGTGTCGTCTCCAGCGAATTCTGCCTTGAAATCATAGTATCCAGAACTCAATGTTATCGTGTCGGAGAGGGCAACACCATTGGTACCTGTGGTTTTAGGGCTTCCAAGCTGGGTATACGTTCCACCTGCAGGTCTATAGTAGAAGGTTATTGTTTTACCTGAGAGGGGAGTGGTATCAGATGTCAATGTTGCTCTTAATTGAACTGTGGGCATGATTAATCCCCAAATATCTCTTCTGTCACTCCCTCTTAAATTTTTCACTCGACGACCTCTTCCTCCTCCTTTTTCTTTTCTGGTTTTCTGAAGAACTCCATGACTGTCATGAGCAGAAACATTATCATCATTATCATCATTATCATCATCATGTATGTAATGTTGAATGGTGATGGTGCACTTGGGCTGTAGAGCTTCTCGGCATATGTCCCCTCATATTGGGCATCTCCCTCAAATACTGCCTTGAAATAGTATTCTTGGTCTACAAGTTGAACTTTATCTGAAACTGCAACTCCATTGGAATCTGTAACCTTGTCCGATGCGAAGGGGACGTATGTTGGTTCATCCTTCCTTCTATAATAGAACTTTATGGTTTTCCCGCTTAGAGGCTTGTTGTCCACGGTGCTCACTAAGACCACTTTAAGCTGGAATGACTTTGTGCTCATGAGACAATCACCTCCAAAGATATAGAGGTAGGTTGCTTTGAAAGAGTATATGTAGTTGTATTGCTCTCAGAACTTGCAGATATAGAGTTTCCTGTGAATGAAGCTTTGAACTCATATGTAGCTGGTCTCAAGACAACTTCATCTGATGTTGCAACACCATTACTATCAGTACTCTTCGGGTTTCCAATCTGCGTCCAAGTTGTTTCACCTTGCCTCCTATAATAGAAGTATATGCTCGATGCATTTGGAACTGGTTGCCCTGTGCTTACATATCTTAGCGTGGTCTGAGCACATAGACCAATTCCATCATCATATCTGTTGGATATGAACACGGTTGGAGCATCAAGGCTTGTATCATACAAGACAACCACATCTGCAGTTGCACTCTTCTCATACACATAGTCCTCTTTTGGGAATTCCGTGTCTCGTATACTTGCATCAATTGTGTATGTGCCTTCGGGGAGAATTGCAGTTATAGTGTATGTTTGACCTTCAACAAGGTCGCTTGGAGCAACACAGCCCACAAGGAATGTTCCATCGGGATTCCCACCACCACCACTACTTAGAACTTGCTCATCAATCTTTATGGTCATTGGAGGATTCACGACCCAGTATGTCACGCTTCCATCAAAGTAGCTTACATCTCCTCTAACGTAGAAAAGTCCTCCACGCTTAATCCTATATGATACGGGGGAATACTCACTATAAATGTCAAATATATGTACAGCCAGATATGCTTGGTCGTATACCAAACCTTCACACCAAGATTAATCTCTCCAAACATTCCTTATTTACTTTTTCCTCTTTACAGCAATGAATACCAATATCACGATAAACGCCATTATCAATCCATGCATAGGTGCAAGTGCTAGTGGCTGTGGGGTTGTAAGCCATGCAATCCACTCTTCCCATGGATATGGAATGTATATGATGGAGACGTCTTGTGCAACAATCTGCAGTCCAGAGCCATATACCCTCACTTCGAGACATCTCTCCCCTGAAGGTGCTTGAAGTGTGACATTCAAACCCAAATAGAGGGTTTGCCTTGGCGGGATGACTTTGTCTATGATGAAGGAGAATACCCTTGAGTTGTCAATGTATATGTCAAGTCTCCCAGCATATACTGGTTCATCTGAGTCGTTTGCTACTCCAGTAACAAATATCCTTATCCATCCAACCCCCTTCCCAAGAGTTCTTTTTACAACATATGCTGGATATGCAGTCGCCACTTGTAGTGTTAGCGTGAATAATAGTAGTATCAATATCGATGCAAATGCAGTTTTCCTATTTACACCCATATGTTTCACCTTCCAATATACATATATGTGGAGTTAAGGACATATAAGAGTTTTGTTCAATTGAGCCTATGTGACATTGAAAAATAAAATAATGTAATGTTTATATGTGGGTTATGGGGATTCAAGCACCTTTTTGAATTCTGCAAGCATTTTCTCCTTTGCTTTTTTGCTCATTTCCTCAGCCATTTTCATCCTTGGTTTCGTCTTTTCCTCGAATATTTTCCAGTCAAAGTATTTTTCGATGGTATTCTTCACTATTTCCTCTGCAATTGAAACTTTTTCCGTGTTGAACAATGCTTCAAGTTCAACTCTGTAGAGACCGTAAATCCAACCTTTAAACCTTGGGTCTTTCATGAGCTTCTTTATTGATGGTTCATCTTCAGGTCTGTATGGTAGTTTGTATTTCTCCACTTGCTCCTTTGTTACTGCAACTTTCTCCCATGTGAAGCTTGCCTTTGAGAGCATTCCCACCCTTCTCACAAAATCCCTTACTATATCTTCCCCGCTTGGGTCGAAGTCTCCGAATAGCAGTAGTACTGGATTGTAACCCATAGCATATATTGCTTCAACCAATTCTGCAACTGCCTTCACATCCGTTGCACTATCGTATCCTCTGGTGAACCTTATATTGTAGACTCCATGTGGGAAGCTTCTCTGAATGAGGGATTTCACCATCGACATTGTTGCCTCTTTCTCGATAACCACTATAATTCTATTCTTCTGGTCAACCCAAGGGTTTATGCTGTATGAAGCTAGAGACTCAATGTAGTTTAGAAATCTCTTCTTGAGCTCCTCAGCATCCAATTCTTGTGCATAGTACTCCCCCTTCTCAAGGTATTCGCTTACACGTGTAGTGTCACGTATATAGTGGAAGGGGAATTCCCCTCTATACCTACGTTCACTTAGAACTCTTGATAGCATCTTGTAGCTACTTTTGGTGTGGGGAATAATTCCTCTGCTGGAGAGAGTGTAGAAGAGCTCCCTCAAAGTTGGATAGACACCAACCGTGTTCACAGTCTCAATACAAACCTTCTCACATACCTTGACAACCTGCCCCCAATCCACCATACCCATTCACAATAACTAAAACACAATGGGAACATATAAAATTTGTGGACAAGTCCACAAGTCAAGTCCACCTAGAAAAATAGGATTGAATTGTAGGTTTTTGCAATAACATTAAACCCATGTTTTCATCTCTTTTCAAGGGGTTCAACTTTTATGTTTGCCTCTTTAAGTATTGAGTTCAATTTTTCCTCTTTTTCCGGTGGCAACTCGTTTTTATTTATGAATACTCTCCCATCCTTAACCATTATGAAGGTGGCGTCTGGCTTCAACTCTATATAGCTTAGAAAGTCCAAGTAAACGTTTATTAAAAGCGTTATACTGCTTTTCTCCCCTTCAGATTTACGAACTATTATGTAATGGAAAACCTTGTTCTCCTTCAACACATCAATCAGAGAGTTGAATGCCTCATACATCTGCATCCCACACCTCCCTATACTTCTTCATGTAATCTACGCCTCCCCACTCGGTGTTCCATGTTCTTATTGTTGTGCCATCTTCGAGTAGTATGAAAATTTCTCCGTGACTTATTTTGAGTGAGACTTCGTTTTCTTCTGTATATTTCTCTATTTCCCAGTCCATCGTAAAGTCTTCTGGCTTGTATGCAACCAACAATATTCTTTTGCCCTTCATGAGTTCAGTAAGCTCCTCATCGATTGTGAGCAAAGTCAAGCCACAACTTCCACATCTAGGCTCTTCGCATGGTCTCTTCGGCTCAGGCAACTCTACAATTCTGCCACAGCTTGGACAAATATATCTGGGCATCCTTCTCTTCCTCGCTCTAAATTTTTAATAAATGAATTATATAAACGTTTCTTCTTGCACAATGTATGGTGAAACCAATTATGATACTGGAGTATCTCATACTGCTGTGATGTATGTGGTACGTAGCAAAATGAGAATACATGAACCCAAGATATATATAAGTGTTTTCACATACATTAAATACAGAGTGTATATGGAGCATTCGAGTAGGATGTTTGGTGTTGTGACGAAAACGTGGAATCCAATAAGTGGTTGCACTCATGATTGTGTGTATTGTTGGGCAAGGAAGCTTGCTTTGAATAGGCTTAAGAGAACGAGGAGGTATAGGGATGGCTTCATTCCAAAATTGAATGTTGAGGAGTTTCGGAGGAAGTTTAAGAGTGGATTCATATTTGTGAGTGATATGGGGGATGCATTCAATCGGGATGTGAAGGATGAGTGGATTGTGAGGGTGCTTGAGCATATTTCGAGGTTCCCCAAGGCTACATTCCTACTGTTAACAAAGAATCCTGAGCGATATGTGGATTTCATTGACATTATGCCTCAGAACGTCATGCTCGGCTCTACAATTGAAACTGATAGTGATGAACTGTATTTGAAGTATAAAATTTCGAAGGCTCCGCTTCCAAGTAGAAGGTTGAATGCCATGCAAACATTGAACTGGAAGTATAAGTTCATATCCATTGAACCCATACTTGATTTCACAGGGAATTTTGCGAAGAGCATAGCGGACATTAAACCAGTCATGGTGTATGTTGGATATGATAATTACTGGAATAAGCTTCCCGAGCCATCATTGAACAAGACATTGAAGCTGATAGCAGAGCTTAGAGGGTATGGCATGGATGTTAGGGAGAAGGGGATTAGGCGTGCATGGTATGAGAAAAATATTAATCGTTCAACATCAATCTAACAATATGTGTCACAGCCATGAGTGAAGAGGAGTACGTCTATGAGGATATTGGCAAAGTGTTCAAGAAGAAGCCTAGGACGACGTCCATGCAATACGTGATTCAAATTCCATCAAGTATTGGCAGAAACCCGAAATTCCCATTCAAACACAAGGAGCTTGTAAGGATAAGAATTGAAGGTGAAAGACTGGTAATAGAGAAAATAAAATAATTTTACCTCTCTTTATTTTGCTGAGACGTAGTGTATTGCAATTATCCTCCCCTCGGAATCCCTCTCAAAAAGTACTGTCTGAGGGGCTGGTGTAATTAGTGGGGATATTATTCTCATTATGTATGAAAGCATGATTATGATGATGACCCCAAATACAACCATCATGATTGCCATTGTGAAGAAATCTCCGACGTTGAATCTCCCAGAGGGTTTCTCTACTTCTTGAGTTGACATTTCCAACATTTACTTTCCTAATCCTTAATAATAAATTCTACGTTCAAATCATTTCTGAGAGGAGGGTTCTAAGCTTATCTAAGGGTCTCTCTCTGAATGTTGCTTCTACGCTCAGGATTTTTTCATCCATGTATACGTGTGGTCTGCATACTAAGGTTTCATTTTCACAGCAGTAATCCAAGTATAATTCCTTGAACCCTTTCACCTTGCTCCTCACAGTCACCCTTATTGAGCCATCCTCCTTCTTCAATACTACAGATGACAAGTAGTATGCATGTGGAAATTCAACTTTGATGTATGGATGTCTGAAGTCCACTCTACATGTCTTTTCATCCTCATAGGTGTCCACGATTATGAAGCCCGATTTCCTAATTATTTCCTCTAGCCGTTTGCATTGCACTCACGGTCACCCTTTAACTATTTTCACTTGTAATGCGTCTTCGACATGTTTAATTTTGTTTGCAACTGTATGTGTTTCGCTTCCAGCAAAGAGCAGTCCAACTGCATTGAAGTTTTCATCCATGATTAGGCTTCCACTATCCCCTCCATCTGAGAATCCAGCTTTCTCTATGAGAATCTGGTCTTCAAACCATGCATACCCACGACTATATGCTACATATCCACACCAGTTGAAGTCCACGACAACTCCATCCTTAGTCCAACATGTGGTTCTACCCGTCTTTTGGACTTTATCGTTCAATTTCAGCTCATAGTTTACTCCTTGAACTGGGGTTTCAACATCAATGAACTTTAATTCATACGGAACCGTGATTTCTGCAATTGCACAGTCAACCTTGTTGGGCTCAGCCTTCTTGACCAGCTTCAGCTTTCTAAGAAGGTTTACAACTGCTCTCCTATATGGACATGTATACTCATTGAAGTTTATTGGAATGAACTTGTAGAGGCGTCCACATATGTATTGCTCCCAATTCTCCTTGTCATAGATGTCATACATGCCTTGCTGAACTATTGGGTCTCCAATTTCAGCTTTATTCTCGTTTGCAAAAACGTGGTTGTTGGAGAGCATGTACATAGTTCCATTTGACTCCACGTACCATCCCAATGTGCCCGCAGTTATCTTGTAATGCCCAATGCTTACCCCTGCAACTAGCGGTCTTTGTTTAGTTATCTTAGGGGGGAGGGAGGAGGGCTTCAACTCCCCCTTCTTCCCTCCCCTCGGGGGGGCAGATATCACTCCAATCTCAACTACATCTACGGGTATCCCCTCAATCTCTCTAGGTATCACGTCTTCCGCTTTGAGTAGGGGGATTGGAAGCTTTTTCGATACATACACTCTGAAGCATTGCTCACCATCAATAACCTTTCCCCCTCTAATTCTAGGTTTAAGAGTTGCACTATACCCAATGACGTTTGCCTTACCCTTAATTTTTTCGAAAAGCCTTTTCAAATCTACATTTGACATGTATTCACCAATAGAGAGAGGGACTGAAAAAAGATATAAAGATATTGCTTGTTTAACGCCAGAGTTTGAAGAGAATTTGTAGGAGTATTGATACTACTACTCCGATGAGTATCGTGAAAACCCTATTGTCAATTCTCTCAACCCAGCTATGTAGAGAGCCGATTTTCTCCTTCAACTCCCCTATGCTCTTCTCGAGGAACGTGGTTTTCTCTTCAAGTCTCGTAACCCGAATTTCCAAGCCAACAATTTTGTTCATGAGCTCCATGAAAAGAGGGTTCTCCTCCCTCTCCCTTTTCACTTCCTCGCCCACGCTTCATCACCTTGACACCGTCATTTAGTTGACACTTTTATCTTCTTTGCCACTCTATCATATTCAAACACTACTTCTGTAACAAGTGTAACATTACATTCAAACGAGAATCTAGGTGGCTGTGTAAATGAAAATTTGCAGTCATAACTTGGAGTGTCTTTGAATTCTCCCTCGATTTCCAGCATGTTAATGTCGAAGGCGTGGTCTAAGGTGAGTTGACCATACATCCCTCTGATTGTAACCCTCTCAGGTCTGCCAATCCTATATCCTCTTCCAGATATGTGCACAGAACTTCCGGCTGGGAAGCGGCAAACATATGTTTCTTTTATTGGCTTTTCCTCTGGAACTCTACTTGTAACTTCAAATGTCCCTCCCGCACGTCTACACCACAATTCAAGGATGACTTTAGGTTCAGGTGTAAGTGGAATCAATATTTTCTTTGTATGTCTACCTACACGATAAACGAGCTCAGACATCCCATCACCACTTTATCAACTATGTATCTTTCTTAAAATTTTTTTTCAAGCTCTATCTAGGCGTCCACCTGCAACCGCATTTCTCACTAAGCTTTCTACCTATATAGTCAAGATAGTCCTCCAGCCTAAACCTTAAATTTGAAATTTCCCCAAATCTCATTGCAGATTCAAGTTTGCTTATTTCATTAACTGTTGGGAATATGGCTTCGCCAAGATGTGTCAAGCTATAAGCTAGTGCACGGAAATCACATCTTTCAATGGCTTTTTCTATGTCTTCAGTTAGATATTTAGCGGTGAGGAAGCTCTCTTCATATCGAGGATATCTATAAGTCAATCTGGTCAACTTATCTACAAATTCCCATCTTTCCTTTTCTTCAGACATACATCCCACCATGAAATTTACCGTAACTTTTCTTAAAAAACATTTTTTCTTTTAAGGTATAGCGTAATAGCCTTCGTATTCTTTGTCTTTCCAGAAGCATTGGCAATAGCCTAGTCTTAAACCTACTCCTTTAATATACTTTTTCACGTATTCCTCCAATAAACC
>Ga0105154_1000790_pt1 | contig 13313 bp, 15 predicted proteins | sample SSWtaG_FD_89672 | JGI IMG/M metagenome (GOLD analysis project Ga0105154, IMG submission 89672) | Hot spring microbial communities from Sandy's Spring West, USA to study Microbial Dark Matter (Phase II) - SSWsed_matched | ecosystem: Environmental > Aquatic > Thermal springs > Hot (42-90C) >... | reverse complement strand
GTACAGGAGCCAGTAACTACAAAACATGTGGTCGATCGAGTATAAGGTGTGGTTACCTTATTTATTTTTAACTTTTTCTTTTTTAAAAAGTCCTCTAGTCTACCATCTTCAATACGGTTACAGTATAATTAAAAAAAGTGTAAACATCCTGATTGCCGTACTCCGAGGTTGAACGTATTCTTGGGAGGAGACCTGAGGGAAGAGAGGTTAGAGCTGTTACCTATGCTCGCGTCAGCTCTAGCGACCAGAAGAGCGACCTCGAGAGGCAAATACAGTACCTGACACAGTATTGTACTGCCAAAGGCTACAGAGTAGCCGATGTGCTAAGCGATGTGGCTAGCGGTCTCAATACTAGCCGCAGAGGCCTGCTGAAGCCCTTTGACTACGTAGTGAACGGGGGTTCGGCTCTTATGCGGGTTTATACAACTTGATGTGGTTCATCGCCTCATCTCTGTTCCCCTCATCGCTTCTTGGATCTGCATCTGCTCGGAGGCGTTCCGGAGCATCCTCCTAGGGTAGCTCGCCAGTTGCCTTACCTGCTAGAAGTAGTCCCAACCCCTACTAGCAGTTATAGCTACCGGTGCTATATGGCTGAGTTTGTCTACGCTAGGTGTTCTGTGATTAAATCCGGGACAAAGCCGTTCACGGTAGCGCTATACCCGCTAGCAGAGTACCAAGAAGAGGCGAAGTCGCTACACGGCAAGAAAGTACGCGTAATAATCGTAGCAGAAGAGCAGACCACCAAGCCCACATAAAACCCAAAACGGTTGCGAAGGACTTTTTGGTGTAGAGTCGAGGACTAGGAGAAAAGTGTTGAAGAAGCTCGAGGAGAGGAAGAGGAAGTCCGATATCAGGTGGAGGATTGCAAATATACATAGTTGTTAGAACCGCCTATGAGAAGCGGCATGCTATCGTTCTCGAGGAGCTGGACAGGAAGCTGCCAACAACATGATGGCTGGAGTTAAGGATAGGCAACCAAGGCACAGGTTTTTCCAAGCCAGCTTCAGAGAGGTGCAGAGAGCTGTCGAGGAGAAGGCTGAGAAGCACGGCGTACCAGTAGTCTACGCGGATCCCAAGAAGACATCCAAGCCGTGTCAGGTACACGGCACTCCGATCACCTACGATGACGGCTCTAGAACTGGCAGGTGCAGTACAGGCGAGGAGCCGTGGCATCGAGATGTTGCTACCTGCTGGAACCCCCTCCTCAAGGCCCTGCGGGGCGATGGGGGCAGTGCTCCATGTCCCGTAGGGCTAAACGTAGATGGAAGCGCCGTGCCGTTTCGCTCGACTGCCACCCACGACCCCACTGGGATGCCCAAGTCCTTGCGGGCGGGGCGGAAGTCCCTAGATGCAGCGAGTGAACATAAACTAATGAGAATGAGCGCCTAGGGACAAACGGGAGGGTGCGAATGGAGGTCTAGCGCTCGACTCTGGGCCAAAGACCTTTGCTGTTGGTGAACAGACAAGCGATAAAAAGGGTCTTTGCTAGTTTGCTAGCCAAATAGCGCTTCGAGACCTGCGGCCAGCTCCTCCTCGTTGAGCTCCCTCTTCTCCTCTTTCTCCTCCTCGACCTCCTCTTTCCTCTCTTCTGCAGCCGGAGCCTTGACCTCCCCTGCGGGGGCTGGAGCTACCGGAGCTGCTGCTGGCACGACGGCAGCGCTCTTCAAAATCTCGTCAATGTTGATCTCCTTGAGTGCTGCTACGGTTGCCTTCAGCCTTATCTCATCAACCTGGAGGCCTGCCGCCTCGAGCACCCTTCTCAGGTTCTCCTCGCTGATCTCCTTTTTCGCTCCATGTAGGAGTAGTGATGCGTAAATGTACTCCAATCCTATTGCCGCTCACCTCGCACTATGTTTCGGGTATGGTGCTACTTCTAGACCGCTTGCAGTCAACAGTAACTTTGAAGCAAGAGAGGTATTTTAAGCTTGCCTTAAGCACCTTGCACGCCAGGAGGGGCAGGCACAAGAGATCGGGGTCAGGCGAGAGGGTCGCAGCGTGCTAGCGTTGACCTGCACCCCTAATTGCACGTCGTGCTTCGCAATCTCGAGTGCGGCTAGCTCAGAGCCTCGAAGCGAAAGCCGACCATCTCGGAGAAGTGCTCGAGGGGCTCCAGCCAGTCTCCCAGAACCAGGACGTAGTGATTGCCTGCAGGGTTCGAAACAATGATCTCGACCCTGCTCGAAAGCTCCACCAGAAACTGCGTTCTGCAAAGGTCCTCCTCGATGGGCCCGTTGTTGAGAACCGTGCCCACTCCGGCTCTAATTGTCCTTCTCGCAGCATCAAGCCTGGCAACCGTAACCCTGCTGCCCTTCCTTGGGAAGCCCTGAACGGCAACGCCAATGCCCGACTCGAAGTGCGTCTTCAGCGTGAACCTCTCGACGAGCTTCGTTGGAACCGTGCAGTGTGCTAGAAGAAGTCTCGTGCCCTCGATCCAGGCAACGTTTCCAATAAACGCTGGCATTCCGCTGACTTCCATCAGGACCATCATTGTGAGCAGCGCTGGAAGGTCTCCCTCGCACCCGATCGCATAGCCACGATCGTTGAGCATGCTTGTTGCAAGGCAGAGCGTGCAGCCCCTCTCTATCAGATCAAAGCACCTTACGGTAGCTGCATTGCAGCTCCCCCTCTCGAGAATTTCTCTAAGCGCAACGTAGAGCCTTAGAGAGCCCTTCAGGTTGCGGCTCTCGACGCTCGTGGCACCGACGCTTTCGAGCTCTCTCTCCAACTCCTCTATCACGCTGTCGGGAACGGCAGAGGCAACGCGAAGCAGCTCGTCTACTCCAGCTTTCTCGAGCTCGAGCCCAAATACCCTCTCGAGCTCTTTCGCTTGGGTAGAGCTGTACACAAGCCACGGTGAGGGATCCCCAATCAGGAGCACCCTGGAGCCTGCAAGCATGCGATAGGCTCGTGCTGCCCTAGCGAATGCAATCAAGTCCTCGCGAACACCGTCTCTCAGCAGGAACACCCTAGCGGGAAAGCTGTCCTTCCTCAGTCTCGATGCGGCCTCGACTGCTGCTGCCAGGCTGTTGCGCGCCGGGTGTGCTACGAGCGCTACCGGTATGCCCCTCATCCCGATCTCGAGCAGCGTGCTCTCGACCCCACCCGTCAGAACGGCAACAATGTACGCATCCACATCTCGTGTGAGTGCTCTCGCACCCGAAGGATCGGTTACAATGCTGGCCGCTCCGGCTGCAAGGTCCTCTAGGCTCTTCTTGTAGAGAGCGAGAGAGCGCTGCAGGCCTCTAGGCTCGTGAAGCTTCGATGCCACTGGAACGAAAAGCACCCTTGGAGACTCTGCCAACCTTCCTGCACCCGAGGCAGTCGAGCGCAGGTCAAAAAAATTGGAGAGCGCAGGTCTTAAGCCTGTCGTGGCGTTGTAGCGCGAATGTCGGGAGGATGCAGTATGCAGGACAGGGTTCTACACCGAAGACGGTAGCAGGGCTGTATGATTACATGGTGGAGCCTGAGTTAGAGCTTCCCTTAGCCGTTACCTTGGCCAACCTTCCTTTTCTTCAGACATCGCGTATGGAGGTGCAACCTGCGTACTCAAGTCCAGCTTTGGTGTCAGAAACGAGCTCGGCAACCACTCCAATAGCGCTTCTCAGCCCCTTCAACGCTCTCCTCCAAGCTGTTCAGGTAGTTTCCAATGGCCTTGGCGTTTGCGGGCAGAACGTCGGGAGGAGGCCTCCTCCACCTTAACGCGTAGAACCACTGCCCAGACAGACGGCTCTCGCGTCTCAACCATCCTAACATGCTCCACCTTTTCCTCAACGCTCATGTTCCCACGTGCTATACCCGTACCTCCAAGTCTAGCCAGCTGCACTGCAAGCCTCCATTCGGTTATGGTATCCATCGGATCCGACGCTAGTAGCTATGAACAGCCAGATGTCCCTTGACGGCCTGGTCTTCAGGCTAACGTCCCCAGGCTCCACCGTAGCCTTTGATGGAGCAATCGCGACATCGTCGAAGGTAAGGTACTCCGAGACGATCGTGTGAGCAGTGTCACCAGGTATCGTTGTTGCTCTTTATTGCTTTTCATGTTTAGGAGCCTGGGCTACTAGCGATGCCTGTCGAGCCGAAAGCAGAGGTCTTCTAGGCTAGGCTTGTACAGCCAACCTGATGCGCTGTCACGAGATAGATAGACGTCCTGCTTATAGGCCAGCAATCAGCAGTATGGGATTTAAGCGAGGTTTTACCAACTCTTCTACGCGTGACAGAACGCTGGGGGAGCTGCACGTGAGGTGGGGAGAGAAAATATGGTTTGATGGCGAGCTCATTCCATTTAGCGAGGCAAAAGTGCACGTCATGATGCACACGCTTCACTACGGGGTGGGCGTATTTGAGGGGATGAGAGCTTACAGACTCGATGACGGCACTCCTGGAATATTCAGGCTCGAGGAGCATCTGAAAAGGTTCGCATTCTCGGCAAGAGCCTACAAGCTGGAGCTTCCATACACGCTTGAGGAGCTTAAAAAGGCCGTAATAGAGACAGTGAGGGCATCGGGATTCGGTGACTGCTACATTAGACCCATAGCATTCATCAACCTGACCCAGATAGGACTCTACCCCTCTGAGAGGAGGCTTAGCGTTGCAATAGGAGTTCTCGAGTGGGGGAAGTATCTCGGCAAAGCGTACGAGAGGGGTGCTAGGGTTGCTACCGTCAGGTGGAGGAGGCCTCCTCCCGACGTTCTGCCCGCAAACGCCAAGGCCATTGGAAACTACCTGAACAGCTACCTGGCAACGCTCGAGGCAAGAGAAAGGGGGTTCGACGAAGCGCTCATGTTAGACCATAGAGGATTTGTAAGCGAGGGACCGGGAGAGAACGTCTTTCTCGTCAAGAACGGAAGAGCGCTCACACCACCGGTTCACGCTAGCATTCTGCCTGGAATAACAAGAGGGACCGTCATGGTGCTGCTGAGGGAGAAGCTGGGACTGAGTGTCGAGGAGAGAGACATCACCCTCGGCATGCTATACGATGCAGACGAGCTCTTTTTCGTTGGAACGGCGGTAGAGGTCACTCCAATAGTAGAGGTGGACGGCATAACCATAGGCAACGGACAGCCCGGTTCCATAACCAGAAGGCTGCAAAAGCTTTACGAGGATGCAGTTAGAGGGAGAGTAGAGGAATATAGAGGATGGATAACAAGAGTGGAGTAAATGGAGTACGGCCAAGAATCTCGGTTGGATGCTAGTGATCGAGGGTCGGCAGGCATGTCAGAAACGGTCAACATCGAGGGCAAGGTCATTGAAATAAGGAGGCCCAAAAGCCCGAAGGAGTACCAGGAGATCGTGAGGGCACAAATGGAGACTTGGGGGATGAGGGACGCTACAACAGTGGTATCGCACCACATGCTAATTGCCGCAGATAGAAGGGGGGGACTGGTCTTAGGGGCGTTCGAGAAGGATACGGGCAGGGTCGTAGGTTTTTGCTTCGGAATTCTAGCCAGAGCTCCAGATGGAAGGCTCTACCACTACAGTCACATGACTGGCGTGATACCAGAGTACAGGTACAAGGGGCTAGGATTTCACATCAAGCTTAAGCAGAGAGAGCACGTAATCAGGCAGGGTCTGGATCTCATAAGCTGGACCTACGATCCCCTTCAAGCCGCCAACGCGAAGTTCAACGTCTGCAAGCTTGGGGCTATCGTGAGAAGGTTCTACATCGACTACTACGGAGAGCTCACAGATTCGATAAACTACGGAATGCCAACAGACAGGTTCGAGGCCGAGTGGTGGATTAAAAGCAGGCTCGTCGAAATGAAGGTTAGCGGGCAGTACGCATGCCCCCCTCTTGAGAGCATTCTGGACATGGGAGGCAGGTTTGCAACGAAGAGCGAGCTCGTAGGGGAGTATAGGGTTCTGAGGGAGTGCAGCCTCGCCGAGGGCTCGCCCCTGCTTTTAGTTGAGATTCCAGAGGATCTCAACGCGCTGCGTGGAAGCAGCAACGTGTTGATGGAGTGGAGAATCAAGCTCAGGGAGCTCTTCGAGCACTACATTAACAAAGAGGGGTATGTTGTTGCCGAGGTGGTAACGGCCAAAGGGGCTGACAGCAGAAGGGTGCTATACCTGCTATGGCGCGGCGATGTGGAGAGGCTCCTAGAGGGCGAGGTTCCATGGAGATCAAAAGGGTAACGCTCTACCACGTAGTCATGAGGCTTAAGAGCCCCTTTGAAACCAGCTATGGAAAGACCGTAGACAGGCACTGCCTACTGGTCAAGGTCGAGGAGCGCTCGGGAGAGGTTGGCTGGGGCGAGTCCCCAGTAGATGAGGGGCCCTGGTACAGCTACGAGACCATATCGACGGCAATGCACGTTCTTCGAGACTACGTCGTTCCGTGGCTCTTGGAAAAGAGGTTCGTCGAGGGACCGGGGGGCTTCTTGAGGCTGTCTCAACGCGCTCGCGGTCACAGAATGGCTAAGGCAGGGGTCGAGATGGCTCTTTGGGATTTAAGGGCTAAGCTCGAGGGAAAGCCCCTTTACAGGCTTATTGGAGGTACCAAAAATAGGGTTGACTGTGGGATAAGCATTGGAATCATAGGAGACGAGCAGCGCCTTCTCAAGGCCGTAGCAGAGTTTCTGAGCAGGGGGTACAAGCGCATTAAGATTAAGGTAAAGCCGGGCTGGGACACCAGACCTGTAGAGCTCATCAGGAGAGAGTACGGCGAGATACCGCTTCAGGTAGATGCCAACGCTGCATACTCTCTCGAAACATCTAGACCACTCAGGGAGCTTGACAAGCACAATCTGCTAATGATAGAGCAGCCCCTCGACTACGATGACCTGCACGACCATGCCGTTCTCCAGTCTCGGCTCAAAACCCCCGTGTGCCTCGACGAAAGCATCAAGAGCCTTCACGATGCAAAGACGGCACTAAGGCTTGGAAGCTGTAGGGTTATCAACATAAAGCCTGCACGCGTTGGGGGGCTTATCGAAACGAGGCTAATACACGACTACGCTCAGGAAATGGGGGTTCCGGTGTGGATTGGAGGAATGCTCGAAACGGGAATTGGAAGGGCCTTTCTCGTTGCAGCCGCCACACTCGAAAACGTCAGGTATCCAAGTGATATTGGAGAAAGCAGCAGGTACTGGGAAGAGGACGTTGTAGAGCCGCCTTGGACCCTAGAGGGCAATGGAACCATGAGGGTCCCAGAGAGAAGTGGCATAGGCGTGGACGTCCTAGAGGAGAGAATCGAGAGAAGCACCAGAGCAAAAATTCTGCTAGGGTAATGCAAGAGGTGGTGGGTGGCTTGATAAACATTGCAATTGCAGCTCACGGAGAGGAAACAGATCCTGGGGTTGTAGAGAAGGCCGAGGCCTTCGTAGAGCATCTAGCTCGAGAGTGTGGAGTTGAAGATGTTGTTCTGCTTGTAGGAGGCTACTGGGGTCTGATGAAAAACGTTGTCGACAGGGCGCTAAGCGTAGGCTTCAAGGTCATCTTGTTTCCTCCGGTAGAGGTCGAGAATAGGTTTGCATTTCCAAGCAACACCATAGTCTTGAGAACGGGATTGAGCTACAGGAACCGCAGCGTTGTTATGGTCAGAAGCTCCGACATTCTGGTAGCTCTCGGGGGAGCTTCGGGTACAATTCAGGAGGTGATAACGGCATACACCGAAGCAAAACCAACGCTAGTTCTAAAAAGTACTGGCATGCCCACCGACAGGCTGGCTCGCTTGGCACCGTACATTGACGACAGAAGGCTCGCTAGAGTAGAGCTTGTTGAAAGCCCGGTGGAGCTTGCCAAAAGGGCCTGCCATCTTGCAAAGAGCTTGGAGAGCACTCAAGGTCCCTCGCCAGCTAGCAGGGGCTCACACGAAATACCACACCGAAAAGCAGAAGAGCGAGTGATAGGACTCGATGCAGGGGAAGTCAAGCTGTTATTAATGCCCCAAGACTCTACTAGAAGCTGAGCTAGGGGGTTTGGGTAGCCTAGTAGGTGGACTCAAAATGGGCGAGCGCTTCCAGAATGACCACTGGATCTATGGTGTCGTCAAGCAGGTCTTGGAGAGGCTTAGGGTCTCGGGCAAGAGAAAGGCGGTGCTAAGCGGAGGACTATCGGTTTCCGGTCTACAGCACATTGGCAGGATTCGCGGTGAGGTTCTGATCGGCGAAGCGGTTAGACGGGAGCTGGAGAGGCACGGCTTTGAAGCAGAGCAGTACATCGTGCTTTACACTCAAGACGCCTGGAAGGGCAGAAAGGGGCAGCTGGAGGCATTCAATGGCGAGAGGGGAAAGGAGTTTGTCGGGTGGCCTCTCATAAGGGTTCCAGATCCCAAAGGATGCCACTCCAACTGGGTCGAGCACTACTGGGAGGACTTTGGAGGCTTTCTCTCAGAGTTCAGCGACGGGAAGATAAGAGTTGTCACCACAACAGAGCTCTACAGAACGCTCCTAAGGGGGATTGTCAGAGAGAGCATCGAAAAGAGAGACACTATCAGAGAGATTTTAAACAGGTACAGAGGGAGAAACCCGTACCCTTCGGATTGGATTCCCTTCGAGCCCGTGTGCGAGGGTTGTGGGAGAATTGACACGACTAAAGCGCTAAGGACGGAAGGGGAGCTCGTAGAGTATGAGTGCAAGAAGTGCGGACACGCTGGCGTGACAACGATTGAAAATGGAAAGCTAAACTGGAGGATTGAGTGGGCTGGCGTTTGGAAAGCGATGGGAGTAGACTTCGAACCATACGGCAAGGATCACGGCGCACCTGGAGGGAGTAGGGAGAGCTGCATCGTGCTCTCAAGAACTGTTTTTGGCTACGAGCCTCCAGAGGGCGTTGCTTACGAGTGGGTGTCCTATAGGACGCAGGAGGGCGTAGCAGACATGTCCAGTAGCAACTTCATTGGCATAACGCCGAGAGAGTGGTATGAGGTTGCAGACCCCGAAGTGCTGAGGTTCTTGTACTACTCGGTTCATCCTAGAAAGAAGATTGTTATCGACATGCAGCTCGTTCCATCATACTACGAGGAGTTCTACAGGGCGGAGTCGCTGTACTATGATAGAGTTGAGGGCAAGCTAGAGGGTTACGACGAGGAGAGCTTGTGGACGATAAGATCGTACGAGCTTAGCGTGTACGGCACAACGCTAGACCGGAGGCCCGTACAGGTGCCCTATACCACCATGGCTCTAATCGTACAATCTCTACCAGAGGGCGTTGGTCTAGACCACGTGATTTCCAGGCTGAGGTCTTCAGGCTTGGTTCCAGAGCGCATCACAGAACACGACAGAAAGCGCATTGAAAGCCTGGTGACCAGGTCTAGAGCCTGGGTTAGAAGGTATGCCCCCGCAGGTATTAGGTACAGCGTTCTCGAATCCCTACCCGATGACGTTAGAGGCAGGCTGAAGTATCGGAACGCACTCGTATCCCTCGGCAGAAGGCTTGCAGAGCTTAGCGAGTGGAGGCAGGACAGGATAAAGGAGGTCATGATCGAAGCAACAAAAGAGCTTGACAGCAAGAGTCGGAGAGAGTTTTACAGAGAGTTCTACAAGGTGATCGTTGGTGCAGAAAGCGGTCCAAGAGCAGCTCCTCTAGTAGAGGCGCTTGGCAAGGAGTTTATCGTGAAGAGACTCGTTGAGGACTTGGGCTCTTAGAGCCGATTGGCTAGAGGGAGCATGCAATTTGCTTTGAAGCAGCGTGATTGGAGTAGCTGTCGAATAAGCCCGTGCGGCAGTAGGCTTTGAGCGTTCTCGACATGGGAAGAGGGGTCGGGGACGGCGTGCCCCTCCAAGGTTGCCAAAACGGCCTAGGCAATCGACGAGTGAGCGCTTCAAGCCTCGCACTTTGAACGTTGGAAGTGCACGGTTAAGGCCCTCTGGCCGCCCTGCCACTCTCTGCGGCTACGCAGGGAGGGGTAGGGGGTCGCTTGGACCCTCCACGCCTGGTGGCGAACTCTCCCTCCAGGAGCCCTTGCTATCAAAGCATTTAAAAGCTCCCTAGAACCAACAAAACACTCAAAGCATCCAAGAAGTGGGTGGTCTATGCTGGCTGTGATGATGGTTGGTATTGCAGACTGCATGAAGACTGACACCAACACTGAGCCGCGCTTTCAGCCTTTAGGAGTTGCCTGCTGGGAAACCGTGTAGGGGCAGATCTTGTTGAAAACGCAGTACCTGCACTCCCACTCCCACCGCGGGATTTTCCCTTCCCTGAGGTACTCGACTACAAGCGAGCCAAGCTCGAGACTCTCGTCATAGTCTACCTGGTACTCTACAAGCCTGTCGCTAGTAAGATACACGAGAATTCCTCTTTGAGCTCCTGTCATCAAAAGGTAGATCTTGGTCTGGAGAACGTGGTGTGCCTGTGGGAGCCTTTGACCGGGTCTTCCGGTCTTAATTTCAACTATAAGGTTCTCTGAGTAGGCATCGATCCTCCCCTTAACCTTAAAGACCCTGCCCTCGACCTCAACCCCCTCTTCGATCTCCTTTTCAACCTCGAATCCGGCCTGAGAGAGGTAGGACTGAAGACCTACATGAGCCATTTCACCAAGTAGTAGGTGAGGGTCAAACTTGAAGGTCAGCTCTGGAAAGCTTATTCTGTAGACCCGTTTCTGCGGGCATGAGATCAGTTCTGTAACGTAAATCGTGTTCTCGTCCTTTAGCTCTTCCACCCTTTCTAGAAACTCCTGCCTCTTCCTCTCGTAAAGCAGTCGGGTAATAAAGCAGGACACAGCAGCTCACGCTCGCAAGCGGCAGTTGTGCAATTTTAGCTTTCAGCCTCGTGGGAGACGTCATCTCCAAGAGGATCAGCGGTAATACCATTCATCATAAGTGTACTCTTCGGTTCAAGTCTGCTCGTCTTGCTTGACTATACTCCGACTCCACTGCATGTAGAGCCTAAGCGTCAGGAGGATCTTGTCTACGGCTCTCCTGTCAATACAGGGCGTCAGTAGCCTCCTGCCACTCCTGTCTACAGCAACAACCCTAAGACCTTTTCCTTCTTCGCACTCGCTAGCACTAGCCTCTAAAAGCATATTGTTCATTGCTAGGCCTTCGATAAAGTAAACATTCACTCTCGTAGTGCTGTTCGAACGTACCTTCTCTAACGCCATCTTCTGTCAGTCCCTGCTAGCAGTTTTGAAGGCCTGCCGGTTGCCTACTTTATGTTTCCTGCATGCAGCATTTAACGTTTATTAGTTAACAACCAACGTGTGAGATCTCAAACAACATGAACCCGTACACGTTTTATCCCCGCTCCTACAACAATAATGTGCAAGGAGGTTTCTGCTACTAGCAGCACAGCCTTGCATCTAGCGTACTTAAGGGGGTGGAGAGGGTGAGGGAGACCGATAGAACGCGAAGAAGAGAAAGATCCGAGGAGCAGGAAGAGCTCGTATTTGCAAAGGTAGAGACCGTAGCTGACATTGCACGAGTGGCTGCCGCATCAATTAGCATGGGCCAACCAGTTTACCTAATAAGGTACAAGAAGGGCGGCAGTAGTGCTGTCATCGGGATGCTAGCCGTTCTTAGAGACTACTACACTCTCTACGGTATTCCTATGTTCTACTACTACGAGTGCAGAAAGGAAGAACAGGAATGCTCTACTAGCAACTACCTAGCGTTCAGGTTGGACGAGGAGGGGGAGAAGGTAGAGCTTACAGACAGGAACATGCCCGGTCACATTATGATTCCAATACTCAACCTCTCGAGCCCACCCGAGTTCCTTCAGGTAAAGGGTAGGTGAAGGCTGTGGTGGGATCTAGAATACTAGACCTCGTAAGCGGCGAGCTTGCAGGACTATACGGATTTATGAGGGCTTTGGGAATTTCGAAACGGGAGCTTGAGGTCTACGCGCTAATAGTCTCGTCAAACGGCCTGACTGCAAGCGAGATCTCGGGGATGCTCAACATGCCTCTTTCAAAAGTGTACGAGACCCTCTCATCGCTCTCCTCTAGAGGATGGATATACAAGACTGCAGAGAGACCTGCAAGGTACTACTCGGTGCCAATACGCGATGTGTGGGAGGACATTAAACGCAGGCTTAGAAAGCAAATCGAGAAGGTGGAGGCCACGCTAATACCGTTGCTGGAGAGTGCAACGGCAGACCCGCAGCCCCTGTTCAAGGTCGTCTTAGTTGACAGTGCAAGACTCCCCGCGTTTGCAAAGAGAACGGTCGAGAGAGCAAGCAAAGAGCTCATGATTGCACTGTCCTATAGGGAGCTTGTCACTCGTGAGATGCTAGACAGTATCGTCAGCGCCTCGACCACCAAGAGTGTTAGAGTTCTTGTAAGCGAGTCCGTGGCCTCAAGGTTGAAGGAAGAACAGATAGAGCTCGCAGTTCCGGTAAAGACCGTTAAGAAGATGTTCGGAAGCGGTGTTATTGGCGACGAAATACTCCTTGTTACGAGAAGCAATGGTACCCTACAGGGACTTTGGAGCGATCACTACTACTTGGTAGAGCTTGGACGCGTTTACTTCAACTATCTTTGGAGAGAAGGCAGCTAGATAGGCTTCAATTAACTGGTTAGTGCTCGTTGGAGGGTCTAGCCTGAAGCCTGCCCTCTTGGGGGCAAATCAGAAGGCTTAGTGATACAGCATCGGTGCTTAGCAATCAAACAAGTGTCAAGATATAAATTTAATAGTGGTTTAAAGTCAAAAATGACGCAAAACAATAATGACAACCAGACTTAGATGGTGGTCTCGAATGTCATACCTTCAAGAGCTAAAAGATAGGATTGCACCGGAGCTAGCAAGTAAGGGAATTAAGGTGCTTCCAAAAGGCTCATCGGTTTTGAGGGTGGTGAAGGACACGGAAGTCGTGATGACGATTAGCGATAGAGGAGATTACGTGGAGCTCGACTACAAAGGCAAGTCCTACAAGTATGACAAGTGGTATACGAAACCAGAGCACCTCGCAAAAGTGATTTTAGGGCAGTTTTGAAGCGCCTTCGTGCTGGGACAAGCGCGAGTCCTAGCGTTTAAACTCTGTGCTTTTAAAGGCTTGAGGTGACGTGCCTTCGTGACCGGAAGGCTCTGTCTTTTTTGTAGCGTGGACTGTTAAAGTCCGTTTTTCCTACGATAGGGAGGAAGCCCTTGCAGAAGTACGAGAGTAAGGCTCCTCTGGTGCATGCTGTCCTGCAAGTAACAAGCGTGTATCCAAACAACTGTAGGGGCTGGCGATCGTCCGAAGCGATATTCTCACCTCCTGAGGGGACAAAGAAAAGACCTGCGAGCGAACCGCCTGACGCTTTAAAATCACTTACGTGAAAGACTGTAAGTGTAATGAGAAAGGGTGGGCTTTTTTAACGGCTAGCAATCGGGACATGCAAGCCTGTGGGGCAGAAGAGTCCAATAGCAGTGCGGAACGCGCACACACATATGTGT
>Ga0105154_1000789_pt1 | contig 13338 bp, 8 predicted proteins | sample SSWtaG_FD_89672 | JGI IMG/M metagenome (GOLD analysis project Ga0105154, IMG submission 89672) | Hot spring microbial communities from Sandy's Spring West, USA to study Microbial Dark Matter (Phase II) - SSWsed_matched | ecosystem: Environmental > Aquatic > Thermal springs > Hot (42-90C) >... | reverse complement strand
GTTCAGGAGTGAGGAGGTGTACTACCTGGACACCAGCGCTCTGGTGAAGAGATACGTGGAGGAGCCAGGCAGCAGAGTTGTCGACGAGATTTACCGAAGCGCGTACAAGGGCGTTGCGGTGCTAGCGTTTTCTTACTGGAACATTGCCGAAGCCGCAGCAGTGTTCGATAAGTACGAGAGGAAGCTAGGGCTGGAGGCTAGAGAGCTGCTAAGGAACTTGCTACGCGAATCAGCGACGCTCTCAAGGCTTCGCAGGCTCGTGCTCGTCAGCGTGAGCCCCTCCCTTCTTCAAGCTTCCGTGAAGCTTGTGCTGAAGCACCACATATACGTGGCAGACGCTCTACAAGTAGCGTCGGCTAAAAGCCTCAATAGCTACAGGTTCGTCACTGGCGATAGAGATCTAGCTAGAGTAGCTGAGAACGAGGGGTTAAAAGCGCTGTACGCAGGGGAGAGTTAGCACCGCATACCGCCCGCGCGCACACGACGGAGCGCGCGTACTCGAGATCGCTGAAACCCCCTCCCTCCCCCACTCTCCCACCATAGATGTCTACAGCCACGCTGCCTGCAACCTTTAGGTCTATCGCGGGAACATTTTCTAGAATCTTTTCGCCAAAAATAAATGCACCCCTTATTGTCGAAGCGAGGCCCACCTTGTCGCGTGAAAACGTTTCTTAGGCACTATTTATAGCGCGTGAAAAATCTTCAAAGAATTTACCAAAAAATAAGTAATTCTCTGTTTACTCTGAGTACGATGAGCAATAAAAGCTTGTTAAAGCGGATAAGTGCCGCAGCCATTATAGCGCTAGACACTTTCATGGTTGTCTATGCTTTCGCTGATCTTTTCATGGTATTATATTTAGGCTACTCAATGCCAAGAGGGGCGGTTCCATGGTACTACCAGAAGCAGATAATGTCTGACGGTTGCATTGTGTGGCATGTAGACACCACGCCTGCGCTTGTTCTTGCATCGTTGATAGCTCCCATGGGAGGTATAGTTTTTGACCGCAGAATAACTACAAAAAGAAGAAGGGGGATAGCGCCAATAATTATAGTCATTACTGCAGGAGCAATACTGAGTGCAGCTGGAGCTATAACAGCGAAATCTTTTCTATATTGTCCTTTATCATGCAAGCAATGGACTTGTAATGGTATTCCTCCGTATGAATGCAGTAGCTTTCCAACACAGTACTGTAAGTGCAAACCCTAATTATAGGGCATACCACATACAACCGGTGGAAGGTGAAAAACAAGCACCCACAACACCTCAAAATGTTTTTTATTTTAGGGAATTGCAACGCTTGATTCGCTTGATGAATTTTTTGATGCACACACCCTTTAGAGTATGTAAAAATTTTCAAAGGTTTACCGAAAAAATAAGAAAGCTCCAGCGAGAACACGATGTGCTATGGCAAGAATCACTACGCAAAGATTACTCGAAGCGACTGCCTTTACTCTCGTTACATTTCTTGTAGCTTTGTCGGCAGCAAACCTCTTCCTAATACTCTACATTAAATACTCTCTAGACGAGGGAATACAACCACCCTTCTATACAGTTAGGTGTGCCGAGAACAGTTGCCGCTGCTCTGTCGACTTGAAATTCTATAGCTTATTCATGATCATCCCTATTGCGGTAGCTCCTATCGGTGGGATCATTTATAATAAGGAACTCGGAAGAAGGAAAGGACTGGGTCCGGTCGCGTTTGCACTTATGCTAGCAGCTTACTTTGCAATTGGCTATATAGCCTACACAGTGTATTGTGACCAGTGCGACGCCTGTGCACGCACGAACTGTCCCTCAGGTATACAGAGTTTCCGCTGTGCAATAATTCCGCTGACTTGTGAATATTCTTGCCTTAAACCCTGAAATTTTTTATGGGGGGAGAATGACTATGCGCGCACTCCGTCTGGTAGGGTTTTTGGCTAAGTCAATTATTCTAACTCCATGGTTTTTCCTATTGATCCTTATAATTTCGCTTCCAGCCGTTCAGATGTTTCTCGCGAATACTTTTAGTGGAAATGTATCTGTTGCAGGTTTCAATGCATTCAGCTTTGTCTTGAATTCTGTTTTATTCTCGATGGTTTGCCAGACCGTTTTAGATGCCTTTTCAATATTGAGGGTTAACTTTCTTCCAGCTACTCTTTCACCCCGCTTCAAAATACTGAGTAGGCTTGCGGCTATTATTACCATAGTTCCGCTTCTCTATTTCCTTGCTTACTTCTCTATGCGCTCTCTAGATTTCCTGTGGGGTTGGGAGTGGCACGCACTCATCTGGAGCCCAATGCTGACAGCTCTTAGTTGGAGATGTGCCCCTCTGTCGAGTTTTGCTGTTTTCGCAGTTCTGAGCCACATGGGTTTGAAGGCGCACCTAGCTACAATTGCATCTGTGCTAACTCTCCTTTCTGGTTTTTCTGCCCCCTTCTTTAATTGGTTTAACGAGCGGCTGTATGTCCGCGTCTTTTACCTCTTGGGTAGGCCAGTTACAATTGTCAACCCTATTCCTCTTCTCGCTATGGCAATGCCAATAGTCCTGCTGACAGCGTACGCTGTCCCGCAGTCTCTCAACGCTCTTGGAAAGTGCGTAGAGATACATGTTTCGCCCCTGTCTCTAGAGTTCTCCATGGTTTGGGACCGGGAAAAAATGGCGGTGTGCCCAACAAAGCTCGGAGAGCCAGACTACTATGTCGTCACTCTACTCGCAGCCCTCAGCGTTTATTTTGTCACCTATGTTCTGCTCCCCCTAAGCCTTGCTGGCTTGAGGTACATCGACGGGAGGCTCTGGATCCTCTTCTACCTTCGCGGCTCTAGACCGGTGTGGTTCATCGTCAACTTGGTATTGAACGTGGCTTTTTCCCTCTCGCTCTACTGGTTCTCGTTCAAGATTCTCGAGTTCTCCGGCATAGGCTCTGTGAGGGGCTTGCTGCACGCCTTCTCGCTCATTATGCTTATAGTTGTAGCTTTCGCGCCGTCTCTAGAGGAAGAAGAATTTACTAGCCTCGCGATTTTCCTATTTTTCTTCTCATTCTTCATCTCGTTTCTGTCAAACTTTAAACTCTTGGATCCCTTTCTAGAGTTAGACGGTGCTCTTGTCCTCTTGGCTTCAGCTGTCCTGTCGCTTATTATTTACGTTTCCTGGTTTAAGGTTAGAGCGTTGTTGGAGGGATGAGACATGCTGTTGGAGGTCCGCGACCTTGTTGCTGGGTACGGGGAGCTAGAGGTTATTGGCCCCGTGAGCTTCGGGCTCGAGAACGGCGATATTCTCGTGGTTTATGGGCCAAATGGTGTAGGTAAGTCTACCCTCCTAAAGACTCTCGCAACCATTCTGAAGCCTCTGCGAGGTGTAGTCCTATTAAAGGGTGAAAGGGCCGAAAAGCGCAGAGAGGAAATTTTCTTCGTACCAGAGAATATCACGTTGCCTGAGAGACTTAAGGTCAAAGATTACCTGCATGTGGTATCGCTACTGTACAACGGGGGGAGCATCGACGAGGCTCTAAAGATTGTTGGTCTACCTGGCGATGTTAGGATAAACACACTGTCCCAGGGGTTGAGGAGGAGACTGCAACTGGCCTCAGTGCTTGTCGCACAGGCGAGGGTTTACATCGTTGACGACCCCACTGTGGGACTAGATGATTACGCCGCAGAGCACCTGGTTCCATCCATCTTGGGCGAAGTAGCTAGGAGAGGAGCACTGATAGTGTCAACAAAGGAGCGCCGCTTGACGGAAGCGATAGGAGGAGTACAAAGGGTAAGAATGCTTAACGCGCTAGAATACAGTCGTGTTGCACGACCTAGTAAAGTTGCGCCAAGTGAGCCCCATCACGTGTAACTCCTTTATCGTTTAGCTGGCTTAGTCCTTTTCCGCATGTTGCGAAAGCTACACCGAGGCTGTGCGCTGATTCGATGCGCGCCGTAGATCAAAGTTTGGGTGGTGCTGTTTCCCCAGACCGCGTCGGCTAAGCCTCGCTGGGCCCCACTCTGTACACGCGCTGGATGGACCCGTTCTCCACGACTACCACTGTCGAGCCGGGCGGCTCTTCGACCTCGACGTGCGTGACCAGGAACACTTGGTCGAAGAAGCGGGTGAGCTCGCTCGCGAGCAGCTCGACGATCCTCTCCCTCCTCTCCTGGTCGGAGGAGCCGAGGGGCTCGTCCAGGAAGAGGAACCTGGGGTAGGCGCCCTTCGCAGCTGGGAGGAGGGAGAGGGTGAAGGCGATCCTCATGGCGAGCAGGAACTGGTCGTTGGTGCCGCCGCTGTAGATGTCGCGTCGCATCCACCTCCCCGCCTCTGCGTCGAATACCTCGACGTCGTAGGTCTGGGGGTCTATCCTCACGGCCTTGTACCTGCCGTCCGTGATGTAGGAGACTAGCCAGCTCATGTTCCTCTCCACGCTGGGGGCGAAGACCTCCCTCCTCTTCCTAGAGACCTCTCTCAGCGCGATGACCGCGGCCTCCCTAGCCTGCACCTCAAGCCCCAGCTTCCTCACGGTCTCCCTCAGCTCCTCGAGCTTAGCCTTCAGGCTGGGCAGCTCCTGCAGCTCCCTCTCCACCTCCTCCACCCGCTCCCTGAGCTCCTCAGCCCTGCCCCTGACCTCCCCAAGCTCGCCTCTCAGGGCTCTCAGCCGCTCCTCGCGCCTTGCCCTCAGCTCGGAAACCCTCTGCACATCCTCATCCGCCAGCGGCCACCCCAGGCCCTCGACCTCGAAGGGCGGTTCGGGAACCCTGACGCTGAGGAGCTCCTTTTCCAGGCTCCTCTCCCTCGCGTCCAGCTCCGAGAGCTCCTTCGAGAGCCTCTCAAGCTCGCCACGCAGCCTCTCCACCTCGCTTTCGCGCCCCCTGAGGGTTGCCGAGAGACCCGACTGCTCCCTCTGCAGCTCATCGCGCACGCGCTGAGCCTCATCCCTCCTAGCCTTCGCTTCGGCTACCAGCTCCGACAGCCTGCTGACGACTAGCTCAAACTCCCCGCCTAGGCCGACCTCCGCAGCAACCCCGCCGAGCTGGGATTCCACCTCTTCCAGCCTCCCGACCAGGGCCTTTTCCCTCCGTGAGAGCTCCTCCAGCTCCTCCCTATCCCTCTCGAGCTCCCTGAGCTCGGCTTCGAGCCGGGAGACCCTCTCCCTCAGATCCGATGCCTTCCTCATGAGTTCGTGCACCAGCCGGTCTCTCGCCTGCAAGCCCATGAGCAGGAGCAGCGTAGCGACTGCGAGGCCGACTAAGGCGAGGAGGTTGACCGCTGCGAGAGCAATGGAGGCAGCAGCCGTCAGGACAGCACCCGCGAGGCTCCACGCGGGCACGCGGGCAGACCTCGCAGCCCTCTCCACCTCTGAGAGCTCCTCCAAGGCGCTACTCCTCTCGGCCCTCAGCCTCTCCTCGCTCGACAGCCTCTCCCTCAGGGAGGCCTCTCTGCGCCTCAGCTCCTCGAGCTCCCGGGAGGCCTCGCGGTAGCTCTTGTACAGCTCCTCCGCCCTAGCCTGCACGCTGAGAACTCGTCCCAGCTCTTCCTCAGCTCTCCTAAGCTCCTCTTCAGCCGCTACGAGCCTCGGCTCGAGCTCCTCGAGCTTGCCCCTCAGATCCGAGAGCTCGCGCGCTGCCGCATCCAGGCTTCTTTTGACTTCCTCCACTCTGCTCTGCACCCTGGACTTCTCCCCGCGCACACCCTCTAGCTGCAGCCGGATGCCGTTCCTGCGTGCTAGGCTTGCTTCGAGCTCCCTGAGGTAGCTGCAGGCAGCCTCCTCCTTGCCGACCTCTCTCTCGAGGTGGGGTAGCCTCTCCTCCAGCTGCTTGAGCTCAGACTTCCACTCGCTGAGCTTCCTGCCTTTCTCCTCGAGCTCCTGGAGCCTGCTGGCGACCATCTCCAGCTCCTTCCCGGAGGTCTCCAGTTTGCTGCGGAGCTCCTTTGCCTCCTCGGTGAGCTTCTCCACAGCCTTGTTGTAGCTCTCGAAGCCCATCATCATGTTGATGATGCGCTCCCTGTCGCTCCTCTCCATCTTCACGATGCGCTCGAGGTCCTTCTGCGCGATGACATTGGTCGCGAGCATCTCCCGCCAGGAGACGCGGAGCAGCCTCTGCACCTCCTCGTTGACCTTCGTGACACCTGCGGCCAGCAGCCTCGCGCCGCTGTCCGACAGCTCCACGAGCCTGGCGTCCACCTGGCGGGCCCCCTCCCTCTCAGCCTCGATGATGCGCTCAACCCTGTACCTCCTACCCCCGGTCTCGAAGACCACCTCCACCCTCGCCCTACCCGCCCTGTAGTTGACGAGGCTCTCCAGGCCCTGCCGCCCGCCGCGCAGGGCGGCTGGTATGCGGAAGTCGCCGTAGAGGCCGAAGAGCACCGCCTCCAGGATCGTGGACTTGCCTGCCTCGTTCCTGCCCCTGATCACGACGAGGCCGTTGGGGAACTGCACCGGCTCCTGGAGGTTGAGGCGGCGGAAGTTCTCGGCCTTCAGGCTGACGATCCTGACCATGCCAGCTTCACCAGGCGCCAGCCTCCTCGAGCCGCTGGAGCCCCAGCCTCAGGGCGAGCTCCAGCACAGCTCTCTCCTCCTCGCTCTTCGCGCTCCTCATCCGCTCCTCGACCTCTGCCTTGAACGCCTCGATAGGGCCTGTGCTCTCCTGCGCGGGTGCGCCCACCACCTGCACCTCGCACCTCAGCTCGGAGTCGTCGATGGAGACGTGGAAGAACATCCTCTCCAGGTGCCTGAGCAGGGCCGCTCTGCTGTACTTAGCCAGCTTGGGCAGTGGTAGCTGCCCCCGCACCACGAGCCTGAGCAGTAGGTTCTGGTCGGCTGGGGGCAGGTGCCGCAGCACGTGCCCAACTGGGTCCTCGACCTGCGGCCCAACATCCACCCGGACAGTCCTCATGGGGCGGGTGGGCAGCTCGACGAAGCGGAGGCGGGGCTTGCCCTCGAGCGGCACCTCGACCCAGAGGAAGCCCTTCGAGGGGTCTCCCTCCTCGGCGAAGCTCCTCCTCTCCGTGCTGCCAGGGTAGGCGGCGACCCCGCCGACCAGGTCGACCACTGCGTGGGCGTGCACATGCCCGAGGGCGACGTAGCGGTACTCGCCCGGGATGTCCTCGCGGAGGATCGTGGGGGCCTTCCAGGGCGGCGCCACGCTGACACCCGCGAGGTTGTAGTGGAGCAGCGCGATAGCAACGTCCCCCTCGCGCGGCAGCCTCACGCCGAGGTACCTGAGCGGGTTCTCGTCGGCTGGGACCTCGGGGTTGAACGACAGCCCCACCACCGCCACGTCCACACCGTCCACAGTCAGGTGCTCCACCTCGGGCTGCTCGACAGATGAGAAGAAGCGCGCGTAGCCCGAGGCCTCTACCTCGTGGAGCGGCGACATGCCCTCCTCGACGCTCCTCGGCATGTCGTGGTTCCCGCCGATGAGGAAGACCCTGACCCCCTCGGAGTGCAGCCTGCGGAAAGCCCTGATAACCTGCGTCCTCGCGGGGTTCCTCGGGTTCACGGAGTCGAAGAGGTCCCCTGCGACCAGGAAGAGGTGTGGCTTGTGCTCCAGCGCGTAGCCGACCACGCGGAAGAAGGACTCCATGAAGTCCCTCCTCCTCTCCATCGTCCTAGCCCCGAGGTACGAGAGCTTCGGGTCGAGGTGGTTGTCCGCAGTGTGGAGAACCTTGACTACTGCCACGCGCGTAAGATGGGTGGCTCGCTCTTAACGCTAACGCTGCACAGCCGCGGGCGAGCCCTCAACGCGGCTTAGGAGGGCTGAGCAAGAGAGACCACTTCCAGAAAGGCTTGAATGCCACACCAGCACCGTCGAAGACCCTGAAGTCCTCGTACTGCCAGGTGACCACTTCCAGCTCCTTCGCGCCGAGAGCTTCCTTCGCCTTCACCAGGCTCGCCACCTCCCGCCTGTCCACTTCATCGCCGCCAGAGGCGTAGGTTGCCTGGACGAGCTTGAGCTCCCCCGCGCGGCTTCTCACAACGAAGTCCACCTCCTCCCCCCTCGGGCTCCTCCAGTAGAAGACGTCTCTGCTTGGTACGTAGCCCGCTTTGAGCAGCTCGAGAAACACTACGTTCTCGAGCAGTCGTCCGGGGTTCTCCCCCTCCAGGTACGTGTAGATCCCGTTGTCGACCAGGTAGAATTTCGGCTGGCTCAGCTCCACCTTTCTCAGGCTCTTCTCGTACTTCTTGAGGAAGAAGCCGAAGTTTATGTCCTCGACGATCCTCTGGAAGGTGTAGAGGGTTTTCTTGCTTACCTTGACACCCTGAGACTTCAGGGAGTTGTAAACTTTGTTCACTGAGAAGGTAGACGCGTTTGAGGAGATGCAGCTCTTCAGGAAGTACTCGAGCGCGTACCTGCTCCTCAGGTTGAACCTCTCCACGATGTCCCTGTAGACCACTAGGTCCAGGTACTCCCCGAAGAAGGTGAAGGGGTCGAGGTGCCCGAGGACTATGTCAGGGAAGAAGCCATCCCTCAGGCACCTCTGTGCGATGCTTCGAACTCTCGCCTCGCTGTACAAGCCGTAGAACCTCTCAGCAGTAATGCCGTGCAGAGCAAGCACCTCGCGCATAGAGAAGGGGTAGATGTACGTCGGGATAGCCCTCCCCCTGAGCTGAGTGGCGATCTCGCGTGCCAGCAGCCTTGAGGACGACCCCGTGACGAAGATGAAGTACCTCTTCCTCTCGTACAACGAGTAGACGTGCCTCTCCCACCCCGGGAGTGCCTGCACCTCATCGAGGAAGATGTACCGCGGCTCAACACCGTAGACCTCGACGTGGGCGAGCAAAGCCTCGTCCAGACTACTAACTTCCACCGGCTCCTCAAAGTTCAGGAACAGATAGTTCTCGTCGCGTAGACCCCTCCTCCTGACCAAGTCGTACAGGAAATACGTCTTACCCGCCCTTCTCGGGCCTACGACGGAGACTATGAAGTGCTCGCTCTCGCGGACTTCAGCGATCCTGGGCTTAACGTCAAGCCCCCGGATAACCTCCTTTCTCGTCAGCAGGTAGGTTCGGAGATCCACACCCCTATAGGGGGAAACCTTCGCTAAAATCTTTCCCCCTGAAAGAGGAAACTGCTCCGCAGGATACTTCCCGGGAGCCCGGCTAGCGCCACAGCAGCGCACGTGACCACGTCAACTCTGGGAGAGCGTACACCTGCTCCCATCGACGCGCGCAGGTTGCCAGGATTTACCCGTGATTCATCATTAGTAATATTTATATTTAACAATAATTTCTCTCTGCACGTGAAGACAAGAGTGCTCGTAGTCGGCTACGGGACTATAGGCAAGAGGGTAGCCGACGCTGTCAGAGCCCAGTGGGACATGGAGCTCGTGGGTGTGTGCACTCCAAGGCCCAATCACAACGTCCTCGCGCTCCTGAGAAGGGTTTCGGACAAGATCCCGCTGGTAGCCTACGACCGCGAGAGCGAGGAGGCCTTCAAGAGGGCTGGTATCAGCACCTCAGGGCTGCTCAGCGAGCTCCTCTCGAGCGGAGAGGTGGACGTAGTCGTGGACGCGTCCCCCGCGGGGTCGGGGGCTGAGAACAAGAGGAAATTCTACTCATTGGCCAGCGTCAAGGTGGTTTTCCAGGGCGGTGAGGAGCCGGAGGTCGCCGAGCTCACGTTTAGCCCGTTCTTCAACTATAGCGCGGCGAGGGGGAAGAGGTACGTGAGAGTGCCTTCGTGCAACACAACCGGGATCCTGAGGGTTCTCAACGCTCTGCTGAGAGTAAGCTCAGTGGAGGAGGTGTTCGTCACAATCGTGAGGAGGGCTCACGACCTGGCGGATAGGAAGGGAGCGAGGTTGAACACTCTCGCGCTGGACGGCGGCGTGCCGTCTCACCACGCTCGCGACGTCAAGCTCGTGCTACCGGTGAGCATAACGACCGTAGCGGTCGTCGCCCCCACGACGCTCTCGCACTTCCACGTGGCGCGCGTGCGGTTCAGCGGGAGCGTCTCCCGGGAGGAGATCCTCGACTCGCTCAGCAGCTCCCCCAGGGTCGTCGTGGCCGGGGAGCCCTTCCAGACGAGCGCCAACGTGGCTGAGTTCTACAGGGAGCTAAGGCCCAGGGGGGATATGTACGAGGTGGCAGTGCTGGAGTCGAGCATTAGCGTTGAGGGCGGCTGCGCCACGCTCGCTTACATCGTCCACCAGGAGAGCATAGTCGTGCCCGAGAACATAGACGCGGTGAGGGCGCTGGCTTCCGCAGCGGCAGCCTGGGAGAGCATACGCGAGACAGACAGGTCCCTCGGCGTCACTAGCGGAAGGCTCTCGCTGAGCGCCGCTAGGGAGGCTCCCCGGCTGGAGCTAAGAGCCCTAGCTTGAGCTTGCCTAGCGCCGGCTAGACCTCCGAGAGCAGGCTTGACGCCGAGTACTGCCGGGGCGCGAGGCTGAGGGCTTCCCGGGCTCTCTTCAGCTCCTCGACTAGGTCGATGTCTGCCCCACCCTCCCTAGTCTCCCTCCTTCTGACCTTTACGATCACGGGCACGCGCGTCAGCTCGCCCACGATCACCGCCTCGCCGACGTTCAAGCCGGGGAGGTCCTGCATGAGCTCTGCCCCCAGCCGCTCGCTCGCCTTGGCTACCGCTCTCTGGTCGTACGGGTTTGTGATCCTCAAGATGATCTGGCTGTTGCACTGGCTCAGCGCGTCCGCGTCGATCCTGCTGGGCCTCTGGGTCACGAGGATCAGGAAGACGCCGAACTTCCTGCCCTCCGCGGCTATGGTCCTTATTATCGAGGAGGACATGGTCTTCCTCTCCTGGTCTTTCGCCGGCACGAAGCGGTGCGCCTCCTCGATCACCACGAAGACAGGCCACTCGAACTGGCCGGTGGACCTGAGCCTGAAGACCTCCTCGAGCACCCAGCTTACGATGTAGTCCTGGCTGGCGTCGTTCAGCCCCGAGAGGTCCAGGATGCTCACCTGCCCAGGCCTGAGGATCACCCCGTCCACGGGGGTCGTGGCCCCGCCGAAGACCTTGAACCTCCTCAGCTTGAGCAGGTGGTTGTAGGCTCTCTCAGCGTGCTGGCTCTCCCTGCCCTTCTGGTTGGACCTCTTCTTCAGCTCCTCCAGCAGGTCCTCCAGCCCGTAGTCGCTCCTCTCCCTCAGCTTCTCGACGGCAGCCCTGATCGCCTTCCTTATGTTGACCCACCCCTCAGGGATCTCGGCTATCTCCGCGATGGCCTCGGGGGACAGCTCGCTGAACCTCACCGTGAGCTCCACCACGTTGTCTAGCTGGCGCGGGTCGTAGCGCCCCGAGCTGTTCGGGTTCCTGAAGACCACGACCCTGTCGGAGTACTGGTGCCTGCGCATACTCCTGTCCCTGCTGAGGAACACGTAGTCCGCGTGCGGGTCGATAACCACCGCTGTCGCGCCGAGCCGCATCAGCTCCTCGAGTATCACGCCCACCGTGTACGACTTCCCAGCGCCTGTCTGCGCGATCACAGCGACGTGCCGGCGGAAGCCGTTCACCGATAGGTAGACTGGTACGCTCCTCCTAGAGACCAGCGCGCCTATGTACAGGCCCTCGTCGGGTGAGTAGCTGAAGAAGTCCCGGACGAGCTCGTCGGGAGCCAGGTAGACGGGAGTCCCGGGCGGGAAGGTGCGGCGGGGCATCACCACAACCTCCCTCCCGTCCTCCTCCGCTAGGAAGCCCAGCGTCCTCGCCGTGCAGAGGAGGTTCGCGTCGTCGATCCCAGCCTGGTAGAGCCTCTCGAGCGCGTCGAGGTCAAGCTTGGAGCTGTACGCTGAGCTCCTCGAGAGCACGCCCCTCACCTGGCACAACACGAGTACTTCCCTCTCCTCGCCCCCCACCGGCTCCACCGAGCTAACAACCACGTACTCGTACTTGGGCGGGTAGTCACGCTTCGAGGTGACGAAGATAAAGCTCTCCGGTGTAGCCACCTCCACTATCCTCCCCACCTGCTTCAGGGAGACAGACTGGCCGCCAGAAGACTGCACACAGACCACCTCGGCACCGAGTAGCAGGCAGGCTGATAAGTGTGCATCGCTGCGACCTAGCCGAAAGTGGAGCCCCCCTTAAGGAGTGTAGAACCGCCTCTCGCGCCGGGAGTGGAGTATCAGCTCGCTCAGCTCCTTCATAGCCAGCTTGTGGTACAGCTCCATGCTCTCGGGCGTCGTCCTCACCCTCCTATCAGCCTCGAGAAGGAGCATGTTGTAGCCCTGCCTGCCCGCGTACATGCACGCCAGGTGGCTGACCACCCTCTCGACAAAGTCCGGAACCGAGCTCAAGAGGCGGGAGCCCTCCAGGGTCGGAGCGACCCCCGCAGCGACCACGTCAACCCTCACCGGGTCGTCCCCCCTCGAGAAGACAACGTACGTCGTGAAGACCGGCGGGTAGCTCCTGAGCCTCTCGAGCACCGACGCGGCTCTCCCGCGGAAAGCCTCGCCGTCCCTGTCTGCAGCGCGCGGGAACACCTTCTCGAGGAGGCTCAGCGCTACCTCCTCCCTAGCCCCCCTCACCACGAGGTCTGTAATCCCCATCGACACGCGCTCCAGGCTGAGCCTGAGCGGCAGCGTGTAGCCCGCCCCGAGCCCGACCGCCATGATGATCTTGGAGTCCGGGGTCGCTCTGCGGGCCTCCTCGAAGACCTCGTAGACCGCTGGGTCGAGCCCCTCCCGCAGCAGCCGCCTCAGAGCCTCCAGAGCCTGCCTGGGCCTCCTCCTCAACGACTCCCAGAGCGCCATGACCTGCTCGCGGACATGAGAGTCGACTCCGCTGAGCAGCCGCCTCAGCTCCGAGAGCAGGAGCTCCTCCTTGAGCACGGTGGACCTCGAGTCCTTGCTCACACCGGCCACAACAACGCCCGCCTTCAGAGCCCTGGTTAGCAGCTCGCCGTAGGTCTCGACGTACTCGAGGAGGAAGTCCTCCCTGCCCTCCACCTCGAGCTCCCGGATCACATGGATCATCCTGCCGTACAGCGAGCCGTCCAGCAGCACGAGCTCAGCGCCGCCCTCCAAGGCGTCGAGCGCCGCAAGGTGCTCCAGGTGCTCGCGGAGGAGCCTCTTGAAGTCCTCGTAGTCCCGGACACTCCTCGGGAAGAGAGCGTCGAGCCTCAGCCTCCTTAGCTCGCTGCCGTCCGTGCTGAGCGCGACAGAGCGGGTCACTAGCAGCACACCCCCACCAGCGACCTCGACCTCGTCGCTACCGCTGTCCACCGCAAAAACCCTGCTGAAGCTCCGCTTCGCGCAGACGCCCCCCACCCAGACCCTCTCGAGGAGCCTGCTGTAGCGGGAGGCGAGATCCGCGCCAGCGCCTACGACGCGTAGAACCTCCTCCTTCTTCCTCCGCAGCTCCTCGACGAAGAGATCCGCGAAGCGAGGCATATCCGAGGAGGGGCGCGCCCGGATTTCTAGGTAGCG
>Ga0105154_1000783_pt1 | contig 13407 bp, 10 predicted proteins | sample SSWtaG_FD_89672 | JGI IMG/M metagenome (GOLD analysis project Ga0105154, IMG submission 89672) | Hot spring microbial communities from Sandy's Spring West, USA to study Microbial Dark Matter (Phase II) - SSWsed_matched | ecosystem: Environmental > Aquatic > Thermal springs > Hot (42-90C) >... | reverse complement strand
GTGCTTGCATAAAATATAGCTTAGAACTATTATGACCTTAAAATACGACTCTTGAGCGAGTATTGAAGTGGTAGTGGAATGAGGAGGCCTTTACTCGCTGAGCGTTACAGAGCACCTACCAGTACTAAACTTGCTAGCATGACGTTATGATGACGTGGTCCTATTCCCGACCGAACTTCTGTTTGTTGAGTAGCGTGTTGCCATGCTCTCGTTACGTAAGGTCTCATAACAATAAAAGTTTTTAACGCACCACCCCAATCGTTTTTTTGTTGCGGGAAGCGGTAGGGCCTTCTCCGTCCTGCAGGTTTTAAGTTCGCAAAGGGTTCGAGGTGGGGCCTCTTGAGTAATGCTAACAAGCTCGTCTATGACTTCGAAGAGGCTGATCCCGAAAACAAAAAGCTGTTTGGCGGTAAAGGAGCTGGTTTGGCACTCATGACAAAACAGGGATTGCCCGTGCCTCCAGGCTTTATCATAACCACAGAAGCGTGCAGGAGCTTCTATGCACCTATAAGGGATGAGATAGACAGACTAGTCAAACAGCTGGAAAGAAACCCCTCACCTGAGGTTCGCGACGAGATAATAGGAAGGATATGGAAGCTCGTCGACGCCTTGAGCCTGCCCGAGGGGCTAATGAATCAGGTTAGAGAGCACATGAAAAGACTGGAAGAGAAGAGAAGGCTAAAGTTCGGCGATAAACAAAAGCCCCTTCTCGTTTCGGTTAGGTCTGGCGCACCGGTGTCTATGCCGGGCATGATGGATACGGTCTTGAACCTTGGGTTGAACGACGAGACTGTTAAAGGCCTCGCTAGCATGACAGGCAACGAGAGGCTTGCCTATGATGCGTACAGAAGGTTCTTGCAGATGTTTGGAAGAATTGTTCTCGGAATAAATGAGAGGCTGTTTGATGAAAAGCTCGAGGAAATTAAGAGAAAGTACGGAGCAAAATACGATGTAGAAATACCCGTAGAGGGGCTTAAGGAACTTGTCGAAGAGTACAGGTCTCTCATCGTTCAAGAGAGGGGTGGCATGCCACAAGATCCATACGAGCAGCTGGAAATGGCAATAAAGGCCGTCTTTAGGTCGTGGATGAACCCGAGAGCGATATTTTATCGCATTGCGCACAAGACTCCGCCTGAAGTTGCAGACTGCACCGCGGTCAACATTCAATCAATGGTGTTCGGAAATCTCGGATCGGACTCTGGAACTGGAGTGGTGTTTTCAAGGAACGTGGCCACTGGGGAGAACGAACTCTATGGCGAGTACCTCCCCAACGCTCAGGGAGAAGACGTGGTTGCTGGAATAAGAACCCCACTACCCATTTCGGAACTCAAAAGGCAGTTCCCGGAGCTGTATACTGAGCTTTACGAGAAGGTCAAGCTCCTAGAAAAGCTCAACAAGGAGGTACAGGACGTAGAGTTCACAGTAGAGAGGGGCAGGCTTTACTTCCTTCAAACCAGAGACGCTAAGATGACTCCAGTTGCTAGAGTCAAAACGGCAGTCGACATGGCAGAAGAGGGCATTATATCGAGAGAGGAGGCCGTCTTAAAAGTAAAGCCTGAACACGTCATACAGCTGTTATATCCTAGAGTAGATGAAAAAGCGGGAGCGAACCCTATCGCAAAGGGTCTCGCAGCGTCTCCAGGTGCTGTAAGCGGGCAGGTTGTCTTTGATCCCGACGATGCAGTCGAGTGGGCTAAGCAGGGTAGAGACGTCATTCTTGCTAGAGTCGAAACAAAGCCCGATGACGTCCACGGATTCTATGCTGCTAAGGGTATTTTGACGAGTCGCGGAGGCATGACCTCGCATGCAGCAGTGGTTGCAAGAGGGATCGGAAAGCCTGCGGTTGTAGGTGCCGAAGCTATTAAAATAAGCTACGAGGAAAAGCTGTTTAGAGTAAACGGTCACGTTGTAAAAGAGGGAGACTGGATAACAATAGATGGAAATACCGGAAACGTCTACTTGGGCAAAGTGCCAACAATACAGCCTGGCATAAGCCCAGAGCTAAAAAGACTTCTAGAATGGGTCGACGAGATAAGAGAGCTTGGAGTGCGAGCGAATGCCGATGTTCCGGAAGACGCTAAAATGGCGAGAGACTACGGAGCAGAGGGTATAGGGCTTCTTAGAATTGAGAGGATGTTTAGAAGGCCTGAGCGCTTGGAGGTCTTGAAACGGGTCATTCTTGCCGAGTCAAGCGAGGAGCGAGAGAATGCCATGAACGCTCTAGCTGAGATGATTAAGAGCGATTTCAAGGAAATACTCGAAATAATGGATGGGCTACCCGTCATCATCAGACTGATAGATCCGCCGCTACACGAGTTCCTGCCTAGACCTGATGAGGTGCTAAAGGAAATATACGAGCTAAAGCTTAGAGGGGAGTCGCAAGAGAGGATAGCCGAAGCTGAAAGGCTCTACAGGAGAATTGTAGCGCTTTCAGAAGCGAATCCGATGATGGGTCATAGAGGAGTTAGAGTTGGCGTGACATTTCCAGAAATATACCGTGGGCTTACAAGAGCTATTCTAGAAGCCGCAGCAGAGTTAATTAAAGAGGGCAAGAATCCCATTGTTGAGATCATGGTACCCCAAGTTGCAATGGCAGAGGAGCTAAGATACGTCAAGGAAAAGGCCATCTATCCGGTTGCACGCGAGGTTGAAGAGAGGTACGGCGTTAAGGTACCATTTAAAGTGGGTACAATGATAGAGACCGTTAGAGCCTGTCTCGTTGCCGATGAAATTGCAAAGGAAGCCGAGTTCTTCAGCTTTGGAACGAACGATCTCACTCAAGCAACATTCAGCTTTAGTAGGGACGATGCTGAGAACAAGTTCTTACCTCAATACCTCGAGGCAGAAATCCTTAGAGACAACCCGTTCGAGACCATAGACATCAAGGGAGTCGGCGAGCTCGTTAAAATAGGTATCGAGAGAGGACGCAGGGTCAACCCCAAGCTAGAAATCGGAATATGCGGGGAGCACGGTGGAGATCCAAGATCGATAGAATTCCTCTACGAGGCTGGACTCGACTATGTTAGCGCCTCTCCATCGAGGATACTCGTTGCGAGGCTCGCTGCAGCTCACGCCACGCTGAGAAAGGGCTCAAGGAGAGAGGGCTCAAGGGGCGAACGGTATATATGATATATGCATGTAGGCTGCCACTGCACCTAGCAGACAACAATCTTTTAGGCTAGCACGTCCTTAAGCGCACCGGTATATTCTTATTAGGTACTCTCGGTCTCCTGTTACGCTGTACGCTTCAATGAGAACTTCACCACTAGTGACCATACCCGTTTCCAAAAGTTTTTTCCTCGTTAGGTCAATGCCCGACCTGTAGTCTTGCGCCTCAACGATTAGGGGTACGGAACCCCACAGCATCTTGACTCTTCTTGCAACACTGGCGCTCGGGGTTCCTACAAAGTACACTCTAGTCGGCCTGTACTGTGCAACAAGCTCGGCCGTTCTGCCTGTAAAAGAGAATACCAGGAGCTTAGCGTTTAGAGATAGCGCAAGTTTTACTAGACCCAGCACGAATCTCTCGGGAATTCCCTTGGGTTCCGGTAGGAGTTCCTCTCTTCTAGTGTAGTGCCTTTCCGCTTCAACAATTACACGGGATAGCCACTTAACAGCGTCGATAGGATAGCGGCCTATGGCCGTCTCGTTCGTAAGCATTAGGGCGTCGAAGCCTTCGAGAACAGCATTGTATATGTCTGCTACCTCGCTTCTAGTTGGGGTTGGGGAGTTGAGCATCGAAGTTAGAAGCTGTGTAGCGAGGACAGCGATCTTGCCCTTAGCTCTCAGCTTGCTAGCAATGCTCTTTTGAATGCTTGGAATCTCTTCCAGGCTAAAGTGCTTTCCAAGATCCCCTCTAGCAACAACAACGCCTCTGGCTTCGGTTATTATGCTGTCGACTCTCTCTACACCCTTTCTCGACTCTATTTTTGCAATAACGGAAATGTCTTGCTTGCCCCGCTTGCTCAGAATCTCTCTAATCTCACTAACGTGCTCAGCGGACTCCACATAGCTTACCATTAAATGCGAAAACTCATGCTGCACTGCAAACTCTATATCGGAGAGGTCTTTCTCTGTAACTCTTGGCATTGGGATGACCTTACCCCGTATCCCAACAGAATTTCTGGACCTAATGCATCCTGGTTCTACGACTCTTGCGGTAATGGTGTGATCTTCTCGCTCTAGTACCTCCAGAATGGTCTGACCATCGGCCATGATTATGACGTCTCCCCTTTCAGTAACCTCGAAGAACGACTTCAAGGGAACAGGCACGACCTTTTTCTCACCTACGCTCTCCTGGCTGTCAGCGAGTGCAAGCTCTACAAGCTCGCCTCTCTTCAGGCACATGGGCTCGCTCAAAAACCCTATTCTCGGATTTGGTCCCTGCAGATCTCCAACTAGAGAGAGAATAATTTCGAGCTCCTCCTCGACTTCCAACACGAGCCTTGCAAGCCTTGACCACTCGTGCGGGCTGCCGTAGCTAAAGTTTATTCTGAACCCGTCTGCCCCGGCTCTAACCATTTCTTTTATCGTTTCGTAGCTGCTACTGGAGGGCCCTAGCGTCGCTATAATTTTTGTTTTCTTGATGGGTGCAGGGTAGCTCAAAATTCGGCTCCCCTATACTGCCTGCAAGATGCTACGCTCAGCACTAGCGTCTCAGAGTCGCTCCACTACCTCATTGCGGAGGCTCGGGTTTTCGCTCCTCATCACAGACATCGAGCAGCAAAAGCCGCGTTTGAAGCGTCTGTTGCAACAGGCCTGATGCCGCTATTCGTGCTGTCCTCTCCTAACTCTCTTCTCTAGCAGCTTTGCCTGGAACTCCATTGCAGCCTTCTCTCTAAAGTGGTAGATGCTTTCGAGAGCAGCCGAGACAATGCCTCTATAGGTGTCCACCTGCTCCCTTCTCCTCTCGTCTACCTTGTAGTTTATCCAGCACCCTACAGTCTGGAGGTCCCCTAGGGGGATTACCGGGATTATTATCGAAGAAGCCTTTATTTTCCTAGCGTAGGACATCAAGTACAGTGTTGCGGTGTCTAGATCCATCACGTTAATTCCAAGCTTCCTCCAAAGCGCGACTACCAGCGCTTTGAGGTCGTTGTCAAAGCCTCTTGTCATGGCGCCAATACTTATAACGAGATCCTCCTGGTGATCTACGTTTAGCGTTTCCAGAGACCTCACAATCTCGCTTGTAAGGGAGAAGCTTGGTACTGCTGGAACCTCTAGAGGGTAGAGGTTTTCGGTAACCTTATCTAGCCTGACGGCTCCGATAGGTACTCTGGCAGGTGGGCTTTGCGCTGTCGCGTAGACACCAAATCCTACCTTCTCTACTGCCCTAACCCCCTTTCTGTAGAGCTCCTCTATTAGGGCAACGATCGATGATGAGCCCATGCCATAGTAAACAATCGCGAGTTCCACCCCTCGGAACAGCCCTCTAGCAACTTTCACTCCATACTCTCCATCGCTTACAGTGGGGTTCTCGTCCAGCTGCCTTAGCGTCTCGTTGAAAAGCCACTTATTGTCCGTAAGAATAACGTGAGCGGGCAGCTTTTCTAACGGTATTACATCAAGTACATCGCTACCACTTACGTAGTCGTGATTGCTCATTTCTAGACTACGACCCCTTACGCGACCCCTTATGCACGAAGGTGCTTTACTTGTAAATTCCACCAGCAGAAAATAGTGGGGGTTTGCAGTATTTTAACCTCTTGCTCCGGTCTCCTATTGAAGTGCTACTTGCCTGCTTTCCTATCACGTCGAGAGACTCTCTCGTTTTTCTGGTTCCGTTCCGCTACCTGCTCCTTCAAGGGAACGCCCAGAGGGACAGGAAAAAGTCTCGACTCGCAACCCAAACCATACTATCACGCTCAACCAAGCGAACAATGGGCCTCTCTTGCGAATGTGTCATGGTGTTACTATTACAAAATGCAATGAAGAGTGCTGTAGAGGCGGCGAACACTGTGCTCGGAAAATCCCCTAGGCATCGCGTACAACAAGGACTAAGATGTTCGTGGAGCCTCCAATAGAGTGGCACGTTTCGAAAGTACAGGCTGCCGTCTAGTGGAGCTTGTGTGGAAGCATTCTTGACAGGCACGTGTAATGTGTAGCTAAAGGTCTCGTAGAAGGCGTATACTGGAAGGAGCCATGATAGTTCGAGGAATAGCGTTGGATCGATACAATACAATAAGGATCAATACAATAGACAGGGCGCGTACAGGCCTCCTCGCATTGAGCAGACCGCGACCCTTGGGAGAGACCGCGAGTCGGCTCTTGGTGGGTGGGGTGTCAGGGAGAATGCAGGCAGCCGTTAGGAGAGGAGGTCCTGCACACATGCAAACCCTCCAAATGGGGCACGAAATCGCTCAGGCTCCAGGCAGGAGTACCCAATAAACCGTCTAGTAGCTTGATGACAGTCCAGGTACGCTTACCCTCTTACCGCTACCTCCAGTACAGCTTAAAAACGCTCCGTAGAGCGATGTACGATACGTGAGCAGAAGCAGGAAAAGAGGAGCAGCTAGAAGGGGTAGGCGGCTACTCTAGTACAGTATAGTACAGCAGTTTCAACCCTACTCGCATCTTTGTTGCTCGTAGCAGGCAAGACGCGCTTCGCTGGGTTATTCGGCAATCGAACCTTTATAACCTTTATATTTCGTTCGATGCCCACACTAAGTACGCTGTACCGGACTCAGGGATCCTGAGGTGCTTCCACTTGGAGATCGTAGAGTGTGTTGGGAGTTTGAAGAGGCTTGCAAGAACGGGGTGGATGCAACGCGGAGTACCGGCCAGCATTGCGGAGAGTGTCGCAGAGCACTCCTTCGAGTCGTCTATGATAGCACTAGTGCTTTCGTGTATAATCAACTTGAAGCTAGGTAGGACCCTCGTTAGTCCCGAGAGAGCGGCGGCTCTCGCGCTAGTTCACGACGTAACCGAGTGCGTTACAGGAGACATACCGCTTTTCACGTCAAAAGCTATTGGAAGGCTCAAGGAAGAGATCGATGTGGCAGCCTTGAGGGAGATCCTACCAGAAGCAAAAAGTGCGGGAGGGGCTCTAGGCGAGATAGAAAAAATGCTAGAGGAGATACGAGAGAGTAAGACAGCCGAAGCCCTTATTGCGCGAATTTCCGAAAGGCTTGCCACGCTAATCGAGGCTAGAAGATTAAGTGCCATGGGGTACACGAGAGTACGCCAGATCGAGGAGACCGTTAGAGCAGACATCGAGGCGATGCTTGCCGCGGCAACAGACACACTAGTGTCTTCTGCGCTTCGTGATGCAGTTAGAGCGATTCTCGAAAGTGGGTAGCCCGGTCTCGAGAATCCTTGGTTAGATAAGGTAAGGCAAAAACACCGAGAGGCCTTTAGAGTTTGGCTTTAGGTTACGGTAGAAGAAACAGCACTTCGGTTGATGGAATTGTGTTGTGGTGGACCGGCCGGGATTCGAACCCGGGACCTCTCGGGTGCAAACCGAGCGCTCTTCCAGGCTGAGCTACCGGCCCAGCGAGGACCTTGTACCTTCAGGCAATCTCACTATATACACATGTGAGTGGCTTATTAACTTCTCTCCTAGAACAGCTGGCTTGGTAAAGCACGCATGGCGTTGGATTTGAAGCTAAGTCGGGCGAAGTTGTGGAAAACCTTCTAGTGTGGCAGTCGGGATTCGAACCCGGGATTCCCGGCATGGCAGGCCTGAGCCTACGCTGGGTCACGTTTCAGTAAATGATGAGAAAATGAAACCATATTTCACACAAGTAATGCTCTCGGTGACTATCAAGTACACAGCCTACTACATTACGTATAGCCCGGTCGCCTCTGTACAGACACACCCCGTAGTCTACCTAGAGAGGAGTGCCAGGGCGTATTTGGCTTCCTATAGTAGCTTCGATAGGAGAGGGTCTACGATATCTGCTCAAAGGCTGTCTCAGGGGGTGCTGGACCCTCCCTGAGAGCGCTTCGCGAGTAGCGGCTAGAGACGAGTCAATTGTCTACACGCGGGCAGAGCTAGAAGCTAGAGCCACGTACCAAGGGGCACATTGAGTGCCTTGGATCGCTACTCTCGCTGATCGCTATGATCTCCTCGGTACAGATCATCGCCTCGAAGAAGCAGGGGGCAATACCAAGCCATGAAGCAGCCATAGGCCTCATAGCTGATAGAGAGCTAGATTACTTAATGAGCCGCGGGTTCACGGAGGAGGCTAGGGCAGTCCTCGCAAGGGGTTTCACGAACATCGATATACCACTACTAGCCCCGATCCCGATAAGGAGACAGGTTGACTACGTGTTAGACCTCGTTGCTAAGTACGCAATTGGTTAAGGAAGGAGATCTATGGTTAGAAACCCGGCCAGAGCACTGGATTCATACTTAACCTCGTTGATCCAGGCACCTGATCACCGCTACTAAGGGCGCTAGAACCCTCTTATACACCGCCAGGTCGCATGGAGCTCTTTGATGACTGCCCCTACTGGTCTCGGGAGACTTGTAGCAGGCTGCACGAAGACCCTTAGAAAAGCATCCCTTACGCTGGTTATTTTAAGTGAGTGATAAAACAGTGCAAAACATATAGTTGCTCCAGTTGCGCTTCAAGGCAGTTTTCTCGATAGCTATACGTGTAGATAAAGCTTATTATGGCTTGTTAGGCAGGGTAATATATCGATTGATATATCTGGTGATACTTTGAGAAGAACATGGCTTAGGGGTGGCGGACTCCTAGGTATAGCAGTGCTGAAAGAGCTCGAGAAGGGTCCTGTCCACGGGTATGCATTAATGTCTAGGTTTGAGGAGGTGTATGGATTTAGACCCAGCCCTGGCGCCATATACCCCATCTTGAAGAAGCTTACGGAAATGGGTCTTGTAAGTGTGGAGGAGAGAGCTGAAGGTGGCAGGGGGGTAAAAGTCTACTCGCTTACCGATAAGGGTAGGCGCTTCCTGAGCGAGAGGAGGAAGGCTGTTGAGAAACTAGAGAAATTCGCTGCTAGAATGAAGCTAGCTAAGGAATATGGGTTTACTAGGCTCGCAGCGGGCTTGTTTTGGCTATTTAAAAACATTGATGAAATACCACCCGAGAAGCTCGAGGAGCTCTCAAGGGACGTAAAGGCGCTATGCGAGAGGATTGAGAAGCTGAGATGGGTGGGTTAATTGGACGTTGTAGTCGTGGAGAACCTGGTTAAAAAGTACAGGGATGTAGTTGCTGTGAATGGAGTCAGCTTCACGATCAGGAGGGGAGAGATCTTCAGCTTGCTCGGTCCCAACGGCGCTGGGAAAACTACGACAATACACATCATAGCAACGATCTTGAAGCCTACGTCCGGGAAGGTTCTCGTCTTCGGACACGACGTAGTGAAGGAGGCTGACGTTGTAAGGAAGAGTATTGGAATAGTCTTCCAAGAGCCAAGCCTCGATGACCAGCTAACAGCTTACGACAACCTATACGTCCATGGGAGGCTATATGGCCTAAGAGGTAGAGAGCTAGAAGAGACTATTCACAAGCTACTCGAGTTCGTGGACCTCAAGGAGTATGCTCGTAAACAAGTCAGGTACTTTAGTGGCGGTATGAAGAGGAGGCTGGAGATAGCGAGGGGGCTTATGAGCAGCCCTGATATGCTAATACTCGACGAGCCTACTCTCGGACTAGACCCTCAGTCAAGGGCTAGGACATGGGATTACATAAGGGAGTTGAAGAAGAGGTACAACATGACGATCCTCATGACAACACACTACATGGATGAAGCCGAGGAGCTGGCGGATAGGATTGCTATAATGGATCACGGCAAGATCATCGCTACGGGCACGGCGGAGGAGCTCAAGAACATGCTTGGGAACGACGTAATCTACGTGCGGTTCGATAAGGAAGTACCAGAGAGCGTTTGTAGCTCGTTGCCAGGCCTGAAGGATTGCGTGAAGGTAGGGTCTGATACCGTGGAGCTCCTTGTAGAGAACGCTACGAAGGCTCTACCGGAGATAATGAGCAACATATACATGAACGGGTATAGAATACTCGAGGTTAGCTATAAGAGGCCAACGCTAAACGAGGTTTTTCTACACTTAACTGGGAGGGAGCTCAGGGACTCGCTAGAGTCTAACCCGGTACCACGTAGAAGGTGGAGGTGAGGTCTACGAATCTATCCCCCTTTATAGCAATGGTGTATAGGCAGGTTAAGAGGTGGTGGAGTGCTAGATCCAGGGTCTCCGCCACTGTTGCAAATCCATTGATCTGGATAATATTCCTGGGGCTAGGCTGGGGAGCTGTTTTCTCCCCGAGCTCCGCTAACACCCCGTCTATACCGGGGCTACCAGTAAACACTATCACCAAGATGATACAGGATTACTTCAACAGGCTGTTCGGCGGAGTAGACTACGTGACGTTCATGGTGAGCGGTATGCCTGCTATGACCGTGTTCATGGCTAGCTTCCTTGGTGGTATCAGCGTTATATGGGACAAGCAGTTCGGGTACCTCAAAGAGACCCTCGTTGCACCCGCTCCTAGGTGGCTTGTTATAACTGGGAGAGTAGTTGGTGACTCCATAGTCAGCGTTGTGCAAGCCTTGATAATTATACTACTTGGCTTCATCATAGTAACTGGAATAAACCCGCTAGGTATACCGCTGACACTAGTCTACCTCTTCATTACATCGATCGCCTTCTCATCACTTGGAGTAACAATAGCTCTCAAGCTCGGCAGCGTTGAGGGGTTCCAGATGATCGTCAACTTGCTAGCCATGCCGCTAATGTTCATAAGCGGAGTCTTCTACCCGGTTGATACAATGCCGGATTGGATGAAGATTGTAGCTCAATTCAACCCGCTCACCTATGCAGTACACTCGGTGAGATACTGGCTGACAGGCGCTAACGTGGGGCTAGAGTACATGAACCCCTTGACAGACCTCTCAGTACTAGCATTCTCAGCCCTAATACTACTAGCACTAGCGGGCTGGAGCTTCAACAAAGCCAGCGCGGAGGACTAGCGCTAACAACTAGCACGATGAGATCCTACGCAACCCATGCACCGAGACCATAATCCCCTGGATCAAGCGAGCAAAGCACCAAGGCTCTCACGATGCTTGGAAGCCTCTCCTTCGACCGTGGAAAGCCGGGAGTTGGAGTAAAAACCATGCTGGGCGCATTAAGGTAGTCTACCAGCACTCTCCCTGCGTGGACAGAGTCCCAGCTCTCATGGAGTACTACAACGGCGTCGTAGAGTCCATTGGAAATCTCGGCCCTTGTTGTGCCGAGTGCAATCGATGGAGGAAGAAACCCGAAGGTACAGGAGCCGAGCATTCCATGTAGCCTAGAAGACCAGCTCGGCTTCGCATCGGCGTCTACAAGCTCGCTTAAATAAAAACACAAACAGCAGAGTCGCACAAGGTTTCCTTGTTACTCCATAAACCATGGTGATAACAAGAGTGTAATAACAAGAGAATTCTCAAAGCACTTCGTGCACCCTCTTAGAGAGCGCAGCACTCATAAGCCGTCACGGTAACTTACAAAAGCGAAAGAAACCCGAGCACTCCGCACTCCCCTATTCACGCGTAGTAGGCTAGCTAGTAGCGAAGAGCTATGAGAGGCTACGTATTGCTCTGCTCCTTTGAAAGTACTGAGTGCCAGGCATGAACGTAAGTGGCTTAATGTTTCAGCCTGCTACATGAACGTGAAACGTAGAGAGGAAGCCTATGGGTCTAGTGCGGCGGCCGGGATTTGAACCCGGGATTTCCGGCGTGGCAGGCCGGCGTCCTAGTCCAGGCTAGACGACCGCCGCTCCGCTGTTTCCCGCTTTCCTACTGTAATTTCCCTTTGGGTGCTTTTTTGCTTTACTCCAAAGCTGTGATAGCTTCTCGCGCAGCTCACCCTACACAGATCTCCTTTGCTCACTCTCGCTTCCCACAAGCCCCCCGAGGAAGACAACGCTTATAGCACTTATCCCACAAACCCTCATGCGGGTGATCTCTTGATGGCAAAGCCGGAAACTCCAAGTAGCTGGTGGAACTGGTTTTTGGAGGTTCTGACCCCCGAGGAGTTCATTTTGAGGAAGGTACGAAGGGTTCTCGTTTGGGAGAAGACGGAGTACCAGGACGTAGCAGTTGTAGAGCTCGAAGGCTTTGGTAAGACCCTTGTAATAAACGGAAAGACGCAGTCGACACGCGCAGATGAACGCGTGTACCACGAGGTTCTCGTACACCCGGCAATGGTCTTGCACGGAAGTCCAACCCGAGTCCTGATTATAGGCGGAGGCGAGGGCGCGACTCTCAGAGAGGTCTTGAGGTACAAGAGCGTTAGAGAGGCCATTATGGTTGATATCGACGAGAGGGTCGTTGAGTTTTCGAGAAAGTACCTTGACGAGTGGCATGAGGGGAGCTTTGACGATCCACGCGCGAGAGCGGTCTTCATGGACGGTAGAGAGTACGTTGAGAGGGCTGTTGAGAGAGGAGAGGAGTACGATGTCGTTGTGTTAGACCTCGTCGATCCCGTTAGTTGCAGCCCAGCACTGAAACTCTACACCCTAGAATTTTACACTCTAGTCTCTAAGCTCCTCGGCAGTAGTGGCGTCATGGTTACTCAGGCCGCCTCACCGATTTTCTATCCAAGAGTCTTTTACTCTCTAGCCGCTACGATTTCGCGCGTGTTCAGAGCCACAAGACCATACTGGGCCTACATCAGAAGCTTCGGCGGCATGTGGGGCTTTGTCGTGGCCTCTCAAACCAAGGATGCAGCACTTCTAACTCCAAGCGAGGTTGACAGCAGGCTAAAGAGGCTTCTAGATAGGGAAAAGGGCAGCCTCGCCTTCTACGATGGTATAGCGCATCAGGGACTCTTTGGAATGTACAAGAACATTAGAGAGGAGCTTGCAAGGCAGCACGAGACATCCACAGACGAGAGTCCGGTTTACGGGGAGTACTAGGAGCGATCGGGCCGCAACCCTTAAATCGTTACGTAGACAAATAATACTCGACGCACCCGAGGCCCGGCGGTGCAGCCGCAACGCGGAGCTTACAGCTCCGAGAGTGAGCGGCTAGCCTCCAGCCTCGGGGACAAGCCCCGAACCGCCACGAGGCAATGCTTATAAACCACACCCCCAACTATCTATAATTGCGTCTCAAGCTCATTGTGACGGCCCGAGGATACCTTGCCCCCTGGACGGGGGGCAGGGAAAACTCGGGTCCGAGAGAGGCCGTGCGGTTGCGAGTCGAGCTCCAAAGGCCCCATGCAACCCACAGGCGATCGCGAAACAGACAGCAGGGGTTGCTTGATCCCCCGCTGGTCTTGCGGCCGAACTCCGGTTGATCCTGCCGGACCCGACCGCTATCGGGGTGGCGCTAAGCCATGGGAGTCGTACGCCCCGCCGCTGCGGGGCGTGGCGAACGGCTGAGTAACACGTGGCTAACCTACCCTCGGGAGGGGGATAACTCCGGGAAACTGGAGCT
>Ga0105154_1000780_pt1 | contig 13432 bp, 11 predicted proteins | sample SSWtaG_FD_89672 | JGI IMG/M metagenome (GOLD analysis project Ga0105154, IMG submission 89672) | Hot spring microbial communities from Sandy's Spring West, USA to study Microbial Dark Matter (Phase II) - SSWsed_matched | ecosystem: Environmental > Aquatic > Thermal springs > Hot (42-90C) >... | reverse complement strand
GCTGCCCAGAGCTCACTTGGGCAGGGTTACGCAGGTAGATGCCTACAACCGCGTAAGGTGGATCGACCTGTACAACGTGGAGAACCTCCTCGTAATGGTCGTAGGGGAGGACGGGAGCTTTGGCGCGACTGTTACCGGCGTGGAGCTGTCGGACGTCGTTGTCGGCCTGAAAGTGGAAGTCAAGTTAACTTCAAAGCTCTCATACCCTCTGAAGAGTTTCGCCCAGGGCAGTTCGTGGTACTGGCTGGTCGAGTACCAGGAACTCGAAAAGGTTTCGGCTTTCTCGATCCTGTACCCCGACGCCGGAGTGAAGATCGCGATTACTGTGCCCGCTGGCATGACGCTATGGTTTGAGTCGAAGAGCAGGTCAGCTTCAAGCTACGCTAACCTCCCGCAAGCTCAGTGGAGCTCGGGTTTCTCAGGCGTTAACTCACCAGTCACTACGCTCTTTGACAGCTCGGTGCCAGCACCCAGCGGGGGTGTGTGGGTAAAGCTCGGCACGAAAATCAAATGGAGGTACGAGAGGTGGGAGAGGTACGACGGCGGAGTCCTCACGCAAGTAATCGAAGTCGTGTTCCCCTCGGCGTGCCTTGGCGGCGCCTACTACATGGAAACGGGTGCATACTTGCCGCCACCCGTAGACGGGAATGTTCAACCAGTTGGCGACCCGGGAGCCTGTGTGCAGTTCAGCGTAGGCGGAGCTTGGGAGATCGGAGGCGTGAGCGTAACGCTGGGTTTCAGCGCTTCGTACCCCGACGGCAGGGTCACAATAGGTTTGAGCTTGGGCTTCGCCATCAGGTACGTGGGAGCCACGGTAACGGTGTGCGTGACCAGCGCCGCTAAGGATCCGCTGCAGTACAGTGTTGTCGCTTTCGATAGAGGGACCAACTGGGGTCGCGTGTACACGGCTTGGGTGCCCGATTGAAGAGCGGAGCCGGGCTAGCGCTCTTTCCTCGCGAGCCTCTGAACCTTGCTCAAGTACCTTGCAACCTTCACGATCTCGGGCTCGATCTCGATAGCTCCCCCCTCCTCCACCACCACGTGTTTCCTCGGCAGGCCTCCGACAACCCTGTCGACCTCCTCCGCGACCATGTGGAGCTGGAGGCAGTGGGGGCTCCCGTCGACCGTCAGGACGACGAGCTCCTCCAGCTTGACGCGGGCGGCGATGGAGGCGAGTTTGAGGGCCACCATGTTGAAGTGCTCCTCCTCCATGCAGACCGCTAGGGGCACACGCCCGAAAGCGTACTCCTCGAATACGGACGGGTGCTCGTCCCTCACGCACGTGCCGTACACCAAGATCCTTTTCGCTTCCCTGAACGGTCTGCTAGCTACGTTTACGTCGAGGAGCTTCCTGTAGGGCTTCAGCTCAGCCACCTGCGATCACTTGAAGCGACTCCCTCAACTGCTTAAGCAGCTTCTGCAGCTCCTCCGCGTCGGCTTTCTCCAAAGCTGCCGCCAGCCTTACCATCTCCTCTCTAACGGAGCTTGGCAGATCCTCACCTTTATCTAGGATAACGGTCATCAGCTTCTTCGCCACGCTGCGAGCCGTATCCTTGGCAGCGGCTGTGAAACGCTCTCTCCAATCTTCCCAAGCTCGCACTTTCCCCTCCCCCACGCTAACACTAAGGAGAGAGTAGCTACCGACTGCTACAACAAGCTCTTCTCCCAGCACGTAGGTTCTCAAGGGGTTGGGAACGCTGCCCGATAGCTTCCTCAAAGCTTCTAAAAGCGTAGGCTCTCTACTCGCTTCGATAAGCGCTAGAGACTCGTCTATGCCAGCTCTCAGCTGCTCGATCCTTACCCCCCTTGCTTCCACAAACCAGCGCCGAGAAAACCGGTATAAATCAACTTTGCTTCACAGTACCTCCCGCCTCAACCGCGTTGACGCTTTCGCAGGCAAGCGCCGGACCGGTTTTCGTACGTCGCATCTTGTCAACCTCCGTTTAGAATAAGATTGGATTTGTTTAGTACTATTATGCAGTGACGGAAAGCGAGCGGTCAGCGCGCCACGTGTAGAGAACCCCGAAAGTTTTCATGCATACCAAGGGAGTTGCAGCCTGAATCCAAACAAGAACGCTAACTCCTTTCCTGAACTCTAGCGGACCGGTCCCAGAGAGCCGCTGACAGCTCTCTCTTTCCGTTTCTGCGCGCTAGGCGGTGTACGCCTCACCCCTCGGCTTGTAACCGCTTTTAGCGAGCTTCTCCAGCGCCTTGGCTAAAGCGGTCTTGAGCTCGGACGCCTTCTCTTCAGGCATTGCGTCGTACGTGAAGGTCCAAGCGCCCCACTCGATGCCAGCAGCGTACTTCATCTTATCCCGCTCCCTGTGTACGGGATAGAACTCGATGTGGAAGTGGAAGTAATCTGCGCGCTCTTTGCACGGCTTCTGGTGGAAAATCATCATGTATGGGAGGCTGAACTCGAAGATGCTGTTGTACGCCGCTGTTACAACCTTCAACACGTCCGCCAGGTCCATTGCTTCCTCATCGGTGAGCTCGCAGAGCGAGCCCACGTGCCTGTTCGCGTACACGTGCACCTCGTACGGCCACATCGCGAAGAAGGGTAGGAAGGCGGTGAAGCCGCCGTTGCGGTATATCAACCTGACCTTCTCCTCCGTCTCGAGCTTAAGGATCCTGCAGAGCAGACACTCACCCTTCTCCACCCAGAACCTTTCCATGTTCCTCATCTCGACCTTGATTCTAGGGGGTACGAAGGGCAGCGCGTACACTTGGCTGTGCGGGTGCGTGAGCGAGACTCCAATCGCTTCACCTTTGTTCCTGAACGGCATAACGTACTGGATCTTCGCGTCAGCGCACAGCTCGCGCGTGACTCGAGCGAGCTCGCGCACGTAGAGCGCCAGGTCGTCGAGGCTTATGTCGCTGAGGTCCCCTTCATGCTGGGGCGTCTCCACGACGACCTTGCAGTACCCGTAGCCCGGTTCCACCGCGTAAATGTCTCGCCCGTGTCTCGAAGGTATCGCGTCCGGGCGTAGCGCGGGATAGCGGTTATCGAGCACAAGCACCCGCCACCCGTAGCCCGTTTCGGGGGCGCCCGGGCAGAAGGGGCATTCCCCTCGCCTCCAAGGCCTTCCCCTACGCTTGCTGGAGACCACAACCCACGAGCCTAGAAGCGGGTTCCACCTCAACTCGTTGTAAACTTCTTCCATCGCCTCGCTCGGGGTGGGCAGGTATAAAAAGCCCTTCGAGCCCCAGCGAGAAAAGTTCATAAACGCCACGCTTCCTTGGGTAACCAGGGCCAGCGAACCGCGGGAACCCCCTCCGACTTCCCCCCTTACGGTTCGCTGGTCCCCCGGCTTCTTTCTATAAGCTTTTCCACAAGGTTTTCGATAGGGAAATCTTGCAGATCGGGGTCGTAGAACATCTCGGCTTCAACGATGCCCGAGGATCGTTTAAAAGCCGAGTAGTACTCGCTGTTGCGCGATTTGTTCTCCGCCAGTATCACGAGGTTTGCATCGAAGCGCTGGTTCGCGCGCAAGGTGTGTAAAGTCTCCGCGATGAGCTTCGCGGGGATTTTGCGAACGACGAGGTTATCCTCTTCAGCTTCGAGTAGCGCGTCGCGGTGCTTAACGTCGTAAAGGGGGTGAGGGTCCAGGTCGACCCGCATCCTGAGAGCTGCCAGCAGTTTCAATCGAGGTAGCGACCGCCAGTAGTGCGCAATCTCCGCTACCGGGGAGAGCGCGAAAACCCTACGGAGCGGTGGCGTTGAAGCAGCTAGTGCTACAAGAGCGCCTGCACCGTGACCCGCAAGGTACAGATCGCAGGAGTCACACTTGGAGCGGACCAGCTGCACGAACGTTCTAGCCGAAGCGAGCAGCTTGCCGAGCGAACCCCCTCCTCTCTCGCCTTCGGAGAGACCGTGGCCGTGAAGGTCGGGTGCGAAACAGGAAACACCTCTAGAGGCCAGTTCCTCGCACAACCACGCGTACCTGCCAGAGTGGAGGCCGAGAGCGTGGAAGACTACGAGAGCCGTCCTAGTCCCTTTGGCTTTCCAAAACCTATAGAAGTACTTCCTGCCATTCGAGTCGAGGTAAGTTTTCTCGTCGTAGGCAGCTCGGCCCACAGCCCCCTCCTCCCTACGCCAATTTTAATTTTCGCGCAGACGCGAACGAGGGAGCTCGCTTGAAGAGCTCCCTGTTTCCCGCGCGGGCCACGACACGCCCGCCACGTAGAGGTAAACTGTGTGGATGTGAACACTTCCTGAAGGTATCGTGGCCGACGCTACGGGCTCGGCTAGAGGGAGGGGGTGGTCGTGGACAACCACCCTGCAGCCCTCCCGGCACTCGGCTCTAAGCTTGAAAGCAAGCCTTCTCACCACGGAGGGCGACGGGAAGGAATAAACAACGTCGAAAGAGGAAACATCAAAGCCGAAGAGGTCACCGTGCACGATATCGACGCTGCTCCAGACGCCGGCAAACCGGCACTCCCTCGCGGCGAGCCTCACTAGTACAGGGTTCAGCTCGACTCCCACCGCGTAAGCGCCGTACCGCTTAGCCGCGACCACGAGCACCCTGCCGTCGCCGCAGCCTAAGTCTACGAGCTTCTCGCCGGGTTTAAGTTGCGCCATCTCCAAGGCTTTCGCTATCACCGACTCGGGGCTTGGAAGGAAAGGAAGCTCCGCAAGCGTTCGTTCCACAACCCAATCCCTTTACGCTAGCCTATGAACCTAGTGGCAGGTACGCTAGCGCGAGCACCGAAGCTACTAAGGCGAAAGCCGCGAGCAGTGTAGGCTTGTCCCTGGTTATTATCTCGTGCGGGTGCTCTCCAACCCCCCTCTCCAGCGCGAAAGAGTAGCGGAAAAGGAAGAACGCCATCACGGGTATCGTGGGTACGAGCTTCCGCCCCAGCGGGACCTCGGCACAGTAGATCGCGTAAGTTACGATCGTCATTGCAGCTGCCATGCTTAATGCTTGGTCGAGCCACCGATCGCTGTAGGCTTTGAGGACAGTTCTCGCTGCAGACCCAGCGAGGGCGAGCTCCGCCTTCCGCTTACTCAAGGCGAGAAACAGCGCTAAGAAGAAGAAACCGGAGACAAGCCAGGGCGAGGCTTCAACCCCTATCAGCGAGGCTCCCGAAACCACTCGGATCAGGTAGTTCAGTGCGATGAGCGTCACGTCGACGACCGCTACTCGCTTCAGGTAGAGGCTGTACAGGTGGGAGATACAGAGGTACGTGAGCACGCACAGCGCGAACTGTGCTTCGAGAGCCAGCGAGAGCGCGAGCGAGGCGATAGCGAGCGAGGTAGAGAGGGTTAGCGCCTCCCGGACGCTGACGCGCTCCGACGGGAGGGGCCTGAAGCGCTTCGTAGGGTGCGCCCTGTCCGCGTCAAGGTCCCTCACGTCGTTGAACGCGTAGACGGAGCTCGAAGCCATCGAGAGTGCCGCGAAGCCGAGCGCGAGTTTCGGGTACACCCCCAGGTCCGTCAGCTTCAGTGCGAAGACCGCTGGCACGCCGACCATGAGGTTCTTGTACCACTGCTCAACCCGAACCAGCTCCAGGTAAGCACGTAGCTTGCTCGCAATCCCCACGGGTCCCGCCTCTGGGGCTACTCGTTGCTGAGTGAAAAAGCCAGCGGTGCGGGAATCCGTGAGAGCCAGCTTAGCGCGCTAGCGCACGAGAATCGCCGGTCTCGCCGGTAGGGGGACCTTGCCGATCTCACCGGCCTCCTCTTCGAGCAGGACCCTAACCTTCACGCCAAGCTCGCGCTCGTAGAAGCTGGCAGCCGAGCTGAGAGCCTCATACTCGACCTTTCTCGGGACGAGGAGCTGGAGCAAGCTGGGGTTCTTCGCGTACATCTCCACAAGCTTACCGGCTTGCCTGCGCAAGCTAGGTTCCAGCTGGCTCAGAGCGTGCCTCAGGGCCTCCTTCACCGGCACCCCCTTGGCGACGTGCTCGGACGTGCGCTTCGCGAACTCGTACTTCCATTCGGCCGCTACGATTAGAAGCGCCTCCTTCGGAGAGCCTTTGACGAGGGCCAGCACCTCCCTCGTGTCCTCGAGCACGCTCCTCACGATCTCCTCAGCCACCTCGGCTTCAGGGTTAATGTGCTCCAGCCTCGGTTCGGGCCAGGGGGCGAGGCTCGCGAACCCGCCTTTACCCAGCTTCTCCCAGACCTCTTCGCAGATGTGCGGGGTGAAGGGGGTCAGGATGAGCGTCTGCACCTCGACGAACTCTTTCAGCAGCTCCCTGTTCGGCTCCCCGCACCGGCGCAGGTACCAGCGGAACGCGTTCTGCAGGTTGAAGAAGCCCTTTACGAGCGCGTCCTTGAAGTCTGCCCGCTCCATGCACTCTTCCACCTCCTTCAGCGTCCTGTGGAGGACGCTCTCGAACCAGTCGTCGATGGGCAGCCTCTCCTCCCTCCCCTTGCCGTAGTTGCTAACGGCGAACTCGTACCACTCTAGGAGCATGTCGACCGCCCTGTCGGCGACCTCGGGTTCGAAGTTCGCATCGTCGAGGCCCGAGTTGCCGGCGTACGCTTCGGCGAACCTCGTCGCATCAGCTCCCCACCACTCGAGGGCTTCCCGCAGCAGGATGAAGTTGCCCTTGGACTTCGACATCTTCTCTCCAGCTACGTTCACCCAACCGTTCACGCCGATCCCGCGCGGCCAGTGCGCGCTAGGAAACACAGCGACATGGTGGAAGATGAAGAAGACCAGGTGGTTCGGCATCAGGTCTTTCCCAGACATCCGCATGTCAACCGGGTACCAGTAGAGGAACTCTCTCCGGATCCGCTCCACGAGCTCTGCGCTGACCCCCAGTTTTTCGGCCACAGCTCGAGGATCGCCCTCGCCTAAGAGGACGTAGTCGAAGAACGAGTCGTCGAGCTTCTCCCACCTTATACCGTACTCCTCGGGGTGCTGCAGGTACTTGGCTAGGATGTAGTAGGCCATGTATATCGTCGAGTCGCTCAGCGACTCGAGGACCCAGTCGGGATCCCAGGGGAGTGGAGTGCCGAGCTCCCCCTTATGGGTGCAAGCCCAATCCCCGTACCAGTCTACCTGCTTGTGGAAGTAGTCACGGATGCTCTCGGGGAGGAACCTCATCTTTTCGATGCACTCGTGGGCCAGTCGCTTCCACTCCGGGTCGCTGTACCTAAGGAACCACTGATCCTCAACGATCTTGACGTGAGTCCTAGCGCCGCACCTGCAGAGGACAGGCCTAGGCAGCGTGTAGTGCCTCATCGCGACCCCTTTCTCGACCAGCTCGGCAAGCACCTCTTCCTTAGCTTCCGCCACGGTTTTCCCCGCGTGTTTGCCGAAGACCTCGGATAGCAAGCCGTTGTAGAACTCCTTGGAGTATATCTCGCGTGTTGCCTCATCCAGCCTCTCGCGGTCGAGCTGGTTCTTAACACCTAGCCTTTTCACAACGATCGCGGCCGGCACCTCGCCGTGGCCTTCCAGCTTAATGATGGGTACCGGCTCGATCGCTTCCACGACCTCGCCGCTGAGCCCATACTCGGTCGCAAGCCCCTTCTTGAGGTCTAGGAGCGCGGCGTAGTCGTAGGGCGCGTGGGCGGGCACGGACATGACGACTCCTGTGCCCTGGTCGGGCTCGACGAACAGCGCGGGCAGAACGGGGATGCGCCAACCGGTCACCGGGTTCAGGACCCATCTGCCCACTAGGTCCTTGCCGCGCACCCGCCCGACAACCTTCACCGTGTGCTTCTGGTCGGCCAGCTCTCTCATCCCGTACTCGCCTAGCACCCACAGCTCCCCATCTACCTCCGCGACCAGGTACTCGTAATCCGGCTTCACCCACACGTTGACGGCCCCGTATACGGTCTCCGGCCTGTAGGTGAGGCATGGGTACACGAGCCCGTCCTCGCCGCGGAACTTGATGATCGCCACCTCTTCCGGCCCTATGCCAGCGTACTCGTCGGGTCGGTCGTGGTCGCCCACAACCTTGCTCTCCTTAGGGCACCAGACGACAGGGTGCGTGCCCTTGACCACGAGCCCCTTGCTGCGCAACCTGTTGTACTGCCACTGGATGAACCTGCTGTAAGGCGGGTTGAGGTAGGTCGTGTGGAATTCCCTTCTCCAGTCGATCGAAAGGCCAAAGCGCTGGAAGTCCCTCCTCCACTCCTTGCAGAAAAACCGGATCCAGTGCTCCGGCTCCGCGAACTTCGGTACCTCGCTCTCGGGAATCCCCATCGACTTCAGTATCCCGATCTGCTTGGGGTCGCCTTCCCTAACGCGCAAGGCCGCGGCAACGATGGGGCTGCCCGTCGCGTGCCAACCTTGGGGGAACAGCACGTTGAAGCCTTTCATCCGCTTGTAGCGTGCCATGATGTCGTTCCTTAAAACCGTGAACGCGCTGCCCAGGTGAGGGTAGGCGTTCACGTAAGGGTAGGGGAACGTGATGAAGAACTTCGGCTTCCCCTCGACAGGCTCGGGTTGGAAGATCCTCGCTTCAGCCCATCGGCGCTGCCACTTCTCCTCTATCTGCTTCAGTAAAGCGACTTTCTTGCTATCGGCCCGAGGTTTAATTACTCGGGCTTGAGCAATATGTACCACCGCGTGGCCCCAGTATGCACCCTTTAATTTATTTTCCCAGGAATCTAGCGAGCTCCACGCCGGCCGGCTGCGGCGAGCTCGGGCGAGCTCGCGTAAACTTCGATAGCCTCGAGCAGCTTCCACGGGCCGTTGTCAACGGCTAGCTCTCTCTTCTCCCCCAGCTTCCAGTAGAGGGAGGAGCCGCTCCACTCCCACGCCGGTTTTTCGGATAGGCGTACTCCGAGCTTCTCCAGCTTCTCGATTTGCTCAGCTAAGTGCACGTGCTCTAGCTTAGCGCCCAGCCTGTGCAGCAGCGAGCCTACGTAGTTGTTCAACCCCACTCTTGCCCTGTACGCGATGTACCTTTTCGCGTCCTCAATGCCTTCGAGCGGGACGACGCGCGAGTCGAAGATCAAAGCGCGCGCTAGAGAGGTGGAAACGATTGCCGAGAGGAGGGAAGCGGATACGCTCACCAGCTTCTCCACCCTCCCTGCGTATGGGAGAGAGGGCCCTACTACGAGCACGCTTACTTCGTCGCTGATGACGTACGCGCCGCTCGCCGATAAACGCTTGACAAGCTCCGAAGCTCCTTGAAGCAGAGCCCTGTGCACTCTCTCGTCCCTCGGCTCCGCGTACCCCTTCAAGACCCGCCCGAAGCCGACTCCATCCAACCTAAGCGCGAAAGGGAGCTTAACTCTAGCTTCGACCGCCCGCTCCCTCTGCTTGTACTCACGTTCGAGCTGGGCGACGTCCAACCGGATTAGCTCTTCCATCATCTCAAGGGGCACGGTAAAGACTGGCTAATTGCTTTTCCGCACGCTGCGCTTCAGCACGCTAGCGGTAGTCATTTTTACCTCCCGAGCGTTCGTTCCCTGATGGAAGAGCTCGGTGTAGCTTTGATAGGCTGCGGCTTTATCGGAGAAGTTCACGCCCGCTCCTGGAGCAAGGTCAAGGGAGCCAAACTCGTAGCTGCGGTTGACATTATCGAAGGAAGGGCCAAGAAACTGGCTGAGGACTATAAGATCCCTCACAGGCTCACAGACTACACTAAAGTCTTGGACATGAAGGAGGTTGACATCGTCGACGTGTGCACGCCTACCTACACGCACAAAGAGATAGCGGTGGCCGCCGCGAAAAGCGGCAAGCACGTGCTGGTGGAGAAGCCGATCGCCCTTAGGCTGAGGGACGCCGACGAGATGATACAAGCCGCGAAGAACGCCGGAGTCAAGTTCATGGTCGCGCACGTGCTCCGCTTCTGGCCGGAGTACGTCGAAGCGAAGCGCATCGTCGACAGCGGGGCGCTCGGCGAGCCGAGGATCGCCAGGGCGTACAGGCAGTCTTCCTTCCCTGAATGGGCCCTCTGGCACAAGGACCGCAGGCTCAGCGGGGGTGTTTTCGTGGATATGAGCATACACGATGTGGACTGGCTCAGGTGGGCTCTCGGCGAGGTTGAAGAGGTGTTTGCAAGAGGCGGCACCTTAAAGACCCGAGACGCGACAACTCACGACTACACGCACGCGATCCTCAAGTTTAAGAGCGGAACGATCGCTTACGTCGACGGTTCTTGGATCCAGCCATCGGGATTCCCCTTCACAACCTACCTGGAGATCGTAGGGACAAAAGGCATGCTGACGGTAGACAACCAGAGCCCAGCGGCTGTAAGGGTCTACCGTCCCGGCGCCTCACCCGTCGCTTTCACACCCTTCGACGAGGACGGCTACGACAGGGAGGTCAAGCATTTTTACGAGTGCGTCATCAAGAACAAAGAGCCGGCGGTGACGGGGGAGGAAGCTAGGAAGACGCTGGAAGTCGTGCTGGCCGGCTTGAAGTCTGTCGACGAAGGCAAACCCGTTAGGCTTCCGCTCACGGGTGAGGTGCTATGAGGAAGCTCAGGTTCGCGATCCTCTCGTTCGCGCACATCCACGCTTGGAGCTACGCTAGGGTTCTTAAGGAGCTCGAGGAGGCGGAGCTCGTCGCGATCTACGACGACGATCCCCAGCGTCTGAGAGAGGCTGCGGATCGGTACGGGGTTAAAGACACCTACAGCGACTACCGCCAGCTGCTGAAGCGCGACGACATCGATGTCGTGGTCATAGCGTCGGAGAACGCGAAGCACGCAGAGCTGGCCGTCGCGGCGGCGGAAGCGGGCAAGCACATGATCGTGGAGAAGCCGCTCGCCACAACGCTCGAGGACGCCGAGCGCATGATAAAGGCGGCCGAGAAGGCCGGCGTTAAGCTGCAGCAAGCTTTCGTCATGCGCTGGCACGACGCCACGGTAGCGGTCAAGAGGATGTTGGACGCGGGCGCGGTCGGTAAAGTACTCGCGATCACCACGACCAACCACGGCAAGTTCCCCGGCCTCTGGTTCGACGACCCCAAGCTCGCGGGCGGTGGCGCGGTGATGGATCACACAGTCCACACGGCCGACCTGATGCGCTGGTACACGAACGACGAGGTCGACGAGGTCTACGCGGTGATCGGCAAGAAAATCAGGAGCGAGCTCCGCTCCGAGGACTGCGCGCTCATTTCCCTAAAGTTTAAGGGAGGGGTCATCGGCAGCATCGACTGCAGCTGGTCGAGGCACGAAGGCTGGCCTATCTGGGGTGACGTGTACCTCGGTATCTTCGGCACTGACGGCTACATCGTCGTGGACGCCTTCCGCTCCTGCATCAACGTGGTCGTGGACGGCAGGCCGCTCACATGGCACTACTTCGGGCCTGACGCCGACTACAACATGATAAGGGACTTTGTATACGCTGTGCTCGAAGACCGCCCGCCGCGAGCCACCGGCTACGACGGCTACAAGGCGCTGGAGGTCGCGCTCGCCGCCTACGAGTCGAACAAGAGAGTGGAGCCGGTCAAACTACCGCTCAAATAACAGTTTTTTCTTTTTCAGCTCATTTTCCATAAAAGTACGCGCAGCTTTTTCCTACTCACCAATGATCTATAGGCCATATATGCAGAGGCTTCGGCTCGAACATCGCTTCCATCGTCTCTACTACAGTGCGCAAAGGAATCGTGCTCTTTACTGTTGAGCTGAGTAGCAGCTCGAGCGCGCTGCAGTGGCCGAAGAGCAGCTTGTTAAAAGCCGCGGGGTCCAGTTCTACCTGGGCATCGGCCTCTCCGTCGTGCGGAGAAACTTCTCCTCCTCCCACTTTGACAGCTGCAACCTCGCTCCTGTACGCGAGCTTCAGCGCCACCGGCTCGGCCAGCAGCTTGGTTGCCTTCTCTGCAGCCTCCTGCACTAGCGCCTTGAAGTTGAGGACTTCGCTCATGAAGACCCCGCCACCTCCTTGTGGCTGGAAGACCTTTAAGAGCCTGGAGAAGGGTGGCTCGTGCGGCGCTGTCATACGTATGGTCCGAGCGCCAACTTCCTCCGCTCTCGCAACCGCGTGCGAGTAGAGCGCTGCGAGAACGTCTCTCCTTCCAGGAACCCCCGCCAGCTCCAAGATTATGAACTCCCTAGGGTTCCAAGGCGTCTTCTCCGTCACAGCGTACCCGAGCACCTGCCCCCCCTCTTCTGCTACCACGAAGCTGCCTGGAGCGCGCTCCAGGTAAAAGAAGGAGTGGTAGGCCGTCCGCTTAACGAGCTTTTCAACCCACTCGCTACGCGGTCTTCGAGGCCATCCGGTATAGCTCTCGCCGGCGGCTTCGTAAACGTTGATCAGCTGATCCAGGTCTTCTTCCTTCGCTTCTCTGATCTCAAGCCACCGCACTCTCTGAGCCACGCGCTTGGCGTCGTCGATAGGAGCCGCCCACGTCCTGTCGGTGCAGACGTCCACGTAGCCGAGCCTCCTGTAGATCCTCTGGGGGTCGCTGGCGTAGCCTGTGAAGAGCGCGGTAAGCGGAAAGCCCTTAGCCTTGTAGTCCTCAATCACTTTCGCTAAGAGCTTCGTCGCGTAACCTTTCCCCCTCCAGCTCGGGTGAGTCGAGACGTTCGCTATGCCCGCAGTCTTAAGGATGCCAGCGGCCGTGCGCAAGCGCTTTTCCACAACCTGTATGTGCGATACTAGAGTGCCCTCAACCTCAAGCAGGTAGGCGCCCTCGAAGTTGAAACCCTCATTGAGCTTGGCATATTCGAGCCATTTGCTCCCATCCAAGCCATAGTTCCTGTATGTGTCGAAACACTCTCTCAGCAAGGATGCGATGCGCTCCTCATCGCCGGGCCTGTAAACCCTTATGTGCTCGCTCATCGATTCGATGATGGGCGCCTCGTTAAAAAGGGTGGCGCCAGCGCTGCTCTACCCCTGTCTGCGCGGCAGAGCTACGAAAGCACCGGTAGCTAGAAGAGCGACAGCGGTTACCGAAAACATGGCCACGACCAGCGACCTGACTGTTTCTCTTGCTGCCGCTGGAAGCCCACTTACAAGAAACGAAGCGACCTGCTGCGAGAAGGCGGTGAGCAGCGCTACACAAGCTGCGAGAGCTCCTGTCGATAAGAGGGCTAGCGCAAGCTCTCTCCTAGGAGTAACCCTTTCAATGCACTCATGCCTCACGTCCTCAGGGACCAGTTGCGGCAACGCCTTAGCCAAAGCCCTCAAGATTGGTGGTACGGCCAGCAGCTGGAAAGGCAGCATCGTCGAGAACCACCACACGGTCAAGCCCACGCTGAGCCCCGGCACCAGCTGAGCCGGTATAGAGCCGATCGCCGCTTTATAGAGCGTGTAGAGCGTAGCGCACACCCCGTTACCAACGGTTAACGCTAGAACGGAAGAGGCGATGAACCTAGGCCAACGGAACCTACCCTCCACCAGCTTCCCGAGCAGGTAGAAGGCGGCGAAGTTCGAAGGTGCGGCGGCCACCAAACTAGGGATGTAGAGCGTCATATGCTTCAGCGAGTCCGCCAAGAGAGTCCCCAAAGCCGCGCTCAACCCGCCGACGAAGGGTCCAAAAAGCACCGCGAACACGCTGGGCACTACTACGGC
>Ga0105154_1000778_pt1 | contig 13438 bp, 13 predicted proteins | sample SSWtaG_FD_89672 | JGI IMG/M metagenome (GOLD analysis project Ga0105154, IMG submission 89672) | Hot spring microbial communities from Sandy's Spring West, USA to study Microbial Dark Matter (Phase II) - SSWsed_matched | ecosystem: Environmental > Aquatic > Thermal springs > Hot (42-90C) >... | reverse complement strand
TAGATCGATGATTTAATTACTCTCGGATCTAGAACTTCGAAGCTTAGCTTTAGAAATCCATAGGGGTAGGTATGGAAAAACCTCGAGATCTATGGAAAACCTATGGAAAAATACAATGGAAAAACCTAGAGGGGGTATCTGATACCGTACTAGCTTCCTAGATGATTAGATCTAGCGATATCATCTAGGGAAACTCAGCCTTACATCCAGTAGAAATACCCCTATAGAAACGAGTATTCGAGGCATCATTCTGAATCTCCTTCCTCCTGATCAGCTAAGGCTCTGGATGATTCGGCTTTAGATGATTATGATGCTTAGATTCTCAGCCTACGAAGCGGAAGGCGATAGTATCGTGGATGAATATGCTCATATCGCTAGGAATTATGCCAAAGAAGTCTACAGTTTAAAGGACGTATTTGAGCGTCTGCTACCTGACGGGTATGTATTCGAGATATCTAAAAACGGTGATAGTGATTCACGGAGAATTTATTCGAGGGTATTCAAAAGTTTACTGTGTTACTACTTCTTCACTAGGCGAAACTATTTATGATATTGTGTTTAAGGATTTCAACGAGATCGTATTTCAAAGAACTAGAGAATAAATCTTCAACGATGATTCCTACGATGGTGATGCATTAAACAAGGTTCAACACCTTCAGGAATAGGTTAATCAAAACATCGAATATGAATGATTTAAGATCGAATTTAACATATATGATCCTTTAACGTTCAAAAGCAATCGAAAACTATCTTAAAATCCTAATCGGTACGATAGGAGAAAACCGACAAGCATGCGTAACAAAATCGAGTTCGAGAAAATAAAGGAGGTATGGAACGCTCTTAGGTTTTCACAGTGGATCGGGAGGAGTTCAAACCTATACTCTCCCATATGCAAATCGAGCGTTCGTACTAGCCGAACTATCTGCTTACGAATCTTCCCCCTCCATGGAGGGCTTGGGTATATACTCCTTCGTCACCTTGAGATCGGCGAAGAGGATATCCCTTAATCGTCACGAGAATCCTGGAAGGAGGATTTCAAAGTTCTGCTATGGACGGGCGATTATGGAAAAGTTTTTAACATTAGCTATACGCTTTAGGTTATGGTGGTTTTGATGAGTGACCGTATCGATGTTGGGATTCCTGGAATGAACGAGATATTGCATGGGGGTTTGCCGCGGAGAAATGTTGTTCTTCTATCTGGCGGTCCAGGTACTGGTAAATCTATTTTTGGGCAGCAGTTTCTGTACGCTGGCTTTAAGCTTGGGGAGCCTGGTGTTTTAGTGACTTTGGAGGAGCATCCAGTTCAGGTTAGGATTAACATGGAGCGTTTTGGATGGGAGCCTAGAAGGTTTGAGCAGGAGGGTAAGTTCGCTATCGTTGATGCTTTCACCTCCGGGATTGGCGAGGCGGCGAGGAGGGAGCGGTATGTCGTAAAAGATCCGGAGGATATTCCAAGCTTTTTAGATGTTGTCCGACAAGCGATTGTAGATTTGAAGGCTGAAAGGATTGTGATAGATTCTATTTCAACGCTTTACATGACTAAACCCATGCTGGCGAGATCTACCATAATGTTGATTAAAAAGGTTCTAGCTGGCTTAGGCTGTACAGGCTTTCTAGTTTCCCAGGTCAGCGTTACAGATCGTGGCTTCGGTGGGCCGGGTGTTGAACACGCAGCTGATGGGATTATCCGCCTCGATTTAGACGAGTTTCAGGGGGAGCTTAAACGTTCAATAATCGTTTGGAAGATGCGGGGTACAAGCCACTCCATGAGGAGGCATCCCTTCGATATAACAAGTAAAGGCATAATAATCTATCCAGATAAGACTATAAGAGTGACTCCTAGAGGATTTTTTGAGGGGGGAGGTGAATCCTCGTGAGCGAAATTGAAGTTCCATTGAGGCCTATAGGTCGAGAAGATATACAAAAGCTTGAAGCAGTCCTCCTCCTAGGAACGGTTTCGAGGCAGGATGTCATCGAGAAGATGCGTAGCGCAGATCCTAAGGACAGAATAACATGGATAGACTCCCTAGCGGTAGCGGCTGGAGCTCTTGCGAGAGAGAAAGCTGGCATGAGTGTTCCACGAATAGCCGACGAGCTTGGAAGAGGCGAGCAAACAATTCGCTCCCACTTAACCGGGAGAACCGAAGCTGGAAAACTTGTAAGGGAAACCTACGAAATGCTTCTACGCGGCGAGAAAGTTCTAGCCTTCATGCTTAAGGAGGCTGAAGCGCCGTCAAAGGAGGAGCTAGAAAAGCTTAGGAGCGAGCTAGAGAAAGAACGCAGGGAAAAAGCTGAACTTCGAGAAAAACTGATGGCTCTTCAAAGAAAAATCGAGGATGTAGCGAAGACTCTTGAAAACGTCATAAACCAGTTGAAAGCATAGTTTTCGCGTCTAAGCCTTTCCCTCTATTTTTCCTTCTCCCAAGAACTTTCGGATCTCGGAGGATTTTGCCGATTATGCCGATCGAACCGTATGATTTTACCATTTTGAGTTTGAGTGGGAATTAGTCTAAAGAAGGAGGCGTGGAGGCTGAGCCTTAAGGCTAGTAAGCCGCCTCGCTATAATCCACCGCGTCTCTAACCTTTTCCAAGCCGACTTTGAATAGCATCTCAAAGTAAATTTCTTTCTCTCAGAACCTTGGTTCTCGCCTAGAAGAGCTTCAACTCACTTTTCAGAAAGCTAGAGGGGATACTAGGCTATGAGGATTAAGCCTTCCAGGCGCCGAGAAGTATATGGAAAGGAGGTAATCTAATTGCGTCAGATTCTTCTAGGAGGAAGAGGAATAGCGGATCTCGTCGTAGTATCCGTAGAGAGGGTATGTAGATGAGCTTCTAGGGTGAAGATGAATTATCCTATCCATTCATCTACCATCTCTTTAGAACCCTTATTGTAAAACTCTAGATATTGATCGCTATATTTAACGGCGGTAGATTCTTCCATGGAGATAGCATGATTTTTAGCTACTCCTATGTTTATATCCATCCTAGCTTAATACTAGGCTTGTCCATAGAGTATTCTTTCCCCCTGTTCAGCTTTAAGGAAGAGTGAAAAACCTGTAAAATCTTAACCAGCTACCGTTAAGTCATAGAATCCTATCGAAGAATGTTTACCGGAAAAGACTCAATTTTTTATAGTGTGCTCGCATGTTACCGTAGAATTATGGGGGGTTAAGTTCTATGGCTGAATCTTTTGAGTGGCCCGACGGTGAGAAGGTAGCTGTTTCGCTCACATTTGATGATGGCTTACCATCCCAGTTGAATATAGCAGTACCTCTCCTCGAGAAATATGGTTTCAAAGCTACTTTCTACATAAACCCTAGAGGGGATTATAGGAGTCTTCTTAAGCCTTGGAAGGAAACCGCTGATCATGGGCATGAAATAGGTAATCATACTCTTACGCATCCGTGTTCCTGTAACTTCCAATTTGCGAGGGTTGCTGTTAAATGTTTGGAGAAGATGACTCTTGAGGATATAAGAGCAGATATAATAGAGGCACATAGGAGGATTAGAGAAGTCATACCTAACGGTAGTAGAACGTTTGCATATCCATGCTATGAAACGGCTATCGGTAGAGGATCATCTAAGAGAAGCTACGTTCCAATCGTCGCCGAAATCTTCCTAGCCGCTAGAGGTTGGGGTGAGCTTGGTTATCCCAATTCTCCGCTAGCATGCGATTTGCATGAACTTTGGTCTTGGTCTGCTCACAGAATGAGTTTTGAGGAGATGATAGGGTTAACTATCAGGGCTTCTTATGAGGATGGATGGGCTATATACACATTTCATGGCGTTAATGAGGGGCATCTACCGGTTTCAGATCACGATTTGATCGGCTTCTTAAGGTTTCTAAAAGACAATGAAGATAAGATATGGGTTGCACCAGTCTGTGAAGTCGCGGAGTACATAGTAGAGGTACGTAGTAAACTTGGGTTATGCCTTTAAACTAGGTCTACCCTAATTCTAGCAGGATTTGTTACGAGCATCCTGTAAAAGTATGTTTTCGTGTTCTATGGATGATTTAATTCTAGATTCAGCGAGTTTTAACTTAAAGTTAACTATATCGTCCCGATAGCATTTAAAGCAAAGTGGTATTCATCAGCGTAGCGATTAGTAATATCTAGGTAAAGTAGATCGTCTAGCTAATATATGATTTCACCATCCATACTTAAACCATACATTCCCCAGATGAAAATTAGGAGACTATCTAAAATGAATGTATAGCGTAGTCCGTTCAACTTTAGATCGTTTGACAAGTAAGTAGATTTAACTTTAAAACTAGAAGTCCGGTTAACGTCTGGAAACCGGAGCATGCGAAGAATACGTATTCGAAACCGAAGTTGCTAGCTATTGCCACGGCGATTAGAGCCGCTAGTGATCCGGCAACATCGTATACGGATTGAGATATACCGATAATTAACCCCTTTCTCTTCCTATTGCTTATCTCTACGACTAGCACTAGACGAGCTGGCTCCTGAAGAGCATAGGAGATTCCAAAGAAAAACTCTATCAAATATAGGAAAATTAGATCGGAAACAAAAATGTAGGCGAGTGAGCAGACAGCGCCTAGTATGACCCCGGCTAAGAAAACGGTTTTCTCCCCATATGTATCAACCAGTTTGCCAGCTGGCACCTTAAAGATAGCCGAGGAAAGACCGAAAATAGTTAGAAGTATACCGATATCTATCATTGAAGCAGAGAAGCGGTTAAGAACAAATATGGGGTATATCGGTCCAAGTAGACCCACCCCTAGGGAGCTTAGAGTATTCAGCGTAACCATGAATGCTAGCTGAGTTCTTCGCATAGATTTTACCCCCTAGGGGTGTAGCGGGAATACTATTCTCCACCTTGAATTTAGATAGCGAAATATCCAACATTACGGAATCTATCTACCCCTAGATCACTATTCTTAGTCTTAGGATTAAAATAAACCTTACGGATTAATATTCAGCAGATCCTAAGGTATTCCCAGCTTCTCTTCTTTATAACTCATTTATCTCCAGCTCATTTTCCTTCTGTAACTTCACCCATCTCTATCAGTGGGTTTCAAGTCTATCAAAGGGCTTTTCAATCTCACTTCATAATTCAGGTTTAACCATGACAGCCTAACTTTTATCCTTCTCCATCATGCAGGCTTAAATCGATGGTATCCAGGGTAACGAGTAGAATGTATATCCTCTATTCCATGAAAATTCCCCAAGTAGCCTCTACATACATATCAACTTTCCCCATAACGAGTATTATCCAACTTCCCTCAGTATAATATTCGCTCCGTTAACATAGGCTCGATAATGTATGCTATAATATATGCAACCACCCCTTAAATATATAGAGTGTTAAATCGCTACAACTATATGGTAGCGTATATAGTCTAGCCATCATAACGATCCATGCCAAAGGTATTCTATTGAATTTTTCGGAGCATATCTAAATATACGATATAGATGCCATATTCTGGATGATCGATGCATAATAGAATCCTTGGATCCAGTATCTCTTAGAAGACTTCGTGTATGAATCCTAAGGTAGCTATAGCTTATCTAGGTATTTCATGGTATCCTCTAAATCTAAACTTTAAGGTTATGAAGTTATCTATCGAAGATTTAAAATTCAATATCTGAGGAGCGGATGCTGATGGAGTTGATTTATATCGGGTTTATCGCAAGCCTTCTAGCTGGTTTAGCTACTGGTGCAGGTGCTCTACCTATCATCCTAGTGAGGAGGGTTCCGGATAGCATCCTAGATATCCTCCTAGGTTTCGCCGCAGGTATTATGTTAGCTGCTACAGCTTTCAGCCTCTTGGTACCAGCTATCGAGTTGAGCGGTTCGCTTATATCCGCAGTAAATTTCGGTATCGGCACGTTAGCGATACATCTAATAGATCGTTTCGTTCCACACCTCCACCCGGTTGCAGGAGCTGAAGGTCCCCCATCAAGGTTAGCACGCGTCTGGCTTATGATAATCGCTATAACGATCCATAACTTCCCCGAAGGTTTAGCCGTAGGTGTTAGCTTCGGCACCGGCGATATCGCATCTGGTTTAATTATCGCTACGGCTATAGGATTGCAGAATATGCCGGAGGGCTTAGCCGTCGCATTACCGCTTCTAAGGGAAAAATATAGCATTTTCAAAGCTATAGGCTATGCAACCTTAACCGGGCTTGTTGAGCCATTAGGAGGACTGCTTGGCTTAGCGCTAGTCTCTGTTTCACACTCCTTTCTACCGTGGGGGTTAGCGTTCGCCGCTGGAGCGATGCTCTTCGTCGTAGTCGATGAGATGGTGCCTGAAAGCCATAGGAAAGGTTTCGGTAGAGAAGCGACGTTCGGTCTAGTAGTAGGCTTCATCATAATGATGCTTCTAGACTCTCTATTCAAGTAGGCTGAAACATTAGGGTGCTCCTAATAGTTTTAGGTAGTTCAGTTTTTATGTTTAGCTTAGATCGATATCCACTGAGAAAGATAGATAAACGCCATAAGAGAAACTTTTGATATTTATATTTTTGTTGTAACATTATATATCGAAGGGGTCTATTCTCTTACCGGAGCTTAATACCCCGTTAAAGCATGAGCTACATTATCATAAGTTACTATATATGCCTAACAGTTCTATACACCAATTAGCTATGATGTAAACGTCTTTAATCCATCTCGCATCTAATAGTCGAATATTAGAGCTAGATACCAATGTGCTTATAAACAGGGGTATCGATACTATAACTGAACCCCTCTCCCTCCCGGATACTTTATTCTATATACGCTCACCATCGACACTTCTTGATTCAATAGCAGTTCCTCCGATAGCTACGATGAGATATAGGTTCAACTGGAATAGCATCTATATAGAAGACTATACATTTTCCTTATAACTATAATATTCATATCTTCAATTTTAGTAAGATTCCGCTAAAATGAGTTAACTATACTTGTAAGGAAAGAAAAATAGATTATGGATTCGGATATGCGTGTATCTTTACATTTTAGTTTTCATAAGCATTTCTATTGCTTTTGAACTTTCGATTAAAGGTACGAACTTTATTTTAAACTCAGGTGTTACTGCTAGTATATAGTTGATCAGCTGCTCTTCGCTGTCAGCCTCCATAATACTAATGCCTTTAAACAGTTCACCTATCCCGTAGGGTGGGATGATGTATTTCGGATAATTCTCCGGCGTTCTCTTCATATCTTCTAGTAACTTCATAAACTTCGGAATCCCTTTCTCGATATCCTCTGAGCATATCTCCCAAAACTTTACAAACCTCAACTTTTTCACCTCCTTTTTTATCTTCTCTAGGGCTTCGCTAGCAAGTGAAGAAGCTTACGCTAACTTTACAAACTAGTGAAGCTAAGTATATTATGAAGCCTCCTCCTTATTAAAGGTATCTACAGCTAGCTTCATAGCATATCCCCTCGAGGGATCTCCCCTAAAGGAGCCATGGAATAATCTAATATTCAAACCATCCTTTTTCGCTATGAAGAATAATCCTCGATCCCACCAAAGCATTCCTCCACATCGTTGAACATACTTGTTGCAATACTCAGTCGGTTTGTATGAATCGTAGATCTGCTAGATGAAGGTAACGAGGAGGATTACAAGCCCCAAATCAACTACTTCTACTTCTGTAAGAAGACCTCTTAACACTTCGGATAATCCGCGATGTATCTCATCCAATATTATCCCAGATACCGCTCCGAAAATACGAAAAGTAAAACCTCTCATTCAAGTATGATGCCTATACAAGTAGAGTTAATCCCCTTCCCTATCTTCCCGACGTAGATATCAAAGCATCTTCTCGCAAGCTTTCAACTGTAAGCTAGGTCCATAAGCGATATCGATAGGATGGGAGTTTTAATAGGCTTCTATAAGATACTATCTCTTAGAGGTGTTATGTTTTGGTGAGGATTAGCTTTAGATGTATCGGGTTGAGGTATTCTCTAAGCCCGTACGAGGAGCCGGTGGCATACGTAAAACCTGGAGAAACTATTATCATCGAGGTTGAGGATGCCTCCTCAGGGCAGATTAGGAAGCCGGGCGACTTGAGGGATAGGAGTAAGATCCCTTTCGGTAATCCGCTCGTCGGGCCTATATATGTTGAGGGAGCTAAGCCTAACGGATCGATCATGGTCGAGATAAAAGATATTAGACCGATGATAGGGCAGGGAGCGATATACTCCTCAGAATTCAGCGAGAGGTATCTCACGGAGGTCCCCATACTGAAGTTTACAGGTGGGTCCATCCCGCGTAGGACTGAGATATGTAGGATCGAGGATAGCTCAGTCTTCTTTAAAGAGTTAAAGATTCCTTACAAGCCGATGATCGGTACGATAGGAACCGCCCCCCACCCGGAGGTTGAATGTATATCTTTAAGTATGCTTCCTGGAAGGCATGGTGGAAACATGGATCTACCAGATATCTGTCCAGGAAGCATAGTAAGCCTACCGGTATTCTATGATGGAGCATTACTCTATATCGGTGATGCGCATGCAGTGCAAGGCGATGGCGAGATCCTCGGTACAGCAGTCGAGATTCCTGCTGAAATAACGCTCGAAATCGATGTTTCAGAGGAAAACTTAGAATGGCCGAGAATAGAGAATGAGGATGAAGTAATGTATGTCGCGACGACGAGTGCTGGAAGAAGCTTCGAAGATGCTGTGAGAATAGCTTTCCTGAATCTAGCATCCTGGATCGAGAGAAAATACGGTGTAAATAGGTTGGATGCCTTAATGCTATGCTCATTAATCGGTAGGATTAGGATTGGAAACCTATGGACTGTCGCAGCTAAGATCGAGAAGAAGTATCTGAAGGAAACCGCTAGGCTATAATCTGCATGGTTATATCCGGTTTAAGGATAGCCGCATAGCTTCAGCTTTTCTGTATCTGTATAGCTCTCCCCTCGGAGAGGGCTTGCGCTACTTTATATCTAGCTCTTTGAAGAAGCCTCCATACAGTACCTCTAGAGACTCCCATCTCCCTTGCGGCTTCCTCCTGCGATAAACCTTCGAAATCGACTAATCTGAAAGCTTCAAGCTCAGCTATATCTAGGAGTATAGGTTCCAACGTACTCGGCGGGATTGGTGTAAAGCTATCCACCGGTGGTATAATCCTTACGATTATAGGCTTCGGCCACCTGCCTCTCCTTCCATATCTCGATCTGTGACGCCACACATCCTCCTCTGATTCTAGATCCCTTAGATATATCTGTTTCGAAGCTGGAAGTCGCGAGTATCGATCCTAGCAGTCCTAGATGATAGTGTAGGCGGTATATACGGCTGTGAGAAAGGTTCGACTACTACAGGTGGATCATAGCTAGGTTTTGGTTAGGTTTAACATCTGCTTTAAGCTTAAATATTTCGGGTACTGCTTCTACTCTTGATCTTGATGAAGAATTTGAAGAAAGAGTTTCTAGAACTTCTAGATAAGGATTTAGAGTTTCGCTACGCTATCGCCGGCTACTTAGGATTATCTGAGATACTGAAGAGGCTCGACTCTATAGCAGGGGAGCAGACTAAGATATGGATGGAGATATCTAAGGTTTGGGAGGAGATTAAAACTTTGAGAGAGGGGCAGAACAGGTTATGGGAGGAGGTGAAGGATCTAAGAGAAGGTCAGAATAGACTATGGGAGGAGCTTACTAAGCTTAGAGAGGATATGATCGAGGGATTCAACCTTCTTAAAAGGCATATCGATGCCTTAGGTGCTAGGTGGGGTATAATGGCTGAGGAGGCTTTTAGGGAGGGGCTTAGAGGATTAATCGAGAGGGAGCTGGGCTTCAGGATTGAGAGGTGGGTATCATATGATGATGAGGGTATGGTCTTCGGTTATCCGAGTAGAGTTGAGGTCGATATAGCTGTTAAGGATGAGAGGCTAGTATTGGTTGAAGTTTCATCGCATATCAGGGCTTCGGATGTGCACGAGTTTAAGAGGAAGGCTGAGCTATATGAGAGGAAGACTGGTAGAAAGCCGGATAGACTCATCATCATAACACCATACGCGGATGAGAAAGCATTGGAAATGGCTAGAAAGTTTGATATAGAAGTCTACACGAAAGTTTAATTCCAATCCGGTATTCTATAGGATGTTATACGTATAAATGTATGGGTGGGTTGAGATTCTTCATGGATATTAATCGTCCTAGGCTCTTAACATCTCTATCGATCCTCCTCCTAGCCTCGAATATACTTACCTTCACCTACTTCTACCTCGATAACGTTAGGCTTAGGGAGGCTATAGAGGGGGAGCGTTCACGATACGGGGAGGCTGTAGAATCGTATAGGAGGGAGCTGGATATCTATACCGTATTGAATAGGAGCTACTACGAGGCTCTCGAGATGAATAGAAGGTTAGAGGAGCTTTTAATGTATTTTCGAGGTAAGCTTATCGTTCCATACAACTATACGGTTATATTGGAGGATGAGGCGCCGTGAGGATGAGGTTCCAGATGCTGCTTCTCTCCATGCTAGCTCTATCCAATATCCTCATAGCGGCATACTTCTCCCTCGAGAATCGGAGGCTTGAAGATATCTTACATCGGGAGCATAGCCTTTACGCCGATACGATTACGCGTTACTGGAAGCTTCAGGACGATAATATGAGGTTGAATAACAGCTATCGTGAGGTGGCTGAAGCGAATAGGAGGTTGGAGGCTGTTCTGAACTATACCCTAGACGTAGTTAGGTCGATTCCATACAACTACACCCTTATGCCGTCCATGGAGTTCATGAATAGATTCCTATTCGCTTACACCGAAGAGATGAGAGGTTTCGTACTCAACTTAACAGGGGGGTGGGACGGTAGCGAGAACGATTTTCGATCCGATCTATACAGGATATATACGGGGTGGCGTAGTATCTTCGTATACGCCCCAGCACCCTACGGGTTTAAGCTACCGCTAATCAATATAGGCTCATGGAGCTACGCATACACACCATACTACCATGACGAGTATCTCAGAGAAGTTTCAAGCTGCGAGATAGTATGGGTACCTATATACGGTGCATCGTTAAGCTTCCGTTATAGGCAGGGTGGATGCTGGGATTTCGCCGTCGTACTGGTAAGCCTATACTACGCGTACTATGATATCGCTGGGAGGAGTCTACCGACCGCGTACATCTCCATAGGGGCTGAAGGCGTTGAAGAATTCAGTCACGCTTGTGTATTGGTGAAGCTTGAAGGCGATATGGTTGCTATACTTGATTGGGAGCCTATAACTGTGAGCGATGGTATGCTAGAATTCCTACCCTTTGATCTCGCTAGACAGCTACATGGTAGGTATTGGTGGGGTTGGAGTATATTCTATAAGGGCTTCATGATGGGTAGACCCTATCGAAGCGGTTTCTTCGAATCTAACGAGGAATTCTATAGATGGCTGGTAGAGGAGTTGAATTAAGCCTACTCTACATCTAGGCTCGGCTCCATGTATAGATTTAACCTTTAAATCCCCGTCTACATCTATCCATCTAGCTTGATGGTTATTAGAGTGTATAACTCGCTTAGTAGGGTTAAGGAGGTTTTCGAGCCTCTACATGAGGGTTGGGTAGGTATCTATGTATGCGGTCCTACTGTGTATGATTGGACTCATCTAGGTCATGCTAGGACGTATGTAGCCTTCGATGCTATAATTAGGTGGCTCGAGTATAGAGGCTATAGAGTTTTCTACGTACAGAATATAACCGATGTAGGTCATCTAACCGAGACTGGTGAGGATAAAGTTGTAGGTAGAGCTATGAGGGAGAGGATAGAGCCTATGGCTCTCGTAGAATTCTATATGCGTGAATACTTCAAGGATATGGATGCGCTGGGTGTTAGGAGACCTGATGTTTCGCCTAGGGCTACAGGTCATATCATCGATATGATAGAAGCTGTTAAGAAGCTTATAGAGAAGGGTTATGCATACGAGGTTGATGGTAACGTATTCTTCGATACGTCTAAGCTACAGGATTATGGTAAGCTATCTAGGGTTAAACTTGAGGAGATGATCGCGGGTGCGAGGATCGATGTACATCCAGGTAAGAGGGATCCTAGGGATTTCGCTCTATGGAAGAAAGCTGGGGAGGATTACCCGTTGAAGTGGATTAGTCCATGGGGGTACGGATTCCCTGGATGGCATATCGAATGCACCGTTATGGCTATGAGGTATCTAGGCGAACAGATAGATATACACGGTGGAGCTATCGATCTGATATTCCCTCACCATGAGAATGAGATAGCTCAAGCAGAAGCTTTAACCGGTAAGAAGCCTTTCGTAAAGTATTGGATGCATACAGGGTTATTAACGGTTAACGGTGAGAAGATGGCTAAAAGCCTAGGGAACTATGTTAGGGTTAGGGATGTACTACAAGAGTTTAGTCCTGAAGCTGTTAGGCTATTCATATTATCGGCACACTATAGGAGTCAGCTAGATTATAGGAGGGAGAAGATGGAGGAAGCTGAAGCATCTGTGAGGAGGTTGATAGGTATACTCGAAAGAGTTGAGGAAGCATTCGCTGAGAAGAGCTATGAAGGATCATCATCGCTAGAGGAGAGGAGTCTACTCGAAGAATTGAAGAGGTTATCGATGGAGTTCGATAAAGCTATGGATGATGATTTCAATACAGCCGAAGCATTAAGCTATCTATACGCTATGAGTAGGGTAATGAATAAGATGCTAGATCTGCCGCGTATAAATAGATCCATACTAGAAGAATCACGGGATATATTCTCAGCTAAACTCAGAATCCTAGGATTACCAGATAAACCGGCTAGAAGAAGAATCTCAGATAAACTCTTAGAGGAACTATTGAAGATTATAGTCGATATAAGAAGCGAAGCTAGAAGGAGGAAAGATTACGCTATAGCAGATGAGATACGGAGAAGACTCGCACTCATAGGAATAAAACTCGAAGATCTACCAGATAGAACGATATGGCGCTTCGAATAGATAACCCTACACCACTATACCCACTCCCTATCCATAGATAACTCTTTCAATCCCCTCCTTAGATGCATCGGTATACATGGATATCGATAGAATATCAAACCCTTAACCTCCTAGATGAGGAGATCACGGAGAAAGCTAAGATTATCGCAATCTATACATCTAAACCTCTAGCTTAACATACGATAACTAGGTATAAGCGATCGACGATAATCTAGACTGATTATCTAAGCTTAAAGCCACATCTAGGACAGAATCGATAACTTAACTTAACGTAAGCACCACACCTAGAGCAGAATCCTCTCCTAAACCACATATACGCGTATACGCTCATAGGATCCTGCAGTCTACTCATAACACTACATCCCCCCTTTAGATATATAGGAAGAAGTGAGTATTAAAAGCTGATAAGGAGAGGATGCCCTGCAAATTCTCGATCCTCTCCCTAGATACATCGAGAAGCAGATATAATCAATATGCATACGATGAAACATACCATTCTCCATCCAATGATTCTATGATCAGAGAAGGGAG